>Ga0209181_10004646_pt1 | contig 20266 bp, 14 predicted proteins | sample MAT05_FD_187208 | JGI IMG/M metagenome (GOLD analysis project Ga0209181, IMG submission 187208) | Freshwater microbial communities from Lake Fryxell liftoff mats and glacier meltwater in Antarctica - MAT-05 (SPAdes) (version 2) | ecosystem: Environmental > Aquatic > Freshwater > Ice > Liftoff... | reverse complement strand
TCACTGCGAAGTTCGACGATATGGACATCGTCAACGTCCAGGTCTTGCGCTCCGGCACGGTCTACGTTCTGACCGGGCAGGCCGACGAAAAGATGCTGGTCAAGATCGAGCCCAACAACCTGTTCGCGCCAACCTTCGGCCATGCCAAGGTCGCCATGAAGGCCGTCGATGCCAATGCCGGCAAGGCTGCCTGGCAGACCCTGGTCCTCTGAAAGGAACATTCATGCCAGCCTATCCGAAGCCCGACCTCGACGCGTTCATGCAGCATGTCAATGCAGCCAACTCGCACTTCGACCGCGTGCGGGCAAGCTCGCTGCGGCCGCTCATCGCGATCCTGAAAGACAACGCCGGCGACGCGCAGAAGGTCAGGGCCGCCCTGGTCAACCTGTCGGCAGCCAAGCAAGCCAAGTACTGGGAGGCCTTGCTTTACCTGCGGATGACCTACAACCCGGCCATTCCGGCGATCACACTGGCGGGCGGCGGGGCCGCCTTGGGCAAGCGCAATGCCGCATTGTTCGGCCGCAACGCCCAGCTTCCGGCCCAGTGGGCCACCGATTTCCAGGGGCAGGCGGGGGCGCAGAAGCTCTTCAGCCGCGCGCCCGCCGTCGATGCCGAGATCGCCTCGACGGCGAACAACTTCCTCGACAAGTCGCTCGAGCACTACATCGTGGAGAACTCCGCCCGCCTGGGCGCCGTGTTGATCCACATGGGAAGCCAGGTCGGTGCGCTAGGTTTTGCCGTGGCGGGGCGCACCCATCTGGAGCACCTCATCTCCACGCTCGAAGCCCTGGCGTTCGTCAACGCGCCGCTGTGCATCCTTCACCAGAAGTACCAAGACGGCAGACACATCACGGAAAACGTCTGTGAGAGCCTGCGCACGGCGGTGGCCAAGGTTGGCAGCCTGACCACGGTGTGGACGACCGGGCATGCAGGCGGCAAGGACACCGCATTCATGAACTTCATCGGAGGGTACGACACCATCGTGGCGATGGGCTATGACGGCGACGTCTGCGTGGGCGCCAACTGCTTCGGCACCCAGGAGCTGAACGACGCGCAGCGTCCCGGTGGCGCGCAGACGCTGGTGGTGCCCATCATCAATCAGGCAAGTATCGTCACCTCGCGCACCGTGCTGGTCTCGGGCGGCACCATCAACAAGGTTAAGAAGTGGGGTGTGATCTGCAACACCTGAGCGGGGCCGGTTGCGGTATGTTTCTGGGGGCCCGTTTGCACAGGTCTTGGAGTTCCGCCGCTTGTCAGGTTGGCTCAAGACCCGCACGATGTTGGAGCCCCACGCGCCGCTGCAGAGGGCCGCGCGCAGCGCACTCGACGAACTTCCGGGCCTGTCTTGACAACACATGAGGTTTCGCCATGAGCATCTTCGACAGCAAGCGCACCAAGTGGTGCAAGTCCATGTCGACCCACGTCGATGCGCGCGGCGAATACAACCAGTTGTCGGCTTGCATCGGGCCGAAGGGCGCGATGGCCTTCTTCGGCATCGTTCACGACCACTACGAAAAGAACAAGAACCTCGCCTCGATGAAGGCCGATCTGGTGAGCATCTACACGCTGTTCGAGCGTGAGAACGTCGCCGCCAAGCGCCAATACATGGGCGAGCTCGTCACCAAGGCCAGCAGTGGGGAACTGGGCACGACTCTGGCCAGCAACCTGCGGCCCGAAGTCGAGTACTACAAGACGCCGGGCGTGGCGCGTGGAGCCACCCCGCGAGAAGTGGCCATCGACAAGGCCGCCAACTGGGTGTGCGGTGACTACGTGGCTGGCATTGCTGCGGTGAAGGACATCCTGGCTTCGCACGTCCCGGTGCGTGGCGGCGACCATGGCAAGCTCGGCGCCGCGCTCGGCCCCACACCCGCTGGCATCGCCAAGGTGCACAAGAAGGTCGTTCCCGGCGCGCCGGCCTACCGATTCGGCTATGCCGGTGGCCGGGTCAAGTACCCCACCACGGCCGGTGCCGGCGTGCTTCTCGATGAACTCTTCAACCTGACGGCAGGCACCAGCGTCTGGCCGGCTTTCGGCGATGCGCACTGGGACAGCATCGCCATGTTCTACCTGTCATCGCTCGTCACCATCCAGGCGTTTTCCGACGGCAACAAGCGCGCCGGGCACATGGCCTACGCCATCGTGCTGATCAAGGGCTCGCATGCCTTCAAGGCACCCACCGGGGCGATCGAAAACACCTTGTTCAAGATGAAGGGCTGATCACACGGCATGAATGCCGCCGGCTCGGGCCCGTCAGATGCGGCGAGCTGAGTGACGAAACTGTTAGGTGTCAGGTACCACATGAAGGAGATGTTGCCGGCCATGCTGCGCGCCATCCTTGCGGCTCCGCCGTGTCCGCTGGCTGCGCTTCGGGCGCCTGAGGTTTCTTGCTAATCAGGAGCAGTTGTGGGTTCACCTGCTGGCCTACAACGTGATCCGATTGCTCATGGCACAAGCCGCCAGCAACGCCGACATGGATCCGCGCAACCTGAGCTTCAAGCACACCGTGCAGCTGTGGACGCAGTGGGTGGCGTGCGCTCTGTCGGCCACGCACGACAGTGGGCGACTGTTCACGCTGATCGCGCAATGCCAAGTCGGTCATCGGCCCGGGCGAATCGAGCCGCGAACGCGAAAACGAAAACGAAGACCCAAATCCTAACCCTGGCTCAAGACGCCAAGGGATCACGCTCGCCGGCAGGTTCAGCGACATGGGCATGCCTGGGCCACAAAGTAAGTGCCATTCTGTTTAGAGTGCCTTAGAGTTGGACATGGCTGGCAACGAGACCCTTGCGAAAGACCTGCTGGACTGGCATGAAGGCAATGCCGGCGAGATGCTGGTTCGCCCCGGCGACCCGGTGTCTGCGCGGCAGTGGCTGGCTGCGGCGGTCGGCGACGACGCGCAGACCGGTGCGCTGCGGGGGCGTGCGGCTGGACTCGCCGACGGCGTCGACTGGTCGCGCCTGGACGAGCACCAGACCCTGGACCATCTGGTTGCAGCGTTGACACAAGGCCGGCTTCTCGCCGGCACTGCGGCGCGGCCGCAGATGCTGAGCCTGGTGCCGGCGCTGGCGCCCGCGCCACCTCCGCCGCCGCCAGCGGCCCCTGCACTGCGTGCTGCGCCCGCTGCGCCGGCACGCGCGGTCGAAACCACATTCGGCAGCGATCTGGACGTGGCGGCGATGGTTGCCGTGTTGCAGCAGGCGGCGCAAGACGGTCTTGCGTTTTGCGAGGAATGCGCGCGCCGTGCCGCCGAGGCTGTTGCATGACCGGCGAGCAGCGCGAGGCGATCCTGCGTGCCTTGTGGCCCGAAGGTGTGAAATCCAGGCTTGGCGCCTGGGGAATCCTGGACTGCGCACGGGATCCGAAGATCTACCTCGCGTTGCTGGAGTCGAGGCTCGAATTCCGCTGCCTTTACAGCGGAAAACTGCCGCGCGAACTGGAGATGGCCGCGCCGCAGTTGGTGGAACTGCCACCCCGGCACCGGTTGGCCGCGCGGCTGATCGACGAAGGCTGGGGCCACGCCTGGGGCATATTCCTGAAGATCGAAGAACCGGCCAACCTTCGCCACCACCTGCGCAAGCTGCTCAAGGTGCGGCACGAGGATGGCCGCCGCCTGCTTTTCCGGTACTACGACCCGCGCGTGCTCCGCGTCTTCCTGCCCACCTGCCGGCCACCCGAACTGAAGGAAATGTTCGGCCCAATCGGCAGTTTTATCATGGAGGACGGCCAGGGTGCGGCGGCTCTGGAATTCAGCGTTTCCGGCCTGTCCCTGAAGCAGGTCACCTTTGACTTGTAGTGCCCCCCATCGATGACCGAACAACTTGCACCGTCTGCGGGTCGTGCGCCGCTGCCCCTGGAGCAGGCCCTGGCCCGGATGCACTTGGACGGGCCCCAAGTCCCGCTGGCTACAGTGTTGAACGGCGTCACGACGCACCGCGCGGTGCTGCAGGACTTCAGAACCCTGGACACCTGCCTGGAAGCAGAACTGTCCAACGTGCACTGGAACACGGCGGGGGTGTCGCTGTTCGCGGAGAACGACGTGCCCTATGCAATCAACAACACCAGCCAGTTGTCCGACCGCGCCAGCGAAGTGCTGTTCCGAAACTGCCAGGAGTTCGAACCCGCCGGCCTGATCTATCTACTTGAGATCGGCGCGGGCACCGGCCTCTTTGCGCGCTACCTGCTGGACGCTTTCCGCCAGCGCTGCGAGCAGGCGGGGCGTGACTACTACCAGCGCCTGACCTTCCACGTCACCGACGGTTCGGCTACCACGGTGCAGCAGTGGCACGAGCGGGCTATCTTCACTGAGCATGCCGAGCACGTGGTGCTGGCAGTGTGCGACGCCCAGCGCCCCGACAGCTGCTCGTCGCCCGGAGTGGCCACCCAGCCGCTGCCGGCGCCGCGCGCGGTGTTCTGCAACTACGTTCTGGACAGCCTAGCCTACACCGTGGTGCGGCGCGGGCCTGGCGGCCCGGAAGAACTGCATGTGCGCACCCGCATCACCGAGGACGAAGCGCGCCTGAAGCGCTACACGCGTTTGAGGATAGACGAATTGCGGCAGCTGGCGCGTTCGACCGACGCTGCAGCGCGCGCCAGGCTGGCGCCGCTGGTACCCTGCTTCGAATACGAAACCGCCTTCCGTCCGGTGGAGCGTGCCCTGCAGGGTCTGGACGCGGCATTGACCGTCGGTGCCGGCCAGGACCGCGTGCTGCTGAACGAGGGCGCGCTACTGACCCTGGATAGGCTGATGGCGCGCATGGAAGACCATGGCTTCGTGATGATCAACGACTACGGCCCGGTCGAAGCCGATCAGTTCGCGGCCCAAGCCGTGCCGCAACGTTTTGGCCGCACCATTGCGCTGGGGCTGAACTTTCCGCTGCTACTTCATTATCTCGTGGCCGGCGGTTGCCAAGTGGCCAAGCCAGAAGACGACGACACTCGTTCCATCCACACGCGGCTGGTCTCGCGCGGCCACCTGCCGCGCACAGTGGAGGCCTTCAACGCCCAGTTTGGCCCGGGCGAAGCGCAGTTCGAGCAACTTGTCGAAGCGGCGCGCCGGCACTTGGAAGCGGGGCGCCAGGACGAGGCCATCGGCAGCTACAAGCAAGCCATGGCTCGCCACCCGCGCGATTGGCGGCTGCTGGGCGAGGTGGCCGAGTTCCTGATCCGCAGCCTGGGAAATTTCGAAGCCGGCCTGGCCACCGCGCGCGCGGCCGTGGCCATCAACCCCTGGTACAGCGCATGGCTGTGGAACGTGGTGGGCGACGCGCTATATGCCACCTACGCCTTCGAGGAGGCGCACGAAGCCTATCTGCAGGGCCAGCGCATCGACCCGCGCGACGTGCGCACGCACCTCAACCTGGCGTACACCCACGCCGGTTTCGGCGACCACCGCGCCGCGCTGGATGCACTTGCCTGCGGCCTTGCGCACGACACCACCGGCCTGTTCCGCGAACGCCTGCTGCAGAAGCAGCAAGAGGTGCTGATGCTGATCGCCAACCGCGCCGAGAGCGAGAACGAGTGGCTCAGCCGGCGCGCGGCGCGGCTTCGTTCATGAGCACCGCGTGGCCGGTGCTGGCGCGCTTCAGCGCGGGCCCAGCCGGTGCAAGTGCGTGCGCGTCACCACCAGAAGGTCACCGTTGGCAGCCAGCACCGGCGGGCCGGCGATGGCCTCACCATCGAAGCGGAACAGCCTGCGCGCCTTGCCAGCGGCATCGATAGCCCGAACCTCGGGCCCGCAGGCCACCAGCAATTGGTCATTGGCGGTGACGCCGACACCGGCGATGCCTTCCGCGCAGCGCCAGTCCCACAGCGACGTGCCATCGGGCGCATAGGCCCGCAGCGCACTGCCGCCCCAGAGGAAGATGCGGTGGTCATAGCCGATGACCGGGGGCGCACCCGGCGGCCCCAGTTCCGGACCGAGCTCGACACGCACCATGCGCTGGCCCGCGGGGCTCACCACCCACAGCAGCCGGCCCGCGCCGCGGCCGACCACTAGGTGCATGTAGCCGGCTTCATCGGCCGACAGCAGTTGCGGCTCGAAGTCGTCGGTCTCGAAGGCGCTTTCCACCTGCAGGTCACCCGAGATCACCGTCAGGCGCCCGCGGGTGGCCAGCAGGCTGCGTTCGCCAACCATGGTGACCAGCATGCGGGGCTCGCCGATCAGCAGCGTCTCTGCGCGCCGGGCCGTGCGCAGCAGCTTGGATTCGTCGGTGCCCAGCGCGCCCGCGTCCAGCAGGTACAGGCGCCCGTGCGTCGCCGGCAGCGTGGGATGTCCGAACAGGTCGTGTTCGATGCCGGCCACCAGAAAGCGTGTGCCCGCACGTGTCAGCAAGGGATACGAAAAGCCTTCGCCCATGGCCACCGGCCAGCGGAACTGCAGCCCTCCGTTGGATGCTGAGCGGACCTGCAACTGTTCGGCGCCGTCCACTAGGTAGAACAGGCCGTTGGCACTGTCGGCGGTGAGTGCGCTGCGTCCCATGGCGCCGCTGGCAATGCGGGTGCCGTCGGCGCCGAACAACACCCAGTCGCCGGCCTGCACGACGATGCGGTCCTGCAGTTCCAGGATGGGCGCCGGCGTGCCTTCCACCTTGATCGGCTGCGACCAACGCAAGGCCCAGCTGCCATCGCGCAGGGGGAACGGCTGGCGCGCGTTCTGCGCCGCCGAGCCCAGGAAGCGGGTCACGCGCGCGGGCTGGGGCTCGGCGCGTGGACGCGCGACAAAAGGCGCGTCTTGCAGCGGCTGCGCGGTGTAGGCCACGTCCACCGGAGCTGTCAGGCTGACCTGCCGCTGGATCGTCAACACGGGCTTGCTCCTGGATGCCTGGGTACCCGCCGCGTTGGCCTGGGCACCTGCGGCCACAGCAACCGGTGCCGGGGCTTTCTGTTCGCCACAGGACGAGAAGGACGCGCAAGCCAGCAGAGCCAGCAGGGCCGCGGCAACCAGCGGCCTGCTGCGGCGTGGACGGACATGCTCTTCACGCGACCTTCGCATTCTTCTGGATCACGAGCGTCGCGATGTCCGTGAGGTCGGCCGCCTGCACGCCCGCCTTGTTGAAGACCACGCCCAGCATCTCCTGCAGGAACTGCTGCGTCAACGCGGCCAGGTCTGCATTCGCGGTGGGCGCCTTGAAGTCAACGGCCAGATTGAAAGCATGCTTGGACGTCCACGCCGACGGCGCGATGGCCTTGCCTACCTTGCCGGCGTTGTCGATCACGTTGGCGGTGAAATGCACCCCGAACCTGGCCTTCGCGGCCGCATAGGCCACCGGGTAGTTCTTGGCCTTCCAGCTCATCGCCGGGTCGGGATTCGAGATCACGAAACGTGGCGACACGCGCAAGGATCCGCTGCTAATGCTGTACGCCTTCTTGCCGCCGTCGGTGAGCACCTCGGCGTCGCCAGTGGCCTTGAACTTGCCGTTGATGGTGAGGATCTCGCTGCGCATGATGTCGCGCAAGGCGCTGGCGGCGGCCACGCCGACGCCCGGGAAGGTGATGTCGATCTTCAGGATGATGGCCAGGAAGGCATCCACAGGCGCCATCGGCAGCAGGTTCACCGTGTAGTGGTCCTTGCCGGCTGCGTGTAGCATCACATCGAACCTGCCGTGCTTGCCGCGCGTCTTCATGATCGCGTCGCGGATCGGCCAGTGCACATAGTTGCGCTGCGGAAAGTTCGGGTGTCCGGGCACCTTGTATTCGGGTAGCGCGCCGCCCAGCTTCGCGTAGAAGGGCAGGTTGACATGCTTTCTCGCGAACTCGGCGTTCTGCCAGAAGTAGCGGTTGCGCGGCACGTTGTTCTGGCACATCATAGCGATCGGTGCGGTGGCCGCGCCATGCGCGGCACCATAGAGGCTGGCTGTCAGGTCGTGGAAGTAGCCGTCGGAGACGAACTGGTCGCCCGGAGAGTTGTAGCTGATTCCGCTGGCGCCATGCGAGCACTGGTTGATGCGCTCGGAGTATTCGTCCGGAAAGGAATTCGCGTGGCCATGTTCGTGTGCCAACGTGTAGTCCTTGCTCGAAAAACTCGCGGCCATCACGTCGCCCGTGTCGTCGACATCGCCTTGCCCGCCCACCGAGCCCATGGACGCGCGGCCGCCACCCATGCTGCTGATACGCAGGTTGATGTGCGCCTGCTTCAGCGTCGGCACCGCCTGCACGAAGTGGATCGCCTCGCCCTTGTGGTTTGCCTTGCCATCCTGCGGCACCAGTTCGGCGCGCGCCGGGCTCACGCCGTCGGTGCCGTTCCAGCGCCCCATGATGCCGGTGGTGGCGTTCTGCTTAAAGGTGCCCTGCGCCGCCGCGTTCTTGGCATGCGCCGAGGTCGGCAGAAACGAGAACAGGTAGCGCGTGAGCTGCAGGTTCATAAACAACTCGTCGGCACCGATGCGGTCGGCGCAACGCGCCAGCACCATGTCGAAGCGGCCGTAACGCATCACCTTGGCGCCGGTGCTGCCGTAAGCGTCGGTAAAGTTGTGCTGCTTCTGGCCGTAGTAGGGCTGGATGGAGAAGTAGGGCTTGTTGATGGTGCCGGGCCAGCCTAGGGTCGCATCCGAAGCCGGCGTGCCCTTGCTCAGGGTGTCGAACCAGCGCACCGCGGCGCGTGCGCCCTTCACGTCACCCACGGCGCGGTGCTCGAAGATGTCCCACACGCTGCCCAGGCCCGAGGCCAGGCGCACCCAGTTCGGGTAGTCGGTGACGTAGTTGAAATCAGTGCCCTCGGCCATCACGGTGCTGAGGTAGGGCTCCTGCGCACCCGTATCGGGCCGGTACACGCCTTCTTCCGACACGTCGGCCTTGCCCATCTGGTAGTCGGGCTTGAAGCGGTGGAAGAAATAGGCGAAACGGTCGGTAATGGCCAGCTTCACCGGTTTGAATGCACTGTCGGTGAATACGATGTCGTCGAGCGAGAAGATCATCGGCGTGGCCCGGGTCTGGCTCTTGCGGATGTCGGCGTCGGGCCAGCTCTCGAAGAACTTGCCCGGGTACTTGCCGCTCCCGTCCTTGTAGCGCGCGTAGTAGTTGGCCGACTGCCAGCTGGCGGGCATGTCGTACAGCTTCAGGCGGTCGGCACTGGCCTTCAGGCGCACGTCCTTGTCCGGCACCGCTTCCAGCACGCGCGTGTCCTTGTCCTTGGCCACGGCATAGAGCCCGGCCGGATGGGCCATCTGCAGCAGGCTCCTGACGTCGGGCTGCAGCTTGACCACGCCCTTGACGTCCTTCTGGCGGATCCAGGGCACGCAGTGCACGCTGTTGCTCAGGTCGGCGGGCTGCAGGGTCCAGTGGCCGGAGCCTTCCAGGGTCTTGGACTTGGCCTCGCGGTGGTAGGCCTCCAAGAGCACGGTGGGTGTGTTGACGCGCAGATGGCCGTGGTCAGCATGGCCGAAAAAGCGGTCGAAGTACTCCAGCCGCACGTACTGCCACTTGGGGTCCAGCAGCAGTTCGACCGGCGCCGCCTTCTCGCCGATGCGCCGCACCCAGTTCGTGGCCTTGGCATCGAAGAGATAGATCTTGCCTTCGGTGTCCTTGTAGGCATCGGCGCCGTCGATGTACTTTGGCATCTCCGACAGTTTCCATTCGGCCTCGACCAGGCTCCAATGCGCCGGCGGGCTGAAGTACTTGGCCTCGGCCTTGGCCAGCGCGGCGTGATCCTTCGTGGTCTTGAGCTCGGTCTTCAGCGTCTTGCCGTCGCCGTTGGAAATAATGGCGTCTGCCTGCCCAAACTTCAGCGTCACCCAGTCGACGTTGCGCGGCACCTCGAAGTCGACCTTGCCGTCGGCGTCGGTCTTGCCGTGCGCCACCTTCTTGTCGGCGTTGTAGACGCCAATGGGAAAACCGTCGGGGAAGGTCAGGACGCGCGCATCTGGGTCCTTGACCTTGAGCTGCAGGTACATGCGCAGCGGATGGTTGATGGAGAGGTCGACATGCTTCTTCTTCGTACCGCGCATGCCGTCCTTCATGTGGGCCGGCACGTGTTGAGGGAGCAAGGGCACGCGCGAGGTCTTGCTGGCGCCCAGCACCCAACCCTCTTCGCCCGCAATCTTGGCGGCTGTGTTGGTGACGCCGTAGCTGGCCTTGCCCTGGCCCTTGAACAGCGCCGCGGGCGAATTCTTGTTCACCATCTTGATGGTCTGCGACTGCGCCGCTGCGCCGACGGCCCCCTTGGCGTCCAGCAGGCCGATCTGCACGTCGAAGTCCTTCTTCGGCCAGAAACGTTCCTGGCTGTGCACGTTGACTTCGATCTCCCACTTGCACGGCGCCACCGCCCCGCCGGCATCACCGCCGCCGGCATCGGGCAGGGGCGGCGGCGCGCCCTTGACGGGTGGTGCCATCAGGCCGCTTCCAGGCCGTAGTCGGTGCTGACATCCACCAGCACCTCTGGCGGTACTTCGCCCGCGTCTTCCGACGTGGGCTCGAAAGGCCCCATCGGCTCGTCAAGCGGCAGTGCCTGCAGCGGCTGCCATGCGGGCGTGTCGTGCTCGACCTCGGGTGCTTCGGGTGCGTCAGACGGGTCGCCACCGGCGTCGATGCCGAGTTCCAACAACATGGATTGCCACAGCAGGTCCATCTTCGTGCTGGGCCCGTACTGCGGCGCCTGCAGCAGCTCGCGCGCCCAGGGCAACTGATGGTCGTCGTCGAAGCGCGCGCCGAACACGAAGGACATCGCCACATAGCGCAGCAGGTCGAACTCGCTGCGCATGCCATGGCCGCGCGCAGCAGACAAGGCACGCTCCACACTCTCTGGCAGTTCGGGTTCGTCAGGCCAGTGCGTGCTTGCGTAGCCGAGCGCACGCTCCACGAATGCGCGCCAACGCTCGCGTTCGATCACTGCCATCTGTTCTGCCCGTATTACCAGCATCGGAGATTCATTTCAGGCCCGGCGGCCGGCCGGGTCAGAGAAATCCACGCGAGTATCCTCGGGCCCGCGCAGTGCGGTCAACCGCTGTCATGGGGAGAGGCCGAGTAACGGGGCAGTCGGCTCGGCGATGGACTGAAACCGCATCACCGTCACCGCATTTGCATGCCGGTGGCTCAGCACCGGCATCAGCCCCGCGGCCAGCAACGCATTGCCGCCTTGTTCGCCCAGGTACTGCTCGGCACAAGCCTGCAATTCGCGTTCGCCATCCTGCAGGAACGTGAACGCCGGCAAGTCGCCGATCTCGCGCTCGCCGCCCGGCTCGAAGTCCCAGCCACCGGCGGCGGTGAACGAACGCCCGATCAGCAGCGTCACCGCGAGTGCCGGGTTGCCCCACAGGAAGCCTTCATGCTCCGGCGTGCCGGGCATCTCCTCGAACGCGAACGCCGCGATCGGATCGCTGCCCTTTCCGTACGGCAGCCGCATCAGCACGCGCGGCGTGGCAAGGCCGATCCACGGTGCGGCCTCGCTGCCGCGCAGCGCCTGCCAACCCGCGCTGGGCGCGCTGGCCAGTGCTTCTTCGCCCCGGGCAATGAATGGCCCGCCGGCCTGCGAGGCGATGATGCCCAGCGCCGCGAGCAGCCCGACATCGGTATCGCCCGGCCCGAAGCCGTACAGCCCGGCCAGCAGCGACCAGCCCTGGCCGCCCGGCACGTTGCGCCAGCGGTCTGCCAGCGCGTGGTGCAGCCCGGTCTCGGCCAGCTTGCCCTGCGCGCCGATCACATCGGCCAGCAACTCATCCCGGGTCACATCGAGGATGTGCAACTGCAGGTCGTCGTCCAGCTCCAGGCTCTGGATCAGCCACTGCACGCCGCGCCAGGCCGATTCGAGCGACTGGAACGCTGGGTCGTGCAGCAGCTTGCGCATCTGCTCGGCGATGGCCGCGTCGACCGCCGCAACATAGTTCCGGGTCTGCGCCGCGTTGTCGGTCACGATGTGCGGCGCGACGATGCGCTGGACAAAGGCGTCGATGCCCGCAGGGGGCGTGGCAGCCGGCGCGGCCGGCGCCGCTGCGGCGGGCTTGCCCAGCAGCGAACCCAGCAGGTCGCCGCCGGTCGCCGGCGGCTTGGCGCGTGCCTCGCGCAGGGCCTTGAACAGGTCCAGACGAGAATAAAGGGCGTCGGGGTGGAAGTCATCGAGCTGCTCGAAATCGATCTCGCCGGCCTCCAGCTTCAGCGTGGGCCGCAGCCGGGCGATCACCGTGTCGAGGCTGTCGATGTCCAGCCGCAGCGTCGGCCGGCCGGCCAGCGGCGTGCGCTCTGCAGCCGGCTTGCCGCTGAAGTCGCCCAGCACCAGCAGCCGCATCGGGCTGCCGCTGTCGCGCAGCGGCGCCTGCGTGTCGCCGGCACGGGGCAGGGCGATTTTGAATTCCATGCGTCCGGGCATCGGAGGATCTCCTGGGGTGCAGCAGCGGGCGTTGCCGCGAAACCAAGGGGTGACGCGGCTTGCGGCCGATGCTACTTTGCTTCAGAGTGCATGCCACCGCAAGCGGGTTCCGCGCTGCCGCAGGTTCATCCCCGCCCGCATTCAAACGCCAATGATGTCGACGATGTCCAATACCGCCTTGACTGAACCAGGTGCCGATGCAGCCGACACCCTTCAGCAGGCCATGCAGGCCCACGGTGCGGGCCGCCTCGACGATGCCGGCGCGCTTTACCAGGCGGTGCTGGCGGCGAACCCCGACCACGCCGACGCGCTGCACCTGTCGGGCGTGCTGCAGGCGCAACGGGGCCAGCATGAGCAGGCTGCCGAACTCATTTCGCGGGCGATTGCGCAGAACCCGGCCGAGGCGATGTTCCACAACAACCTGGGCAACGTGCACATGGAGCGCGGCCTCTACGCCGGGGCCGAGGCCTGTTACCAGCGCGCTCTCGAACTCGACGCCGATCGCCTGGACGCGCTGAACAACCTGGGCGTGCTCTGGAGCACCGGCAGCCGGCCCGATGATGCCGAGAAGGCGCTGCGCCACGTGATGCAGCAGGCGCCCGATTTCGTCGACGCCCGACAGAACCTCGTCAACCACTGTTTGCGGGTCGGCCGCGTCGTCGAGGCCGTGCAACTCTGCTGTGACGGCCTGATCGTCGCGCCCCGCCACGCCGGCATGCGCTACCTGCTGGGCATGGCGTACTCGCTGATGGGCCGCAACGACGAAGCCATTGCCGTCTACCGCGCCTGGCTGGAGGCCGAGCCGGGCAACGTGCGCGCGCTGTTCCACCTGGCCGGCTGCACCGGGGTCGACGTGCCCGAGCGTGCGCCGGATGACTATGTCAAGCGGGTCTTCGACAACTTTGCCAGCAGCTTCGACGCCAAGCTGGCGGCACTCTCGTACCAGGCGCCGGCGCAGGTGACCGCCGCGGTGGCGCGCCATGCCGGCGCGCCCGCCAAGGCGCTGCGCGTGCTCGACGCCGGTTGCGGCACCGGCCTGTGCGGGCCCTTGCTGGCGCCGTTTGCGCGGCACCTGACCGGCGTCGACCTGTCCGAAGGCATGTTGCGCAACGCGCTGGCGGGCGGCTTCTACGACACCCTGCTGGTGGGCGATCTGCTGGCCTTTCTCGAATTGCGGACGGCGGGATTCGAACTCATCGCTTCGGCCGACACGCTGTGCTATTTCGGCGCGCTCGAAGCTTTCGCGGCAGCGGCCCGCCGCGCCTTGCCGGCCGACGGGCTGCTTTGTTTCACCGTCGAGGCGCACGACGACGTCGAAGCCTTGCCGCCCTACAGGTTGCAGCCGAATGGCCGCTATAGTCATCGCAGAACCTACGTAGAGCGTGTGCTGGCCGGCGCCGGGCTTTCGATCATCGAGAACCTTCCCGTTGTGCTGCGCACCGAAGCGGGTGTTCCGGTGCAAGGCTGGCTCGTCACGGCGCGGGCCACCGGGCCGTGCTGATGGACCCGCCCGTCAACAGGCGGCCTGTTTTGACCGAGGTCGGCGTCAGCCGAAGGACCCATGCCCGTTGACACCTCCGCCATGCTGATGCAGCTGACCACCGCGCTGGGCGCCGGTGTGCTGAACTTCAAGTCGATGTCGGCGCTGGAAGAGATGTCCCGGCCGTTCGAGTTCCAGATCATCGCGGTGGCCGAAGACCAGGCCATCGCCACCGACGACCTGCTGGGCACGCCGGCGGCGGTGTCTGTCGAGGTGGCCGAAGGCGCGCAGCGCTGGTTCCACGGGCTCGTGACTTCGGTCGGGCTCGAGGGCGTCGAAGGCCGGCTGTTTTCCTACCGGCTGACGGTGCGGCCGGCGCTCTGGCTGCTGACGAGATCGGCCAACCTGCGCATTTTCCAGGACTTGTCGGTGCCCGACATCCTGCAGCAGATCTTCGACACCTACCCGGGCAACGTCGTCAACGAACTCAGCGCCACCTACAACCCGCGCACCTACTGCGTGCAGTACCGTGAGACCGACTTCAACTTCGTCAGCCGCTTGATGGAAGAAGAGGGCATCTTCTATTACTTCCGCCACGCCGAGGACAAGCACGAACTGGTGCTGGCCGACGCGCCGGCCACCCACGTCGTCTTTTCGGCCGACTTTGCAACGGTCAAGTACCTGGAAGACGACGACGGCCAGCTTGAAGAATCGGCCATCACCGAGTGGCGTTTCAGGCATGAAATCCAGACCGGCAAGGTCACGCTGCGCGACTACAGCTTCGAGACTCCGGCTGACACGCTGGAGGTGGTGGCCGAGTCGAGCCGCAGCCATGCCGAAGCCACCCGCGAGGTCTACGATTACCCGGGCGGCTACGCCGTGGCGGCCGACGGTGAACCGCGCAAGACGGTGCGCCTGGCCGAGATGGAAACAAGATATTCGCGCGTCTCGGGCCGGGGCAACACGGCCGGGCTGGCTGCCGGCTGTCTGTTCACGCTGGCGGGCCACCCGCGCGACGATCAGAACGCCGAGTACGTGGTGATCTCCACGCAGATCGACATGACGATGGCCGGCTACGAGAGCGGCGGCGGCGGCGACACGGGCTTTCTGTGCCGCTTCGGCGCCATGCCGTCGGCCGAACCCTTCCGCCCGGCGCGCATCACCCGCAAGGCCACCGTGGCCGGGCCGCAGACCGCCGTGGTGGTGGGCGACGGCGATCCCGGCGACATCGTCACCGACGAACACGCCCGCGTGAAGCTGCAGTTCCACTGGGACCGTCTGGGCGAGAAGAACACCGCCAGTTCCTGCTGGGTGCGCGTGGCATCGCCGTTGGCCGGCAATGGCTGGGGCATGATTTCATTGCCGAGGCTGGGGCAGGAAGTGGTGGTCGACTTTCTCGAAGGCGACCCGGACCAGCCCCTGATCACCGGCCGTGTCTACAACGCCACGCAGAAACCGCCTTATCTGCTGCCCGACAACGCCACCGTCAGCACGATGAAGAGCCGCAGCAAGCTGGGTGCGGCCGACGAGTTCAATGAACTTCGCTTCGAGGATCTGGCGGGCAGCGAGTACGTGCTGTTGCACGCCCAGAAAGACCGCTTCGAGTTCGTCGAAGAAACCCTGAAGGCCGAGATCGGCAAGGACGAACACCGCACGGTGAAGGAAAACCGCCGCGAAAAGATACTCGGCGACTATCACTTCATGGTGGTGAAAGACGTCAAGCAGAAGATCGACGGCAAGTCCAGCACGCACATCGTGAAGGCCGTGCTCGTGAAGGCCGACGACATCTACAGCCTGAAGGTGGCCAAGGACATCACCGCCGAGTCGGGCGCGGCCATCTCGTTGAAGTCGGCCACCGACATGCACCTGAAGATCGGCGGCAACCTCGGCGCCGAGGCGGCCACCAACGTGCACATCAAGGGCGGCACGAACATCGTCATCGAGGCCGGCACGCAGATCAGCATCAAGGCCGGCGCCTCGTCCATCGTGCTCGGCCCCGACGGCGTGTCGATCACCGGGTCGATGGTGAAGATCAACTCCGGCGGCTCGCCGGGTTCGGGCGCCGGTGCGAGCCCGGTGGCGCCTACCGACCCCGACGCGCCGGAAGATCCCGAGCTGCCCGAAGACCCGCTGACGCACCGGTGACCGGCTGATGCCCGCCGACCTGCCGACGGATGTGCAAACCCGCGAAGCCGCCGCCTGGCGTGACTTCGTGCAGCGCCTCGGCCGCCTGCTCGCGGCGCAGTGGCCGGCCATGCAGGAGCGGCTCGGTGAGCGCCACGACGCCTTCGTCGACGCCGCCTTGGCGCAGGCCGAAAAGCGCGGCTTCACCCACGCGGCCAGCGTGGCGCGCTATGTCAACCTGTGGTTCGTATGGGGCCCGGCCTTCCACGACAAGCCGGGCTTCGAGTGGGCGCTGGGCCTGCTGGCCGCCCCGCGCGAGCATGAATGGTTGACCGTGCACCAGCTCGTGCAGCGCTCGCTGGCCGAATTGCAGCGCCGGCCCGAGCCGCGCATCCAACCCGCCGCGTTGATCGCGGCCGACGAGCGGCTGCATGACCAGTTCGGCCGCCTGGGCCGGCAAGGCAGCCTGCTCTTGCCACCCGACGCACCACTGCCGCGCAAGGCCTGCGACATCGAGGCCGCCGAGCTGCGGCTGACCGGTGAGCCTTGGCTGCAGGAGTACCGGCTGGTGGGCGACGATTGGCAGCGTGTCAGCGTGCCGCTGCCGGCCGCATTGCGGGTCGACGCAGTGCGGCCGCTGCCCAAGCTGATCGGCGTGCTGACATCACAGCGCGGCCTCGGGCCGCAGGCGCAGCTGCAGGTGCGCATCAAGCCGCACGCCGGGTGCGATGGCGACGTGCATCCGGGCATCGATTTTTCGGGCACCCATGGGCGCTGGCGCTGGGTCGGGCATGAGACCCGTTCCACCAGCTGGCCGGTGGCCACGCTGGAGCAGCCCGGCTCGCCCGCGGGTCCGGGCACCGTGGTGGCGGAAGAAAGTTCGCCCGACATCTTTCCGCTCGAACTCCTCGCCTGTGGTCTGCGCGATGAAGGCGAGCCGATCGGCAGCCTGAAGACCAGGGTCTGGGCCTGGCCTGCCGCGCAGTGGTGGGTGGAGGTGCAGCGCGCCGTGCCAACGGCGCAGACCCTGCAGCCCGGTGGCCGCGCGTGGGCGCGCGGCGTCACGCGCTGCCGCGTCGAGCGCGATGGCTCGGCGCAGGACAGTACGCCCCTGCGCCTGCAGTTCGAAGAGGGCCTGGACGGCGCCGTGGCCGCCGGCCTGCAGGCGCTGGCTGCCGCCTGGCTGCCCTTGCCCGGGCTGGCCGCGCCCAGCGTGGACGTGACGCTGGGCCTGCTCACCGGCAAGGCAGCCTGCACCTGGGGCTGGCGCGCCGCGCCCGCCGGGCTCGACGGCCGCGCCCTGATGCGGCTGGTGGCCAGGCTCGAAATGTCGGCCTGCCAGGCCGATATCCAGCTCGGCGGCGAACTCGAACTGGCCGGCACGCGCAGCCGGCTTCGGCTGCATGTCGCGGGCCAGGCCGCGCTGCGCGAGCGTCTGGCGCGCGAGGCAACCGAGCCGCCGCTGGCCGACGCCATGTTGCGCGCGGCGGCCAGCTTCAGTTTCCCTTTCCAGATCGACGTCGAGCCGCTGGCCAGCGAGCAGGGCAGCCTGCTGCAGTTGGCCGGGCCACTGACCGGTGCGCTGGTCGGTGAAGCCGGCTTGCGGCCGAACACGGCCGGCGGCACGGGCTGGGAATGGTTCGCCGGCCTGCGCATCGAATCCGTGCTGCTGCCGCTGTGCGTCACCGACCCGCTGCTCGGCAGCCACACGCTGGTGCTGCCGCTGCTGCCGGCAATGACGCTGCTCGACTGGAGCCTGGCCTGATGGAACGTCTGCTCGTGCTGCGGCTGGAAGCGCTGGGCTGCGAAGCCGAGGCCTTGCTCAACGGCGTGCCGGTGGCCCGGGTCGGCGGCAGCCGGTTGGTGCTGACGCTGCCGGTTCACGAGTACACGCTGTCCGGCGGCAACGAGATCGAACTGGTCGTCAGGCCGGCCGCGCCGGGCGCGGCGCCTGCGCCGGAGCCGTTCCTCTCCGATGGTCTGGCCTGCGCCAGCCTGCGCCTGCTGCTGCCGCGTGTCGGGCAGGCCGCGCACCCGGCCACCGCGCGCACGCTGGCGCAACTGGACTGGGCGCCGCCGGCCGACGAAGTCTGTGAGGCGCCGCTGAGCCAGCGCCGCACCGTCGAGCTGCCGATCGCCTTCCCGCGCTGGCGCTGGCTCGATGCCCCCGTGATCGCCGACACGCCCAGCCTGAAGGGCGAGGTGGCCGCCTACCTGCTCGGCGTGGCGGTCGGCCTGGCACGTGGCGACGCCGAACCGCTGGTGCAGGCGGCGCGGCTGCGCTTCGAGGAACTCGCGCAGGCCTACCAGCGCAACGTGGCCGACGACGTCGGCCGCTTTCGGCTTCACATCCAGCAGCTGCATGCGGCCAAGCCACTGAAACCCGTGCTGCCCGCCGCTGCCAAGATGATCTTGCGGCCGGTGGCCGGCGGCCGCCTGCTCGAATGCCTGGCGCCGGGCGGCGGGCCGCTGCTCAGCAGCCCGGTGGCCGGTGGCGGCACGGCGAGCTGGCCGCTGCGCCTGGCTTCGGTCGATGGCCGGTTCTATGTGGTCCGTTAGTCGCAGCACGGCGGTGCGGCGGCCGGATATGCTGCGGTTTTGCCAACCGGGCTGGCAACGCGCCGGTCCGCCTTCTGGCTGTGTGCGGCCGGACGTTCTGAAGGAACACAACGAATGATCGTGCTGACCGTGCTCAGCTACAACGGCGAGCCCAGCGGCGGCCTGTCGGCCAGCTTCGATGAGATCGGCGGCAGCATCGGCCGTGCCGAAAACAACCAGCTCGTGCTGCCCGACCCCGAACGCACCATCTCGCGGGTGCACGCGCGGATGGTGTTCCGTGCCGGCGGTTACGCCATCGTCGACAACGGCAGCAACCCGATCAGCGTGAACGGCACGCTGCTCGGATCAGGGCGCGAACACCCGATCGCCGCGGGTGACCAGGTGCAGATCGGCGGCTACCTGCTGGCAGCCTCCGCAGGCGCCGGCGCGGCGGAGGACGACGATCCTTTCGCCGACCTCTTCGGAGCCGCTGCTCACAGCCCGGCGACCCCGCCCCCTGCCGTGACGGCCGCCTGGCCGGCGCCGGCTTCCGCTCCGGCACGGGCACCTCAGGGGCATTCATGGCCGGCGCCGTCACACGCGCCGGCTGTCCCCGCCTGGTCCGCCCCTGCGGCGCCTTCGCCCGCCGGCATGGCGCAGATCCCCGATGACTGGGATCCTTTCGCCATCGATCCGGTCGATGTGCCAGCCAGGTCGCCAGCGGCGGCAGGCGGCGGGTCGGCCGCCATGGACTTCGGCGGGCCGGCCGGGGGTGACTCGCTGGACGACCTGTTCGGTCTGGGCGGTGCGGCCACCGGCGTCGACCCGCTGGGCGCCGCACCGGCGCAGGCGCTGCTGATGCAGGCGAACACAGCCTCGCATGCCGACCCGCTGCAGTCGCTGTCACGGCCTGCCAGTGTGGCTGCTGCCAGCGTGGCCGACCATTTTTCAGAGCTCAACACGCCGATGCCATTGCCGCCGGCCAGCCCGCCGCGCGCATCGCCGGCGCGGGTTTCGCCGTTTTCATCCTCGCCGGCACCGGCACCAGCACCAGCACCGGCACCGGCACATGCGCCTGCGGCGCCGCCCGCCATGCCAGCCGCCGCCATGCCTGCCGGCGCCGTGTTTTCATGGGACGAACCGCCGCGCGACGGCCGTGTCGTCACCTTGCCTGGCGTGCGCCGGGCCGCGGTGGCAGCACCGCCGGTGCCGCCGACCGCAGAGCCGGCGCGGCCCGCGGCGCGGCACGCCCAGCCGGCCAGCGCAGGCGACGAAGAATTGCTCGCCGCCCTGCTCGACGGCCTGGCCACGCCCGGCCTGCGCATCGACAGCCTGACGCCCGAGCTGATGCTGCTGCTGGGGCAGTTGCTGCGCGAGTCGACACGCGGCGCGGTCGAACTGTTGGTGGCGCGCGCCGCGCTGAAGCGCGAGATGCGCGCCGAGATGACGATGATCGTGGCGCGCGAGAACAACCCGCTGAAGTTCTCGCCGTCGGCCGAAGTCGCGCTGCAGCATCTGCTGGGGCCGTTGGCGCCGGGTTTCATGGCGCCTGCGCCGGCCCTGCGTGACGCCTTCGACGACCTGCGTGCCCATCAGCTCGGGGTGATGGCCGGCATGCGCGCCGCGCTCGAAGGCGTGTTGCAGCGTTTCGACCCGCAGCAGCTCGAGGGCAAGCTGACCAGGCGCTCGGCGATCACGAATCTGATCCCGGCTGCTCGCAAGGCGCGGCTGTGGGAGTCGTTCCAGGAACTGTTCGCCCAGCTCTCCAGCGAAGCGCAGGACGATTTCGACGAACTGTTCGGCAAGGCCTTCCTGCGCGCCTACGAGGC
>Ga0209181_10004645_pt1 | contig 20267 bp, 17 predicted proteins | sample MAT05_FD_187208 | JGI IMG/M metagenome (GOLD analysis project Ga0209181, IMG submission 187208) | Freshwater microbial communities from Lake Fryxell liftoff mats and glacier meltwater in Antarctica - MAT-05 (SPAdes) (version 2) | ecosystem: Environmental > Aquatic > Freshwater > Ice > Liftoff... | reverse complement strand
GTTCGGTAGCCGTATCTTCCACTTCCCAGAGGGACATGATGAGCGATTTGGCACCGGCAATACGGAAAGCGCGTTGCAGCCCATAAACACCTTCTCCGTTCTGGATTTTACCGAGTCCGGTATTACAAGCGGAGAGTACGACGAGTTCGGTGCCATCCAGATTGAGGACCGCTGCTTCGAAAGCAGTTAAGATGCCATCTTCCCCTTGCAGTACTTCTCCGGCAATACTGTTGGCTGCACCTGAGAAAAACAACATTGATCGCAGCGCAGGATTGGCACCTGCACCCGGAAGTCGCGGACTTCCGGAAGTGGTGGCAGGTGCTGAATTCAAAAAGTAGCCATGGGTGGCTATGTGTAAAATGGAAGGATGCTGGAGTTTTTTTACGGCGGCTTCGGTCGCTTGCGCCTGGGTGAACACCTTGGTTTCCCATTGGTGCGCAGTCAGTTTTCGGGCAATATCGTTCACTTCTTTTTCACTGGCGGGCAAAGGTTTAATTTCAAAATCACCGTTTGTAACAGCATTTGCCAAATCGCGCATGGTGCCTGGTATTGTACCCGAAGATTCAGCAGATGTATTGTTGACTGTTAGGTCATTGTCAAATTTTGGATTACCGAAAAGTACCGCTGTGCCAGGTTGGAGTTTTGTTTTTTGCTTGTCTTTGGTGAGCAACTCGGAGAGGTTGGTCACTAATTTTATTGATTGGTGGTCAATAACACTGGAACCATCGGGCAGTCGCAAGGTATTCAGGTTTATTTTATGATAAATACCATCGGGTGAAAAATACACCGTTTTTACCCCGTTCAGATTTTCAGCCACCTGCGCCCATAATTTTTGATAAGATATTATGCCAACTTCCTGAATTTTTTTGATATCTGATTGATATTGGCCAAAAGTAAAAGTCTCCAGATCGTTCCCTTTTTCAATAAAAATCATTTTTGGGGCCTCGTATTCAGGTCTGATAATTGAAAAAGCATATAAAACGGTATCTGTAATCCGATCAATACCCGGAAGCCGAAATCGCATAACATCTACGGCTGCTTCGCCAAGTTGAAGGGCTGCGCGGATATCTTGCCAGTAAATATATTTGTCCGGCTCTACCTGTGCCAGTCCCTTTTGCACCAGATTTTTTTCCAGACTCTCGGCAGATACCTGTAATTGCCGGATAGCTTCCGGATCGGCAGCAGGATCCTGCAGCATAAAATTGACCTGTTCAAGAACGTCCAACCATTCCGTATAGGATTTTTTTAAATCCGGGTCATTGCTGTTTTGGACTTGCGCTGCCGCTTTTCGGGTGGTTTTTTCCAGAAGATTTTTCGTAAATAACTGTAAGTCAAAAAGTTGAGCTGCCGCATTGGTGCCTGGATTTTTCCAGGCAATGGTGGCCAGAATACTAGACTCGGTTATAAGCTGATCCGCGAGCTGCATACGCTCCTGATCAGACAATATGGCTAATTTGGGTTGTATAAGAAACCTATTGATCTTTATAGTTTTCTCCAGTGCATCTAGGCTTTCTTCATACAGGTGCGACAAAAAGTATTTAGTTGCTTTTTCAGTGTATAAACTTGCTACATAGGGCGCATTGGGCCCTTGGGTTGCAATGGTGTTTTGTATCGCTGAGTCAAGCAAAACCATTGCAGTGGGGATATCATTTTTTAAAAATGCCACCTGGGCTTTGGCTTTGAGGTAGGTGGTTCTGACTTCCACTATATTTTGCTGATTCCATTCCACCCTATCCTCAATCTGGGCGAGTGTTTGTTCGGCGTCTGCCAATTTATAAAGGTTACCGAAGGTACATGCCCTTAAAGCCATTTCCAAAAGGTTGACCGGCATACTCTGCGCTGCTTTTTCTTTGTCGAGTTCGTTGCCTTCCAGTGCTTCTGCATAAGCGGCTTCAATCTGGCCATCGAGAAAATATGCGTGAATTAGGTTTGTACTTACTTCAGCCCGCTGTATGAACCCTGAGCCACAGCATACTTTCGCCACCTTTTTGGCTTCCAGTAATGTTTTTATGGCCTCGGCATGTAGTCCAAGCATATTTTTGGTAACACCCAGCATATTAAGGCCCAACTCCATATATTCTCCATTTTCACCGTTGGGCAACTGGCGCTGCAGTTCGACCAAGTGCGTAACCAAGGGTTCCAATTCGACATAGCTACCACTGAAATTCAGCATCCAGCAATAACTGTAAAACATTTGGACATATTCGTTACTTACTTCACCGTATAGTTGTTTGGTTAGATTGACGGCCTTTAAAAAGTAAGGTTTGGATGCTGAAAATTGTCCTGAACTTACAATCAACATTGCAACATCACGATTTAAACTCGCGTACGTAAGGTCTTTGGGGAGATTGTTGTGGTCAAATACGGCTAAGCATTCGAGGTAAGTATCGCGGCCCTTATCTAATTGCCCCATGAATTCATAAACCAGTCCAATATTTCTTCGTGTTCGCAAGGTCTTTTGATGGGTCTCCCCCAGAATTTCGGTCTGTATTTTTAATGCGCGTTCGCCCACATCCAATGCTTCCTCATACTTTCCCATCCGCCCACATTGAGCCGATAGATCGACCAACAAAGTGGCAAAATCCACCGTATTCGTATTGCCGGTTTGGGTTGCTATATCCACCGCTTTATGGAAGAGGGAATCCGCTATCTGCCACTCCCCTAATTTAAAAAAACAAAATGCTTTACGGTTGATCAGCATAGCCATCGGAAGCCCCGGGACTTGGGCGTTGATTTCGTTTTCTTTTTGCTCTATAAAAGAAAGTGCTTCTTCCGGCAGGTTTTGCTTCAGGAGTGAATCTAATACTACTTTGTATGAAGTATCCTGAGCCAAAACAACGGATGCTGATCCCAGCATCACTGAAAAAGTAAAAAATTTCAAATATGAAAATTGCATGCCCGCGGTTAGTTTAGCGATTTAGAAATGAGGGACTGATCTCTGTATTCAGCGGGCACAGCAAGCAATGCGGAACGGGCCATCTCTCCGTCGCCGCGCAATAGGTACACCCAGATTAATAAGTACCCTGCTTCTGTTTTCCATTTTTCCTCCGCAAGGAGGGTATAAAGTGCAGGCTCTGCTGCCGACGGGCGGCGAAGGAGTAAATCGGCAACGGCGCAGAGGTATACAGCAGTGTCGCTTTGTGTTTTGTTGATGGATAATTTTTTCAACAATCCTGCTGTTTCTTCCGGATGATTCGTGCGGATAGAATGAACTATTGCTGTCCATTTTCCCGATTCCGGCACCACAGGTATAAAATCTTTTGTTGATTGATCGAACATTTCTAAATATTGGCTGGAAACTTCCTCTTTAGGCAGATCCCGGTATAAGTCGCTGGCAGAAGTTCCTCCTTTTTTGAGGTCGCCAGCGATTGGAATACTTTTTAATGTAGATGGTGGCGTTTGTTGTGAACTGCCCGGTACAGATTTATTTTTATTCGCCGGTGGGGTGGCGTTCGTAGCGGGAGGCACTTGCAGTGGTGGCGTTGTTTGTTGTTGACTGCTGGAGGAAGACCCGGCATTCCACCAAATAAAGATGCCTGCCAGCGTCGCCACCAGCAAGCCAAGTAAGCATGTCAGCCAAATCCATCGTTTTCGTTGATATTCCCTGCGCATTTTGGCAGCGGCGGCTATATCATTCGATGCATAGTGCCAGGCCAGGTCGCCACGCAACTGACGGATTTCCTTGAAGGAAGTCCGCAAAGCCGCATCACGTGCCAGTTGTATCTCGAAATCATTTCTTTCGGCATCCGACATCCTCCCGTCCAAATACGCTTCGATATCTAAAAAATGATCTTCCATCTAATTGTTGTTAAGTGTAGGTATCCTGAAAAACATAAGTGGAGCGTGTTGATTTTTTTAAGATTAATTTCATACGCAGAATAATTTCACTTCAAACCAGCCTTTTTCACCATATCTTTTAGTTTTTTCATACAATCGCTCCTTTTTACCCGTAATGACTCGACCGTCGAGTAAGCAGATAACTGCTGCGCCACCACTTCTTCATCGGCATATCCGTCCAGATATTTCAGCCTGATAATATCGGAGCAGGGTGGGCCAATATTCTGGAACAACCGGTCAATCAATTCGATATGCTCTTTTCGTTCAAAATATTCTTGCACCGTGTGATCCTGTAAATGCTGCTGGTCGTCGATATCGGCATTCCGGGTATACTGCCGTCCGCGGGTTTTGTTCAACACTACGTATTTGACGATTTCGAGAAAGTAGGTCGACAGTTTGGCCGATTGCAGTTCAAATTCTGGCGCTCTTATTTTCTTCAACAGGATGATGCACGCATCATTGAGCACCTCACCCGACAAGTGCCGAGGCAGATGGTTTTGGTCCAGCAATTTTTGCATGAACCCGGCAGATTTATCCTGCAGGTACAATATTGCCTTCGACTCGCCCTTCCGAACCGCGTTCAGAAAGATAGCCTCATCCGAAAAAAGGTTTTTACCAGTCCTGAACAGATGCATAGTAGACGCGAAGATATCCATTTGATGAAGTATCCGCCATCCGCAAATACTTTTTGCTCAAATCAGGCCATCCAACTGATTTTACCTACCTTTGTCCCACTACAGTTGCCGTTCTCTCTGCACCGGCTCGAACACTATTTACAAAGGAGTACTCCCCGGAATTTAGGTAAATTGTTGTCGTTGACTTGTCCGGCTTTAAGCAATCTGCCGCCTCCGTTCTGTCTGCTCCACTTACCAGTTTTGCGAAGCTCTGGTTTGCACAATGCGGTGACTGTGGTTTTTTTTACGAGCGTGGCATGCCTTTGGGGTGTGCCACGCTCGTTTTGTTTCAAATCAGCTAAAATATTTGACAACAAATTTGTTGCTGTAATATTTTGACAATACTTTTGTGGTCAATTATTTTTGACTATAAAAACATTGCCAAAATGAATTCAGATTGGAAAGGCCCGAAAATTATCATCGGTCCTACAGCAACCGGTGATTATTACTACCCTCGACCACAAATCGAAGCAAATATTTGGGACGAAATACAGAAAGGAAGCCATGTCTTGCTTGCTGCTCCACGTCGGGTAGGCAAATCATCCGTAATGCAAGCCATGCTGAAAAACTGCCCGAGCGATACTCGTTGCGTTTTTAAAAACATTCAGGGAGTACAATCAGAGTCGGAGTTCTACCGACAATTTTTTGAATTGATACTCCAATGTTTAAGCAAGTTTGAAAAAGACAAACACTGGTTGAGTAACTTGTTCCAACATCTAAACATCGAGGAAATCACGCTGGAAGGGGTAAAGTTTGGCGAAAAGAAGCCCAGCGAATACGCAGAAGAAATCAACCAAATCCTTCCTAAAATAGGCCAACAACAACTGAAAATCGTGTTGCTTTTGGACGAGCTGCCAGAGGTGCTCAACAACCTTCACAAAAAGGGACGCCGTGAGGAGGCTAGCAGTATTCTGGACCGTTTGCGGCAATGGAGGCAAAGCCCTGATATCCGCAACCATTTTAGCCTCGTGTTGGCCGGCTCCGTTGGCATCCACCACATCGTAAAGGCTTTGGATGGACGCACCGCAGATATTAACGACTTCTCTATCATGCCCTTTGAGGCACTCACCAGAAACGAAGCAGGCGATTACATCGCATGGGCCACTAAAGATTGTACCGTTCAATATGACGAACATCTACTTAGCTACTTGCTAACGAAGATCAACTACTTCATCCCTTACTTCATTAATCTGATGCTGGATGAAATAAACAAAGCCGCCAGGAAAGCCAGTCATTCCAGTCTCGAATTTGCATCCATTGATGCTGCTTTTGAAAAAATTGTCAGAAATAACGACCATTTCAGAGAATGGAAAAACCGCTTGTTTGAATATTTCGCTCGTGAAGAATCTGCTTTCTTGAATGAAACACTGGTTTATATCGCACATAGACACGCCATCAACCGACGCCAGTTGCATGACCTCGCCTTGAAACACGGTAAAAAAGATACCTATATGGAATTGATAAGAGGCTTGGAACATGATGGGTATGTCGTCGAATTAGAGGGCGATTTTGTATTTGTGTCTCCTTTTTTACAGGCTTTCTGGAAAGCCGACAACCCGATCTATGACCATGCCTGACATGCAGCAAAATCCAACCTGGTTTATTGACCAATTAACGCTTTATCAGGCTGCCAACAGTAGCCCGGAAGCCATTAAGCGCAATTTTCTGATTCGCATTGCCGAGTTTGAACTCATCATGGCTGACCTGCGCAACAAAAAATCGGGCGACCCGATGCAGCATGAATTGATCCTGGGGCGGCGTGGGAGTGGTAAGTCCACCTTGCTTCGGCGTATCCAGATAGAAATTGATGAGGATGCCGGGTTGGCCGAACGATTCATCGCCATCAATCTGGCCGAGGAACAGGCGTCTATTTACCGTCTTTCGGATTTGTGGTTCGAGGTCTTGCAGGAGTTGATGACCCGTTTGAATAGCCCCGTTAAACTCCGCGATTTCGATGATTTTGAAAACAATCAATCATACGCCCGATACCTGTATGCTGAAATTCACCAATTGCTTGAACGGTGTGGGAAAAGAGTCGTATTGCTGCTGGACAACCTAGACCGTATCCTGCAAAACTTTGACGACGATGGTCATCTGTTGCGCGAAACCCTGCTCAATTACAACGACCTGCAAATCATCGGTGGCAGCACCCGCATGGACGAGCATTTTTGGCGGTACGACAAACCGTTTTACGAGTTTTTCCGCCGACATAGACTCGAAGGACTGCGTTTTGAGGAAATACACAACTTGCTTAATCATTGGAGTGCAGAAATGAATTTGCCCTTGCTGCATGATTACGCTTTGCGTTCCCGGGGCCGCATCGAAGCCATCCGTATCCTGACCGATGGGTCGCCACGCGCTTTGCAGTTTTTCATTCAGGTATTGATGCACGATTCCACTTCTTACGGCTTTGACTACCTGCGCAAAGTGATGGACCGTGCAACGCCGCTCTATCAGGAGCGATTGAACAACCTGACCCCTCCACAGCGCAAGATCGTACAAGAAATGGCATTTTGGTGGGAGGCCGCCCCCACCAAAATATTGGTAGAAAAATGCCGCATGGAAAGCAAACTTATCGCTTCCTACCTCAAGCAATTGGAGCAACACGGCATCGTCGAAACCATTCCAACGGGCAAGAAAAACCATCTCTACCGCATTGCGGAGCGTTTTTTCAATATGTGGCTGATTGTCACGCAAGGCAATCCCGATCAAAAGCGCCGGGCCAAATATTTGACCCTTTTTCTGGAATCCTGGTACGATGGGGCCGAGTTGAAAGCGCTGACTCAAAAGCACTTGGGAGATTTGCGGGATGGCTTGGTCTCTTATGACAAGGCAATGGTATTGAGCAAGGGATTGGTGCATTCTAAGTTTATTGGGGTGGAGGAACGAGATGAATTGATTGAATATACAAGGAAACTTGATAAGGATGGTCAAGAAAGTGAGTTGCCGAGGAAGTTTGAAAACATTGTCCTCCTCGAAATCTGGAACGGCATCTTTGAAAACCTCTCCGAAAAAATCGAGCGAGTCATCCAATTTAAGAATGGAGAAGATTTAGAGTGGTTCCTAACCAACCTCCTCTACCTAGAGCAAAGACACCTCGCCCTCTCTCTCTTCGAGTCCGAGCAACACGGCAAGATACTCCGAGACCGCTACGAACTCCTCTACTACGCCGTGCTCATCCTTACCCAAAAAACAGAGGACAACCTGCTGCTGAAAATCCCGCCCGAGGTACTGCCCACCGTGCAGGAAATTGTAGAAAAAGTAAAAGAGAAACAGTTGTTTTATTCAAAAAAGGAATAACTTTGAAGTAGCCACGCATTGCACGAGTTTTCACCAATTCGTGTAATTCGTGGCTATAACCATTTCAATTCACCAAACCAATCAAATGAATCATGGCAAAAGAAGACATCGCCCCTCTCCGACACAACCTCGCGCTCAAACAAACATTCAATCAATTAGTGCTCGACTTGAATGAAGTCATGGAGTTCAGCCCCTTTGATTTGGACCTGGAAAACCGCCGCTTGGAAAGCCTGCTCGATTTCGTGCATCGGTTTCAGAAATACGGCAGCCAGGAAACGATGGAACTGATCGAAGGTAGGTACCAGTTCCCGCCCATTTTCCCGGGCATTTCACCGGAGAACGACTGGTATCGCTTCGAATTATGGCTTCAGGGGCAGCCCACGCGCACAAACATGATAGCGCAATTGCCCAATGGTTTTGTGCTGAAACGCCCCGAAGAACTTACAGAGGAGGCAATTGGCGCCGCACTTGATGATTTAATCGAAGTGCTTTCCAACCTGGGTTACGGGGTGAGCTTACAGGAGGCCATTCCTCCCAGATTGGTGTATGAAAACCTCCTTGAACATCTCGGCGAAGATTTTGAGTTCGACCCAGGCGGCGGCTGGTGCTATGATGGATGCGGTGGATATTGTCCAGGTTGTTTTCAGCGCCCTTGGTGTGAGGTTGGTTCAAGTTCCTGTTGGCCCGAAGATGAAGAAGCGGGTAAAATGCATCTGATTGAATCACTCAACAGATTTGTTTCCCCCAGTCCGCAATCGTTGGAGATATTACAACGATTCCAAGCGGAGGAAGATGCACGCTCTGCTAAATACCAAGAAGAAAACCCGGATTCAGGTTTTGGAGAATCAGATTTTGATGAGGGCTGGAAAGCGAAATTGAATTGATAGTATCAGGCACGCTCAAGCCCAATTAGAACGTAGTTTTGCGCTTCTATTTGCCAAAATCATACACCATAAATCATGTCCGATCAAATTCGCCACCTCGCCCCATCCACCCCTTGGAACCTCTTCGCCGACCTTAACGCCATTCCACGCGCTTCTAAAAAGGAAGAGCGCATTGCCCAATGGGTGCGCGATTTTGGCAAAAAACACGGCCTGGAAACGCTCAGTGATGATTTTGGCAACATCATCATCAAAAAACCCGCCTCGCCCGGTCGCGAGAAAAGACCCGTGACCATCCTCCAGGGCCACCTTGATATGGTGCATTCCAAAAACGCGGATGTCACGTTCGACTTTGACAAACAAGGCATTGACATGTATGTGGATGGCGATTGGGTGCGTGCCCGAGGAACTACCTTAGGAGCAGACAACGGCCTGGGCGTCGCTTCTATTTTGGCTGTTCTGGCTTCTAAAGACATTGCTCACCCGCCCCTGGAAGCCCTTTTTACCCTGGATGAAGAGCAGGGCTTGAGCGGCGCCAAACAACTCGGTCGCGGCTTGCTCAAAGGAAAATTGCTGCTCAACCTCGACACCGAAGAAGACCATGTGCTGACCATCGGCTGCGCGGGCGGCATTGACACCCTCATTGATTGGAATTACAAAGAGGAGGTCGCGCCAGAAAATCTCGTTGCTTTTCAGGTGAAAGTCAGCAGCCTACGCGGCGGACACAGTGGTATGGACATCAACCAGGGCCGGGGCAATGCCAATAAAATCCTGACGCGTGTCCTGATGGCACTTGCGCCAGCGGGACTGCGTTTGTCCAGCTTCGAGGGCGGCAATTTGCGCAACGAAATCCCTCGCGAAGCCAAGGCGGTTGTGTTGGTTAAAAACGAAAAACGTTTTGCCAAGCTGCTTGAAGCGGCCAGCAAAGAAATCGCGATTGAATACCAGACCGCAGAGCCAAACATAAAAATCGAAGCAAGTGAGGCGTCCAAACCCGCCAAAGTGATGCGCAAAAGCGATCAGGCCAAGTTTCTCCACGCTATCCGCTCCGTTCAAAACGGGGTTTACCGCATGAGCCCGGAAATCCCGGGACTCGTGGAGGCATCCACCAACCTGGCAAAAATCACCCTCGGCGATGGCAAACTGACCCTCGGCTCCCTCCAACGCAGTTCGGTAGAATCCAGCAAAGCTGATGTGGCGGCAGCCTTCCGCGCGCCCTTCGATCTGATCGGCGCCAAAGTGCAAACTGGCAGCGAATACCCTGGCTGGAAACCCAATCCCAGTTCCAAAATCGTGCAAAAGATGGCGGAACTTTATGAGAAAAAGTTCGGTCACCCGCCGGTTATTGAAGCCTGCCACGCGGGTCTGGAATGCGGCATCATTGGAGAAGCCTACCAGGGCCTCGACATGGTATCTTTTGGACCGCTGATCCAGGGGGCGCACAGTCCCGACGAGCGTGCTTCGGTATCTAGTTTTGCTAAATTTTGGGGGTATTATTTGGAGGTATTGGGGGCGATTTGATTTGCGATTACTGAATGGATTACAAGATGGGGGAATGAGCGGAGGGATTAGGGAGTTTATAGGGCTTTTGCTTTTTCTAGGAGCCAACGCCATTCGGCGGCTTGTTTTTTTTCTTGAATGCGGGAGATGAGGAGATTGGAGCGTTTGGGGTCACCCGGGTTGGAGTAGACGAGTTGGTGGAGGAGGTTGGCGAAGTCTGTGTGGATTTGCCTTTGGCTCTCTGAAAGCAATTTGGGGGAGGTACGGCTTAGGAACATTTTGAATTCATCAATTATGAAAAGAACTCTTCTCCTTATTTTCCCCCTATTATTAATTTCATCTAAAATTTACACCCAGCCCGCCATCCAATGGCAAAAGGCATTGGGAGGCAGTTCGTATGATGGGGCAAATTCGATTTTCCAAACATCGGACAATGGTTTTGTGACAACTGGACAAGCGGCCTCTGACGATGGCGATGTAATTGGCAATCATGGCGGGTGGGACTTTTGGGTAGTGAAAATGGATAGCTCAGGCATTCCTCAATGGAAAAAGACCTATGGTGGAAGCAACAATGATTGGTCATACTCCATTATACAGACAACAGACGAAGGTTACGTTGTTGTTGGATTTACAGAATCAAATGATGGCGATGTATCAGGCAATCACGGTGATAAAGATATGTGGGTGATAAAATTAGACGGCGATGGTGCAATCCAATGGCAGAAGTCGCTGGGGGGCAGCGGCTGGGAGGAAGCTTGGTCCGTCAGACAATGTGATGATGGTGGTTATATCGTTGCTGGCAGATCGAGTTCCACCGACGGCGACGTAACTGGAAACCATGGCTATCTTGATTATTGGGTTGTTAAATTAAGCATTAGTGGTGACATTGAATGGCAAAAGTCCTTTGGCGGAAGTGGATTGGATCTTGGGTATGCTATCACTAAAACTAGCGACGGAGGGTACGTAGTTACCGGAGAGTCCGATTCAAAAGACGGTGATGTAAACAATAATCACGGAAACTCAGATTATTGGGTAGTGAAAATGAATTTTGAAGGAAAAATCGAGTGGGAGCGTTCTTTTGGGGGAACAAGCATTGATCGGGGTAATGACATCCTGCAAACCAGAGAGGGAGGGTATGTTGTGTTCGGTCAAACCAGGTCAATAAACGGTGATGTGACGGATCACCATGGTGGCTATGACTGGTGGGTTGTGAAATTAGATGAAACCGGTGAACTTGAGTGGCAGAAGACATTCGGCGGGAGCGATGAAGATTTTGGCCAATCAATAAAACAAACAGTTGACGGTGGCTTCGTCTTGGGAGGGTTCACACATTCAACTAATGGCGATGTAATGGGCAATCAAGGGAATGTTGATGCTTGGATATTAAAGTTAACGGAGGGTGGGGAAATCCAATGGCAAAAGGCATTGGGAGGTACTGGCCCTGAAAATGGGTATTCTATACAACAAACAGACGATGGAGGCTACATAATGTCTGGTGATGCATGGGTAAGCAATGGCGATGTATCTGGGACACATGGGAAAACCGACTTTTGGATCATAAAACTTTCTCCCGAATCCTCCCCCACCTCAGCCCCCTCCTCCCTCCCCCTGGCAGTCTTCCCCAACCCAGCCCAACAAACCATTTCTCTAAAAACTCAAGCTTCATCCGCCGAGATTTCGACAGAAGCGGGTAAGGAGCCCTCCCTGACCGTCCGCATAACCGACCTGCTAGGCAGGGAAGTCAGCCATCAAGCCATCTCTGACGACGGACAAATTGACATTTCAGCACTGCCCAACAGCCTGTACTTGCTGACCGCTACCACGCCCTCCGGCAAGGTGTTTTCGGGAAAGTTTAGGAAGCAGGAGTAGGGAGTAATGAGACCGAATCACAATCGTTGATATTCGTTTAGGAACGGGTGAATAATAACTTGTTACTTTCAGGTAGATTACCTTTTGCTCAGACAACCATCTTTTTGTGCGAATAGTGGGGCTCTTTAATCAAAAAAACAGGCCGTATGGGTGGAAAGGAAGCAGCTGAAAGTAACAAGTTATTTTGACACCGTTCCTAAGGGCCACGGCTTCGAGCATTCGAGGCCGTGGCTTTTTCGTGTTAAAAACGGCCCCTACCCTATCGTGCTGCTACTATTGCGATGGTTTTTGCATTCGGCTCGCCTCCTCGCGCCCAAGACGACACTTCCCCTTTCTTCCCCCATCGCCGGCCAAGTTGCCCGGCAATGGCGTGCACCAATTTTTCGTAGGGCACTATTTCCAGCTCATGGGCCTGGTTGCTGAGCTGTAGGGGGGCGGTACGCATTTCGGCCAGGTAAGGCTCGGCTTTTTCCAAGAATTTGTCGCGGTCGTAATTGTACTTGGAAAGGATGCTGAGTATTTTGATGAAAAGTTGTGAGCGGTGTGTGTCCTCGTTGTTGCGGAGGTAGCGTTCGCGGTATTTTTCAAGCGCGGCGATGCGGTCCCAGAGTTCGTCGTCTTTTTCTTCCACAAAATCCAGCAGCACTTCGGCGGCTAAAATGGCGATGTTCATGCCCATTTTGTCGTGTGAGAAGTCCTTGACTTCATTGCGGAATTTGCTGCTTTTGACTTTTGGCACCAAGCCTTCGGGGATGTCCGCGCTGGTCAGTTTTTGCATAATGTAGAGATAGGCGCCCAGAATGTGCCAAATTTCACGTTTTGCGTCCCGCAGCACGTTGAAACGTTTGTGCTTGGTGGCCATAGCATAAACTTCGGCAGCACCTGACCAATCCTGCTCGTGCATTTTAAGGTAAAAACCCAGTTCGAGGGTATTGAACCAATTGACGCTGCCGACCAGGGCGGTGTCCAGGGCTTTTTGAAAACAATCCCGGCCGCGCTCATATTGACCCAGGAAAACGCAATTGGCGATCTCTAAATAATAGAAAATATTGAGCGCAGTGTTGCAAGAATAGGGCCGCGTATTGAAGTATTTTATGGCTTCCTCGTGTAGTTGAGTGGCCTCATGATGCAGGGCCTCAATCATATACATTTTGGATTTTAGGCTATAAAAAGCGATGTGAAAGCTATGCGATGGAATTACATTGATATAGGGTTCGAATTCGTTTACACACTGTTGGGCAAATCCCGCGTTTTCACTTTGCAAAGCTCGTTTTTTGATATAAGGCAGGGTAACCCTGTTCAAATAAATCAGGATACGTTCTTCCAATAGTCGCCATTTGCTATGTTCTTGATAAGCAGAGAGATAATATTCAAAACCGTCCGGACCATCGCTGGCAATAGACGCATAATCCATCAATACCTTAGAAGCCTCTACCACAAATTCGGGGCGGGCATATTGCTGGCCTATTTTGAACAAGGCTTCAGCGGCTCTTTTTGCCCCGTTTTTACAGGCGAGTGGCGCCAATGATTTGACCGTTGCCATCAATTGATAGCCTCTTATACGCGCATGGTTAAGTTCGTCCAATACCTGTTTGTCGAAATCAATCATCAGGACCATTTGTTCCAGACAACGCAGGAGTTCCCTTGCCACCTGCCTGAACTTGGTACGTTCCCCTATTTTGGCTTTATCAATCGCCTCGGCTTCTGTCCGAAAATTATTGGCTTGCACCGTGTGAAAAAGTTTCAACACGTCGCGGTTGTGTTTCGACAAGAAGTTGAGCGCATCCTCGTGATTGGGGATCGTGTTTTCGGCCAGGGTAACCAATTCTGTAAGTTCCTTGATCATACGCGCCGGAGGATTGTGGAAGAGAAAGCCGCTTCTGATCGCTAAGGTCACCGTGGGAGGGTCAAAAAATCTATAACACTTTTTATCACTTATTCCCAAGCAACCAAAATGTCTCCGCTACGCGGCAAAGACTTTGCCCTTCATACAAAACGGTGTAGCGGGGACCTATTGATGGCACAAATCGTCATTGTACTATAAGGTGATTCTAAACCTGTAACACATTTTTGCCAATATTCCCATTATTTTTTATTGAAATAAAGGTAAAACGCCGACACCAAACAGCAATAAACAGTGTAAACGCGAACATTGTCTTACTGATATTTTACCACCTATCTATTTGGCTATCAAGTATTTAGTATTTATCAAATAGAGCCTTGGCTGTCTTTTAATCCTTGGATTTGCCATTCAACTGTCGCTATTGGCCAGGAGGGATGCCCTGACTTTTGTAACGTAATCAAATCATCCTTCATTAAAAATCAATCATCATGTTACAAATCACAGGTACACCGCTTAACGCCTCTAAGAAAAACCTACCCTCAGCAGCATCCTTTCTTTACAAGCAGAATGCAGTCAATGGAACAATCATCATTGATGACGTGGCTGCCGGTTAGGAACGCGGCACCAATAACTTAGTCATTGGATGCCACCCTTTGTTCCATCATACGGCCGCTATTTTTCTTTAAATAGCCCCACTATTGGCAGAAAAATAGGGTTGACCTAAAATGACTAAGTTATTGGTGCCGCGTTCCTTAGCAAGTGCCTGAAAAATAAAATGCTGGCGCGAACATTCAAATTTGCTATAAAAACTTGAATGTCAATGCTTTAGATTAAAACTTTCTCACTTTCTAGTTCAAAAAAGCGCGCTAAAATCTGCTCAACTGTCGGTACTTCTAAACATCCAAGGCCCTCACCTTTGTCTCATCAGAAAACAAAACAGCATGACACACTTCAACACACAGCCCTTGACGGGGCAAAACAAATTGCAAACACCGCCGAGTGCCTGGGTAAAAACCCGCTTCGAAGGCGCTGACAAATACAACCTAACCATCATGGGAAAAACGAGACTTCCGCAACAAGCCAATCCACTGGAATCAGCAGGCTGTGCATTTGCGAAACTTTCGCTCATGGAAAGCGGGGCGATAATGGCTTCCTTCCCGGTAATGGGCATGGTATCCGGCACGATCCGCAGCCTGTTGGGCGCTACTTCCTTTGAATTGGGATCGCCCCTGAAACTGCCCGCTTTTGTATTCGGCTACGATATCGAGATTCCAGCCGGTCGGCACCCGATCGTATTTGTTCTGGAGAGTTGGGTGGTATTGTTCCGACCTCAAAACACAATTCGGCTATAATCAAACCAGGATAGTTCCTCGTGTCGCTCGCGGGCTGGTCCCGCGAGCCGACCGAGGGCGTCAAAACACGCTTCATTCGCCCACATATCCAAATGAAACCTGACCTGCCAAGTCCCGAATTTTCGGGACTGTGGCAGGGAAGAAAAACCGGCTTATGCACATCGCTTGCCCTTAGGCTGCCCTCGGCAATATACACCGAAATCATACATCAAAAGCAGCCCTGACGCGCCCAGCATGTGTAAGTGCCAACCTAAAGGAGATTTCCGGAAAATCCTTGAAAAGAGTACGGACGCGGATGCCGAAAAGCGTAGAGAGTAGGCAAAACACGCTTTTATTAATCATTTTATTATGAAAACAAGTTTTTTTTCATTGCTCGCAATTTTGGCCATTTGCTTCTTTACATCTAATGCAAATGGAACTACATTTTCAAACATGTCATTACTTCCGGAAGAAATGCAAGAAATAGACGAGGGTGAAGGGGGATTTTTCAAGTTTAACTTTCACTTTGTAAGAGGAATGAGAAATGAAGCTGGAATATGTGTTGGTCGAGGCGTTTGTGAGATTAAATTTGGTTCTGGTATACTAGAAGTAAATCCAAAAGGTTTGCATGGTGAGCTAAGAAAGGATCGTTACGAAAACATATTATTTGTTATAGAGAAAGGTGGTATGACAACAGATGATTCAATTGACATTACCGGATTTGCAACAGGGCCAGGGACACTTCAACTTTCGAATAATTCTGATATTCCTGTAGAGGGAAAAACTAAATTAGGGTTGCCTTCTATTTATCAATTAAAAGCAGGCAACTATCAAGTGACTGAAACTGCAACGACATATATTGTCAATTTCGGTAAATAGTTAAAGATATAGACCTGCTCTTGATAGATTTTGAGAGCAGGTCTAAACCCTTAGAATTTGTCTAATATTTTATTGAATTGAAAATCAATGATTTAGGGTTCCGAGGAAGAAATAAAAGGCGCGTTCACCGAGGCAAAAAAGCCTTTTATTTCAATGTCAGGTTCCTAAAGCATAGGTTTTCAGGAAAATAAAATTTAGACAAGCTCTTATTTCCATTTGAATCAAAACAGCAAATTTTCACTTTCTAAAATACATAAAAAAATGCTAACAAGATTCACAATCCTCTTCATTGCAATTGCAACTTTATTCTCCTGCCAAACCATCATGCGCCATTCTCTTGGCATAAAAAACCCTGAAATAGAAAAAGAGAAAACGGTCAACAGGCTTACCGAGAAGAAAAAGATTGCTAATGCACATTTTTTAAAAAAGGAAAAAGTATTTGATGCCTACGTTGGCTCCCTTCCTAAGGTATATGTCTTCGATAAGCAGGGTTATCAAGTGATTATTCCCAACTGCTATGAACTGATTCAGGAAAATATTAGGGGCCTGTTGGATACAATACCCAATAAATTGTCAGCGCAATCTTTTCGGGATAATTTTGTCCAGGAGACCATCCAAATAAAAGGTGACAGTTTCCATTCTGTTGGTACCTATGACTATGAAGTGTTTTTTTATTGGTCGCTGTGGCTGGGCAAATTCAACATCAAAAAACTTCTTAATGCTCAAAAAACAGTTGATGCCCTTAATCAAGGTTCCAATTCCAAAAAAATTATCCTGATCCCTTTAAATTTTGACTTTATTAAAGAATCTGGGTGGACTGAAGAGTCTGTAGAAGCGGAAATGAGTCGGATCATTGAATCACAGAAAAAAACGTAACTGGTTAGCGCGATCTCAAAATCCCGAAGGGATTGAATATGAATAGCCCCGGATGAAATCCGGGGTATTCAGGAAGGAATTTTAGCAACCCTGAAAGGGTTGAATGGAGGCGAAAAAGGCAGATATTCAACCCTTTCAGGGTTGCCCATAATCATCCTCATTTCCCCGGATTTCATCCGGGGCTATTCATATTCAATCCCTTCGGGATTTTTAAATGGCTAACCAGTTACAAAAAAACAAAGAACGATGCCTCTGCCACTACGCCTATCCAAAGCCTCCATTGAAATCCGGCAAACATGACGCAAAATTTAAGTAGCCTGCATTAAAACAGATGCCCCCCAAAATCCTCACCACAACCAATCTTTTAAGCTATGAAAACTCAATCGTTCCTCCAGAACTTCGGACTGCTTTTGGTCCTGTTATGCCTACGACTTCAGGACGTTCAGGCCAACAACAGCTATCCGAGCGACTCGGTCATCCTTTGGATACAGCCCTGGATCGAAACTGCCTATTCCGAGCTCGACCTGTTGGAACGTGAGCATTCTGACCGCACCGAACCCCTTCGGATGCGCCTGTACGACATAAACAACACCCTCTCAGAACCCCGCAACCGAACCCCGGAATGTGGCTTTCAAGTCCTGTGGGAAAAAATTCAACTCGAAGAAACACTGCAAGGCATTGAACAAGAACACGAAATCAAACTGCTCAAACTCCGATACCGAAAGAGCATCGAAATCGTGAAAATGCTTTACGAAAAAGTACTCAGCATGGACCACCATTTAAGCAGCCTCAAAGCGCAACAGGGCCTTTCCAATCTTTCCAACCCGCACAATTACCCCGAATTCAAAGAAGCAAAGGTCCTTATCGAAGACCGAATGAAGAAGAAGTTCAACTTCCAGATGCCCGCACTTTTTCAAACCAATCCCTTCCTATCGGCAGCGTTTTCTATCGTAGGGCTGGCCCTGGGTGGCGGAGAAGACAAAGAAAAGAAGGGAAGCATTGACAAAATAGCCTGTGTGCTTGATTTTACGGTGCGGATGCACACCGACCTCAACGTGATCTACTACGAAACCGGCTATCTCCGCGACGCCAACCTAACGCTTAAAAAAGAGTGTGAGACCCTGTTTTCTGATTGCGCCCGACAAGTGGGCTACACCATCCCACTCGTCAGTTGCCGCGATGGCGATGACTGGGAGCGGCTTTATACTATGCTCGACAACTATGTTGCCAAAGCCGTGGGTGAACCCGCCAACTCCGCTTCGCCAGCGAGCGGCATAACCCCTGGTTTACTCGCTCCCGACCCTCGTTTACTCGCACGAGCTACAACCAACCTACAGTTTTCCATTGACCGCGTGGGACTTTTTATTGAAAAATACAGCAATTTCGTCGGGCAGGGTGGTGAGTACTACAAGAAATTCTCCAAGATAGCGAGCAGCTATGAAAATGAAAAGACCTGCGCCAACGCACTTCCAGATCAATTCAAACAACTCAAAACCGACATTGACGAAACGCTCGACAAATTCAACAGCGCCTACAAAATGCCCGAAGTGCAGGGCTCAAAACTAAAGGACATGCTCTACGGAACTTCATTCGATTAAATCGTGATAAACCTTGCTCCCATTATGAAATACATATTTCAAACCCTCTTCCTCCTCGCCAGTTTGCGCATGAGTGCACAGAACCCTGGCGGCAACATGCCTCAGAAAATTTTTTTTGATCCAGAACGCGACCCTGTGGCCTTGCGTACCGACACTACATTACAACTTTTGGTAAGCGAATATGTGCTCACCAAATCGGTCAAAGCCCGAATGGGACCAAATTGCCTGATATTGAAAGCCTCCAAAAGCCGGTCGCCCAAAGGCATTGAAAGCCTGCTTTTTGAAGGGATCTATTTGGCCAAAGATCGGCAGCGGTTCACGATCTCCGTCCCCCTGGTGCCCGATGCCCAAGGCCAGCTTTATTATACTTCATCACAAGCCATTGTGTGTTCTGCCCCTGGCTGCAACAACTGTAGCATTGATAATGGCAACTGCGTCGGCTGCTGTTCAAATATCAACGGGAGTGCAGTGGCACTGCCCTCTCCGCTCTTGAAAGTCCAAATAAACATCGAATAGTTCGTTATGAAAACCCTTCTCCTGTGCTGTCTTGGTTTATGGACACGGCTTTGCATTGCCCAACCAGCAACCTTGCATGATGACGGGTTTTTCGACCCTGCCCGCGATCCTGTTGCCAACATGGTCAATGGTAGGGTTCGTCAGGTAATCAACGAGGAAGTGCTTGTGCGGGCTATATCGGCCAGTTTTCCCAGGCTGGGAACGGTAGAAAAAGTGGATTGCCAAAAAATAGAAGGCTATTGGTGGCTCACGCTCGAAAGCCGTCATGCAGAAGACCTGGAGCAATCCGTTTTCGTGGCCCTGCGCCTCAAACCCGATCAAAATGGCCACTATTTCGCCGACTCATTTTGGACCGCCTGCACGGGTGAAGGCTGCGGTGGCTGCGATTTCAAGCTTCAAATGGACGGCTGTTTTTGCCGCTTCGACAAGCCCGGCGAGCCCGGCACTCCCGGGGCTTGCTACCAAACCACCAGCGATGAGAAGCTTTTAACCAAAGTGCCGCTCAAATCCGCCCGAAAATAATTTCCCAGCAACTCAATCCTCCAAACGCAACGATGTCAAAACCTGTACGAACGATTCAAATCCCCGTCTCTGTCGAACTCGGCAACCCTGCTGCGGATTGCGCCCATTTTGGCATCTGCTCTGTGGCCGTATTGTCGCCCAAACAATGGGCGGTTTTTAAGCCTCGGCATATACGTCATGTAAAAGCAATGCTATCAGCTCCCGCTTCGGGAGGTCTTCGATTCGAATTTCCCTTGGAAAGTATGCGGGCGGACACCCGCGCTCAGTTTTTCCCAATGGAGGGGTTTCGGGTGGATGGCGCTACTGTATTGCCTCGTGCACTCCTCCAATTGCTCCGTACTCCACCGAGAACAGGCACCATACCCGGATTGTACGCTGTGAGCCAATTGGCCGATGCGTTGGTTGTTGAATTGGCCTTAGGGGTATCAGGGCAAGCTTTGGCTACAGCGGCATGAACCAGAACTTTCACTTAATCACTCATTTCTTCATTCAAAAACGCTTCATTCGCTACCTTACTGGGAAAACCTTCTAAGGAACGGGTGAATATCAAATTCGTCGTTCTCCGATAATTGTTTTCACTCAGCCCCCCTGCTTGGCATAGCCACTAGTGGCAGGGGCTGTTTACATGGTTTACTATGCTC
>Ga0209181_10004644_pt1 | contig 20269 bp, 3 predicted proteins | sample MAT05_FD_187208 | JGI IMG/M metagenome (GOLD analysis project Ga0209181, IMG submission 187208) | Freshwater microbial communities from Lake Fryxell liftoff mats and glacier meltwater in Antarctica - MAT-05 (SPAdes) (version 2) | ecosystem: Environmental > Aquatic > Freshwater > Ice > Liftoff... | reverse complement strand
GCGATGACGGCCAGCAACGGCTGTACTGCGTCGCCGCATGTCGCGCGATATCGCAGGTACGCCCGCAGAGTGGACGCGATAGTGATGGCGTTGCTGGTGGTGCCCAGGGCATCGAGCTGGTCGACGATGAACTGCCGTATGCCGTCGGTCTGAAGTTTGCCGACGACGACAGGCTGTTGGCGGCTGTGAGTTCACGCGCGAATTTGGTTGTGAGAGCGCGTTTTTGAGGCGGCTACAGTATGAGACCGGATTTGTCGTCCTGGGTAGGTGACTGGCTGCGCGGTACCGGCGGTCACGGCGGCAATCAGAACGGCACGTCAGCCTGGTCGATGTTGTCGACCGCAGTGCTCGCCGTGGTGCATCGCTGCTCTCGCAGGACCTGCTGGATCTGCCGGCTGTAGTGAGCCCAGACGCGCTCGCGCACCTCGTCAAGGATCTCGAAGACAGCGACGGCCTGCTCTGGCGACCAGTCGGTAGGTAATGCAATCAACACGGCTGCGGCTGGACGACTGACGCTGGCCGCCGGCACGGTGCGCCGACGCGTCATGGCTTGCCCCCCTTGGGCCGTGCAGAGCGGCGCAGCGCCGCCTTCTGTTCGGCGCGCGCCTTGGCCTCCTTGAGCCGGTAGGACTCGCCCTCGATGGCCACCACCTCGCAGCGGTGCACCAGGCGGTCGATCAACGAGACCGTGCAGGCCGCGTTGGGGAACACCTCCTGCCATTCCTTGAAGGCCCGGTTGGTCGTGATGACCGTGCTTTTGTGTTCATAGCGCCGGCTGATCAACTCGAACAGCAAATCGGCGTGGCGGTTCGAGTACGACAGGTAACCCACCTCGTCGATGAGCAGCAGGTCGGGCGCGGCGTAATGGCGGATGCGCCGGCGCAGGGTGGAGTCGCTGTCGAGTGCAGCCAGGTCGCCCAGCAACTGCCCGGCGGTGGTGAACAGCACCGTCTTGCCCTCGATCAACGCCTGATGGCCGAGGTTGCAGGCCAGCATCGATTTGCCTACGCCGTTGGGGCCGACCAGCACCACGTTGGTGGCGTCGGTCATGAACGACAGCGTCATCAACTCCTGCACCGCTTGGCGATCACATTGCTTGGGCCAGTCCCAATCGAAGTCGGCCAGCGGCTTGAAGCGACCGATATGGGCCGAGCGCAGGCGCCGCTCCAGGCTGCGCCGGGCCCGCTCGCTCTCCTCCCACCCCGGCGCTGTGGCCACCAGCGCGCCAGGCTTGCTGCGCTTGTGGTGCGCAAGTTCAAGGCTGCGGTCCGCCAGCTGCCCGGCCTGGCGCAGCAGTCGGTAGAGCGTGGATTCGCTGCCCGCGTAGCAGCCCGGTCTGGTTTCAGTGCCGGGCTGTGCCCGCGCGGGGGGATCCGCAGGACAGCCCCACAAACGCTTCGTCGGTCCCTCCATCCGTGCGGGCTGCCATTGCAAGCGCCCTTGAACACCGGAAAAGCAAGTCAAACCCGCCTCTTCGTCTGCGTTGAACGGGCGGGGGTCTACATAGTATTCATCGGTTCCGTTTGGCGACCGGCTGCTGGTCAGCACTGCAAGCACCCAGCCCGTCGGCCCCGGCTTTCCCCAGGCGCCTGACCAGCGCCTGACTACCGTAGCCCCAAGGGCCGGACCTCGGCAACGCATTCATCGTGATGCAGCAGCCCGGTCGCCGTTGCGCTGCACGACTGCCCGCGCTAGGGCGCAGTTTCCACACACAGGACCTTTCATTTGAACAAGTCGACCTCGACGCCCCGGCGTCAGGCGGTGGCGTGTGCCGCTGCAGCCGCCTTTCTGAGCGCCGGCCTTGCCGCTGCCCAGACCCCGCCGGATGCCGGCTCGCTGCTGCAGCAGATCGAACAGCAGCGCCGCCCGCAGCTGCCGCCGAAGGCAGCGTTGCCGGTGGTGCCGCCACCGCCGCTGCAATCGCTGGGCGGCGCCAGCGTCACCGTGACGTCGTTCCGCTTCGCGGGTAACACGCTGCTGGGCGCCGAGCGGCTGACTCCCGCCGTGGCCAGCTTCCTGAACCGTCCGCTCGGCTTTCCTGAACTTCAAGCCGCCGCCACCGCGGTCGCCGCGGCTTATCGTCAAGCCGGCTGGGTCGTGCGCGTCTACCTGCCGCAGCAGGACGTGAGCGGTGGCAGCGTGACGATCCAGATCGTCGAAGCCGTGTTCGGCGCGGTCCGCGTCGAGGGCACGGCCCGCCGCATTGCCGCGGAGCGCCTGACCGCGCTGGTCGACGCCGCACTGGCGCCGGGCGCTGCCCTCAACGGCGACGCGCTCGACCGCGCGCTGCTGCTGATCGACGACCTGCCCGGTGTCAGCGTCACCGGCCGGCTGAGCGAAGGCCAGCGTCAGGCTGAAACCGACCTGGTGCTGGCGGTTGTCGACGGCCCGCTGATCAGCGGCGACGTCAGCGCCGACAACACCGGCTCGCGCTCCACCGGAACAGCGCGGCTGTTGGTCAGCGCCAGCCTGAACAGCCCCCTTCGCTTCGGCGATCTGGCCAGCGCCACCCTGCTGCACACAAGGGGCAGCGACTACCTGCGCGCCGCCTACTCGGTTCCGATCGGCAGCCGCGGCTGGCGCGTCGGGGTAAACGCGTCGCACCTGTCGTACGAGGTGGTGCTGCCGGAACTGGCGCAACTCGACGCTCGTGGCACATCGACCACGTTCGGCGTCGACGGCAACTACCCGCTGCTGCGCTCGCGGCTCGCCAACCTGTACACCGCGGTGACGTTTGATCGGCGGCGCTTCGACAACCAGTCGGCCGGCGCCACCACCACCCGCTACACGGCCGACAGTGCCAGCGCCGGCCTGTACGGCAATTTGTTCGACAACCTTGGCGGCGGCGGTGCCAACACCGCGAGCGCCGCCTTCGTGCAAGGCCGCGTGGACCTGAACGGCTCGCCGAACCAGGCTGCCGACGCGGCAACCACACGCACCGCCGGCAGCTTCCACAAGCTGCGTTTTGCGGTGGCGCGGCAGCAGGTGCTGACCGATGCCGTCTCGCTGTTCGGCGGGCTGTCGGGCCAGCGGGCCGGCAAAAACCTCGACTCCTCTGAGAAGCTGTTCCTCGGCGGGCCGGGCGGCGTCCGCGCCTACCCGGTCAGCGAGGGCGGCGGTTCCGACGGCACGCTGTTGAACCTGGAGGTTCGCGCCCGCTTGCCGGCGAATGTCAGCCTGACCGGGTTTTACGACTGGGGCTCGGTACGCGTCAACCACGACAACGACATCACCGGTGCCGCGGTTCCCAACCGCTTCGACCTGAAGGGCTTCGGCGTTTCGGTCGGCTGGGTGTCGGGCTTCGGCCTCGGCGTCAAGGCGACGCTGGCACGCCGCATCGGCAGCAACCCGAACGCAACGCTGACTGGCAACGACCAGGACGGCTCATTCCGCAAGAACCGCCTGTGGCTGCAAGCCAGCCTGCCGTTCTAACCCCCATTTTGAACGGCCTGCCGACGCAGACCGCCAAGCACTGAACACCGAAAGCATTCGATGAGCGCACACGCCAGCATGAACCGCATTTTCCGTCTCGTCTGGAACGACACCCTCTGTATCTGGGTCGCCGTGGCGGAAAACGCCCGCGGCCGCGGGCAGCGCAGCGTGCGCTCCGGCCTCCTGCTCGCGCCGATGCTGGCCGCTCTCGGCATGAGCCTGCCAGCGCATGCCGGGCCGCCCGGTGCGGTGCCGGCACCGACGCAGCTGCCGACCGGCGGCACGCTGAGCGCAGGCGCAGCCACCATCCGCGCCGCAACCGGCCCGGGCGGGGCGGTGCTCAACATCGACCAGAGCACGCAACGTGCAGCGATCAACTGGAGCACCTTCGACGTCGGCAGCGCAGCCCAGGTCAACTTCAACCAGCCGAGCAGCGCCTCGGCGACGCTGAACCGCGTGCTCGACAGCAACCCGAGCCAGATCTTCGGCAAGATCAACGCGCCCGGACAGGTGTTCCTGAGCAACCCGAACGGCGTGCTGTTCGGCAAGACCGCGTCCGTCGATGTCGGCGGCCTGACCGCCACCACGCACGCCATCGGCGATGCCGACTTCATGGCCGGCAAGACCACGTTCGCGCGCAACGGCTCGACCGGCAGCGTCGTCAACGAAGGCGAACTGCGCGCGGCCCTCGGCGGCTATATCGCGCTGCTGGCGCCAGAAGTGCGCAACGCCGGCGTGGTGATCGCCCGCATGGGCACGGTGGCGATGGCGTCGGGCGAATCGATCGCGCTGCACTTCGATGCCAACCACACGCTGGCCGGGATCACGGTGCAGCCGTCGGCGATCAAGGCGCTGGTGGAGAACCGGGGCGCGGTCATCGCGCCCGGCGGCTTGATCATCCTGTCGGCACAGGCGGTCGACAGGCTGCAGGGCGGGGTCGTGAAGAACACCGGGCGCCTCGAAGCGACCGGGCTGTCGATGAAGAACGGGCGCATCGTGCTGGAAGCCAGCGACCGCGTCGACAACAGCGGATCCGTCAGCGCCAATGCCGGCAGCGATGGCAGCCCCGCGGGCATCATTTCGGTCAAGGCACCGGATGTCGTCAACAGCGGATTGCTGACCGCCGCTGCCAGCCGGCCGAACGCGCAAGGCGTCCTCGTGCAGCCCGCCATCGGCGGCAGCATCTCGTTCGACGCGGCGACCGTGTCGCAGACGACGGGCGGCACGATCGACGTGTCGGGCGCAACCGGCGGCAACGTGCGTCTGCAGGCGACGCACGACATCGCCGTGGCCGGGCGCATCGTGGCGACCGGGACTGGTGCCCCGGCTGGCGCGGGCGCTGTCATGGGCACGGGCACGGGCACAAGCACGGGCGAGGACCCCGCGGCGGCCCACACCGAAGGCCAGGGCGGCAGCATCGCGCTGATCGCTGGCCATGGCGTGAAGCTGCACGACGCCATCGTCGACGTGTCGGGCAGCGCTTCGGGCGGAACGGTCCGCGTCGAAGGCGGCGGCCAGACCCCGTTCAGGGACCCGTCAACACCTGAACCGCGGCCGACCGTGGCGCTGCTCGGCGCCACCGAACTGCGCAGTACGGGCCGCCGTGGCAGCGGCGGCAACGTCACATTGACCGCCGACCGCGTCGGCCTGTTCGACACCAGCGCGATCGACGCCTCCGGCGCCGCCGGTGGCGGCCAGGTTCGCGTCGGCGGCGGCTACCAGGGCCAGGACGGGTCGGTCGCCAACGCCAGCCAGACCATCGTCACGCGCGATGCCCGCATCGACGCCAGCGCCACCCAAAGCGGCGACGGCGGAACGGTGGTCGTCTGGTCCGACGAGCGCACCGCTTTCGGCGGCAGCATCACAGCGCGCGGCGGCTCGCAATCCGGGTCAGGCGGCTCGGTCGAAGTCTCCGGCAAGCAGAGCCTCGACTTCCGCGGGGCCGTGAATGCCGGCGCCGACCACGGCAAAGCGGGAACGCTGCTGCTCGACCCGCGCAACATCACGGTTGTCGCAGCGAGCCCGGATGCGCTGACGACGGTGGACCAGTTCTCCGACACGCCCGCGGTCGACAGCCAGATCGCGGCGTCGACGATCACTGCGGCAACCAATCTCGGCACGGCCGTCACGCTGCAGGCCAACAACGACATCACGGTCGACGCGTCGATCACCAGCGCGAACCCCAGCGGCAACGGCGGCGCGCTGACCTTCCGGGCCGGTCGCAGCATCATCCTGAACGGCAGCATCACCTCGGACAACGGCAACCTCAGCTTCACTGCCAACGACAGCGGCGCCGACGGCAACCGCGTCGCCGCCACCGATGCGATCTTCGTCAACAACGGTCTGATCGACGCGGGCACGACGGGTGTGGTGTCGATCACGATGGGAACCAAGGACCAGTCGGGAACGATCAGCACCGGGCAGATCACCGGTTTCGCGCTCAACATCGCCCACAACGGCCCGACAGCGGGCGCGGTCAGTGGCCAGATCAACCTCGGCGAGGTGAACCTGCTCGGCGGCCTCACGGTCACCGCGTCATCGCCGCGCAACATCGTCAACGTCGGCGGCAACGTCGTCGTCCGCGGCACGGCGACGCTGTCGGTCGGCACCGGCGACGTCACGATCAACAATCCGACGACCGACTTCAACATCGTTGCGCTGACCGCCGGCAACGTCTCGCTGGTCGACGCCAGCGCGCTGCGCTTCGGCACGTCCGCAGTGTCCGGAACGCTGACGGTGACGACTGCCGGGCCGCTGAGTTCGACCGGCCCGGTCACCGTGACCGGCGCGACCTCGCTGACCGCCAACTCCGGCGGCTTCGGCTTTGCCGACCCGTACATCACGCTCAGCAACCCGCTGAATCACTTCGCAGGCGGCATCACGCTGAGCGTCACCGGCGTCGGCGACATGGCAACGGGGGGGTCGGCGACGATCCGCGATTCGGGCGCGTTGAACGTCGTCTCGGCGGTCGTGGCGAACGACCTGATCCTGACGACAGGAGGCGCGCTCAACATCGACCTGGCGACTGTCGCCCGGGACCTGAGCGTGACGACGACAGGCGCCTTGACACAGACCGGCGCGGTCACCGTGCCGCGGCACACCGTGCTGACGGCCGGAGCAGCCAACGACATCACGCTCGGCAACGCGAACAACGAATTCGACAGCGTGCAGATCGTGTCGGGCAAGGATGTGACGCTGGTCGACAAGACCGGCGGCATCGCCTTCGGCTACTTCATCAACGACGTCAACACGCCGAGCCGCGTCTACGGAAACCTCGTCGTGACGGCCGCGGGCGACATCAGCCAGCGCCAGTACGCCACTTCGAACGTCGCGGCGATCACCGTCGACGGTGCGGCGACCTTCAACACCAACAAGCTCAACACGCCGGTCAATCTGTACCTGGGGCCGAACGACCCGTTCAACGGCTCGAATCCCGGCTCGGCCAACAGCTTCGCCGGCGCCGTGACGCTGGCCAGAAGCAACGGCTCGGGCTTCACCAACATCCAGCTACGCAACATCAGCTCGGCGGCTTCGGTGCTCAGCGGGCTGACCTCGGTCGGCGCGTTGAACAACGTCTTCCTGCGCTACGACAACGCACCAGCGCTCAGCCTGCCCGGAATGACGCTCGGCGGAGAGTTGAAAGTGCTGGCGCCCGGCGTGCTCAATACCGCGGTGACGCCGGGCAACACGATTTCGCAGACGGGTCCGATCGTGGTCGCCGGCAGCACGATCGTGGCCGCCGGATCCTCGGGCGACATCGTGCTGGACAACGCGGCGAACAACTTCAGCCAGTTCGGCGTCGCCAACACGGGCGCTCGCAACCTCACGCTCGTCGATGCCAATGCCGTCGCGCTGCACGCGCCTGGCTACCACCAGGCCGTCACCGGCAACCTGAACGTGACCGCGCCCGGCGGCATCAGCGACCTCGGCAATGACCTCACCGTCAGCGGGACTGCGACCTTGAACGCGGGCAGCAGCAACATCTCGATGCTGCAGCGCAACGTGCTGAACATCCTGGCCATCCCGGCGGCGAACAACGTCAGTCTCAACACGTGGACCGGGGTCGTCCTCGGCAACTCGACGATCGCCGGCTCGCTGACCCTCAGCTCCTACAACGGCGGCTATACGCTGACGCAGGTTGCAGGCAGCGCCGTCAACATGTCGGGCGGCGGCACCACGACGTTCAACACCTACTCCGGTGGCATCACGCTCGCCAACACCGACAACGTGTTCGGTCCGATCGCGATGTTGAATGCGGGCCCGGTCAACATCCGCGAGAACGATGCGATCACGCAAGCCTCGGCCTGGGGCGTCAACAACACCAACGCGGTCACGCTGACGACGTCGAACGATCAGGCGATCACGCTGAGCCAGGCCAACTATTTCGGCAACCTGACCCTCACCCAGGTCAACAACGGCGCGGTCAGCGCCGGCGCCGTCCACGTGCGTGAAACGGCCGACAACGTCAACGGCATGACGCAAGGCAGCGCCTGGACGATCCACGGAACGACGAAGCTCGATTCCGGCGTTTATTCGATCAACCTGAACAACGCCAACAACGTCTTCGGACCATTGCAGGTTACCGGCGCGACTGGCGGCGGCGCGCAGACCGTCACGCTGTACGCGAAGAACACCGTGTCGGCCGATGCGGTCAGCGACGTCGGCGGCACCGGCGCCTGGAACACCGGCACTGGCGTGGTCAGGCTGATCGCCTACGACAGCACCGGCGCGACTGCCGGCGGTGGCAACATCAACCTGACCAACACCGGCAACGTGCTGGGCGACCTGTACCTGAAGGCGACCAACGCGACGATCACCGAGAACGACAGCATCACCGACGGCGTCAACACGAGCTGGAATGCGGCGGGCAACACCGGCTGGGTGACCACCGGCACCACCAACCTGGTGGTCGCGAACCCGGGCGCGCGTGCCATCACGCTCGACAACCTGACCAACCAGATCGGCCCGATCGGCATCGCCACCACTGGCAGCGCCGGCACGCTCGGCTCGGTGCTGATCACCGACAACACCAACCTGACGCAAGCCTCGGCGTGGAACATCGGCAGCGCGCCGATCACGCTCGACGCGCGCAACAACGCCATCACGCTGACCGCGAGCGGCAACGTGCTGGGTGCGATCGCGATCACCACCGTCAACGGCAACCCGTCTGCGGTGTCGATCAGCGAGGACGACGCCATCACGCAGGCCAGCGCCTGGGCATTGAACGGCGTGCCTGTCACGCTGGTGGCCGAGAACGCGAAGTCGATCCTGCTGACCACTGCGAGCAATGTGCTCGGCAACCTGACGCTGACCGGCGGGGCAGTCAGCATCACCGAGAACGACGCCATCACGCAAGGCGGCGCCTGGACGACCACCGGCACCACCACGCTGAACGCGACCACCAACGCGATCACGCTGACCAACGCCAGCAACGTGCTCGGTGCCATCGCGATCGCCGGAACACCCAGCGCCGTCAGCATCACCGAGAACGACAACATCACGCAGGCGTCGGCCTGGGTGCAAGCCGCAACGCCGTTCACCTTGAACGCGGGCTCCTCCGACATCACGCTGTCGCAGGCTGCCAACCAGCTCGGCAACCTGACACTGACCGCGCAGAACGCGACCATCACCGAAACCGACGTCGCCGGCATCACCGACGGCGCAGCCTGGGCGATTCCCGGCACCACCACGCTGACCGCAGGCAGCGCAAACCCGATCGTGCTGAATGCGATCCCGAACAGCAACCTGGGCACGGTCGCCATCGTTTCGGCGTCGAATGCCGACATCGCCGACATCGACGGCATCGTTTTCGGCGCCTCCACGATCGCTGCAGGCGGCACGCTGACCGTGAGCGCAGGCGGTGCGATCACGCAGACCGGCGCCATCAGCGCGCCGTCGCTGCGGCTGATCGGCAATGGCAGCGCAGCGCTGACCAACCTGTCCAACAACGTCACCAACCTGGCAGCCGGCTTCTCGGGCGGCGACCTGGCGTTCACCAACGGCGGCAACTTCGCGGTCGCGGTGCTCGGCGGAACATCGGGCATCACGATCGGCGCGCGCGGCGCGACGCTGACATCCGTCACCGGCACGGTGACCGGGCTGTCGCTCGTCAACGCCGCCAGCAACGCACTGACGATCACCACCGGCAGTGCCTTGGCGTTGCCCGCGATGAGCATTGCGGGGCCGCAGACCTATACCGGCAGCACCGTCAGCGGCAGCGGCATCACGCTGACTGCCAACATCACCGGCACTGCAGCCGGCGCGATCACCTTCAACAACCCGGTCACCCTGGGTGCCGATCTGACGGTCCAGTCGTCCAACTCGGCAGTCAACTTCACCGGCACACTGGCCGGCGCCGGCAACCAGCTGGTCGTGAATGCCGGCAGCGGCCTGGCGAGCTTCCAGGGCGCCGTCAGCGGCATGGGCAGCACGGGCGACGCGACACCCGCGCTGGCCCTCAGCTCCGGCGGCGCCACCTTCAACGGCACGGTCGGCGCCAACAACGGGCTGGCAGTCACCGGCCCGGTCGTCTTCACCGACAACGTCACGCTGGCCGACGGCAACGCCACGTCGGTGTTCACCGGCCTGGTCACGCTGGGCAAGGTCGGCGGCATGACGCTGTCGGGCTACGACGGCATCGGTTTCAACGGCGGAGCCCTGCTGCAAAACGGCCCGGCGACGATCAACTCGAACAACTCGACGCTGGCTTTCACCGCCGCAACGGTGAGCGGTCCCTTCGGCTTGACGCTGAACTCCGGCACGCAGACGACGACCGGGCTGGACCGCCTGGGCGCGAACCTGACGAGTCTGTCTGTGACCGCATCCGGCCCGACCATCCCTTCGGCCGGCGTGTCGATCGCCGGCGCGCAGACCTACACCGCAACCGGCAGCAGCAGCATCGCGCTGAACGGCAACGTCGCCAGCACCGCGGCCGGCGCGATCACCTTCAACAGCCCGGTCACGCTGGGCGCGAGCGCGACCGTCTCGAGCACCAACTCGGCCATCACCTTCGGCGGCACCGTCAACGGCAGCAACGACCTGACCGTCAGCTCCGGCAGCGGCGCGAAGACCTTCAGCGGCGTGGTTGGCGGTGTGGCCGCACTCGGCGACGCCACCGGCGCGGCGATCTTGCTGCAGGGCACGGGCACCACCACGTTCGGCGAATCGGTGCAGGCGCGCTCGGGCATCAGCGCAACGGGAGCGGTGGCCTTCACGAAGAACGTGACGCTGGGCGACGGCAACACCGGCTCGGTATTCAGCGCTCTGGTGACCAGCGGCGGCACAACCGGCAACAGCATCAGCGGCTTCGATGGCGTCGCCTTCAACGGCGGCCTGGCACTCAGCGGCGGCCCGGTCAGCATCGCCTCCAACGGCAGCACGCTGGCCTTCGGCGGCGCCGTCTCCGGCACGCAGAGCCTGACCTTGAACGCACTGGCCGGCGGTGCCGGCACGGTGAGCGGGCTCGACCAGATCGGCTTCGCGTCCAGCCTGAGCCGGCTCGACGTGACCGGCCAGACGCTCGCGTTGCCGAGCACCGGCCTGGCCGTCGCCGGACCGATGAACTTCACCGCCGCCGGCGGCATCACGCTCAACGGCGCGGTCGGCAACAGCAGCGGCCCGGCGACCGGCGCGGTCGTCTTCACCGGCCCGGTGACGCTGGCAACCGGCGCGATCGCGGTGACCACCGCCAACGCGGCGGTCAGCTTCGCCGGCACGCTGAACGGCGCGCAGGCGCTGAGCGTCAATGCGGGCAGCGGCACCACCACGTTCGGCGCGGCGGTCGGCGGCAGCACGCCGCTGACCAGTCTGACCACCGACTCGGGCGGCAGCACCGTGCTGAACGGCGGCAGCATCACGACCAGCGGCGCACAGACCTACAACGACGCGGTGACGCTCGCAAGCGCCAGCACGCTGGCCGGCGCCGACGTGCAGTTCGCCGGCACGCTGAACGGCGCCAACGCGCTGACAGTCAATGCCTCGGGCACCACCACGTTCGGCGCTGCCGTCGGTTCGATCACCCCGCTGGCCGGCATCACCACCGACGCGGCCGGCAGTACCGTGGTCAACACCGGCAGCATCACGACCAGCGGCGCGCAGTCCTACAACGACAGCGTGGCGCTCGGCGCCAATGCAGCGCTCGCCGGCAACGGCATCGCCTTCAACGGCACGCTGAACGGCGGCTTCGCGTTGAACGCCAACGCCGGCACCGGCGGACTGCAGTTCAACGGCACGGTCGGCGCATCGACGCCGCTGGCATCGATCGGCGCGGTGGGCAACACCGTGGTCGCGGCCAACGTCACGACCAGCGGAACCCAGGCTTACGGCGCCGCGGGCGGCATCACGCTCGGCGGCAACCTGAGCACCGTCAACGCCAACCTGAGCATCACCGGCGCCACCACGCTGGCCACCGACGTGACGGTCACGACCGGCGCCGGCGCCGGCAACATCGCCTTCGTCGGCGCTTCCAGCACGATCAACGGCGCGCACGCGTTGACGCTCGGCGCCGGCACCGGCAACGTGGTGCTCGGCGGCGTGGCCGGCGGCATCGTGCCGCTGACCGCGATGACCGCGTCAGGCCAGGACCTGACCCTGCCCGGCGTCACAACCGTCGGCGATACGAACCAGACCTACGCGGCGCTGAACAACATCACGCTGACGCAGAGCCGCACGCTGAACGCACCGATCACGTTCACCGCTGACGCCGACGCCGACGGCAGCGGCTCGTTCACGCTGCCGACCGGCGTGTCGCTGGCAACCTCGAACGTCGCACTGACCATCCGCGCTGCGGACATCGACCTGCAGGGCAACAGCACGCTGGCTTCGGGCAACGGCCTGATCACGCTGACGACCAGCGGCGCGCGCAACATCGCCCTCGGCGGTGCCGACGCGGCGGGCCAGATGACGGTCTCCGGCAGCGAGCTGTCACGCATCACCAGCTCGGGCGGGCTCGACCTGAAGACCCTGGGCAACGGCTGGGTGCACGTGAACGGCATCAGCGCGGCGCAGAGCCAGAACATCACCGGCGTGCTGGGCCTGAAGGCGCAGGGCAGCGGTGGTGTCAGTTTCCTCGGCGTTGCGTCGACCTTCAACGCGGTGACGGCAGACGCCACGGCCGGCAGCACCGCGCTCGCGGTCGACCTGAACGCGACCAACGATGCGATCACGTTCGTGACACCGGTGACGGTGTCCGGCACCGCCACCGTCAACAGCGGCGGCGGCAATATCGCCTTCCAGAGCACGCTGGCGCTCGACAGCGACCTGACGCTCGCCACCGGCAACGGCACGCTGAGCTTCGGCGGCGCCGTGGGCAGCAACCGCACGCTGACGATGAGCCTGGGCGGCGGCTCGGTCAGCGGCCTGGGCCAGTTGCAGAGCACATTGACCGGGCTGACCGTCAACGGCAGCGCCGGCATCACGCTGCCGGCCTTCACGATCAACGGCCCGCAGGTCTACAACACCGGCGTCGTCACCGCTACCGGCGACCTGGGCGGCATCGGCATCGCGTTCAACAACATCGTCACGGTGGCGCCTGCAGTCGGCACCGCGCTGACGCTGAACGCCGGCAGCGGCACGCTGGCCTTCTCCAGCCCGCTCGGCTTCAACGCCAACAACCTGACCTTGACCGCCGACGAGATCAACGTCGCTGGCGCGGTGACCGGAACCGGCAGCCTGTTGCTGCAGCCGTCCAGCGCCGCCCGCAATGTCGCGCTCGGCGGCAGTGGCGCACCCATCGTCGGCCTGAATCTCACGGCTGGCGAGATGGCCTGGCTGCCGATCGGCACGCTGGCCGGCCTGGTCGTCGGCAGCGCGTCGGGCACCGGCAGGCTCGACGTGTCCGGTGTGCTCAACGTCGCCGGGACGCCGCTGCGGCTGAATGGCGGCGGCGGCATCGGACAGAGCGGTGGCTCGGTGACCTCGGGTGCGCTGACGCTGTTTGCAGCCGGCAATCCGATCACGCTCGGCAACGGCGCGAATGCGTTCGGCGCCGTCGCCATCGCCGGCACGCCCTCGTCGCTGACCTTGAGCAACTCGCTCGACATCACCCAGTTCGGCGCCACGGCGTGGAACCTGGGCACCGCTGCGGTCACGCTGAACGCCGGCAACCGCGACATCGTGCTGAACAATGGCGGCAACACCTTCGGCACGGTGGGTCTGACCGCGCGCAACGCGTCGCTGACCGAGGCCGCGGCGACCGATCTGGGCGTCTCCGGGCTGACCGGCAACCTGACCGTCTCGTCGACCGGCGTGGTCACGCAGTCCGGCGCATTGACGGTCGGCGGCAACCTCGGCGTGACCACCAGCGTCGCTGCGGGCGACGTGACGATCGACAACTCCGGCGCCGCCGCCAGCAGCATCGGCAGCACGCTGGTCGGCGGCAGCTATTCGCTCACCGCCACCGGCGACGCGGTGTCGCAGGCGGCAGGCGCCACCTTGCAGGTACGCGGCGACTTCACGGTCGACGCCGGCAGCATCGTGCTGGGCGGCGCCGGCAACAAGATCGGCGGCACCATCACGCTGCCCAACACCAGCACCGCCGACATCCGGCAAGCCGGCGTCATCACGCTCGGCAACCGCACCGACACGGGCAACCTGACCGTCGTCAGCGAGCGCACCACGCTGTCGTTCATCAGCGGCCAGGTCGCCGGCAACGCCATCGTGCTGACCGACCCGGCCAACAACATCGGCGGCAACATCTCCGTCAGTGCAAGCCCGCCCACCGTCGGTGCCGGTGCCGACGTGCAGACCGGCATCAACCAGGCTGCGGGCACGACGCTGAACGTGGCCGGTGTCGCCAGCTTCACCGCCGAAGCATCGACGGCAGGCAGCCTCGGCATCAACCTGAGCAACGATGGCAACATCTTCGGCAGCTTGCGTCTGAGCGGCAACACCGTCGACATCAAGAACTCGGCCGCCGGCCTGACCACGATCGGCAACGCCGTCGCGACGACGCACCTGACGCTGAACAGCGCCGGCGGCGTCGCGCAGACCGGTCTGATCGCCACACCGGCGCTCGACATCACCGCAGCCGGCAGCGTGACGCTGGCCAACGCCTTCAACGACGTGGCGACGCTCGCCGTCGTCTCAGGCGGCTATCCGATCACCTATGTCGATGCCAACGGCTTTGCTGTCAGCGCGCTCAACGCGTCCGGTGCGAACGTCGCACTGACTGCCGGCGCCGCCGGCAACCTGACGCAGACCGCGCCCCTGCTGAACGTCGGCGCATTGAGCGCCAATGCCGGTGGTGCGGTCACCTTGACGAACGCCGGCAACACGATCGCCTCGCTGGCCGCATCGACCGCCGGCAACGGTCTGCAGGTCAGCGATTCGGCCGGCGGGTTGACGGTCGGAGCGACCGTTCGCAGCCTCGTCGGCGACCTGACGGTGCGCACCGCCGGCGACCTGACCCTGGCCATTGGCGGGCGGCTGCAGGCCGACGCCGGCGACGTGGTCGCGTCCACCGAAGCGGCGGGCAACTTCATCAACGATTCCGGCGCGTCTGCGCTGGTCGTCGGCAGCGGCCGGCGTTGGCTGGTCTACAGCAACACGCCGGACCTGGTGGCCGGACCACACACCGTCAAGGGTGACCTGACATCGGCATTCCGTCACTTCGGTGCCAGCTACGGCAGTTATGCGCCGCTGGCGGTGACCGAAAGCGGCAACGGCTTCATCTACGCCGATTCGAACGCCACGTTGACAATCAGCGCGGTCATCGTGGGCGCGTCGACGCATGTCTACGGCGACACGCCGACCGGCGTGCTCGGCTATGTCGTCAGCTCGGGTCTTGTCGACAGTGAAGACAACGCAGGCAACGTCTTCTCTGGTGGCACTGCCAGCTATAGCGGTGCAATCGCCAACACGATGAACGCCGGCGCATATGCATTCCGCTACAGCGGCGGCCTGATCTCGAACTACACGCTGGTCGCCGACAACGCCGGAGCCGCCTACAGCGTGACGCCGGCAGTGCTGACCTACACCGCCAACGCGGCGGCACGCGTCTACGGCGCAGCCGACCCGGCCTTCGGCGGCACAGTCGGCGGCTTCAAGCTCGGGCAGACCGCTGCGGTGCTGGGTGGCAGCGCCACGTGGTCATCGCCTGCGGTGGTGGGCAGCAACGTCGGCGCCCATGCCGTCAACGGCAGTGGCTACAGCGCCGCCAACTACAGCTTCGCGCAGGCGGCGGGCAACACGACGGCATTGACCATCGGCAAGGCCGCGCTGACGGTGACCGCCACGAGCGACGCCAAGACCTATGACGGAGTGGCCTACAGCGGCGGCGCCGGCATCAGCTTCAGCGCCTTCGCGAATGGCGAAGACGCCAGCGTCATCGGCGGCAGCGTCGCTTATGGCGGCAGCGCGCAAGGCGTCCGCAACGCCGGCACCTATGCGATCGCGGCGTCGGGGCTGAGCTCGGGCAATTACGCGTTCACGTATGTCAACGGCGCGCTCGTGGTCGGCAGGGCAGCGCTGACGCTGTCTGCCAATACGGTGACCAAGACGTACGACGGTAACCTGGCCGCAACCGGCACCGCCGCGGCAGTGGCCGGCACCCAGCTGTTCGGCAGCGACGCGGTTAGCGGGGGCAGCTTCGCCTTCACCAACGCGAACGCCGGCAGCGCCAACAAGGTCGTCACCGCCAGCGGCGTGACGGTGGCCGACGGCAACGGTGGCAACAACTACACCGTCGGCTACGCGAACAACACGACCAGCACGATCAACCGCGCCAGCCTGACGGTGGCGTCAGCCGATGTCACCAAGACGTACGACGCGACGCTCGGCGCAGCCGGCAGCGCCGTCGTCGTCAGCGGCACGCTGTACCGCAACGCCAGCAACGGCAACGCATTCGACGCGCTGAGCGGAGGCAGCTTCAGCTTTGCCGACGCCAACGCCGGCACCGGCGGCAAGACGGTCAGCACCAGCGGCGTGACGATCAACGACGGCAATGCCAACGGCAACTACACACTCGCCTACGCCGACAACACGACCAGCACGATCAACCGGGCAGTGCTTGGCTTCGTCGGCACGGTGTCGAACAAGAGCTACGACGGCAACAACACTGCGACGCTGGCGGGCTATGCGCTGACCGGCCTGGTCGGCGGCCAGACCCTGGGCGCAACCAGCACGGCGGCCACGTTCTCGGACCGCAACGCCGGCATCGGCAAGGCGGTGGCGATCGGCGGCATCGCGCTCATCGACGGCAGCGGCCTGGCCGCCAACTACAGCGTGGCACCGACGGCCAGCGCCGTCGCCACGATCGTTCCGAAGGTGCTGGCAGTCAACGCCACGGTGGCCAGCAAGGTTTACGACGGCAACACGTCCGCCACGCTGCTGGGCTTCGGGCTGACCGGCTTGGTCGGCGGCGAAACAGTCAACGGCGTCTATACCGGCAGCGCGAGCTTTGCCGACAAGAACGCCGCCAGCGGCAAGGCGGTCACGATCACCGGCATCGCGCTGACCGATGGCGCCAACGGCGGGCTTGCCGCCAACTACGCAGTGACGACCAACGCATCGAGCAACGCCAGCATCACGCCGGCGACTTTGAACGTTGCTGGCGTGGCCGCGATCGACCGGACCTACGACGGCACGCTGGCCGCGCAGCTGAACACCCAGGCGGCGGTGCTGACCGGCAAGATCGGCGCCGACGATGTGCACATCGGCAGCGCCACCGGCGCTTTCCTGGACAAGAACGTCGGCACGAACAAGACCATCGTCGCCGGCAGCACCGTGCTGACCGGCAGCGACGCCGTCAACTACACGCTGATCCAGCCTTCCGGGCTGTCGGCCAACGTCACGCCGCGCAGCTTGGCGGTGTCCGCCAGCGGCATCGACAAGGTCTACGACGCGACCACCGCCGCGACGGTCGGCCTGAGCGACAACCGCGTCGCCGGCGACGTGCTCAGCGCGTCGGCGACCGCCGCCTTCCTCGACAAGAACGTCGGCGTCGGCAAGTTCGTCGGCGTCTCCGGCATCACGCTGGCCGGCGTCGACGCGGGCAACTACAGCGCCAACAGCAGCACCGCGGCGTTTGCAGCCATCACCCGTGCAGCGCTGACGGTGACCGCAGCCGGCGCCAGCAAGGTCTACGACGCCGGGACGTCAGGGACTGTGACGCTGGCCGACAACCGAATGGGCAGCGATGCGTTCACGCTGTCCTACGGCTCGGCCGCGTTCGCCGACAAGAACGTCGGCACGGCCAAGGCATTGACCGTCGGCGGCATCAACGTCACGGGCGCCGATGTCGGCAACTACACCTTCAACACCACGGCCACCACGACGGCCGACATCACGCCGGCGCTGATCACGCAAGTGACCGGCATCACCGCTGCCAACAAGGTCTACGACGGCACGACGACCGCCAGCCTGGCCGGCGGCACGCTGGGCTTCACCGGCCTGCTGGCCGGCGACAGCCTGAGCGCGGTGGCCACCGGCGCGGTGTTCGCCGACAAGAACGCCGGCACCGGCAAGGCGGTGACGATCAGCGGCTTGGCGCTCAGCGGCGCTGACGCTGGCAACTACCTGCTGCAAACCGGCAGCGTTCCTGGCAGCACCATGAGCACCGGCAACATCACCCAGGCGGTGCTGATATTCGGCGCAACGGTGCAGAACAAGGTCTACGACACGACCACCGCGGCGACCGCGAGCCTGAGCGACAACCGCATCAGCGGCGATGCGCTGAGCGTCGGCTTCGCCAGCGCCGCCTTCGCCGACAAGAACGCCGGCCTCGGCAAGACGGTGACGGTCGGCGGGATCGCCGTCAGCGGCGCCGATGCAGGCAACTACACGTTCAACACCACGGCATCGGCGAGCGCCGACATCACCCGCGCCACGCTGGTCGTCAACGCCACCGGCATCGACCGGGTCTACGACGCGGGCACCGGCGCAGCGGTGCTGCTGGCCGACAACCACCTGGCCGGCGACGTGTTGAACATCGGTTACGGCAGCGCACTGTTCGCCGACAAGAGCGTCGGCAGCGGCAAGGCCGTCGCCGTCAGCGGCATCACGCTGAGCGGTGCGGACGCCGGCAACTACAGCGCCAACACGACGGCTGCCACGCAGGCGTCGATCAGCAAGGCGACGCTCGTTGTCGGCGCCAGCGGCATTGACAAGGTCTACGACACGACCACCGCTGCGTCAGCCATCCTGACCGACAACCGGCTGGGCAGCGACGTGCTCGACATCACGTACGGCAGCGCCAGCTTCGCCGACAAGAACGCCGGCACCGCCAAGGCGGTGACCATCGCTGGCCTGACCGTCAGCGGCGCCGACGCCGGCAACTACGACATCGACAGCAGCGCCACGTTGGCGGCCACCGCGACCATCGCGAAGGCATCGCTCGTGGTCAGCGCCGCAGCGCAGTCGCGGGTCTACGACGCCTCGACCGGCGCCGCAGTCACGCTGGCCGACAACCGGCTGGGCGGCGATTCGCTGACACTCGGCCACGGCTCGGCCAGCTTCGCCGACAAGAACGCCGGCATCGGCAAGACCATCACCGTCGGCGGCATCGTCGTCGGCGGCGCCGACGCCGGCAACTACACGGCCAACGGCGCGGCCAGCGCGCTGGCCGACGTGACGCCGGCCACCATCAGCGCGGTCGGCGGCATCACCGCGGCGAGCAAGGTCTACGACGGCACGACCGCCGCGACGCTGCAAAGCGGCGTGCAGAGCTTCACCGGCCTGCTGGGGGGCGACATCCTGAGCGCGGTGGCCACCAGCGCGGTGTTCAGCGACAAGAACGCCGGCGCCGGCAAGGCCGTGACGATCAGCGGCTTGGCGCTCAGCGGCGCTGACGCCGGCAACTACGTGCTGCAAACCGGCATCCTTCCCGGCAGCATGGTCAGCACCGGCGACATCAGCCGCGCAACGCTCGCGGTCGGTGCGACGGCACAGACCCGAACCTACGACACGACCACGGGTGCGCGTGTGACGCTGAACGACAACCGCGTCAGCGGCGACACGCTCAACCTCAGCTACGGCAGTGCTGCCTTCGCCGACAAGAACGCCGGCACCGGCAAAACGGTGACGGTGAGCGGCATCGCAGTCAGCGGCGCCGATGCGGACAACTACAGCGTCGCAACCGTCGCCACGACGACCGGCGAGATCGCAAAAGCCGTGTTGACGGTCAGCGCAGTCGGGCAGCAGAAGGTCTACGACGCCGCCACCGGCGCGGTCGTGGCACTGGCCGACAACCACCTCGGCAACGACGTGCTGAACCTGAAATACGGCACGGCGACGCTCGCCGACAAGAATGTCGGGCAGGCCAAGACAATCACCGTCAGCGGCATCACGATCAGCGGCGCAGACGCCGGCAACTACAGTGTTAACTCCGGCGCAACGACGACTGCCGATGTGACACCGGCATCACTGACCGTTGGCGCCATCGGCCACGCGAAACTCTACGACGGCACCAACCTGGCGGCCGTCACGTTGACCGACAACCGCATCAACGGTGACGACATAGTACTGACCAGCGCAGCGCCCGGCTTTACCGAAAGGGCAGTCGGAACCGGCAACATCATCACCGTCAGCGGCATCCGGATCGCCGGCGGGGCAGACAAGGACAATTACGTGCTCGCCAATTCCAACACCACCACGTCAGCCGATGTGACGGCCTACGTCGACACCTGGTCACGTGTCCCGATCGTCCAACCGCTGTTGCGACCCTCGTTGCCGCTGCCGGCAGTCTCGCTGCTCGACCTGACACTCCCGGCCGGCTTCGGCGGCGGTGGCAAGTTGGCGACAATGGACCTCAGCCTCGGCACGCAGCCCGGTGCATCGACCGTCGTCGGTACCGCAAATCCGTCGTCGGCGACCGCAGCAGCGAACGCCCGCAACGGCGCGG
>Ga0209181_10004642_pt1 | contig 20273 bp, 17 predicted proteins | sample MAT05_FD_187208 | JGI IMG/M metagenome (GOLD analysis project Ga0209181, IMG submission 187208) | Freshwater microbial communities from Lake Fryxell liftoff mats and glacier meltwater in Antarctica - MAT-05 (SPAdes) (version 2) | ecosystem: Environmental > Aquatic > Freshwater > Ice > Liftoff... | reverse complement strand
GGCTCCAGCTCCAACTCCTTGAACTGCGTGTCCGGTTTCCAGCGAGGGCTTCCCATCCAGCGCCTGTACGTCAGCTCTCCAAACTGGGCCAAGTTTTCTGGGAAATCAGCGGCCCGTTGGAAAATTTGCCTCCAGGAAAGAGGGAATGATCCGGATCGCCAGCATCAGCGCTTGCAGGGAATCTTCCCCAAACATGCACCTCTCGGAGACCGCCCCCACGGGGCCGTCGATCGCGAAAGGAGCACCCCAGCAGCAGCGATCCTCGGGCTCGACCTCCCCGGGCTCAAGCGGCCGGGGCTCGCTCGGCACGGGCTGGTCGGACTCCCCGAGGACAACCCGGATAGGCTTTCCTGGCGTAATGCGGATCGTGTGCGGTTGTGTTGCTCCGAATTCCATGAACTCCAGCGTGCGCTCTGCGATGACTTCCATGAGCTGGCGTGATTACGCGCACCGCGGAGCCCGTCAAGTTCGGCGACGACGACCGGATACTGATCCTTTGATTCCGTGCCGCGATGCCTGAAGATCCGGAATTTAACGCGGAGGCGCGAAGACGGTAGAGGCGCAAAAAGGCGAAGAAAGAAGATTTTATTTCTTGGTTCTTTCTTCGTCTCTTTGCGTCTTTGCGTCTGCCTTGCGCCTTTGCGTTAATTCTCTTCTCTTTCCGGAACTCCACGCGTTCTGACAGGCTTTGTCCCGTCACGGAGCAGCCTTGAGCAGCTCGGCCGCCGTCGCGCGCACGCGCGGCTCGGGATCCTTCGCCGCCAGCTCTTCCAGCACCGACTTCGCAGCAGCCCGATTGATCGGCGCCAGCGCCCGCACCGCAGCCTCGCGGACCAGCGCGTAACTATCGCCCCTCGCAGCCGCGGCAAGCCCCTCTACCACGCCGCGATCCGCGCCCCCCGCCCCAAGGCGCCCAAGAGCCTCCGAAGCGCGGACGCGGAGCGGCCAGCTCGTCGACGTCTGCAAAAGCCGGCTGACCGCAGCGATGGTCGAAGCATTCTTGACGACGCCAATCGCCGAGAGCGCAGTGCGGCGCACCCCCTCATCAGGATCCGAGAGCGCATCAATCACCGCGGCCTGCGCCTCCGCCTCGGGGCGGCGCGCGAGGAGCTCGACGGCGCGGGTGCGGACCTCGACGTCGGGGTGGCGCCCGAGGGCGACGAAGCCGGGGACGACGGCCACAGCGAGGCTCTCCACGGTGGCCTCGACCTGCTTCTTCAGGGCGTCGTCGAGCTTGTCACCGCCGTCGGTGAACGGGGCGAGAGAGAGGGCCGCGCCCTGGCCGCCGAGGAGGGCGTCAGCGACGAGGCGAGCGCGCTCGGGCGAGGTGGCGACGGCGGCGATGGCAGCGCGCTGCAGCGCGGGGCCGAGGGCGACGAGGGCCGCGGCGCGTTCGCCGGGGCCGGCCTCGTCCGGCGCGAGGCCGAGGAGGACGCCGCGGAGCGTGAGCGGGCCGTCAGGGACCGGGAGGGCCTCGCGGCTCCGCTTGTACCCGTGCGTTGACAGCGTCGCCGCGGCGGAGACGGCGGCGGATCGGAGGCTCTCTTCGCGGGAGAACGCGCCCGCGGCGATGGCCTCGGCGGCCCCGCTCCCGCGGGCGTCGGCCTTGTCGCCGAGGCGCGCCATCGTGAGCAAGGCCGCCTGACGGAGCAAGGGATCGGTGGCGTCGGCGAGCCCGAGGAGGAGGCCGGGAGGGACGAGCGCCGCCGCTGATTTCGGATCCCCCGCGCCGAGCTCGGCCAGGGCGTGGGTGGCCGCGGCGCGGGCCACCGGGCCGGCCTCGGGCGACGCGGCGAGCGCGGCGAGCGCGGGCGCGTGCTTGCGATCGCGGGTGAGGCCGAGGCCGATCGCGGCGAGCGCGCGCACGTCGGGCGAGGCGGATCCGATCAGTTTGAGCAGCAACGGCTCGGCCAGCTTCGAGGTGCGGGGATCGACGCCCGCGGCGCTCTTGTCGCCCATCCGCGCCACGCCCCAGGCCGCGGCGACGGCGATGGAGTCGCTCGGGAGGATCTGCGTCGTGCCCTCCTTCGGGGCGAGCATCTGCTCGAAGCGCGGGAGCAAGGCCGGGTCGCGGAGGGCGCCCACGGCGACCATGGCCCGGACGCGGAGGCTCTTGTCGGCGGGGCCGGTGGCGAAGTTGTAGAGCGCGGCCCCGGCGCTCTTGTTCTCGACGTAGGCCAGGACCTCGATGGCGATCTTCTGCTGCGCCTCCTTGTCGTCAGCGAGCGCGTCGAGGAGCGGCTTGACCGCGCGCGCGCCGATCCGGGCGAGCTCGGCCCGCGCGATCGCGGCAGCGGGCGAGCGCGCGCTGTCGTGCTTGATCTTCTGCACGAGGGGGAACGTCATCGCGCCGTAGAGCTCGATCAGGAGGCGGCGGTAGATCGTCTTCTGCGGGTTGCCGACGGCGACGGGCAAGAGCTCGCGCTCCAGCTCGGTGAGCGTGCCGCGGCCGAGGTTGAGCTGGAGGCTCATCCGCGCGGCGCTGGCCACCTGCTCTTCGTCGGCGGAGGCGCGGACGACGCGGCGGAAGAGGCGATCGGCCTCGTCGAGCTGACCGGCCACGAGCAGGAGCTCGGCGAGCTTGATGTAGACCGGGAAGAGGCGATCATTCTGGGCGATCGCCAGGCGGTACTCGGAGAGGGCGTGGGGGATGTCCTGCCTGCGCTGGTACATCTCGCCGAGCTTCTGGTGGGCGCTCGCGTCGTTGGGCGAGAGCTCGACGGCGCGGGCCGCGTACTTGATCGCGTCGTCGTCGTGGGAGCTCTCGATCGAGTACTGGGCCATGCGCTGGTAGAACTCGCGCGCGCGCTTGGGATCGACCTCGACCAGCTTGGCGAGCACCTCGATCGCGGCGGCGAGGCTCCCCGGCCCCTGCTGCTGCACGAGCACGCGCTCGAGCGCGAGGAGCGACTCTTCGTCGCCGGGCGCGAGCGTGACGACGCGGCGGAGCGTGGCCTCGGCGTCGGGCAAGCGGTGGAGCTTGCGCTGGACCTCGGCGAGGAGGCGGCCGGCCTCGAGGTCGGGCGGCGTCGCGGCGAAGCGGGTCATCAGCGGCCCGACCTGGGCGGGGAGCTCGCGCGTGAGCGACCAGAGGCTGACGATGTGCTGGCGCGCCTCGCGGGCGAGGACTTTGTCGGCGGCGCCCGCGCCGGCGAGGAGCTCTTCCCAGACCGAGCGGGCCTCGGCGTAGCGCGTCTGCGGCGTGCCGAGCGACGTGGCGGTGCGCTCCAGCGCCGTGGCCAGGGACTTCTTGAAGCGGACGTTGGCGGGCTCGAGCTGCGCCGCCTCGCGGAGCGCGGCCAGCGCCTCGGCGGGCATGTCGTGATCGAGGTAGACCTCGCCGACCGTGGCGGCGGCGCGGGCCCGGTTGGGCACCATGGTCTTGATCCGCGCCCAGGTCTCCAGCGCCTTCTTCTTGTCGCCGGCCTGGTAGTAGCGATCGCCGAGGTCGATGAGGTGCGACGGGTCCCCGCCCCCGCTGCTCGCGAGCTTCTGGAGCACGCGCATCGCCTTGTCTTTCTCTTCCACGCGCTCGTAGAAATCGGCGATGGCGGCGAGGATCTCGTCCTCGTGGACGCGGCCTTCGAGCTCGGTGAGGAGCTTGAGCGCCTTGGGGCGATCGCCCCGTTGAATCAGCGTCTCGCAGAGCTCGAAGACGAAGTCGGGGTTGCCCGGCGCGGCCTTGATCAGGGCCTCGTACTCCTTGATCGCCGTGTCGAGCTCGCCCGCCGTCTGGAGGAGGTGGACGAGGCGGAGGCGCGTGTCGATGTGCTTCCCTTCGAGGGCGAGCGCCTTGCGGTACGTGGCGATGGCCTTGTCGACGTCGCCGGTCTCTTCGTAGAGCGCGCCCATCATCGCCATCCGCTGAAAGTCCTGGCCTCGCTCGGCCTCGAGCAGCGCGATCAGATCCGAGAGCTTGCCCTCCGCGCGGAAGGCGTCGGTCATGATCAACAAGATCTCCGCGCGCACGCCGGCCGCGGCGCCGGCGACGGTGAGGGCGCGCTTCATCGTCGCCATCGCCTCGGGCATCTTCTTCTGCTTGGCGAGGGACTGGCCGAGATCGCGCAGCGCCGGGGCGAGGGCGCGGTTGTCGCCGGAGGCCGCCTTGACCACCTCGCGAAACTCGGCCTCGGCGCGCTCGAACTGCCCGCGCGAGAGCAGCTCGCGCCCGAGCTCGGCCTTGACGAAGAGCGAGCCCGAGGCCGCCTTCACCAGCCCGTCGTGGTAGCGCTTCGCGGCATCGAAGTCCTTCAAATCAAGGCAAATGGCCAGCAGCGTCCGCGTGGTCTGCTCGATCTCGGCGGGGACCACGAGCCTTGGTCGCGCCGCTTCGAAGTGGGCGCGCGCGGCGACTTTGTCGCCTTGATCCGCCTCGAGCTGAGCGAGCGCGAGGATCGCCGAGGCCTCGCTCGGGCGCTCGGTGATCGCGGCCTGGTAGGTCTTGATCGCCTCGTCCGGCCGCCCGTCTTGCTTGTAGATGCCCGCGAGCGCGACGCGTAAACCCCAGGCGTCGGGGCCGCCCGCGGCGGCGCGCTTCTCGAAGTCCTCGACCAGCTTCTTCAGGTTGCCGTCGCGCTCGCGGTAGAGCTGGGCGAGGCGCTGGATCGGGAACGGCTGGCTCGGTTGGGAGAGGACGATCGCCGTGTAGCGGGCGATCAGCGCGTCGGATCCAGGGCCGGCCTTGGCGCCTTCGTCTTCTCCCCCGGGCTTCGCCGGCTTGCCTGGACCGGGCTTCACCGGGCCGGGGTTCGCGGGCCCGGGCTTCACCGGGCCAGGCTTCGGCGGCTTCTTCTTGCCGCGCCCCGACGGATCGAAATCCGCGCGCGCGTCGTGAGGGAGCGTGGCGAGCGCGGCGCCGGCGAGCGCGAGGCAGGCGGCGAGGACGTGGGGTCGCACGCGCCGAGCCTAGCACCAGCGCGGAGCCGCGCTGAGGCTGGCCGTCAGGGTTTGGGGTTCGCGAGCAGCCAGCTGTAGACGTCGTGGCCGGCGCTGAGGTCGAACGTCTGCGTCCACGCGTCGTGGCCGACAGTGGGGTAGAGCGTGAACTGCTGATCTTCGCGCGGCTGCGGGCAAGCCATGAGCAGGGGCATCACGTACTTGTCGTCGGCCGGCGAGACCGTCGTGTCCTTGTCGCCGTGGAAGGCCCAGATAGCGGTCTTGGCGAGCTCGCAGCCCTTCGCGTTCCAGGCGCCCTTCCCTGCCCCGGAGATCAGCACCGCGGCGGCGACCTCGGTGCTGGTGTACTTGCCGAGGTAGCTCCAGCCGCCGATCGCGCCGCAGCTCAGGCCCGTCAGATAGACGCGCTTGGGATCGATGTGGTAATTGGCCACGCTCCAGGTGATGACCGAATGAATGAAGTCGGCAGAGGGGCAGTTGTTGTCGCCGTTCCACTGCGAGGAGATGACGACGAACGGGCGATCGGCGGGCCATTTGCCGTCTTTGATCAGCTTCGGCGGGCCGTTCTTGAGCGCCTTGTCGAGGTCGGTCGTGCCGTTGCCGTTCTCGCCGATGCCGTGGAAGAAGACCATCAGCGGACGCGATTTCCCATCGTTGTAGCCGGGAGGGAGGTAGTCGTAGAAGCCGAACGGCGCGGTAGTGGATCCGAGCTGATGCTCTGTCTGCACGGCGGCAGAGGGCTCGATCGCGCCGCCGCTGCCGCCGACACCGACCGTGGCGCCGCCGCCGGCCGAGCTCGACGTGGCCTGTGCACCGCCGGAGCCGCCCGAGCCGGATCCGGTCGCGACCGTGGAGCCACCGCCGCTGGTGGTCGCCCCGCTCTCCGTCTCGCCGCCGCCGCACCCAAGAGCCATCAGCGTCGCCGCGGCGACCAGTTCGAGGAGGATCAGTCGCTTCATGACGACGAGCGATATCAGGGCGAGCCTCGCTCGAACAGGAGAGCTTTCAAGGCGGGATCAATCTCATCGCTCCGATGCAACAGGGGTGTATTCTGCCAGCGTGAGCGGTAAGCTGCGTCCGTATGACGACCCCTACAGAGATCTTCCTCGTCCTCTCTGCGCTCGGCCCTGATCGCCCGGGCCTCGTCGCCGAGATCACCGAGTACCTCACCGAGCGCGGCGCCAACGTGGAGGACAGCCGGATGGCCGTGCTCGGCGGCGAGTTCGGCGTCCTCATCCTCGTCTCGGCCGCGCCCGGGGAGATCGAGGCGATCGAGCGCGACAAGGCCGGGCTCGCGGAGAAGACCGGCCTCGAGCTCCTCCTTCGTCGCACCAAGAGCCCGGAGGATCACCGCCGCGCGGCGTCGATCCCCTGCCTGGTGACGGCCGAGGCGCTCGACCACGAAGGCATCGTGCGCGCTGTCTCGCGCGCGCTCCACGGCGCCGGCGTCAACATCGTCTCGCTGGAGACCTCGGCCTATGAGGCGCCGGTCACCGGCTCGCCGCTCTTTCGCCTGGAAGCGCGGGTCGATCTCCCGGCGCAGGTGACGGTGGCCAAGCTCCGCAAGGCGATGGACGTGGTCGCCGAGGCGGAGAACCTCGATATCGAGGTCCGCTCGCTCGTCCGCGGAGGCTAAGCGACGACTTTTTCTGCGTTCCAGTTCTTCTTGCTGGCGCGCTGAGTTCGTTCGGCTGTATAAAAGGCGCCGCCCGGTCGCGCTGATACGCGACCGGGCGGCTTGATAGCAACCACTCAAAGAAGAGGTCACCATCCGATGTCCGATGTAACCCATCAGGCCCCGCCGGGCCAAGAATGCGTCACGTGCGCCCTGTCCTGGTCCGATCCGAAGGCCGCGCGCCAGTGGCTTACCGGCGTGCAAGTGCTCCTGGACGATGCGATGGCCGTCATGCGTGACCAGATGTTGCCGCATCGGCAGCGGAAGCTGGGTCACGCTGAGGCAGAGCGCATCATCCGAGAGGCCGACAGGGCGCTTGGCCATGCGCTCTCCTACGCCGCCCGCAGCCTCCCGCCCTCCCCCTGACACCGGATAAACGTTTGGGACCGCGCGCGTCAGAGGCTGTCTCAAAACTGACCAAAATCGGAGACCGGTAGAGTAGCGCAAGGGCCAGAAAAAACGGGGATTTTCCGGCCCCCTTGCGTCCCCCGCGCCCTTGCGGTCTCTCTTCGGGTAGTTTTGAGACAGCCTCTGACTCGTGTTTCGCCGTTATGCGGTGATGAGACCACCGAGCTCTGCCGAACAGCACCCCCGCCCGGGGTTGAAACCCCGGGCTCCCCAGTACAAAGTCCGCCTGAAGGCGCACTCCCGTGAGGGCTGTGCTCGGCCAATGCAGCGCGGAGGGGAGTCCCCGAAGGGGACTTTGTAAGGGTAGCCCGGGATTTCAATCCCGGGCGAGGGGGTCTCGTGGCGAAATTCCGGCTGATTTGGGCTTCCCACGATGCGGTGCGAGAGGTGACCAAGGATGAGGTTTCAACCTCGGACTCGGGCGGGCGGGCGGCGTCCAACTCCACACGAAAAGGGCGAAACACGAGTCTGACGCGCGCGGCCGGGGGTCCGCTTGCTGACGCGCGCGGCCGGGGTCCGCTTGCTGACGCGCGCGGTTCCAAACGTTAACGTCCTGAAGGTTACTTCCACTTCAGCGTAAAGTCGGCCTTCCCCGGCGCGACCGCGGAGGTCTTTACCTTCATCTCGGTCGCGCCGAGCTTCTCGTGCCACACGGCCACGGTGTACTCGCCGTCCACCAAGCCCTTGATGGTAAAAGAGCCATCAGCCTTCGTCACGGCGAAGTACGGGTGCTCCATCACGCCGGCATAGGCGCGCATCCAGGGGTGGACATCGCACTTGATCGTCGCCATCACCGCCGCGTCGTTGAGCTTCATCGCCTTCTTGGTGTTGAACGGGAAGGCCTGGTTGAACTCGGGCGACTTCACGTTGTGAAGGAGCTTGTCGCTGTTGGCCCCGGCGATGTCCTGACCGGCCATGACGCCGAAGACGCGGGGGGTGAACTCGCAGCCCTTCTGGTCGAAGGGGACGGACTCGGTCGGCGCCGGGTACGAGCCCTTCGGGAGCCCCTCCTTCACGTAGACGAACGCGTCCTCGAGCTTCTTGTCCTGCACCTTGACGAGCTGGATCGTCTCGGGGCGTAGGCTCTTGCACTCGGGGTTGCTGCTGCCGGCCCAGGGCTCGGCCGGGGGCGCGGCGCCGTCGAAGGTGACGACGCCGGTGATCACCGCCTGGCCGGTGGGCGCGGGGGCCTCGGCCACGGGCTTCGCGGTGCCCGAGCCGCCGGTGGGCTTGTCCTTGTTGGTGCAGGCGACGCCGCCGAGGACCGCGGCGCCCATGAGGCCGAGGACCGCTTTCCACGTGAGGCGATGAGCTTTCGTCCGGGCTTCGATGAGTTTCATGGGGCCCATGACTCTACTCGAAACGAGGGGCGCACCACAACCTGCGCCCACCCAGCGCGGCCTTGCGGCCAGGCCCACCCGGGCGGTAGGCTCGCCCGCCAAGGCCGTCGGGCCCCACATTCTCGCATCACGTACCGAAGGTTATTTCAATGGATTCCTCCGACGTCCTCGAATGGTTGAAGCTCGCCGTCCGGTGGGTGCACGTCTTCGCCGCCATCCTCTGGATCGGGCAGACGTACCTCTTCAACTGGTTCGAGAAGAGCTTCGTCTCCGACGCCAGCACGCCCCCGAACGTCGTCGGGAACCTGTGGATGGTGCACGGCGGCGGCTTCTATCTCGTCGAGAAGCAAAAGCAGCCGGAGATCATGCCGCGCACACTCCACTGGTTCAAATGGGAGTCGGCGATAACCTGGCTGAGCGGCGTCGCCCTGATCACCCTCACCTACTACTTCGGCGGCCTCCTGGTCGAGCCGGAGCAGAGCTACCACACCGCGGCGGCCGTCGGCGTCGGCGTCGTGCTGGTGAGCTGGGTCGTCTACGATCTGCTGGTGCAATCCCCCCTCGGCAAGCATGATATCGTCATCGCCGTGATTGGCTTCTTCGCGCTGGTGGGCCTCTCCTATGGCCTCCGCAAGGTGATGAGCAGCCGGGCAGCGTACATCCATGTCGGCTTCGTGATCGGCACGATCATGGCCGCCAACGTCTGGATGCGGATCCTCCCCTCGCAGACGAAGATGCTGGCCGCCGCCAAGGAGGGGAAGAAGCCTGAAGCCTCGCTCTCCGCCCGCGGCCCGCAGCGGTCCAAGCACAACACGTTCCTCGTGGTGCCGCTGGTCTTCATGATGATCAGCAACCATTACCCCACCATCTCGTACGGCAACGATTACAGCTGGGTGATCCTCGGCGTCACGCTCCTCGTGGGGTGGACGGCGGCGCGGATCATGCGTGGGACCCGGCCTTCCGAGCGCAAAGAAGCGGCGGCGCCCGTCGCCGCCAAGGAGGATTGAACATGGCCTCGTTCACCGAGCTCCTCGATCTCGCGTCCGAGCGCCTGGGCGGCGCCGTGATCTACGCCAACGACGACTTCTTCGCCGAGAAGGAGAACCTGCTCAAGCCCAAGGCGGCCGTGTTCCTCGAGCACGAGTACACCGACCGCGGCAAATGGATGGATGGATGGGAGTCGCGCCGCAAGCGCGGACCAGGACACGACCTCTGCCTGGTGCGCCTCGGCGCCCCGGGGATCGTCCGCGGCGTGGTGGTCGACACCGCGTTCTTCCGCGGCAACTACCCCGACCATTGCTCGATCGAGGCCTGCGCCGCCCGCGCCGACGCCTCGCCGGAAGAGCTGCTCTCCTCGGCGACGAAGTGGGAAGAGATCCTGGCGAAATCGCCCCTCAACGGGGACTCGAAGAACCTCTTCGCCGTCACGTCGCAGCACCGCTACACCCACCTGCGATTCAATATCTTCCCCGACGGAGGCGTGGCCCGCCTCCGCGTCCACGGGGACGTGGTGCCCGACATCCGGCGCCTCGGCGGCAAGGGCGCGGCCTACGAGCTCGACGTCGGCGCGGCCGAGAACGGCGCGCGCGTGCTCTCGTGCAGCGACATGTTCTTCGGCGTCCGCCACAACCTCACCATGCCCGGCCGCGCCGTGAACATGGGCGACGGCTGGGAGACGAAGCGCCGCCGCGGCCCCGGGTACGACTGGGCGCTGATCGAGCTGACCGGGGAATCCACGCTCTCGCGGATCGAGCTCGACACCAACCATTTCAAGGGCAACTACCCCGATGCGGCGATGATCGAGGGGTGCCGCGTCGGCCCCGGCGGCGACGCCAACGAGGCCTCGGTGGTGTGGAGTGAGATCCTCCCGCGCACCAAGCTCCAGGCCCACACGCGTCACCTGTTCGAGGACGAGCTCGGGGAGCGCGGGCCCTTCACCCATGTTCGCCTCAACATCTATCCCGACGGCGGGGTGAGCCGACTCCGCCTCTTCGGGATGCTGAGCTGGTCAGGCCTGATCGCCGCGCGCATCGCCGGGCTCGACACCTTGACGCAGGCCGAGGCCGAGGCCGAGCTGCGGGCCTGCTGCGGCGCCGAAGCCTGGGTCGCGCAGATGGCGTCCCTGCGCCCGTTCGGGGAGCTTGGCCGGATCCTCACCGCCGCGGACACGGTCTGGGCGAGCCTCGGGAAGAGCGATTGGCTCGAGGCTTTCCGCGCCCACCCGCGCATCGGCGAGGTCAAGGCCGAGAAAGAGCAGAGCGCGGTAGCGAGGCAATGGTCCCACGAGGAGCAAGCGACCTCCGGGCCGCCGTCGAGCCGGATCGCCGAGGCCCTCGCCGCGGGCAACCGCACCTACGAGGAGCGCTTCGGCCATATCTACATCGTCTGCGCGACGGGGAAGACGCCGGCCGAAATGCTGGCGATCCTCGAAGAGCGCCTCGGCAACGAGGCCGAAAAAGAGCTGACCATGGCCGCCGAAGAGCAGCGCAAGATCACCCACATCCGCCTGGAGAAGCTGTTTTCCGCATGAGCGCCATCACGACTCACATCCTCGATACGTCCCGCGGGCAGCCTGCCCGAGGGGTGCTGGTCGTCCTCGAGCGCCGCGCCGAAGGCCGCCACGAAGAGCTGGGCCGCGGCGTGACCGACGCTGACGGCCGGCTCCGCACGCTGCTCGCGCAAGGAGTGCCGGCTCCACGAGGCGTTTATCGGCTCACGTTTCACACCGGCGATTACTTCGCGCAGCTCGGAGGAGAGGGGTTCTATCCGGAGGTGACGATCGCCTTCGAGATCAAGGACCCCGCGCAGCACTACCACGTTCCGCTGCTGCTCAACCCCTTCGGGTACTCGACCTATCGAGGGAGCTGAGCCGCCGGAGGGCGGCGGATGGAGACCAGGTCTCGGTCTCGATCCGCCGCCTCCGGGCCGGCGACGTGGGACGAAGCTACGGAATGACAGCGCAGGTCACGGCCTGCGCCTTGTCGTCGTCCGTCAGCGGCGAGGTGTAGAGCGAGTAGAGGCCGCCGGTCTCGGCGGCGCTGCGGGACGCCGGACAGGTGATGCTCACGTCGACGCCGGCTTCCGTGACGATGCTGTTGCCGATCGAGCTGCCGTGCGAGCACGCGGTGCCGGACTTGAGCACCGTGCTGCTCTCACAGACACGCAGCGTCTGCGCCGGGGTGCCGGCAGGGACGGTGCAGTGGAGCTTGACCGCCGCGCCGGGCGTGCACATCTCGAGGTCGGACTGCTTCTTGAAACCGCAGTTGCGGAGCGGCCCGATCTGCCCACGAGAGCAGGCTTGGGTCACGAAGCTCTCTCCGACGCCGGTCAACGTGACCTCCTCGGTCCGGGCGTTGTTGGCGTCCCAGTTCGGCATGAACTCGCACTTGGGCCGGTCGACCGGCTCGCCCTTGGCGGTCTTGAAGGTCGTCGGCTCGTAGACCTGCTTGCCCTTGTCGTCGAGCACAGGGATTCCCTCGCAGAGGAAGCCGTCAGGGTTGAAGGACTCGCGGATCGACTCCTTGACAGGGCCCTGGCTGACGTCGTAGCTGGTCACGTCGATCCACTGGCAGTCGATACCCGAGTTGTAGTTGTCTCCCCAGCCCGCCTCGATGCCCTGGTAGCTGCAGTCGCCGTAGGGGTTGTGGAGCGGGGTGCTCTCGTTGTTGCTGAGGCGATCGGTGCTCTCCAGGCAGAAGCCACGCTTGCTGTTGGCCGGCTGCTTATCCCCGTAGGAGAAGTCGCCGTAGTGCATGAAGTGGTAGTGCTCGTGGCACTCGCTGTACTCGTAGATATGATGGTTGGCGAGGTCGTCACTCCCCATGCCGGCGACGAGGGGCTCGACGGCGCCGATATCGAGCGTCTTCTTGCCGATGTTCCAGTTGACGCTGGAGAACTGCAGGAGCCGGCGCCAGCCGGCGCCGCCGACGCATTTCTCGGCGATGGTGCAGTCGCCGTCAGGCACGTAGCGGTAAATGACCTTGGGCGCCGGGAAGATCGGCGAGAGCACGCCGGGGCGAATGTCCGGCCCGGTCTGGTTGGTCACGTCGCCGAAGCGCGCCTTGTCCGCCACGGCGCTGTCCCAGGCGAGGCGCTCGAAGTGGACCTGGGCCTCCACTTTACCGATGCTGATGTCGAGCGCGTCAACGCAGGACTCCGTGGGGAGCGCCGTCCGGTGACAGAGCACCTTCGAGAGCACGCCCTGCGCCTCGCACGTCTGATCGTAGAAGACGGCCACCTCTTCGCTGTCGACGCTGTTCGGCGGGAAGCCCACCTCGGTCATGCAGGCGTAGCCGGTGCGCTGAAAGACCAGCTCCGGGTCCACCGGGAAAATAAAGGGCTCGTCCCAGGTGCCACCCACCTTGGCGAGCGCGGGCTCGGTGATCCCGGGGGACGCGAGGGGGGAGAGCAGGGTGGAATCGAAGGTGTAGTCCACCACGACCACATCGTGGGTGCCGATCTTCTCGCGGCGCGGCTTGGTGGAGCCGATGGCATCCCCCTTGAGCGCGATATTCCACTTCACGTCGGGGGGGAGCGGGAGCTGCATCTTCTCTCCCGCGGGGTAATAGTACGTCCGGAAAGCGAGGCGGTACTTGGTCAGGATGATCTGCGCCTTGGCGCGGGCGATCCAGAACTTCTCGTCCTTCGCCATCAGGTCGGCAACGACCTTTCCCCGAAGGTTCTCCGGGATTTCGTCGAGCAAGACACCGACCTTGCTGGTCATCGACGCCTTGATCAGGGCGCCGGGACTCTCGGCCGCCCCGCCGCCCGTCCCCGTGGAAGACGTGGTGGTTTCGGAGCCGCCGCAGCCAGGCGCAGCGGTGACGATCAGACCCCCGAGGCCGGACGCGACGAACGCGAGGCCGAGAGTGGCACGAGCTGAAGCAGAGGATTTCATTCGACTACCTTCTTTCGAGTGAGAGGAGATGAAGATGGTCGATTGAATCACGGCTGGGTCGCGCCCGGCTGATTTTCCGGCCGCGCCGCCTCGGCGTGCGGGGTCGCGCGCGCGGCCGCCTCGGCGGCGAGCACGCGCGGGAAGCGGCTTACGTCGACGTGGAAGCGGCGCGCGCCGTAGAGCTGCGGCACCAGGAACAGATCCGCCGCGGTCAGGCTAGGTCCGACCGAGAACGGGCCGTCTCCCCCGCCCTCCGCGGCGATCTGCGCGAGCAGCGCCTCGAACGCGGCGAGGCCAAGCTCGTTGAAGTGCGCCCCCCACGCGCGCTGCACGGCGCTGTCCGGCGAGAGCTTCTTCAGCACCGAGATGTTCTGCATCGGCTGCATCCCCCCGTTGACGATCTCGACGAGCTGGCGCGTGCGCGCCCGCTGCCACGGATCCTTCGGGTAGAGCGCAGGCGTGGGGATCGTCTCCTCCAGCCACTCGAGGATCGCCACCGATTCACCGAGGCTGCGGCCGTCTTCGAGCACCAGCGTCGGGACGCGGCCGAGCGGGTTGCGCGCCTGATGCTCGGGCGTGAGCTGCGCGCCGGCGACCAGATCGAGCCCCACCGGTTCGAAGGCCACACCCTTGATCGCCAGCGCCCAGCGGATACGCCAGGACGCCGAAGATCGCCAGTAGTGATAGAGCGTGCAGGGCTTCATGAGCCGACGGTAGCACGCGGCTCGTCCGAGCTTTTTGCTAGAGCGCGCGGCGACCGTCCACGATCTTCGCGAAGCTCTTTTCGCGGAGCTCCCCGGGCGAAAGTTGCGTCCGCGCCGTCGCTTCTTCTTCGGTGATTGCGCCCGCGTCGAGGGCCCGCAGGAAGAAGTTGAGCAGCCCCTGCCCGGTCGCTGCGTCGTCGAAGACTTGCCCGACGCGCGTCGCCTGGGCCGCTCTGGTGACGAAGTTGACGAGGCGCGCCGCGGCGGGCTCGAGGCCCTCGAGGAAGAAGGCGTACGTCGCCGCGTAGCGCACCGGGAGCTGGGCCGGATGGAGATCCCAGCCCTGATAGAAGCCCTGGATCAGCGCGCGGCGGATGTTGTCGTGGTGGAGCTTCCAGGCGCGGATCACCGTCGCGTGGTTCTCGGCGGCCTCGCGCGCGTCGAGGCTACGGCCGGGCGCCGCCTTGTGCGGCGGGATCGGGAGCACGTTGGTCGCCCCGTCGGCGAGGCGGACGCCGGTGCCCGCGAAGGCGAGCTGCATCATCTGCCGGGCGAGATCGCACGCGGGGTGCGCGAGCGTCTGGTGCGTCGAGGTGACGTCGCACCCGGCGGTGTAGTCGTAGGCGCCGAGGTGCGCGCCGACGACGCGACCGCGCCCGGCGTCGAGGAGGCGAGGCATCCCGCACTCGCCGCTCGGCCCGAGGACGATCTGCGGCGCCTCGATCATCAGCTCGATCCCGATCGCGTTCGGCGCGAGGCCGAGCTTGGCCTCGAGAGCATCGAGGAGCGAGGCCAGCGCGGCGACCTGCTCGGCCACGATGATCTTGGGCAGCGTGACCACGAAGCCGCTCGGCAACCGGCCGCCCTGCGCGGCGGCGAGCGTCGTCAGGAACAGATCGAGCGTGCGGATCGCGCGTCGCCGCGTCTCGTCGCCGAGCGACTTGATGCGGATCCCGAGGAACGGCGGCAGCGTCCCGCGCTCCATCCCCTCGGCCACCGCGCGCGCGGCCGCCGCGGCGTGCTCGTCCTCTTCGGCGTCGGGGCGCGCGCCGTAGCCGTCCTCGAAGTCGATGTGCAGATCTTCCACGGGCTCGCGGCGCAGCTTCTCCAGCACCCGCGCGTGGACCGTCTGCGCGAGGAGCGGCTCTGCGCTGGGGAGCCCGAGCGCGAGCGCGAGCGTCGTCGCGTCGGGCGCGTACTCTTCGAATGCGCGGATCGCGATCGCGCCGAGCTTCTGCGCGAGGTCCGGCCGGAAGAGGTGGGCCCCGCCGTAGACAACGTGCACGGGCCGGCGCGCGCCGGTCTCGCCCGCGTAACGCTGCGCGAACGCGGCGCCCGCAGGCGCGAGCGGGGCGCAAGCCTGATCGATGATCTCGGCGGAGAGGGTGGTGGGGATCGGGCTCATGGCTGCTCTTGAAACACGGAATGGAGAGCGATTCCAAGAACAGCACTCCCACCCGGGGTTTTAACCCCGGGTGGGAGTGCTGTTCGGGAACAAGGGTGGCGCTTGCAATGCACGCAATCTAGTTTTCTGACGATTCCAATGCAAAGCGGTATCTGCACCCAACACAGTCCATCCTCTCACAGCGTCGGGATCCGGAAGTCTATCCCGAGCTTACCCGGCTCGCCGACCTGCTCCGCGGGATTCTCATCTACCGAAACTGGCAGTTCGGCCCGGATTCGTCGGTCAGGGCCGTCTGTCGCGCCGACGTGCGCACCGACGCGCTCTCCGAGAGCTTCGACGACCTCCCCGCTCGCCTGGCGGTGCTCATGCGCACCCCTGCCATCAAACGTCGACTGCTCGAGCTCGTCAGTGATCTGGCGCCGAGTTTCGACGATATCGCCGTCGTCCCCGAAGGCGGCACACTCCAGCTCTACCTCATCGAGGGGGACCGGTCCGTGCCGGCACATCGGCTCTCGGATGGAACCCTCCGCTACCTCTGCCTCCTGGCCATCCTGATCGCCCCGGATCCCGCGCCACTCGTGATCATCGAGGAGCCGGAGCTCGGCCTTCACCCGGACATGCTGCCGACGCTGCGCGACCTGATGGTGGCCGCTTCGGAGAAGACGCAGCTCATCGTCACGACGCACTCGACCCAGCTGGTCGACGCCATGACGGATCACGCCGATTCGGTCCTGGTTTGCGAGAAGAAGGAGGGCCCTTCTCGGGTCTCGCGCTTGACGCAGGACGAGGTTGACCGCTGGCGCGAGCACGAGGGCCTGGGATCCCTCTGGATGAGCGGTCAGCGCGGAGGCACGCGATGGTGACGGTCTATATCGAAGGCGGTGGTGAAGACAACTCGCTCAAGACCGCGTGCCGCCAAGCATTCACCAAGCTGTTCGAGAAGGCAGGCTTCAAGGGCCGGATGCCCACCCCGATTGCCTGCGGGAGCCGGGAAGAGGCGTTCAAGAAGTTCCGCACGCACCTGCGTGATCGCGGGCCGACGGAGCTCGCCATTCTGCTGGTCGACGCAGAAGGTCCGGTCACCCATGCGTCTCCGTGGGACCACGTGCAGAGCCGTGAGGGCGACAAGCGGGACAAGCCGGAGGGCGCGACCGATGATCATCTCCACCTGATGGTCCAGTGCATGGAGGCGTGGCTCCTGGCAGACCGACCGACGCTGGTGAAGTTCTATGGGAACGGCTTCAACGAGAGAGCGCTGCCGCCTGCAACGGCCAATCCAGAGCAGGTACACAAGCGCGATGTCTACGACGCGCTTAAGAGCGCCACCCGGAATACGAAAACGAAGGGCCGCTACGGAAAGTCCGAGCACTCGTTCAAGCTGGTCGCAATGCTCGATCTCCGGTTGGTCCGCACGACATGCGCCGGGGCCGAGCGGTTCTTCGCGACCCTCGACGGGTTGGCATAGGAACCGCCAGAACGCGACATCTCCGGGCGCGAGGTGGGAGCGGAGCGCTATTGCCAGAGCCGGATCCCGCCGAGCAACCCGGCGACGTTCTCGCCAATGACGACGTTGGCCGGCAGCCCGTCCGCCTTGAGGTGCTTGACGTTGCCGCCGCCGATATAGAGCTTGCGGCAGTTGAACAGCGCCTCGAGCTGGGTGACGGCGACGTGGACACGCTTGTTCCAGAGCTTGTTGCCGGCCCGCTTCCGCGCCGCGTTCCCGAGGCGCTCTTCGTAGGTCTTGTTTCCCTTTCCGTAGGGGTGGTGGGCGAGCTCGAGCCCCGCGGCTCGCCCGTCGAGGTAGACAGCGCAGCCCACGCCGGTGCCGAGGGTGATCACCACCTCGAACCCCCGGCCCTCGATCACGCCGAAGCCCTGGATCGCCGCGTCGTTGAGGACGCGGGTCGGCTTGCCGAGGCGCCGCTCGAGCTCCTGCGCGAGGGCGAAGCCGCCCCAGCTCGGATCGAGGTTCGGAGCGGTCTTGATCGACCCTTCGCTGACCACGCCGGGGAAGCCGACGGAGACGCGATCGAACTCGCGCTGCTGCCGGACCAGCTCGTCGATGACGGCGAGCACGGCCGGGGGCGTCGCCGGAGCGGGCGTCTCGATCCTGACCCGCTCGGTGATGGCCTTCCCGTCCACGTCCAGCGTGATCGCCTTGATGCCCGTGCCGCCGATATCGATCGTGAGTGTGCGCATGGGCGCATCGTCTACCCAAACCGCGCCCGGGGCCAGAGACTCGCTTTTACCCTTGGATCGTCGGGTGAATCATCTCTTCGGGCCGCAGGAGCGCGTCGAGCTCGGGCGCGGTGAGCAGCCCGAGCGCGAGCGCCGCTTCGCGCAGCGTCGTCCCCTCGGCGTGGGCCTTCTTGGCGATCTTCGCCGCCGCGTCGTAGCCGAGGCGCGGCGCCAGCGCCGTCACCAGCATCAGGCTCCGCTCCACGTTCTCGGCGATCCGCGCCCGATCCGGCTCGATCCCTCGAGCGCAGCGCGCTTCGAACGAGGCGCACCCGTCGGCGAGGAGGCGGATCGATCGCAGCACGTTGTGGATCAAGAGCGGCTTCATCGCGTTGAGCTGGAGCTGCCCGCCCGCGCCGGCCATCGAGACGGCGACGTCGTTCCCGATCACCTGCGCCGAGAGCATGATCAGCGCCTCGCACTGCGTCGGGTTGACCTTGCCCGGCATGATCGAGCTGCCCGGCTCGTTCTCGGGGATCAGGATCTCGCCGAGCCCCGAGCGCGGGCCGCTCGCGAGGAGCCGGACGTCATTGGCGATCTTGCTGAGCGCGCACGCGAGCGTCTTCAGCGCCCCGTGCGCGAACACCAGCGCCTCGTGCGATCCGAGCGCCTGGAACTTGTTGGGCGCGGTGACGAAGGGCGCCCCGCTCAGCGCGGCGATCGCCGCCGCGACCTTGACCGCGTAGGCCGGGTGCGCGTTGAGGCCGGTGCCGACGGCCGTCCCGCCGAGGGCGAGCTCGTAGAGCGGCGGCGTGGCGCGGGCGACAGCGTCGAGGCAGTGATCGAGCTGCGCGACCCACCCCGAGATCTCTTGCCCGAGCGAGAGCGGCGTCGCGTCCTGGAGGTGCGTGCGGCCGATCTTGATCACCGAAGCAAACGCCTCGCTCTTCTGCGCCAGCGTGTCCCGGAGCCGCCGCACGCTCGGCACGAGGTGCCCGCGGATCTCCAGCGCCGCGGCGACGTGCATCGCGGTCGGGAAGACGTCGTTCGAGCTCTGCTGCTGGTTGACGTCGTCGTTGGGGTGGACGGGGCGCTTCGATCCGCGCGCGCCGCCCGCGAGCTCGATCGCGCGGTTGGCGATGACCTCGTTGGCGTTCATGTTGGTCTGCGTCCCGCTGCCGGTCTGCCAGACGACGAGGGGGAACTCGTCGTCGAGCTTGCCAGCGATCACCTCGTCCGCCGCGGTGACGATCAGCCGAGATTTTTCCGGCGAGAGCAGGCCGAGCTCGCGATTTATCTGCGCCGCGGCCTTCTTCACCAGGCCGAGCGCGCTGATCAGCGCCCGCGGGAAGCGCTCGCCCCCGATCGGAAAATTCTCGAGCGATCGCTGCGTCTGCGCGCCCCAATAGCGATCGGCGTCGACCTCGATCGCCCCCAGGCTGTCGGTCTCGGTGCGGGTAGGCATGCCGCGCACTTACTGCACGCTCGCGGATCCGCCAGCAGTGCGAATCATGGTTCGCGCTCGAAAGCAGACTCCGCTGCTTGTCTTCCGCCGGGATCTTTGCCACCGTCGACGTCGAATTTTCGACGGAGACTACGATGGCCGCGATGGACGACGTACCGCGCGAGCTGCTCCAGGCAGCCTACAAGCGAAACCCTCTTTACCTGCTCAAGATCCCCTTCGCGTTCGGGGTCTGGGGCGCGGTCGCTTTCGTGCTGCTCTGGGCGCAGACGAGCCCCTTCTTCATCCCGGTAGGCTTTGCTTGCTCCGTGCTCGTCGCCTACCTGATTCGCGGCCTCGGGGCGATCGCCCACGACGCGGTTCATGGCAGCTGCTCGAAGAGCAAGCGCCTGAGCTACTGGATCGCGCTCCTCGGCTGGGCCCCGACGGGGATGAGCGTCACCCTCTATACGAACTACCACCTTCACCACCACAAGATCACCAACACGTATCCTGACATCGACAACTTCGTCGTCACGGATTACACGCGCAATCCCTTCCTCGCCAAGGTGATGCTGCTGGCGGTCTACACCTTCGCTTACCCGATGTACTGGCTCTCCAACATGGGCCGGCACATGCGGCGCCTGACCGTCGCGCAGCGCATCCTCACGCAGGTGGAGCTGCTCGGGTTCTGGGGCGCCGTGGTGACCTTCTTCTTCGTGCTCCCCCACGCGGTGTTCATCTTCTTCTTCATCCTCCCGTTCATCTTCGGGGCGATGCTGGCGAGCATGACCTCGATGATCGAGCACTACGAGATGACGAACGTCGAGGACGACGCCTATAGCTCACGCACCTATGGCACGAGCAGCCCGGTGACGAACTTCCTCTGGAACAACGTCACCTATCACAACGAGCACCACAAGTTCCCCGGCATCCCCTGGTACAACCTGCGGAGCTTCCACGAGGCGGCCTATCCGTATTACGACGAGAAGGTGAAGTCGGAGTGCCACCCTTCGATCTACCGCCTCGCCTTCCAGCTCTATGGCCGCATCCTCCGGTTCGACATGGCCCGGCTGGACGAGCGCTATCGCGGCATCAACAAGGAGGCCGAGCGCGAGAAGTGCGTCGCCCTCGCCGGGATCCCCGTCGCCTGATTCTTGCTCGTGATCCGTGAGCCCGACCGTCCGCCGCGTTTTTTGCGCCGCGGGCGCGGAGACGGCGCTACGCTCCCCGCCGCGCACCCTTCATCCTCGCAGGAGACCTCAGGAATGGCACAGGCATCGGATCACCACGTAACCGCCGGCGTTGGGGCGGCGCTCTTTCTCGGTC
>Ga0209181_10004641_pt1 | contig 20277 bp, 22 predicted proteins | sample MAT05_FD_187208 | JGI IMG/M metagenome (GOLD analysis project Ga0209181, IMG submission 187208) | Freshwater microbial communities from Lake Fryxell liftoff mats and glacier meltwater in Antarctica - MAT-05 (SPAdes) (version 2) | ecosystem: Environmental > Aquatic > Freshwater > Ice > Liftoff... | reverse complement strand
CCTCCCTCTCCTCCCTCTCCTCCCTCTCCTCCCTCTCCTCCCTCCTACGGCACGACGGCGGCCGCTCCGCCGGAGAACTGGTAGCCGTCACTGCCCGTGCCGAGCAGCTCGACGCTGACCTCGTCGCCCGGCGCCAGCGCACCGACTGGAGCCGTGAGCTGCTTCGCGCCTTGGGGCGTCATTCCGTACGTCAGCGGCGGAACCATGCCGGCGATCGCCTGGAGCTCCCACTTCACGACGCCCGCCAGGTCGATGACCCGCACCGCGACGGCGGGGCGAACCGGCGCCCACGAAATCGAGGGGCCGACAATCGTAACGGCGAGCTCCAGCTTGTCGTGGCCGGACGCCAGCCGCAGCTGCAGCGGCGCCGTCGGACACTCAGGCAGGAACAACGTCCCGCGCCGCGAGCTCTCGACGAAGCCCGCCTTCTCGATCACCGCCGTCGACGTCACCGTCAGCCCCGAGAGAATCGGTACGTTCAAGGTGAAGCCGCCGTTCTCGTCGGACGACGTCGACAGCGTGCAGCGCGTGCCGAGCTTCCCGCATAGGTTGTTGAACGCCGTGCCCGCCAGCGACTCATCGAACGCGAGCACCACCGCGCCTGCGACTTTTGCGCCCGCCGCGTCCACCGCCGTGCCTTCGAGCTTGCAGACCTTCGCCGCCACCGCCGCGCCGATCGCGATTTTCCCGGCCGCCGCGCAAGTCGCACCGCACGTGCCCGCCGCCGTCGGCGCAGTCGCCATTCCACCCGCGTAGCCGAGCCCCGCGTACTGCAGGCCCAGTGCGCCGGTCGTGTTCAGCGGCGCGGCGAGACAGAAGCTGCCATCGGCCCGCGACGCGGTCGGCTCTGCGCCTTGCACGCTCAGCAGCGCGCCTTCGGCCGCCTGGCCATCGGCCTCAATCGTCCCCGTCACACAGCCTTGCGACGCCGCCGGGAGTGCCAGCGTCCAGTACCCCGCCTTCGTCACCGTCGTCACCGCGACCACGCCACCTTCGAACTGCCCTTCACGCACCTTCGCCAGCGCCGACTCGGGGATCTCGAGCCCGTATTCCGACTGCAGCTTGCCGCCGGCCTGCTTCACCCACGCGCCAGTCGCTTCGTCGAAAGCGAGAAACGGAACCTCGATGCCTGATGTGCCGGGCGTCGCGTCCTCGAGGCGCCGCCACGACGCGTACGGCACGCGGATCCGCATCACCGGCGGCCCGAGCATCGGTGTTCCCGCGTCGTCGGGCGCAATTCCTCCGTCCGATTCGTAGAGGCCCGCGTCGATCGCCGGCCCCGCGTCGAGCTGAAACCACGCGACCGCGATCGGCCGCAGCGTGTCGAGCCCGGTGAGCTTCGGGGTCTCGGTCGACGGCTCGAACACGCGCGCGCGGCCGATGAAGTTGTCCGGCACGGGGCTCAGGCTCAGGTCATCCGACGCGCCGACACACTGACTGTCGGAACACTCGATGGGCTCGGGAGGCTCCAACGCGACCGACAACACCGCTTCGGTGAAGGGGCCGACAGATAGCGCGCGGAACGTCGGCACGAGGCCGAAGGCGCGAAAAGCGACGACGACCCGCGTGTCCGCGTCGGCGGTGAAGGCCAACCGGTAGCCACCCGTGGCCGAGCTCGTCGCCGTGGTCAGCTCTTTCCCATCGCCCGCGCGCGTGACCGCGATGGTCGCGCCCTCGAGCGGGTCGCCACGGCGTTCGGCGCCACCCAGGTAGACGGTGCCGGTGAAGTTGACCTGCTTGTCGGTGGGCCGCTTGAGGCCAGCCGACGAGCACGCGCTGCTGAGCACCACGAGGCAAAGAAGAAGACGCATCGGCCGCAGTCGCTCACACGAGCGCGCGCGCAAACCCGCGCGTGTCACCACGAGCCCGACGAGCCGCCGCCCGACGAGCTGCCGCCGCCGAAAGAAGACGACGAGGAAGACGAGGAAGAAGAGGAAGACGATGAGCTCGACAGCCGTGCCGTCGCGCGCGTGTAGGTGTTGGCGTAGTTGCAGTGGGCGCAACGTTCGTCGATCTGCACGCGGCCGCCGCTGTACTCGGTGGCGTGCTGCAGCGTGGTCGACGTCGACTTCAGCGTCTTGTTCCGACAGCCGGTGCACTTCGAGTAGCCCGAGAACCACGCGCTGTTGTCGAGCACGAGCACCGACCGGCACACGCCGCACCACCACACGTCGTAGTCCACCGACTTCACGTTCTGCTCGGCGCGCTGGCCCTCGTTAAGGTGCTTGTCTTCCGCGCCTGCGGGCAACATCTGGCGAGGGCGTTGGCAGTTGCCGCAGCTGCGAGAGCGGTACCGGTTCCAGCGCCGGCCATAGATGAGCCCGCCGAGCAGCATCGAGCCGCCCAGGCCCCAGAAGACGCCGGTGTAGTGCTCGAACGCTTCGCCGACGACTTCAGAGGTCGAGCGCTGGGGTACGCCGTTCATCAGCAGATCGCGCGCGGCCTCGTTGCCGTTCAGTGGGTTCAGACGCGCGGCCTCTTCGACCTGCCCCTCGAACATCGCGGCGCGGACGTCGTCTGCGCGAAGCTCGGCCGGAAGGCTGAAAGACGCCTCGTCCGACTGCAGGTTGATTCCGAGCAGTGCCGCCCGCGGATGCTTCACCGCGAGCACCTGCGCCGCGCGCTCGCGCACCTGAAACGCGTTGTAGTTGCGGGTGCGGAAGAAGAGGACGAACAGCTGGCGGCCGTTGTCCGCTGCATAGAGCTCGTTGGGCAACCGTTCGAGCGCGTGCACCGTGTCCGACGCGACTTCGGAGGTCAGGTCGATGACCCAGCCGCGCGGGCTGGGGTCGGGCAGCTGGCGCTTCTCGAACAGCGCGGCGACCTTCGCTTCGGCGGCGAGCTCGGCCGGCGTCAGCGGAACATCGGGGTGCTCTTCGGCCATCACCGGCCTCGCCTGCCCTGCATTCAGCAGCGCGGCGAGGGCCGTCGCGCCTTCGAGCAGCCCCTGCGCCGGCTGGCCCGCCTTGAAGTTGGCTACCACCTGGTCGCGCATGATCGCATCCGTCTGCGGCGACAGATTCGCGATGCCGTCGCCGAGCACAATCTCGGCCTTGCGGTCGTCCAGCGCGACGAAGAGCAGAATGCCGTTGTCGTAGTCGCGGTGCCCCACGCCCCAGCGGTTGAACACGTCCGTCGCGAACTTCCGCGGCTGGACGCCGTTCGTTGTCGCCACCACCAGCACGCCCAGCTGGCCGTTGCCCGAGTTGCTGAGGTTGGTCGCCAGCGCGTCGATGGCGGAAATCGTCGACGCCGGAATCTTGCCCGTCGTGTCCTTCGCGTAGTGGCCGGAACGGGGCGGGCCCAGGTCAACGGCGGCGAAGGCGACCAACGACACACAACACAACCCGGCGATGGCAGTGCGCACGCAGCAGAGCTTACTGGCACGGTGGCCGCCTTGAACCTCAAAGCTCGCGCCGCCACCCCGCTGCTGTTCTACTGCGGTGCGACAACCTGACCGAGAACCAGAAGAAGGCCGACGACGTTCACGCGAAGGTGAACGAGAAGGTCACCGCTGCGAACAACGAGGCCGAAGCGAAGCTCAAGCCCGGGTGCTACCGGCGCTTGGCGATCCGGCTGCGCCAGTACCCGGGCTTTCGACTCGTGTGCGCGACGGCGATCACGACGATGGCCGCGGCGTCGTCGACATAGACGATCGTGAACGGGAACCGGGGGAGGACCGCTCGGCGAATGGTGGCGCGGCCCCTGGCTCGTGTCGCCATCCCACTGGAAGGGAAGTGGGACACCTTCACGAGCGCTGCGCGCACCACCAGCAGGAACTCTGCTGCCAGTCCTGGGCGCTGTCCCTCGTAGCGATCGGCTGCGGCGGCGAGCTCGACCTAGGTTTCACCGCCGATCCGGAGGGGCTTCACTTGCGCTTGCGCGATGCGACGCGAGCGAGCACTTCGTTCATCGGGGCCGACTTTGTCTTGCCAGAAAAATAAGCGTCGGCGCGGCGTTGAATCTCTTTGTCCCAGGCGCGACCTGCATCAGGGTCCGCAGGACCATCGAGACTGGCGATGATTTCGGTCGCGACCTTGGCGCGCTCGTCGAGGCCGAGCTTGAGTGCGCCTTCGAGAATCTTCCGGGCAGCGTTCGACATGGCTTCAATCTACACGCAGGAAATCGCGACAGCACGCTGGCTGCGAGGCGCCCCACGACAGGCGCGCCGGACCTTACTCTGCGGCGGCCCGGGAGTAAGACGCGCCCATGATCGCTCTGCTCGTCGTCGCCGCCGCCCTCGCCCAGACGCCGCTCATCCCGCGTGAGCTGCTGCTGGGGAACCCCGAGCGGGCGAGCCCGAAGCTGTCGCCCGATGGAAAGCAGCTGGGGTGGCTGGCTCCGGACGCGAAGGGCGTGTTGCAGGTGTGGGTGAAGCCGCTGGCCGCTGCCGACAAAGAGGCGGTGGCGGTGACGAAGGACGACAAGCGGCCGGTGCGCATCTACCAGTGGTCGGAAGACAGCAACGTGCTGCTGTACCTGCAGGACTTTGGTGGCGACGAGAACTTCCACCTGTTCGCGGTCGAGCTGTCGTCGATGAACGTGCGCGACCTGACCCCGTTTCAAGGCGTGCGCGCGATCGACCTCGAGACGCGCGGCAAGTGCCCCGACTTCGCCTTCGTCGGCCTCAACCTTCGCGACCGCAAGCAGTTCGACCTTCACCGCATTTCGCTGAAGACGGGCGCCGTCGAGCTCGACACCCAGAACCCGGGCGACGTCGCGCGCTGGCTCATCGACGCCAACTGCCAGGTGCGTGGCGCCGAGGCCTTGCTGCCCGACGGCGGCGTCGAGCTGCGCGTGCGCGACACGGTGAAGGCGCCGTGGCGATCGTTGATCAAAGTCGGCCTCGAAGAGTCCGTGTCGCTGCTCGGCTTCTCGCTTGACGGCAAGAGCGCCTTCATCACCACCAGCGTCAGCACCGACACCGACCGCCTCGTCGAGAAGAACCTGAAGACGGGCAGCGAGAGGCTGCTCGCGCAGAACCCACGGTCAGACGTGCGCGACGTGCTGCTGCACCCGACGCGCTTCACCGCGCAGGCAGTGCAGTTCGACATCGCTGGCAAGCCCGAGTGGACGCTGATCGAGACGAGCATCGCGAAGGACTTCGAGGGTCTCAAAGCGCTGGGCGCCGGCGTGCCTTCCGTCGTGTCCCGCGATCGCGCGGATGGAGTCTGGGTGGTGCTGCTGACGTCGGACGCCGCTCCGCGAAAGTTCTACCTGTGGGATCGCGCGGCGAAGAAGGGGACGCTGCTCTTCAGCGTCCAGCCGAAGCTCGACGGCATGGCGCTGCAGCCGCTTTCACCGGTGGCGCTCAAGTCGCGCGATGGGCTCGACCTCAACGGCTACCTGATGCGGCCGGCGGGAGAAAAGAAGAAGGGCCCGCTGGTGCTGGTGGTGCACGGCGGCCCGTGGGCGCGCGACGAATGGAATTTCGACCCGCGCCTGCAGCTGCTCGCCAACCGTGGCTACGCGGTGCTGAAGGTGAACTACCGGGGCTCGACGGGGTACGGGAAGAAGTTCCTCAACGCGGGCAACAAGCAGTGGGGCCTGAAGATGCACGACGACCTTCTCGACGCCGTGGAGTGGGCCGTGGCCGAGGGCATCGCGGATCCGAAGAAGGTCTGCATCTATGGCGGCAGCTACGGTGGCTACGCGGCGCTCGCCGCAGCGGCTTTTACTCCCGACGTCTTCAAGTGCGCCGTCGACATCGTCGGCCCCGTGAACCTGCTGACGCTGCTCGCCACGGTGCCGCCGTACTGGGCGTCGATGAAGGGCAAGTTCGACATGCGCATCGGAAACCCGGCAGATCCGAAGGACCTCGAGCTCTTGAAGAAGGCGTCGCCGCTGAACGCCGCCGACAAGATTCGGATCCCGGTGCTCATTGGCCAGGGCGCGAATGATCCGCGCGTGAAGCAGGCCGAGTCCGAGCAGATCGTCGCCGCGATGGAAAAGAACGGGCTGGGGGTGAACTACGTCGTCTACCCGGACGAAGGCCACGGCTTCGCGCGACCCGAGAACAACACCGATTTCATGGCGCGCACCGAGGCGTTTCTCGCCGAGAACCTGGGCGGCCGCGCCGAGCCGATGCCGAAGGAAGGCAAGGTGCCGGGCTCGACGGGCGTCGTGAAGTGGGTGAAGCCCAGAGCCAACAAATGAAGACCCTGATCGTCGGCGACGTGCATGGCTGTCGCGAAGAGCTCGAGCAGCTGATTGAAGAGGCCGGCCTCGACCCGAAGAGGGATCAGCTGATCTTCGTCGGCGACCTCGTCGCGAAAGGGCCTGACTCAAAGGGCGTGCTGAAGCTGGCGCAGAAGTGGAAGGCGAAGTGCGTGAAGGGCAACCACGACCAGCACGTGCTCAAGTTCCGCCGCGGCAAGGCGAAGGAGATGAGGCCGCACCATCTCGCCGTGGCGAAGACTCTGGACGAGGACGACTGGCGCTACCTCGAGGCGATGCCGTTGTGGTTGCGATTGCCGGGGATGCTCGTCGTTCACGCGGGCGTGCTGCCCGGTGTGAAGCCCGAAGACATGGAACCTGCCGCGCTGATGAACATGCGATCGATCACCGCCGACGGCCGCTGGAGCAGCGACTTCGACGGCCTACCCTGGGCGTCGCTGTGGTCCGGCCCCGAACGGATCATCTTCGGGCACGACGCCGTTCGTGGATTGCAGCAGTACCCCCAGGCGCTCGGCCTCGACACCGGCTGCGTCTACGGCTTCCGCATGACCGCCCTGATGCTGCCCGCCAACGTGCTGATGTCCGTCGCGGCGCACAAGCCGTGGTGCCCGCTCGAGGCGTAGCTGCGAGCCAGCCTCAGTGGTTCGCTGCCGGCAGTTTTGATAGGCATCGCGTTTATGGACCGCCTCTCTGCCGACCAGCTGCTCACGGGTAACACGCTCGTCCCCTGTCACGAAGGAGCCGTCGCCCAGGCGCGCGCTCTCGAGCGCAACCTGCTGGACGCAGAAATTCCGGCCCTGCTCGCGAAGCCCCCGACGAAAGCGTGCTGCGGCGGAGGCGGCTGCGGCTGTGGCGCGAAAGTCCAGGTGATGGTTCGCGAGGAAGATTTGCCGAAGGTGGCGCAGCTCGCGCGCGACGAGTGGATGCAGGCGGTGCTGCGCGAAGGCACGCTCGAAGGCATGCAGTTGGTGCCCCTGAAGGCCGGCGAAGGTCCTATCGACGGTGAGCCGCCATGCCCGGCGTGCGGCACGGCGGCCCCGTTGGTCGAAGGCGCTTGCAGCGACTGCGGCCTTCAGCTCGACACCTGAGACGGGGCGACGGGGCACAGAGGCGGCTCATCCCTCGACTTCTCTCGGGATGAACGGAGCGAACTGTCGGGATGAACGGAGCGAACTGTCGGGATGAACGGAGCGAACTGTCGGGATGAACGGAGCGAACTGTCGGGATGAACGGAGCGAACTGTCGGGATGAACGGAGCGAACTGTCGGGATGAACGGAGCGAACTGTCGGGATGAACGGAGCGGGCCCTTGGGACTACTCGACCGCGGTCGACGTCCACTTTCGCTGGCTCTGAATCTCCTTCATCAATCCTGAGGCGGCGTTGCGCTCGGCGTCCACCTTCGACTGGGTCCACGCGCGGGAGAGGTGGGGCTCGGCGAAGCGCCCCAACGAACGGAACTTCTCGCGCGCGGCCCCTGCGGTCGGTGCCTGCGAGAGCTCAGTGAGCCAGGTCGCCAGCAGCTTCTCGTGCGCGGGCGTCATCAGCTCGAGGCGAATCACCATCGTGCGCTTCACCGCTTTCGGCACGGGTGAGATGGTCAGCGGGATGATTTTGTCCGTCTCGGCTTGCGGCAACAGGTACAGCATCCGGACGCCAGGGGTGAGGAAGTAGCTGCGTTCCCACGTGTCCACCATCGCCCGGGCTTCGTCCGCGTAGAGCCCGTCATGCACCAGCGCGACCTCGAGGGCGCCCTTCAGCTGGTTGACGAACTCCGGGTGCGCCAGGGTCGCCGCCGGAATCTCGGCCGACACCCCTCGGAGTTACTTCCGGCCGTTGCGTGCTGGTATGCCGGGGCGAAAGGGGCGGACAAAAGTTGTTCCGAATTCGGCGCCCGGCATACGGAGAGAAGACAGACCCGTGAACGCGGCGGAATTTACGGAGGTCTACCGCGCGCATGCCGCCTCGGTTCGCCGCTGGGCCGGGCGGTTTTTCAGGAGCCCTTTCGAGCAGGAAGAAGCAGTACAGGAGGCGTGGTTGATGGTGCACCGAAGGCTCGGCAGCTACGACGTCAACAAGGGGCCCCTGGCGCCCTGGCTGCGCACGGTCACTGCGAACCGTTGCCGCGAGCTGCTGCGCGCGAAAGGTCGCCGGCCCGACGCCACGGTGCCGATCGACGACGACGACGATGCGCTGTGGCTCGACGCGCCCGGACCCGACGACGCAGTGCTGCGGAAGAAGCTGCGCGAAGCGGTCGAGGCCTTCGCCGCAACGCTCGACGCCGAGGAAGCAACGGTGCTGCGCCACGGGCTGCTCGAAGAGTCGTCGATTCATGAGCTCGCCAAAGCGCTGGGAGTCAACGTGCGCCGCTCGAAGTACCTGAAGCTCAAGCTGCTGCAGCGCGCCGCCGCCGACCCCGCGTTGAAGGCCCTGGCCGCCGAGGTGATGTCATGAGCCTGTGGCGCCAACGCAGCGCGATCGAGCGTGCGATCGCCGGTGGGCTGAACGCCGCCGACGAAGCGAAGCTGCGCGTCCACCTCGCCGGCTGCAGCGACTGCCGGCGCCACTACGACAACCTGTCGATGCAGCAGCGCATCCTCGCGGGAGATCCCCACGGCAGCCCCGCCCAGGCCGAACGCGAGCTCGCGCGGTTGATGGGCGCGCTGAACCCGGCTCCTCAGCAGCAAGACGTGCCCTCGTGGTGGCCGAGGTTCGCGATGGCGGCCGGCGTCGTGGCGGCGGTCGCTTTTGGTTTCGTGAGCTTTCGGCAACCGACGCCCACCGAAGAGATTCAGCTGCGCGGCGATGGGCCGGGCAAGCCGTTGGCGCTGGGGCTGTGGCTGGTCGCCGCTCCGCAAGACGGGGGGGACCTTCACAGCGACACCGTCTTTCCTTCCGACGCGTCGGGCCTGGTGCGCTCGACCGATTGGGTCGCCTTCAAGAAGAAGGGCGCGTCGCGGTTGCCGTTCTTTCGCGTCGTGCTCGTGAGCGAGAAGGGAGAGGCGATGGTGCTCGAGGCCGGCAAGAGCGCCGCGCTCGACCCGGGCCGCTGGCGCGTCTTCGGAGTGACGGATGCGCAGCCTCTGGCCGACGAGGTGCTGACCGCTGCCGCGCGCGAAGCGGGGGTCGACGGCTCGGTGTTGAAGGTGACCGCCGCCGAGCAGGTGACGGGCCTGGTTGTCGTGGAGCCATGATCCTCGCGGCCGCCCTCACCGCCGTGCTCGCCGCCAACGCCGACGTGTACGCGCTGGTCATTGGCCACAACGGCGGCGCCGAAGGGTTGCCCGCGCTTCGCTTCGCCGACGACGACGCGCTTCGGATGGCGCGCACCTTTTCCGCCGTGCCGGGGCATCAACAGACGTGGGTGCTCGCGCGGCCCGATGACACCACGCGCGCGACGCTCTCGACCGCCGGCCTTTCACTCCCGGTGACCCGAGAGCCGACGCGGGCCGCGCTCTTCGCCGCCCGCGACGAGCTGAAGGCGAAGCTCAATGCACGCCCAGCCGAACGTCGCGCCACCGTGTACCTCTTCTATGCGGGCCACAGCGCGAACGGGCAGCTGCTGCTCGAGGGCGGCGGCATCACCGGCGAAGAGCTCAAGCTGCTCGCCGCGACGCTGCCTGCAGATGACGTCGTGCTCTTCGTCGACGCCTGCCGCGCGCAGAGCCTCTTCACAGCTCGAGGCGCGACGGGCCCCGACCTTTCTGCCCGCATCGACGCGCTCGAAGAGAAGGCCGCGCGCCTTGGCGTGCTCGCCGCCGCGCAATCGAACCAACCCGCCGGAGAGACCGATCGCCTGCAGGGCGGCTTCTTCTCCCACGTGCTCGCGTCCGGGATTCTCGGCGGCGCCGACGCCGACAACGACGAGGTCGTTCGCTTCGGAGAGCTCGCCGCGTTCGTCGCTTTTCACACCGAGCGCGTCACTGGCCAGCAGCCGTGGTTCGAGCCGCCCGGTGGCGACCTTCGCGCCCCTACCGTCTCTCTTCGCGGAGCGACCCGCCTTCGCCTCGCCGAAGACACCGCCGGCCGCCTGCAGGTGTCGTCAATCGCCGGGGTTCCCTTCTTCGCCGAGGTGAACAAGCCCAAAGGCCGCGCCGTGCGGCTGGCGCTTCCTGCGGGCCGGTACCACGTGGTGCAGAACGCCAACGGCACGCGCGGAACCGCCGACGTCGAGCTCACTGCCGGCGAAGAGCAGCCGCTGACTGCGATTGGCTTTACTGCTGGTGCCAGCGTTTCCGAACGGGGCCTCGACGACGAGGGCTTCAGTTCCCCGTTCACGCCATCGGTCGTCGCCGCGCTGGACGCGGGCTTCGTCTCGGGCCGCGAGCCTTCGCTGGCCAGCGGTTCGTGGCGCCACGCGCTCGACGTCGCGTACGAATTGTCTCCCGCTCCGTTCGGGCTGCAGGGCGTGGAGCACGGCGTCGAAGTCGGCTACCGGCTCGCGCTGGGCCGCATCGTCGTCGGGCCGAAGGTCGCCTTCCGCACTTCTGGTTTCAGCAACGCACAGCTTCGGCGCCTCGGCGTGCTGCTGCAGGCGGGCGTGAAGTGGGAGCCCCTTCCGTGGCTCGAGCTCTCGCCGTGGGCGGGGCTCGGCTTCAAGTCGGTGTGGCTTGAAGGGCCGGGCGCAGCGGCCGCGCCTTTCGCGCCGGGGTTCGGCCTCGGCGTGCGCGTGTCGGCGCGGGTGCGGCCGGGCTTCAGCGTGTTCGTCGACGGGCGCTACGAGCTGGCGTGGGTGGCGCTCGATGGAAGCCGTTCGCCGTACGGCGAGCCGGCCGTCGTTCTCGGGGTGAGCCTGTGGCTGTGAAATATCTCGCGCTGGTCCTCTTCCTTGCGGGCTGCGGGTTGCCCGAGCTCAGCAGTGAAGACGTCTTCGGCCTCGAGGCGAATCCGCGCGTGTGGATCTTCGGCACCGTGTCGCTCGCGCAGACGAACGCGCCCCTTGCCGACGTCACCGTGCAGGTCGCCAGCGCGACGACGACCACCGACAGCAACGGCGCCTTCCGGCTCGAAGGCCTCACGCGCGCAGATCGCGAGGTGCTCGTCTCTCGTTCGGGTTTCGAGACCGTCGCGAACGACGTCGACCTTCACGCGGGCGGAAACCGGCTCGAGCTGAAGCTGATCGGCGCCACCTGCAGCCCGTGCGGCATGGGCCAGGTGTGTGACGGGGCGTCGGCGCAGTGCGTTCAGGCCGCGTCGCTGACGGGCATCATTACCGACGCCTGCAGCGGCGCCGCCGTCATCGCCCGCGTCACCATTCAGGGCAAGTCGACCTGCTCGGTGAACACCGGCAAAGGCTACTGGGAGCTCGGGGGCCTCAAGCCCGGTGGCCCGCAGACGCTGGCGGCCGGGAAAGCCGGCTACCAGCCGTTCAGCACCACGCTCACCTTGAAGCCCGGCTTCAACACGTTCGAGCCAATCAAGCTCGAGCGCGTCGGGGGTTGCTCAGCGGCGCAGCCGACGGGTGAGTGCCAGTAGCAGCATCGCGATCACCGACAGGTCAGCGCCGCCCGCCGCGCTGCAGCCACCGTTCACCCGCGTCGTCTGCTCGTGCGTCGCCGCGTCGATGCGCTTTGCGTCCATTCGCGCCGCGATTGCCGAGCCGTCAGGCCGCGTCGCGACCGCTTCGAGACGAAGCTGCTCGGGACGAGACGCTGCAGGTCGTCAAGGCCCAGGGCGCCGACCACGTCATCAACTGCAAAGCCGAAACCGGCATCCGCTCGTTCAAGGACGAGGTCAAGGCGCTCACCGGCGGCGAAGGCGTGGACGTGGTCTACGACGGCGTCGGCGGAGACATCTCGACCGAGAGCCTCCGCGCGGTTCGTCTCACGCAGCAAGGGCCAGCGGGGCGCGCCCAACGCCAACCAGCTGCCGACCAACCTGATCCTGATGAAGGGCCTTGATCCAGCCGGCGCGCGGCGGGCCGGCCTTCAACGCCTTCAGCCGGGGAACGACGCTCGCGTGCGCCCGCGCGGCAGCCGAGCAGCCCTCGCGTCGACAGGCGCGCCGACCACGAGCACTGCCGTCACCACGTTCGGCTCGACCCAGCCAGAGACCGCGACCCACTGCCCCTTGATCGTCTCGCCCGCTGCGGGCTGCTCGATCACCATTCCCTTCTCGGCGAGCTCCACGGGAACTGGAGCGCTCAGCGGCCCCAGGCTCGCCGGCTTGTTGCAGCCGTCGCAGGCGCCGTGCGCGACGTGCGGCGCTTTCCACGCTCGCGGAACCCGCGCTTCCATTCCTCGATCTCTTTGCGCACCTTTGCGAGCTCCTCGCGCAGCGCACCCAGCTCGCGGCCGCGTTCCGCGTCGCGCTTGCGAAGCGCTGCGTTCTCTTCCTCGAGCTCCGAGATCCGCTGCTGCTCAGGCGTCACGTGATCGGTAATGATCTCGTCGACGAGCGATGGAAATAACTTTCTCTACAGCGGAGCAGGAGTTGGCCTCGCCCGCTTGAACCCGGAAGTCTGATGTCCCGGCTGCTTCCGTCGTGGCTGACCATTGGTCCCCTTTTTGACACGACTGCGGCACGCGAATAGGCAGAGACCGACGGGAGCCGAAGTCGCGTCGTCGCGTCGTCGCGTCGCCTCATCGTGTCGCGCCGACGTCTCAGTCGACGACCTTCTGTGCGCCGGCGGCCTTCGCCTCCTTGAACGCGCGGAGAACCTGAACGGCCCCGGCCCCCTTCAGCAGCTCCTTGCCGATGTCGCCCGAGTCGAGTCGCAACACGTACGCCTTGCCGCGCGGCAGCGTGTCCTTGGGGCTGGCCCGGCGCAGCCGGACCTCGACGGTGGTGTCGCTCTTCTTCACCCGCACGTCGCTGTCCCACGCGGCGTTCGACGGCTTCAGGTGGCTGCCGTCGACTTTCACCGACCCCAGCGAGTTGGCGAGCACCCTGCCGCTCTCGACGACCCAGTGTCCCGTGGCGTCCGCGGCCCCCTTCACCTGCACGAAGCGGCTGTCGCCCAGCTGGGCGCCGTTGAACTGGAGCTCGGTGGCGAGCGCGCCGAGCTGGGCGGGGTTGGTTCCGGCCGCGAGCGGAGGCGTATCTCTCTGCCGAATCTCCAGCGTCCGTCCGGTGACGTAGGCCAGCTGCTGCAGGTGCTGGAGGTCCCGCTCCGACGGCTTGCCGGTGGCGAGGTGCGCCAGCGCACCTTCGACGTCTTTCCTCGTCACCGACCCAGGCAACGCGGCCCAGCTGTTGTGCGCGTCGGCCGTCTTCTGCAGCGCGGCGGCGTTCGCCTTCGCGGCTTCGGGCGTCGCGCTGTTGAGCACCATCGCGTTCACCACCGCTGCGCCGGCGCAGATGTCGCCGAAGTTCCCGGCGTCGACGCTGACCTCGTTCACCTGCGACGTCTTCGTCGCCAGGGCGGTCCGTTGCTTCGCATCGCTCAAGTCTCTCGGCGTCTCTTCAGTGGTTGCTGCAGCGGCCGCCTTCAACGCTGCGCCTTTCTTCACCGGAGTGGCTTCGAAGGAGTCGACAGGCTTCCTTGAAACCGGGGCGGCCGGGGAGGCCGGGGCGATCGGCGCGGGCGGGCGGATGACGGGAGCGGCCGCGCTGAGAGAACCGGTCGGCGGAAGGGAAGCAGCGGGGCGGGTCGCGCGGAGGGTGGACATGGACGCTGCCAATTGCGCATGGCGGGCCGCCTCCAACCGGCTGAACTTCGAGTCGTCCGGTGTCGTGCGTCCGCCGAATGGGACGAGGAGATCCAGCGCGGCAGACGACGCTCAGCGCGGCTGGGCGTCCGCCATTGGAGCCAGGCCCGCAACTGGGAAGGTGAGTCCTTTGAAGGTCTCGGCACAGAGCACGGCATCCTTCGGGGTGAGCTGAAACGCGCGGGGGGAGAAGCCGGGGAAATGCGGGACGAGCAGATTGCCCTCTCGGCTCACCTTGCAACTGCTGACGTGCTCGCCCCTCTGACGCCGGTGCTCGTTGCCGTCGCTGCAGAGCGTGGAGCCATCCGCGAGCCGAATCCCCCAAGCGCCCGCGGTGGGGCAGGGACTGCCTTTGCCGTCGCTTGCGAGCAGCTCGGCAGCCATCGCCTCGTCACCGACTTTCCGCACGGTGCGTCGGGCGGCGTCGAACACCAGCACCTCGGTGCCGCTGCTGACGAGCACCACCTGGCGGTTGGGAGACCAGGCGAGGCCCAGACCTTCCTTCCCCACCAGCTGCTGGCACACCGCGGTGCCTGCGAAGCACAGCTTCATCGACGCCTTGTCCGAGCTCAGCGCGAGCGCGCCCGGCGGGTCCCCAAGAGTCACCGGACCTCCGTCGGGAATCATCCGCAGCCACCGGCTCGCTGGAGGATCCAGGAACACCACCGCCTGCGCACCGGGACCTGCATCCGTTGCGGGGGAAACCGGCCGGCAGAGGGAGTGCGGCAGGAAGCGGATGTCGGTGCCCTCCCTGCGGCTGGCCAGACACCCATCGGGCCACCACTGGGTCTCGGGGTCGTCGAGGGATCCAAACGGTGAAATGGCCGAGCCGCGCCCGTTCGGCACATGGCCCTCCGCCATCAGGGCGCCATTCTCGAGGAACTCCTGGGTGCGCTGAATGATGCCGCCGTCGACCCGCTCCTGGATCGCGAAGTCACGGCGCCGCCCCTCCAAATCGAAGCCCGTCCAGGACTCCAGACCTCCGTCGTCGAACTGCTGCTCGTTCGAAAGGTAGTTGCCGCCGTCGGGGGCTCGGTCCCACCACTGGGTGCGGACCTCCTTCCTGCCACGGGTGCAGGAGAGGACGACGTTGCGGCCGGTCACCTTCTTCGAGAAGGACTGGCCGCGGGGACAGGCACTCAGAGGCGGTGGCGCGTACAGCGGGGCTGGCGCCTGCGCGAGCAGGCCGGCGGTCAGAAGGAACAGAAGCATGGGGTCTCCGAAGGTAGCGGCGGGTAGCGGGCGCAGGAAGAGCGGACATGCGTTGCCTGGTGCGTGCCACCGCGGAACGCTCCAGGCGCGAGGTCGAGCAGGCCGCCGCCCGTCCGTCGAACGCCCCCGTCCAGTCCATGGCCTTACCGGAGTGGAGCGGGGTCAGGCGTCACGTCGTCATTCCCGTCTACCGACATGTACGCCGTCTCATCCGGTCCTCCGGAGGGGCAGATCAGAACAGCCCGAGCTGCTTCTCGTGCGGGATCGGGAAGACGCCGATGATGACCGACGGGTTTGGTGCGATCGAATGCCACTGCTGGGTCGTGCCGAGGAAGAAGTGGAGGTCCTTCTGCACGCTGCGCGACCCTGGGGAAGGTGATCGTGGAGGCGATCGCGCTCGGCCGGAAGCTCGCGCATGGGGTGAAGACCCAAGGCCTGCGCACAGCCGCGTGACCGCCTGCCAGCCTCAATACGGGTTTTCGGGCATCGTGCAGCCCCTCTCTGGGAAGCAAATTCCGGGGCAGGTGTCTCCGCGACGCGCCCACTGCGTCCCGGCGTCGTTGCAGGTCTCAACCCACTCTTTCTTACTCGGGTAGCCGCCTCCGCACGCCCACGATCCGGGAATGCATGGCACGCGGTTGACACACCACCCGGCGCCCTGGCAGGCGCGCGGGGCGCAGCTCAATCGAAATTCCTCGAAGCCGGCGTCCGGCTGCAGGTTGCAGATCTGGCGGACGTCACCGGCGCACGTGGCCCCCGTCGCGGCACAGGGCTCGAATTTCAGGGCAACTGCGGAGACCGAAGCGACCGCCGAGACCGGAGCGACCGGCCTGGTGCAGGCCGTGAGAGGAACAAGCACCAACAGCCAGCCATGAAGTCGAGGCCTGCGCAGGCGCACCATTGAGGAAGTCTAGACGCTGGCCGGAGGTCAGGAACTTCACTTCTTCGAAAGAGGGATGAACGGCCTATTCGTCGAACTCGTCAGGTCCGCTGGCTTGCACCCTCGAATCGGAAGGTGGAATGCAGTTTGAAGTGCGTACGCGATTGGGATGGGCAGCGGTCGTGGTGCTGGTCGGTTGCGGAGGCAACACGGGGGGGAGGAGGCGCCGACGCCGGCTTCGATCCCGAGCTGCCAGGGATCAACGGGACGGGAACGTTTCTCGACGAGAGCGTCCGGATCGCGACGATCAACACCGCGAAGGTGGCGCAGGCGGCTGGCGGCGCGACTCAGCCGTTGAAGGACGCAGCGATGATCGCGCACCTGCTCACCGACCCGAACATCGAAGCCGCCGCCATCTCGGACCTGGGCCAGGTCTGGGCGCGGTTCATCGACGGCACGCTCTACATCGACTTCTCTGCGCGAGACGCCGACTTCGACGGAGTGCGGGCCTCCAGGTTCGCCCTTCGCATTGCCAAATCCGTTTGCGACACCGCCTCCCGCTCAAAACCCGAACACGGTGCCGGTTAGCGCAACGATGATGGTCCTGAGGAGCTGCCGATGAATCCCTTCAGAGAGCCGACCCTGATCCTCGCCGAGCTGCGCGCCGCTTCGAAGGAGCAGTTCGGAGCCCTGGTTCAGGAATTCGGCTTCAGTCTTCTGTCGCACGAGCAGGTGCCGGCGGACGCATTCGGCGCGCTGCTGGCGTACCTGCAAAGTCCGGAGCTCATCGCGCGCTCCGACGGATGGATGCTGGTGCAGCTGCTACCCACGAACTGGCACATGCTGTCGGCGGAGCAGCAGGTGGCCATTCGTCCCGTGCTCGTCGAGATCTTCAGTCGCTTCCGGGATTCGACCGCGCCGATGGTGATCAGCGAGATCCTCGGCGAGCTCTACTGTGACGAGGAAGCGCTTCGACAGCTCGCTCACCTTGCGACTCACGCGCCGATGCCCGCGCGGGCGCTCACGCCCCATGGGCTAAAGGCGCTCGCGCAGACCACTCAGGACGCGGGGCTGAAACAACGAGCGATCCTGCGCCTGCAGGCGCTGGCGACGGACCCGGTGAGAGAAGTTCGAGAAGAGGCGGCTCTGGCTCTCGCCCGATTCTGACGCCGCTCGACGAAGAGGAAGAACAGTGCGCCAGGAAGCTTGGCGCGAGAGGAGGAGCGAAGGGTCGGTGTTCGGTGTATGGTCCGCGCGTGAGAGCGCTCCCGTGGTTGTGGCTGCTGATGTTGAGTGCCTCTGCCCTCGCGCGACGCTGCCCAGCGCGCCGGCCGATGATGGAGCGCTCGCGGTGATCGCCGCGGCTGACATCGCCGAAGACGACAGGGCCGCACCGCAGCTCACCGCCACGCTGGTGGAGCAGCAGCACCCCGCGGCCGTACTGGTGTTGGGCGACGCGCAATACCCCAACGGCAAGCTGGAAGACTTTCAACGCAGCTACGATCCGAGCTGGGGCCGCTTCAAGAACATCACCTGGCCGGTGCCCGGCAACCACGAGGACTGGGGCAGCCAGGCGGGCGGCTACTTCGCCTAGTTCGGTACGCGGGCCGGAGATCCCGCCAAGGGCTGCTACAGCTTCGACCTGGGTGACTGGCACCTCATCGCGCTCAACACCAATCACAAGTGTGAGCACGTCGCGTGCGACGACGAGTCCGAGCAGGTGAAGTGGCTCGAGGCGGATCTCGCGAAGAACACCAAGAAGTGCGTGCTCGCGTACTGGCATCACCCGCGCTTCAACTCCGGCAAGCACGGCCCGTTCAACTCGGCAACGCCGTTCTGGAAGTTGTTCATCAAGCATGGCGTGGTGCAGCTCACCGTCGGTACGGGCGGGGTGGGCTTCTCGGAGTTCGTCTCCCCGCACCCGGCGAGCGCGGCGCGGCAGAACGATACGTACGGGGTGGTGAAGCTGCGCCTGGGCGCGACGGGCTGGAACTCTGAGTTCCTGGGCGTGCCCGGCTTGGCCTTCACCGACACCGCCTCGGGTGAGTGCCGGTGAACCTGCGCGTTCTCCTGCTCGCCGTGCTGTGCGGCTGCCCCGCGGCGGTGCTGCCTGATGCGGGCGTCTCCCTCGATGACGCAGGGGGCTTCGATGCAGGCCCGCGCCCGAGTGGACCGATTCCCGGCGAGGTGACGCTGTGGCAGCTCGAGCTGCCGGTGGGCCTGGTGCCGAAGTCGGGCGAGGCGGCGATCGTGGTCGGGCCCGACGGCACGTTGGTGGTGATCGACGTGGGCAACTCCAACCACGACGACGAGGTGCGCGCGGCGATTCGCGAGCTGAACACGGTGTGGCTCACCGCCGAGCGGGGCTATCGCGCCCGCGCTCCGCTCGAGGTGGAGTGGATCGTGCTCACGCACTTTCACGGGGATCACGTGGGTGCGTTCGAGAAGCTCACCTCAGGCGCCGAGCCGCTGTCGATCACCCGCGGCGTGGTGCATCGCGGCTTCGTCGACGTGGGGCCGGGCGTGAACGAGGCCGACTTCGAGCAGGTGTGCCTGCGTCTGCGCGGCACGCTTTCGGCGAAGAACTTCGGGCTGTGCACAGCGGCGCCCGAGTCGCCGTGCGTGATTGGTGCGAGCCGGGCTCCAGCGAGCTCCTGCCCCGGGCTCAGCCTGGGAGAGCTCGGCTCGGTCAACGACGATGCTTCGAATGATCCCTCCTTCATCGCGCTCGGTGGCGAGGCCCGCCTGGAGTTGCTCGGCGCGGGTGCGTTCGTGCTTCAGGGTCGCACCCCCGTGGCGGCCTCGGCTTTCGGCGTGACCGACGTGAATGAGGAGAACGCCCGCTCGGTGGTGGGCCTGGTGCGGCATGGCGCATTCCGTTTTCTCTTCGCAGGAGACCTCAGTGGCTCAGGCCTTCCCACCGAGCCTGACGTGGAGTCGTTTCTGGTGAACAGCGCGCCAGAGGTGTTCGGCGCTTTGGGCATCGACGTGACGCACGCCAATCACCACGCGCGCGATACCAGCAGCAACGCCAACTACGTGCAGGCTGCGGCACCCAACGATGGCCGCTCGCGCTCGGTGATCGCCGGCATCAACACCGCGTACGTGAACTCGCCGCACCAGGTGACGCTCGACGCGTGGACTGCGGGCGGAAGGCTCGGCGCCGGCCGGCTCTTCGTCACCCGCCGCGCACCCGCAGGAGCACAGGGTGCCGGGCTCGTCGATGCCGATGGCCGGGTGGTGGTGCAGACCGTGCAGCGGGGCGGGGGCTACTGGGTGCAGGAGTTGGCCCTGCCTTCCGTGCGCCGCTGATCACCAGCTCGTGCTCCCCTCGCCCGTCGCCACGGTGACACACTGGTGGCGTGCGCCGGTCGTTCTGCATCGTCTTCGTGCTGCTCGCAGCGTCGACAGTGAGGTCAAGCGCACCGGCCTCGGCGACCGCGTGTTGCTCTTCAATCACGTCTTTGCGCCCGGCGAGCAGTGGAGCGAGGACATCCAGATCCCGACTGGCCTGCCCATCACCGGCGTGATGCAGCGCCCCGACGGCGGGCCGTTCGGTTCGTGGTGGGTCAAGCTGAGCCGGGCCGGCGTTGAGCGCGAACGGGGCATCGAACAAGGCAGCGTGCGCGTGGAGACGGACGACGCGGGGCGCTTCGAGTTCCAGCACGTGCCGCCCGGCGCGTGGACGCTCACTTACGGCGGCCCGAGCCAGCATCGGAGCGTCAGCCTGAGCCGTCGAACCACAGCGCCTTGGCCAGGCGTCGGCGCTTGTTGAGGAAGAGGAGAGGTGCCCGTCGACGGGGTCGAGACCGAGCCGACGTACCGCGCCCGCAAGGGCATCGAAGTTCCCCCTCATGTCGAGAGGCTCTACCGCGCTTTGACGCTCTCGTGAATCGACCCCCTTCCGCTCTCCAAAACCGACCCACCCCGTTCCTTCCACAGCACGTTCGCCAGCGACTCGCCACGAAGAGCGAAGGCATCGGTCGTGAGGCCGGACGCTTCCCAGGCCGCGATGATCGTGGCCCACGTTTCGTCATCACGGTGGGACTGGCTGGCCATAATACGAAGATTGGGTCTCCGGGTTGCTGGGTGGCACCGAGTGGTCCCCTGCATTCGTGTCCGATTCCTCAATGTGATTTCCGACTGAGGCGATCCACAGCGATGGCGTACTGTCGACCGATTGATGCGCAGTAACCGTTCAGGGGTAGCGACGGCGATCAGCAGGGCGCATGGGTCCGATCAGTTCCCGCAATGGGTCGATTCGCGTTCAGGCGCGCGGCGTGATCTACGCGGCGTGTGTCCGACCCGCGCGACCAGCGCATCACCGAGCTTGAGGCGCAGGTCGCGGACCAAGCGGCGAA
>Ga0209181_10004640_pt1 | contig 20279 bp, 19 predicted proteins | sample MAT05_FD_187208 | JGI IMG/M metagenome (GOLD analysis project Ga0209181, IMG submission 187208) | Freshwater microbial communities from Lake Fryxell liftoff mats and glacier meltwater in Antarctica - MAT-05 (SPAdes) (version 2) | ecosystem: Environmental > Aquatic > Freshwater > Ice > Liftoff... | reverse complement strand
GCGGCAGTGAGCATGATGGCGAATGATTGAAACGCGGGGGATTCCTAATGCTACGTCGTTCCTATAATGAAGGGCACCTCTAAAGCTAAAGCACACTGCAAAAGGAAGAATATGGGAGAGCGTCTTAAAGGCAAAGTTTGCCTGATCACTGCGGCCGGTCAGGGCATCGGTCGGGCAACGGCGATTGCGATGGCGGCGGAGGGCGCGACGGTCTATGCGACCGACGTCAACCTGAAGCTGCTGGAGTCACTGAAAGCCTACCCCGGCATCATCACCCAAAAGCTCGATGTGTTGAACGATCTGGAGATCAAGTTCACTATGGAAGGCTTGCCTCCGCTCAACGTGCTGTTCAACTGCGCGGGCTTTGTGCATCAGGGCACGATCATGGAGACGGGCGACGAGGATTGGGAATTCTCATTCAATCTGAATGTACGTGCGCCGTTCAAAGTGATTCAGGCTGCGTTGCCACGCATGATCGCCAACGGCGGCGGCTCGATCATCAACATGGCGAGCGTCTGCGGCAGCATCAAAGGGCTACCCAATCGCTTCGTTTACGGCGCGACCAAAGCGGCTGTGATTGGCATGACCAAGAGCGTTGCGGCCGACTACGTGAAGGGCGGCATTCGCTGCAATTGCGTGTGTCCAGGCACGGTCGATACGCCTTCGCTGCATGACCGTATGGCCGCGCTCGGTGACATCGACGAAGCACGCAAAATGTTTGTGGCGAGGCAACCGATGGGCCGCCTTGCCAAGGCCGAAGAGATCGCGCCGACGGTCGTGTTTTTAGCGTCGGACGAGTCAGCCTTCGCGACCGGTAATGCGTACATGATTGACGGCGGCATCACGATTTAATTTGTCCGAGAGAAACTCATCCCCACCCCACCCTCCCCTTGAAAGGGAGGGAGCAAAACAGATTACTCAACGAGGAAACCCATGAAACTCATCCGTTACGGAAAACCGGGCCAGGAAAAACCAGGCATCATCGACGCTGAGGGCAACGCCCGTTCAGTCGTTGATCTCATCTCCGACTGGGATGGCGAACATCTCAACGCCAAAGTGCTGGCGAAGATTGCGAAGATCAATCCGGCGAAACTGCCGCTGGTGAAGCCAAAGACACGACTTGGATCGCCCGTGGCGCGCCCGCAAAAGTTCATCGCCATTGGACTTAATTTCACCGATCACGCGCTGGAAACGGGCAATCCAATTCCTAAAGAGCCAGTGGTTTTCAGCAAGTGGACAAGCTGCATCGTTGGGCCAAACGATGATGTGATGTTGCCGAAGAACTCAGTGAAGACGGACTGGGAAGTTGAGTTGGGCGTGGTCATCGGCACGCAGGCCCGTAACGTCAGCAAGAAGGACGCGCTCAATCACGTCGTTGGCTACTGCCTGATTAATGACGTTTCCGAGCGCGAGTTTCAGATGGAGCGCGGTCAGACATGGGACAAGGGCAAAGGCTTCGACACCTTCGGTCCGATTGGCCCCTGGCTCGTTACAGCGGATGAAGTTGGCAATCCCGGCAAGCTCGGCATGTGGCTCGATGTCAACGGCGTGCGCATGCAGACCGGCAGCACCAAGACGATGATTTTCGATGTCGCGACCATCGTGTCGTACTGCTCGATGCTCATGACGCTGGAGCCGGGCGACATCATCACCACAGGCACGCCACCGGGCGTCGGGCTCGGCAAGAAGCCGAATCCGGTGTTCCTGAAGCCAGGCGACGTCATGACGCTAGGCATTGAGAAGCTCGGTGAACAAAAGCAAACCGTCGTGAAATTCAAAACGACGAAGGCATAAGCTTTCGGCTGAAACGACCACTGCACCGGGGCTAGAACGCTATTTGTCTATTTATCGACTTAGGTGATAAATTGAGCTTAGCCCCGGTGTAGTGGAGGATGCATAGGAAAGCTGTAACCGTTGGGTGTGCACCAAAGTGCGCACCGTCTGTTCGTGACATCAATCGTTGCAATGATGCGGAGACGTGCGCATTCTGATGCGCACCCTGCGTCTACGCCTGCCCACGCAGCAAAATCAGCGTCGCCAGTCCCAGGAAAATAAAGAATCCGCCGGTATCTGTGACCGCGGTCAGCAGCACACTGGAGCCCGCTGCCGGATCCTGGCCGCGACGATAGCGCCACATCGGGATCACCACTCCCATAATCGCGGCGAGCATCAGGTTTAACGTCATTGCGAGCGCAAGCACCAGACCCAGCGCGAGATTTTTCTCCATCAGCCCGATGACCAGACCAATCACGCCGCCGAAAATCAGCCCGTTGATGATCGCGACTGACATCTCTTTTTTCACGAGGCGGCGAAAGTGCTCGGTGCCGATTTGGCCCAGTGCAATAGCGCGCGCGATCATGGTGAGCGTCTGATTGCCTGAGTTGCCGCCGATGCCAGCGACGATCGTTTGCAACACCGCGAGCACGGCTAGTTTGGCAATCGAACCCTGAAATAGATCCGTAGCGCGCGAGGCAACGAACGCCGTGATGAGATTGAGCCCCAGCCACTGCCAGCGGTTTTGCACGCTCTTCCACACGCTCGCGAAAATGTCCTCTTCGTCGCGCAAACCGGCCTGCTGCCGCATGTCCTCTTCCGCGCTTTCGCGTACGAAATCGAGCACTTCGGCAACGGTCACCCGACCCACCAATTCGCCTCTGGCATTAACCACTGGCGCGGAGACAAGGTCGTAGCGCTCGAATGCCGCAGCAGCCGCATCCGCATGATCCATCGGCTCGAACACGATGTTCGGCTCAACCATCACATCCTTCACCAGCGCATCCTCGTGGGTCACCAGAATGATGTTGGTTGGCAACACGCCGAGCAGTTTGTCTTCACGATCAACCACGAACACTTTGTCGGTGTTAGCGGGCAATTCATCAAAGCGCCGCAGGTAGCGCATCACCACTTCAAGCGTCACGTCGGACCTGACTTCGATCATCTCGAAGTCCATCAACGCACCAACCATGTCCTCTTCGTACGACATGGCCTGGCGCAATTGCTCGCGCTCTTCAGGGTCGAGGGTGCGCTTGACCGCCTCAACGACCTCACTCGGCAAATCGGGCGCGAGTTCGGCCAGTTCATCGGTATCAAGCGTGACAGCTGCAGCCAAAAGCTCGGGCGCGTCCATACTGGCGATGAGGCTCTCGCGAACCGAGTCGGACGCCTCGACCAGAATGTCGCCGTCACGATCCGCTTTGACCAGATCCCAGACGAACAGGCGCTCGTCGAGCGGCAACGCCTCAAGAATGTGCGCAACGTCGGCCGGGTGCAGCGCCTCGAGATTTTCACGCAGGCGCGCGAGCACACCTTGCACCACGGGGCTTTGCGACGGATTGTCGAGGGTATCGGCCAGACTTTCGGCAAAACCGGACAGCAGCCGGTACTGCCGCACCAGCGCCGTGACGTCGGCTAGCGCTTCCGTGAGCGCATCGTCCACGCTCGCGCTATTCGCGACAAGCGACTCTTTATCGAGGGCGTCAGGCATGGAGGAGGCGGGTCCAAGGAGGGATTTTGCGAAGGCAGAATCTCAATTCTAATGGCGCAATGTCTGCCGCGTTTGCGTCTTAATCAATGAAGCAGTGCACAAAAGAGCAACAACGCGCCCACAGGGGTTGACTCTGCCCGTAATTTATTCACGGGCGGGTTAGCGCGATTCTGGTTTGCTCGTATCTGACGACACCGCAGGCGCAATGGCCTGCCGCGTGCTCGTGTTTGAACGTTCGGTGAATCAGGGAGCGACTCATGTCTTCACGTAAATTGTTTCTTCAGTTCGTCTCCGCGTTGGCGCTCGTCGCCGCGCTGAATGCATCGGCGCAATCGCTGAACGTCATCGAGTATTACAACAAAACGCTCGACGCGCACTTCATCACCGGTCGCGTCAACGAACAGACCGCGCTGGACGGCGTGGCTGACTTCCGGCGCACCGGTATGACGTTTCAGGCAACAGCGGTGGCAGGCGCGCCATCCAGCCTTACCAATATTTGTCGCTTCTACGTCTCGTTGACTACACCTTACGTCAGCTCGCATTTCTACGGGCGACAGGGCGTCGATTGCGAATCAATCCGCGCTCAGAACGTGGCGGGATTCACCTGGGAAGACTACGATTTCGCGACGCAGCAGCCAACAGCGGGGGCTTGCCCAACGGGAACCACCCCCATCTTTCGCGGCTTTCGCACGGCGGCGGGCGGCAAGACATCGAACCATCGCTACAGCGCTAGTCAGGCGACGTATGACGCCGCAGTAGCGGCGGGCTACGTGGGCGAAGGTGCTGCGTTCTGCGCGACGGCGGCGACTCCAGCCACCCCAACCGCCGGTGCTGTGGCCACGGTCGTAGGCGCGCCGAATGGGACGCCAGTTAGCGCGAGCATTGGTGCAGCAGGAGGTACGCTCGCCAGCGCCGACGGAAAGCTCACACTGACTGTTCCGGCCGGAGCGCTGACTGCTAACGTGAGCCTCAGTATTCAACCGATCACTAATTTCGCGCACGGCAAGATCGGCAGCGCGTACCGACTCACGCCCGATGGCCAGACGTTTGCGCAACCGGTGACGTTGACGTTCGCCTACAACGATGACGACGTATTGGGTAGCTCCGCCGACGTGCTCGGTGCCGCGTTCCAGACCGCGACCGGATTTTGGCGATGGGTGGATGCTCCCATCCTGAACACCATCGCCAAGACCGTGAGTGTACGGAGCACCCATTTCTCGGATTGGTCAAGGGTTAAAGGAATCCAGATGCGGCCTCCTGCAAAAGCGGTTCGCGTGACGGGATCGGTGGGCTTGTTGGTCACCGTCTGCTATCAGAAGTCCATCACTGATGCCACCGGAGACGAGTTGACGTATCTCGGCTACAACTGCGATCTCGGTGACGAACTGAGCATTCTCAATCCGATCAGCGATTGGTCGGTCAATGGTCTCTTGGGTGGTAGCAGCGTCACCGGCACCGTCAGTGGCGGCGGCAGCACCGGGACATACCTCGCACCGGCCTCAAAACCAAATCCCAATGTAGTGACGGTGAGCGCACGCGTGAAAAAGTCACCCCTCGGCGAGAAGGTGCTGGTATCGTCGGTCATCACAATTGTTGATGACCAGTGGGTAGGCACTGGCACATCCTCTTCAGAGACCTATTCGGTCAGCGCACAAGTCACGTGGAAACTGGAAAGAATCATTAGCAACGTTGCCACGTATAGCCCCTCTGGCACCGCCACTATGGTCCTGAAGGGTTGCATTTTCTATGCCCCGGACAACGGCGTGATCGAGCCGAACACCGGCATGCTGACGGTCGACTACAACACCGCACCGCCAACCTATCGCGGCGTCGGTGTGACGGTATGGCCCACGCTCGCCAACACATCGAACTGCCCCCCGCTGAGCCCGCCGTCGTTCAACACATTTGCTCCAGCGGTCTATTTCGGCGGCAGCAAAGGATCGTTGGGCGACGAGGCGCAAGGGCAGGTCAGCGCGGATGGGATGACCATTGAGGGCGCGGACACCAACAGCTCTGGCGCACCAGTTACGTTCAATTGGCGATTTGTTCGCAACTAATGCCGGGAACAGTGGATCAGTCCGGCAACTCCACCTGCGGCATGCGTGCGAGGATGATGCCAGTCTTTTTGCGCAAGCCGGGCGCGCCCAAATTGCGTTCATAAAAACGCGGATTCGGGGCCATCGCGGCAAGCTTTGCCGCCTGCTCAGCCGAAAGTTGCGCAGCGGACACGCCGTAGTAGCGACGCGCTGCCGCCTCCGCGCCAAAGATGCCGTTGCCCCACTCGATCACGTTCAAATAGAGCTCAAGGATGCGCTCTTTATCGAGCATGTGTTCGAGCATCAGTGTGATGATGGCTTCCTGCCCTTTTCGCAAATAGCTTTTCTCGGGCGACAGAAATAAATTCTTCGCGAGCTGCTGCGTAATGGTTGATCCGCCAGCAACCGTTTTTCCTTTGGCGCGATTTTTTTCAAGCGCTAGCTGAATCCCATCCCAGTCAAAACCTTCGTGTTCGACAAACGTGGAATCCTCGGCAGCGATCAAGGCGCGCTTCAGATTGCGCGAAATTTTTGCGTACGGCACCCAGTCGTAGCGAATGGATGCATCGGGCTTTTTTTCATGAAGCTCACCCATGCGATACGACATGAATGCAGTACGCCCCGGCGCATGATCGGCGTACCACCACACTTGCAGCGCGAACCAGCACTGAATGACGACAAACAAGCCCGCCAGCCCGAGGAAGACCGCCGCCAGCATTCGCCCCAAAGTGCGCAGCAAATTCTTGGACACTAGTTTGATGACTCGCTCGCCAATTCGGCGCGCAGTTGCGCGATGACAGGCGCGGCTTTCGGCAGTACCCCACGCCATTGCACGTAGCTCTCGGCGGCCTGCTCAACCAGCATGCCGAGGCCATCGGCCACGCGTGACGCACCCTGACGCAGCGCCCAAGTCATGAACGTCGTCGGCTGCTTGCCATACATCATGTCGTACGCGAGCGCATCGGGCGCGAAAATATTTGCGTTGTTGGGTAAGGGCAATGCGCCGCTTAAGCTCGACGATGTGGCGTTAATCAAGACGTCAAATTTCGTCGATTGTGCGACCAGAGCATCAGCCGAGAGCGCGCTCGCTGCGTACTGTTTTTCGTAAGCAGAGACCAGTTCAGTCGCGCGCTCTGCCGTCCGGTTCACGACGACAATTTGCTTCGGCGCACGCAGCAGTAGCGGGCCAATCACGCCACGCGCCGCGCCACCCGCGCCGATCAGCAAAACGTTCTTGTCCTTGAGGCTCACCCGTAAATTGCTCTCGATATCACGCACCAGACCTGCGCCGTCGGTGTTGTCGCAGGACCAATGATCCTCGCGCCACATCAAAAAGTTCGCAGCTCCTGCCTGTTGCGCGCGCAATGAGGCTTCGCGAGCGAGCGCAAATGCATCGCGCTTGAACGGCACGGTTACGTTCGCGCCAACACCACCCATATCGAAAAATCGCTGTAGCTCACCCGCGAAATCACCTATCGGTGCGAGGCGTTTTTCGTAGTCGATCTGCTGATTCAGACTCGCTGCAAAGAGCGCGTGAATTCGCGGGCTTTTGCTGTGCGCAATCGGGTTGCCGAAGACGGCGTATTTGTCCATATTTTTCACCGGAACGTCATGGTGCTTTAAGGTTTCCACCGACGGAGCTTTCAAGTTCTCCGTCACGCGTGAAGCTCCAGGTTCGGGTGATGTAGATGATGTCGGTATCGTTTCGGATGTCCGGCGGGAACGGCGCGTAGGGCGATGCCAGTTCCACGATTTTGAGCGCGGAAGCATCAAGAATCTTGTTGCCGGAGCCGCGATCCACTTCGATGGTTTCGATGCGGCCATCGGCCTTGATGCCCACCGTCAATACCAGTGAGCCGTAGAGCTTTTGCGCGCGCGCGATCGCCGGGTAGTTTGCGTTTCCAACACGTTCTACTTTTTGCCGCCAGTCTTCAACATAGCGTGCAAAGCGATACTCCGTCGCGCGTGCCCCGATGTGTTTTTTCTTCGGGCGCTGCTGATACGAATCAAATTCACGCGCGATCTGTGCCTCCAGTCGTTGCAACTCCAGAGCTTTCGCCGAGAGTTCCTGAAACGCATTGGCCGAATCAGCACGTTTGGATTCTTTGGCGTCGCGATCGGTCGGGGCCTGATTCTTCGAGCGTAGTTGCTGCAGCAGTTCGCGCGTCTGCCGCTCCAGCGATTCCACCTGCTCTTTGGCGGCGGCAATTTGAGTTTGTTGCGAATCCATCGCAGCGCGCGGCAGCGGCGAACTCAGACGGCGTTTGGCGTCCGTGTTGCCACCGCCGTCGAGATTGGCCTGTGCCAGAAAATCTGCTTTTGAGGGTCTGGATTGCGTCTTGGCATTCACCAGCGACACCTCAAGCGGTGGTGTTGGTGCGGACTGCTTGAACAACTTCGGCAATTCGAAGTGCAGCGACAACAGGATTGCGTGCACGCCAATGGATGCGGCAAGCGTCCATTTGAGCAACGCACTCATGCCCACCGCTATCGGCAGCGTCGGAGGTGCCTGAATGACTTTTATCGTGCGCTTCACACGATGATTCTATGGCACGCTTTAGGCGGCGTTTGCTTCGTCGACTGCGTTTGACACGCCAACGGTTTCAATGAATCGCATATGCAACGCGGGTTCGAACAAATCGACCTCCGCGACCGACAAAATCACCTGCATGCCCGCGGGCTGACTGGGCATATCGTTAATCCGCTGCACCATCGGCAGGCGATCAAAGCGAACCAGATTTTCGCGGATCACGTGAGCGGTGAGCTTGGTGATGTTTTCCTGCTGGATGTAGCGCAAGCACCAGTAGAACTCCATCTGCTGCTGGAAATCACCGTAGCCGGAGTAGGTGGCGTCGAAGTCGGCGACCGCGGCCAGTAGCTCGGCATTACCGTTGGCGTAGGGAGGAACGCCGTTAGCGTTGGGTGGAACGCCGACGGCGTTGGGCTCATTCTCGCTCGCCACCGACGCCAGCAACTGGCGCTGATTGATCAGATCGGAGTAGCGACGCAACGGCGAGGTTGCCCACAAGTAGTGCGGCACGTTCAAGCCTTCATGCGACCCGGCAATTGAGCTCATGCGCGTCTTGCCGCCCGCCTGCACGCGGAACATGCCCGGCCATTTGCGCTCGGCTAATGCACCCGCCCAGGTAACGTTGGCGAAGATCATCAGCTCGGACACCAGTGTGTCGACCGGTGATCCACGCTTGCGCGGCCAGATCTCGATGCGACACTCTGCTGCGTCCGGATCGCCGTGAATGGCGAAGCTGTAGTCGACACGGTTTTGCACCTGTTCGCCGCGCGCGGATGCTCGCGCCTGAGCGAACGCGTACAGGGTGCGCATCGCCGCAGCATGCCTGTCTTTGCTGTCATTAGCCGGATCCATCCAGTCCAGTTCATCGAGCGGGCCGATGCGCAAATTGCTAGCCATCGGCACTCGCTCAATACGCGTCTCGGTGCGCATGACTTGCATCGCCGCATCCACGTCTACATAGAGCGAAAGCGCGGCAGGTGACTTGCCCTCGTCCAGCGAGAACTCCGCGATCACCGCGTCGGGCAACATCGTGATCTTGTGGCCGGGCATATAGACCGTCGACAGGCGGTCGCGTGCGACGCGGTCCAGCTCGCTGCTGGCGGTGATGGCCAACGCCGGTGCCGCGATGTGAATGCCCAAACGGAAGCCGCCACCAGCAATTGGTTGTACTGAAAACGCATCGTCAATTTCTGTGGTGGTTGAGTCGTCAATGCTGAACGCCTGAACGTCAGCAGTCTGCAATGCAGCCGGCTTGGGTAACGCTGCATGCGACGGAAAAGCGATACCTTTCGGGAAAGTGGCACGCAAAAATCGCTGGAAGTGCAGTGCGTGCGTTGATGGAATTGCTCCCGCTTTCGCCAGCAAATGTACGGGAGACATGCGAGCGCGATCAGCTGCAGCGACCAGCGCGCGGTAAGCAAGACTTTGCTTCTCTGGATTATTTAAGAGCTGAACCCAGTTCGTTGTAATTTCGGCTGGTGCCTGCCCGGCGAGAAGAGCCAGCACCCAGACTTCAATCTGCTCGGCCTCGCGCGCTTTGCGCTCAACGCCGGCGAGCGCTGCATGCAAAGCATCTTCTGGAGCCCGCTTGTAGCGGCCCTTTCCGCGTTTGTAGAAGTACATCGGCGACTGCTGAAGCGCAAGTAGCGTTGCCGCCTGATGCACGGCAGTTGCGCTCGCACCGAAATATTCCGTCGCGAGTTCGCCAAAAGAAAACTCATCCGTTCCCGCAGCCGATTCCCACAACAGCGCCATATCAATGTCGGCGCGCTGAAGCGTCGCCGCAGCCATCAATTCAGCCGCAGACGGCGCTGCAAAATGCAGCAGTCCATGAGCGCTCTTGACCTTGATGCGACGACCACCGGTCAGCTCGACTTGCGCCGAAGCATCGGTCTCGGAAATGATGAGACCGGCCAGGATCCGTCCGTCGTCTTCGAAGAGTAGATTCATTTAAGTGGGTTGGATATGCCGTGCGGAACATGCCCGGCGGGGACGACACGGCTAGCGGAGTCAACATGCCGCCGCTGGTCGTCAAAGAAGATGTCGGCCCCGAAGGCACGAAGAAATTCCGCCTTGTCGAGGCCGCCGAGAAAGAGCGCTTCGTCGATCCGCACACCCCAGGCGCGCAGCGTGCGGATTACCCGCTCGTGAGCGGGGGCGGAGCGCGCCGTGACGAGCGCGGTTCGGATCGGTTGCCGATCACGAGGAAAATCGGTCTGGATGCGATGCAGCGCAGCGAGAAAATTTTTGAAGGGTCCGCCACCCAAAGGTGTCTCAGCCGCCTTTGCTTCGGACGCGGTGAATGCATCCAGACCTTGCGACTGAAACACCCGCTCCGCTTCGTCGGAGAACAGCACTGCATCGCCGTCAAACGCAATGCGCAATTCGTCGTCATCCTGAGGCATGAGTGAATCAACCACGTTAGCGGCGCCTCTATGCGGAACAATCGTCGCCGCGGCGTGCCCCGACTCCAGCGCATGACGCACGTCTTCCGGGTCGGCCGATAAAAACAGATGGGTACCCAGTGCCGGTACGTAGCGCGACGTGTCGCGGCCACTGGTAAACACGGCGCGCGTAATGCCCAGTTTGTAATGACTGATCGCGTTAAAAATTCGCAGGCCTGTGTCGGCGCTATTCCTCGACAGCAGAACGATTTCAACGTGTTGCCGACTCGCTTCGTTCAGGCGCAGCAGTTTGCGCGCTAACTCAAACGCCACGCCCGGTTGCAGCAGGTCATCTTCATGATCAATCTGGTGCCGCTGATAAGCCTCGACGCCACCGGCCTCGTACACCGCGTGACTCTCGCTCAAGTCAAACAGCGCGCGCGATGAAATCGCTACGATGAGGCTGTCGTTTAGTTGGGTACTCACGGGAAAGATCGACGCTTAAGCGATCGCAACGACGATAAAGCCAGGCGTCGCCTCGCCTTCTTCGTAGCGAATGTTGCAAGCTTCAATCTCGACGCTGCTGAAGCCAGCAGCAGCGCAAAGCGCTCGCATTGAGGCTTCGCTGTGCGCATATCGCTGAGTGGGTCGCAACACCATGTCTGGCTCGCCGGGCCCAGTGGCCTCGCACGAAAAGGCAAACAGACCATTCGGTCGCAAAAGTCGCTTCGCGTTGGTGATCGCCTCGTCGAGCGCACCGATATAGACAAATACGTCGGCAGCGGTGATGACGTCAAAGGAACCTGAAGGTGATTCCCGAAGGGCGTCGAGCAGATTAACCTGATGAAAGCGGTCATAAATATTGTGTTTGATCGCCTCGGCGATCATGGCACCGGACACATCGACACCCACCAGTCCGCCGCGAGGCTTTCCGAGATAGACCCCCATGAGGCCGGTTCCGCATCCGAGATCAAGCATATCGAACACAAGATCCGGACGGTGCTTACGAATAACTTCTGCGAAGCGCTTCGGTGCCCGGTATCCCAGTTGACCGACCAAATGTTTGTCGAAAGTGGCTGCATAGTCATCGAAAAGCGTCCGCGCGATTTCAGGAGGTTGCGCCGTTGGCGACTTCCCCTGAGAAATGTCCGCGTAGTAGCGATAGGCCGCGTTGTCGGGATCACGTCGAGCCAGGTCTTCGTAATACCCACTCGCGGCTGTCAGGTCGCCGCTTTCAAGCGCCGCACGCGCTCGACCCGCGAGGGCGAGTTCACTTTCAGCATCAGTTTCGAGCGCGGCGGAAAAAACCTTGAGCGCATCGTCAAACTGTCGGCGCGCAAGCAGGTTATAGCCTCGCGAGAGCCGAACCGGCAGACTATCAGGCGCGGCCTGCTGAGCCAGGTCAAGGTAGCGTGCGGCGCGATCGGTATCGCCCGCCAGATTGGCGATGCTGGTAGCGGGCTCTAGCACTTGCAGCGAACTCGGTGCTGCAGCAACCGCCTTGTCCGCCTCAACCAAAGCTCGTTCGAACTCCCCTCTTCGCGCAAGCTGGGCAGCCAGCTCGATCAGGGCTGGGGCCCAGCGCGGTGCAATGACGACAGCCTTCTCAACCGCTCGCAATGCACCCTCGGCATTCCCGATAGATTGGGCCAACATCACGCCGGTCATGAGGACGCGTGGATCGTTAGGGCTTTGACGCTGAAGTTCATTGAGGCGGGCCGCCGCGGCCTGATGTTCACCAGAGTGAATGTCTGCTTCTACGCGCCTTAGACTCGCGAGCACGGGATCGGACAGTTCGGTGAATGAAGTGAGATTCGCGGATTTGGTGCTGCCAGTCATAGTCGTTACTTTGTCGTTTTCCATGTCGGAACTTGATCGTGTTGCCGTAAAACGCCGTTAATCTCTGTCGAAATAAACGGTCGGTCGCTTGGTGCCTATGCAGCAACGCTTCGAAGGCGTTGAAGTAGCTTCTCATGAATGCCGCCAAAAGCGCCATTACTCATAATTAAGATGTGATCGCCGCGTCGCGCGTTGGCGACTAACGTGTTGGTGAGCGCACCGATATCGCTTACGTTGACCGCTCGTTCGCCGAGCGGCTGCATCGCGGCGGCAACGTCCCAGTCTACGCCACCGGAATACGAATACACGCGATCCGCGCCGTCGAAACTTTCGGCCAGACGCGTGCGCATTGCGCCCAACTTCATGGTGTTGGAGCGCGGCTCGAACACGGCGAGAATTCGCTCGCCGGGAGCGGCTGCTTTGCGCATCGCGCCAACGGTCGCGGCGAATGCAGTCGGGTGATGCGCAAAGTCGTCATAGACCTTGACGCCAGCCACTTCGCCACGCAGTTCAGTGCGTCGTTTGACGCCTTGAAACAAGGCCAATGCCGCGATGGATTCCGCGGCAGACACGCCTGCATGATTGGCCGCAGCAATCGCAGCCAGCGCATTCAATCGATTGTGTTCACCGGGCATCGCGAGCGTAAGGTCGCCAAAGCGCTGGCCGCCAAAATCAACCCGCGCGTGATCGACGAAATGCCAGCCCTGCTCCACGCCAAAAAGCTCGCGCTCGCTCCAGCAGCCCATGCCGAGCGTTTCCGCCAGCTCGGCATCACGGCCATTGCTGATAATGCGTCCGCTCGAAGGAACCGTCCGCACGACGTGATGAAACTGGCGGCGAATCGAGGCGACGTCGGGGAAGATGTCGGCGTGATCGTACTCAAGATTATTGAGCACCAGCGTGCGCGGACGGTAATGCACGAACTTGCTACGCTTGTCGAAGAACGCGGTGTCGTATTCATCAGCTTCGATCACGAACGGCGACATTGGCTCGTTCAGGTTGCCGGATCGTGCAGAGACACCGAAATCCTGCGCAACTCCGCCGATCAGAAAGCCCGGCGCACGACCTGCGTGCTCCAGAATCCACGCCAGCATCGACGCTGTCGTCGTTTTTCCATGCGTGCCAGCGACCGCCATCACCCAGCGCCCGTGCAACACATTTGACGCCAGCCACTGCGGGCCAGAAACGTACTCAGCGCCCGCATTCAGGATCGCCTCAATCAACGGGTTGCCGCGCGTGATGACGTTTCCGATGACAAAGCAGTCCGGCTTCAGATTGAGTTGATCAGCCGAATAGCCTTCGATCAACTCAATGCCAAGGGCTGTGAGCTGATCGGACATCGGCGGATAGACATTGGCGTCGCAGCCGGTAACGCGGTGCCCGGCCTCGCGAGCCAGCGCCGCAACACCGCCCATGAAGGTGCCGCAAATGCCCAGAATGTGAATGTGCATACGGGGAACGTGAAATGCCGGGATCGGCAATCGGAAGGAAATCAGCTCTCAATTATCGACGACCGGGCGTATTCGTCGGGCAAACTTGCTCGTGAGCGCCGCAAACCTGCCTACAAGCAACAATTGATGGATGAATACGTCCGACGCTCTTAATCCGATCACCCTGCGCAGCCTCTGCCTTGCGGCGCTTGTCGAGGCCGACATTGACCGCAAAGCAGCGTCGGTACGTGCCTTGGATATTGAGAGGCTGCCCGCAGGAAGTGAGTATTCGCTCACTGAATTGGTCAATGTTCCCGGACGTCCTGAGCGGCCGCTGCTGGTTTCGCCGAAAGAAGTCCCACAGCGCTCTCTTGGAAATGTCGAAGGTCGCGCCGCGCTGATTCATGCGCTGGCTCATATCGAGTTCAACGCCATCAATCTGGCGCTGGACGTAGTCTGGCGATTTCCGGGGTTGCCGGACGCGTTCTATCGGGAATGGGCGAATGTGGCGCGTGAGGAGGCTTATCACTTCACGCTGCTGCGCGAGCACTTGTCGAAGCACGGTCATCAGTACGGCGACTTCCCGGCGCACAACGGTTTGTGGGAAATGGCAGAGAAGACGCGAGGAGACCTGCTCGTCCGGCTCGCACTGGTGCCGCGCACGCTGGAAGCGCGCGGGCTTGACGCATCGCCCGCGATTCGAAGCAAACTCGCCGCAGTTGGCGATCACGAAGGCGCAGCGATTCTCGACATCATTCTGCGCGATGAAATTGGCCATGTTGCCGTCGGCAATCGTTGGTATCGGCACCTTTGCCGCGAGCGCGGCTTGGATCCAGTTGCGACCTATGCACAGCTTGCCGAACAGTATCGTGCGCCGAAACTCAGAGGGCCGTTCAACCGCGAGGCGCGGTTGGCGGCGGGGTTTGAGGCGGCAGAAATTGATGCTTTGTAGCCTGCCACGGCGGGCTTCAGCATGAGCTCAGCGACGCGCCTGATTTTCGGCATCGATTTCACGTCCGCTCCCGGTCCGCGCAAGGCGATTACGGTTGCTCACGCTGAGTTGGACGGTGCTTGCCTGACCGTTGGGGCAATCGATCATCTCACCTCGTTTGCCGATTTCGAGCCCCTATTGCGAACACCTGGGCCGTGGGTCGGTGGCTTTGATTTTCCGTTTGGTTTGCCGCGCGAGCTTGTCGTCACGCTTGGCTGGCCCCAGGAATGGCCGCAGCTGGTCAGGCACCTTCAATCGCTTGGTAAAGAGGCATTCAAGGATGCGCTGAACACCGTGCGCGAATCCCGTCCCATGGGCTCACGCTATATAGCGCGACGAGGCGATGCTGCTGCAGGCTCGTCCAGCCCCATGAAGCTCGTGAATCCGCCGGTGGGTCTGATGTTTTTCGAAGGCGCGCCACGCTTGCTGGCGGCGGGTGTGTGCGTGCTTCCATGCGCGCCGTCGCAAGATTCCCGCATTGCGCTGGAAGCGTATCCCGGTTACCTCGCGAGACAAATCACTCGTGCCAGTTACAAAAAAGACGGCAAGGAAGGCGCTCGACCGGATCGACGTGAAGCGCGCATTGCAATCATTGAAGCGATGGCATCGGGGCACGCGAGCGTTGCGCCGCTTGAATTGGACTTGCCGTCGGCAGTCAAAGGCCTGTGCGTCGATGACGGCTCAGGCGACGCACTGGATGCGGTTTTGTGCGCGGTACAGGCGGCGATTGCTTGCGTTCGCCCTAAACGGGCCGAGAATGACGATTACAGTATTCCAGCGGATGCCGATGCACTGGAAGGGTGGATCGCTTCAGTATCAGCTTTTTGCTAGAAGCACCGCTGCACCGGGGCTAGTCTCCATTTTTAGCCAAAGTCGCTATTAACGCTTTTTGACGTTCGGCCCCAATAGAACCTTGATTACAGCGCAAAGCTGATCGACATTTTCAGTCGAAACTTACCCGGAAAACCGGATCTTCCCGGTCAGCAACTGAAACCACATCACCCAGTCGCCCATGAACGAATACAGCGGCTGCTTGAAGCTCGCGGGCTTGTTCTTCTCAAACCCGAAATGCCCCACCCAGGCCCACGCGTAGCCCTGAATCACCGCCACTGCGATCAGCCAGTATTGGCCGCTCCACAGCGCAAACAGTGTGAGCGTGAGCGCAATTGAGGTGCCGCAGAAATGCAGGATGCGACAGGTCGCATTTCGGTGTTCACCGAGATAAAACGGGTAGAACTCGGCGAACGAGGTGAAGCGTTTTGCGGGGGTTGCTGCTGTGGTGTTGGAAGCGATTGACATGGTTTTCCTCAGTGGATTGCAGCGCGATCTTTTGCTGCCGCACTTATGCTTGGCGAACGATAGCGCGATTCACGCCACGTTGCCAGCGCGGCTACTCCTGCGGCCGGAATTTAAGCGTCAATTGCCGCTGAAAAACGTCCGCCTGATCGGGTTTCGGTAGTGGCGACGACTTGAGAATTGCGCGCTCCACGGCCTGATCGTAGGCGGCGTTGCCGCTTGATTTGGTGAGCGTGACGGTGAGCACTTCGCCGGTGGGCAACTGCACCACCGAGAAAACCGCCTCAGGATTGCCGGTCACCTCAGCAATGATGTTGCCGCGCACTTTGGAGCGAATCTTTGCCACGTAGTCGCCCTCAGCCTTCGCGCGAGCACGTGCGGTGGCTGCGTCGCGCGCTGCTTTCTCCGCGGCCTCGGCACGGTCAGCCACCTGCTTGGCGGCCAGCTTTTCTGCGGTTTCACGCGCGAGTTTTTCGGCGGCAGCCTGAGCGACTTGTGACTCTTTTGCCGCCTTGTCCTGCGCCACTTTCAAGTCACGCGCGCGCAAATCGTTCTGCTTTTTCAGCGCGTCTTTTTCGGCTTTCTCTGATTCAGCGCGCAGCTTCTCCTGCTTCGCCTTGTCTTTCTCCGCCTCCAGCGTTTTCAGCTTGCGAGCATCCGCTTCTTTCTGCGCTTTTTCACGGGCGATGTCCGCAGGGTTCGGCGCGGGCGGAGGGGGCGGTGACTTGACCGCGGGTGGAGGCGGTGGCACGACCTTAGGAGGTGGCGGCCGCGGCGGGGTGATGGGTTCAGGCGCTGGCGCAGGTGGCGGCGGAGGGGTGGCAGCCTCAGGCGGCGCAACCGAAGTGACTAACTCAACCGAAACCGGCTGATGCTCAACCTGTTTCCAGCGAACGCTGAAAATTAACCCTGCTGCCAGCGCGATGTGAACGAGGATCGCTCCGATCCAGGCCTTTGTTTTTGATGCCTCCATCAGACCACCGGAGCACCGCTACAAATTCTTTTACAGGGATGCAGTGTTAGGCGAAGCGCGCGCAACAACCGGAATCTACGGCCTGGTACATGAGCGCTTTTGCCAACCGCGCGAGCACGATGCAACGACACAATGCGCCCTAGAAACGAATTTATAGCGGTGCTCACTAGCCGCCCTCTTTGGCGACCAGTCCTACGCGTTTCACACCCCGCGCGTGCAGCGCACCGAGGAGCCCGACGACCTCGTCGTATTTGACGTTCTTGTCGGCGGCGATGACGACAGGGCGATCTTTCACCTTTTGCAATTCGAGCACGCGCGTCACCACGATTGCACGCGTCAGTTTTTCACGCGAAGTGACATTGCCATCGCGCAGACTCAACGCGCCGTCTGCCTTGACCGTCACCTCAATCGGATCACTCTGCGTCGCGGTCAGCGTTTGACCCACGCTCGGCAATTCGATTTCGCCCGTTCGCAGCGCGGGCGTGGCGATCATGAACACGATGAGCAGCACCAGCATCACGTCAATAAACGGGACGACGTTGATCTGGCTGACGAGTTTGCGGCGTTGCATGGCGCGCTCGCTTAAGCCTGGCGTTGCAGGATGTTCAAAAACTCTTCGGCAAAAGTTTCCAGCTGCGTCTGAATTCGATCCAGCTGCGCCTGAAAGCGGTTGTACGCCACCACTGCCGGAATCGCTGCGAACAGGCCGATGGCCGTTGCAATCAGCGCCTCGGCAATACCCGGCGCGACCTGAGCGAGCGTGGCCTGCCCAACGCTGGCGAGCCCACGGAACGAATTCATGATGCCCCACACGGTGCCGAGCAAACCGATGTACGGGCTCACGCTGGCCACGGTGGCGAGGCCCGGAAGCTGATGTTCGAGCGCATCAATTTCGCGCTGCATCGCGGCTTTGAGCGCGCGACGTGTGCCATCGACCACAGCTTCTTTCGACACCGACGCCTGTCGCTTTTGCTTGATGAATTCGCGAAAGCCTGCGGCGAACACTTCCGCCTGCGGCCCCTGTTTTTCGCGGCCCTCGCTAACGCGCTGGTAGAGCTGATTCAAATCCGAGCCTTGCCAGAACGTGTCATCGAACGCAGCGTTCCTTTTGGCCGCGCGCTTCAACGTCGCGCCCTTGTAAAAAATCAGCCACCACGACCACAGCGACAACAGCACCAGCAGCAGCATGACCGCCTGCACCGGCAGGCTGGCCCCGGTGATCAGATGAATGAGCGAGAGATCAGCAGTGGGCTTCATTAGGCAATCGGAATAAGGGTTGTTTTCATGGCAGCACGCAGCCCCGGCGGCATGCGGATAGGGCCGGACAAATCGCTGGCAATGAATGCCAGTGTGACTGTAGCGGACAGTAACAGTTCATCATCAGCAGAAGCAGCAAGTCTCCCCTGCGAAGTAGGGGAGATGTCGGCCCGGCCGACAGGGGGGTCACGTGCACGCAGCACACGCTGACGGATCACGAGCCTGCTGGCGCCCACTTCAGTCGGCTCTGCGGTGACGGTGATCAGGTCACCGAGCACTGCGGGCAGGTGATAGTCCGCTTCCACGCGGCGCACCACAAACACCGCCTTCATATCACGCTGAATCACGTCAAGCTCAAAGCCCGCCGCGCGCAACCATTCGGTACGAGCACGCTCCAGATATCGCAGATAGTTGGCGTAATAAACCACGGCCCCGACATCCGTGTCTTCGTAATAAATGCGGACCGGAATGGAGAACGGTACTTCCCCCTCTCCCCTCGTGGGAGAGGGTTGGGGAGAGGGGGTAGATGGCGAGCTATCCATCATTACCAAACAACTCCCCACTCCCCATCGCCGCAGGCGGCACCAGGCCAAAATGCCGATACGCCCGCGCAGTCGCCACACGCCCGCGACTGGTGCGCTGGATATAGCCCTGCTGAATCAAGAACGGTTCGATCACGTCCTCAATCGTCTCCCGCTCTTCGCTGATTGCGGCGGCCAGATTGTCCACGCCCACCGGCCCGCCTGCGAATTTTTCAACGATGGTTTGCAGCAATTTGCGATCCATCACGTCGAGCCCATGCGCATCGACATCGAGCATCACCAGCGCCGCGTCCGCCACCGCATGCGTCACATGCCCGCTCGCCTTCACCTCGGCAAAATCGCGCACCCGGCGCAGCAGGCGATTGGCGATACGCGGCGTGCCGCGCGAGCGTTTGGCGATTTCAGTCGCACCCGCACTATCCATATTCACATTAAGCAGATTCGCCGAGCGCGTCACGATGCGCGACAGCTCTTCATCGCTATAAAACTCCAGCCGCGCCACGATGCCAAAGCGATCACGCAGCGGATTGGTCAGCATGCCCGCGCGCGTCGTCGCACCGATCAGCGTGAACGGCGGCAAGTCCAGCTTCACCGAGCGCGCACCCGGCCCTTCGCCAATCATGATGTCGATGGCGTAGTCCTCCATCGCGCTGTACAACGTCTCCTCCAGCACCGCGCTGATGCGATGAATCTCATCAATAAACAGCACGTCGTTCGGCTCAAGATTGGTCAAGAGCGCCGCAAGATCGCCCTTCTTTTCCAGCACCGGGCCGGACGTCTGATGCATGTTCACGCGCATCTCGCGCGAGATGATGTGGGAGAGTGTGGTCTTGCCCAACCCCGGCGGCCCGAACAAGAGCACATGATCGAGCGGCTCTTTGCGCGACCGCGCAGCCTCAATAAAAATCGAAAGCTGGCCGCGAATTTTTTCCTGACCGATGTATTCGTCCAGCTGCTTCGGGCGCAGCGCACGCTCGAGCGCTTCTTCCTGTTTGCTCTCGCTCTTCGGCGCGATCAGGCGATCGGACGGGACATCGTCCGGTCGTGCGCGGGCGTCGCCGGATGGGCGCGTCGTAGCACTGGTGAGCGTGTCGTCGTGGATAGCCATACAGCTATTCTATTGGGGGAATCGGTCGCCTACCGCCATCAATCGCTGCACACCGCCGTCATTCCCGCGAAGGCGGGAATCCAGCTCGTAATCCCCGCGAAGCGCAAATCAGTCCCCTCGCCCTTGAGGGGAGAGGGTTAGGGAGAGGGTGATGGCGGCATCCGAGCCCCACTTGCTGGAATTGCCAACTCCCCGTTCGTGGTGCGCTTGTCGAACGATGGACGCTGATCAACGATTGCGCTCATGCCGCGCGGCAGTAACTTTCTTTTGCGTCGCCAAAAGCAAGTCACCAAAGAAAAGGCGACCCCGACATTCGCCCCCGGCCTTCGCCGGGGCAGGCTCTGATCCGAGATTTGAAGCGAAAACGTCGCGCGGTCCGAAACTCGCTGCGCTCAAACAACGGACCGCT
>Ga0209181_10004638_pt1 | contig 20281 bp, 16 predicted proteins | sample MAT05_FD_187208 | JGI IMG/M metagenome (GOLD analysis project Ga0209181, IMG submission 187208) | Freshwater microbial communities from Lake Fryxell liftoff mats and glacier meltwater in Antarctica - MAT-05 (SPAdes) (version 2) | ecosystem: Environmental > Aquatic > Freshwater > Ice > Liftoff... | reverse complement strand
TGATATGCTTTCTTTTCACCCAGATGACCCATCTTTTTGATTAAATAGCCCCACTATTCGCTCAAAAAGATAGCCCATCTGAGCAAAAACCAATCTATCTGAAACTTACAAGTTATTATTTGCCCGCTCCTAATTGGTAAAATTGAGAAATTGGAGGAAAGAATACAGCAATTGGAAAAATGTAACCTCAATAAAGGTAGGCTATACATTGCCAATTCAGGCGAACAACCCAGACGAACCAACCACCAACCGCCAAAAAACGAAAGGCTCCCCCACTGTTGGGAAAGCCTTCGTTTGTATCAAACTTGCAGCGTTCTTTTTAGGCCAACCGTTCCATATCCCGGATCAGGATACTGTTGCGGTTGAAATGGATCAGGTTCGACTTGCGCAGGTCATTAAAAACGGAGGTAACAGTTTGACGACTGGTACCGGTGAGGCTGGCGATATCCTGCTGGGTGAGCTGGTGTTTCACCAGGGTTTCGTAGCCGACGCGACGACCGTCGCGGCCTGCTGTTTCCAGGATAAACTCAATGATGCGCTCGCGGGCGTCTTTCAGCACCAGATTGGTGAGTCGCTCTTCCACCCGTTGGAGGCGCTGGCTCAGGTGTTTCATACAAGCAAGAATAAGCCCCTGATTGCGTTGCATCGCGGACTGAAAATCAGAGAGTTTGATGACCAGATAATCAGCTTCGTCGTGCAAGTTTTGCGCAAACTCGCTGCGGTGGCTTTCGCCAGCCAGAGCCAAATCTCCAAAAAAGGCTCCGGGATGCAGGATTTCCTTGATAACTTCCCGCCCGTCATTCGCAAAGGTCCCGATCTTTACCCGACCGCTCATCAGTACATATACATATTCAGCAGGTTCGTCCGGCATGAAAATGAAACTGAACCTTGGCGACCGGCGCAGTTGCGCAGCAGCGGCTAATTGTTCGAGTTCTTCATTTTTCATCTTGGAAAGTACCGGGATTGAAGTGAGAAGGTGAATTTTGCTGTTCGTATCCATGAGCGGCTTAATTTTTGATTAAGTTGGTGATGACTTTTTTCACGTTACAAAAGTCAGGGCAACCGCTCGCAATAAAAAGGACAATTTAAAGTGTTTGTCTTTTTTTGTTTTTCGAAGAATAAAAATTAATTTGTTGAAAATCAAAAACTTAAAAAGCCTGCCTCCCTGGCTTCCGATTATGCGCAATTATACTTTTCGAACATCTATTTTACTGTTTTTACCTCTTTTAATATCTGTAAAATTGGCAGCACAGGGCGGCAACCCCTGTTTTCAGACAATCACCCTTGAATCCGTGACGGTCGGCAATTCTTCCTGCGGCAACAAAACAGGCTTTATTGTGATACAAGTGGTCGGCAATGAATCCGAATTTACTTATTCATGGACTCCTTCGATTTCAGGCCAAACGGCCGGGTTCGACCTGGGGGCCGGTACTTATAAATTGCATATTTTCAGAAATAACGAGCCTAACTGCGTCCTCGACACCGCCATCATCATCAACAACACGGACGGACCGGTTTTTGCCCTGGATACCTTGATAGCCCCCAACTGTAAAGCCACCGACGGACAGATTGAACTCGCTCCCGCTACCGGGCTTAGCTACGCATGGAACAACGGCAAAACCGGTCCGATCAACAGCGGCATTGGCAGCGGCTGCTATATTGCCACCGCTACCAACCCTGCCAACGGTTGTTTCTCCATCCAGCGGTTCTGTGTGCCTGCAACCAACCGCCTCGAAACCTCCTACGAAATCATCAAACCTGCCAAGTGCGGGCGCCCCAGCGGGGAAGTGAAATTGACCACCACCGGCGGCTACGGTTCTTATTCCTACAACATTTCTGGCTCCGCCACGATCAAGGGCCTGTCCAAAGGTTTTACAACCGCCATCATCACAGACGATATCAGCGGCTGCAAGGACACGGTGAAGTTTTTTGTTCCCGACGCTTTCCCGGAAGCCAATGTCAATGTGGATGTCATGAATGTGCGATGCGCGGGCGCCAGCGATGGGTTTATCTCCACCTTTGTGGTCGGCGGCGCAAATTTCACCTGGCCGCCCAGCTATTCACTGACCAATGCCAGCGGCAACCCGGTGCCATTATCAGGTCTGTCGTCCGGTTTTTACACCCTCTATATTATTGACGGAGATAGTTGTGTGCTGCCCCCCTATTCATTTTTTGTGCAAGAACCGCCTCCTTTCATCGTCACACCGAGCGTCAAGCCGGAACAGTGCGGGAGCGGCGGCGAGATCACACTGTCTATTACCGGCGGCAACAGCACCAGCCTATACTATGTAGACTGGAACGATCTGCCGGGCGAACAAAACGGTATCAACCGGGTGAACCTCGGCGCAGGCCTGTACTCGGCTACCGTCTATGACAGCTTGTTTTGTCCCGCCCAGCTGGATACCGTAACAGTGCCGACTCTCTGCAATAAACCTGATACGCTCTACCGCATTGTCGAGGTCAAAAAAAACGAAACGTTTTGCATCACTCCCCCTGTCGGCCTTAGTACCGCGCAAGTCACTTTTACGCTGCAAGGCGGCGGCTCAGGAGGCAGTTCCACTTATGGCAGTTGGGAATTACAGCCCAACGGCTGTTTGGAGTACATCGCATTTAATACGCCAGGCTATGCAGTGGATACCATTTGCGTGATCACCAACACCGGCGTTCAGGGCCTGACACAAACGACATGTTTTATCATCAGCCTATCCGCAAAACCGCCTGAGAAGGACTCGATTTTTTTCACGGTACAAGTCAACTTATCGGCTACGGCTTGCGGCCTGATACCCGGCAATTTTGACAATCCCGTGGTAAATTTGCTGGACAACAGTGGTCTGACCGGCTCCAGTGGCGGGTTTGGAACCTATTTTGTAAACGACACTTCGGCTTGTATTACGTTTCAGGGAGGACAATTGCCGGGTTTTAATGTAGCCGAAATCTGTGTATCCGTATTCGACCTGATGCTGCAACAGTCGTACATCGTCTGCTACTATCCTTCCGTGTTGCCCGTAGCAGATTGTGGGCCGCACCAGTTTTTCCAGGATACCATCACCCTCGCAACGACCAATTGCGCCCAACCCAGCAGCGTTTGCCTGCCCATTCCTTACAAAGACATTCTGGCCTATGCCATTCTGGACAACGGCCTGCCATACTTTGGCGGACTGGTCGGCTGCGACTATGATACTTTGTTCGGTTATTCCATCGAGCAAATACCGCAGGAAGGCCCGTTCGTGCTGAATTCATGGGTGGTCAACAACAAAGTCTTTGGAGGTAGTTTTCCAACCCTTGAGTTCTTCCCGACCCTGATGAATCAAATTGACTCTACGGGAAACTGGCAGCGGATCGGAAACTACATCCTCGGCGGTGATCCTAATAAGGTTTATGGCCCGATCATCGCCACCACACCGCAAGGCGTGAAAGTGATCCAGCCGGGCTATCAGGCCGTACCCAAAAGGACCCAACTCCATCTGAATACCGGTTTCCATGCGGTGGTGTTTCGCCACATTGTGACCGGTTGCACCGATACGGCTTATGCCCGTATCCTCTGCTTTGAGTGCCCCCCGGTGATTGATTATCCGACCAATAGTTCGGGCAGCATCTTATGGACGACCAATGACTGCAATGCCGATACACTGTTTTGTACCAAAATACTCAGTATTGATCTCAACAATTACACGGTGACCGTCAATGGGTTCTCCCCGGCAGAGTTCACTGCTTGTGACGAGTACGTCGGTTTCAGACTCGATACCGGCTTTCACGTCATCCGTATTTACAATAAAATCACGACCTGCGAGTATATCTCCTCTTTCTATTTCACTTGTGAAAAACTCTCGCTGAGCGACACCGCTTCCGCCACGGTAGAAGTTGGACAACAAATCACGGTCTGTATAGACTCCACGCTGATCTCGCCGCCGATTATTTCTGTGCTCAACACCTGTCCGGGCAACAGCAATGGAAACGCAGCGGGATCGCTGAATTTGCAAAATAAATGTGTCACATTTACCGGCAACGTACCGGGACAGGATACCGTCTGCATTCAAATTTGCAACACCAACGGCGACTGCTTCACCACAACCATCACCATAAAAGTGATGGCTCCGCAAGACTCCCTCGTTGCCCGCCCCGACAATGGGGTGACTTTAAAAGACCAACCCACCAGTCTTGATATCCTGAAAAACGACTCTTACCAGGCGCCTGTCAATGTCACTTTGCTGACTCAGCCACAATCTGGCACCGCCACTTTTGACCCTGCAACGGGCATCCTGACCTATACACCCGGCGCGGATAAATGCGGGGTGGATTCATTGCGCTATCAGCTCACCGACACCAAAGGGCGCAGCAGCGAAGCCACGGTCCGGATCACCATTGTCTGTGATAAAATATTTGTATTCAATGGAATATCCCCAAACGGAGACAACGCCAATGATACCTGGACCATCGCCGGCATCGAAAGTTTTCCTGAAAATGTAGTGCGGGTATTCAACCGTTGGGGGGCACTGGTCTTAGAACAAAAAGGGTATACCAACGCTGATCCATGGGGAGGCAGGTGGAACGATCAGGACCTGCCCGATGGAACCTACTTCTACATCATTGATCTGGGAAAAGACGGGGGGAAACTGAGCGGGTATTTGCAGATTATGAGGTGAGTTTTTTGAAGGGTAATTTTCGGGAGGTAATTCTATGTTAGGAACGCGGCACCAATAACTTAGTCATTTTAGGTCAACCATTTTTTCATCAGACAACACTATTTTTCTGCGAATAGTGGGGCTATTTAAAGAAAAATAGCGGCCGTATGATGGAACAAAGGGTGACATCAAATGACTAAGTTATTGGTGCCGCGTTCCTAAGTGATTGTGCATAGAAAAGTCTTTGCCATGGAAAATTACGTAACTATCCAGCCGCTTTGAAATGCTTTTTGCCATACGACCTCGGAGAGGTCAGAGGTTTGTAGAAATGTAGGATTTCAATGTTTTCCTGACCTCGGAGAGGTCGAAGGTTTGCAGAAAATAGCGTTGAAACAAACGTTCGACCTCTCCGAGGTCAGGAATTAATGTCAACCCGATGCATTTCTACAAACCTTTGACCTCTCCGAGGTCCGAAATCATAAGTATTTAGGGGCGGCTGGATAGTTACAAAATTACCTTTAAAAAATTATTCGTAACTGGTTAGCACAGCCGCAGAGCGGCGAAAGATTTGTAGCGTTTATCAGGATATATGTTTGGGGGTGCAGCGCACCGAAATGTGTAGGGTCGGTGCGCTGCACCCCTTCAAAAAATTACCCTTCAAAAAATTACTCCTTCAAAAAACTCCCCCTTCAAAAAATTACTCCTTCAAAAAATTACTCCTTCAAAAAATTACTCCTTCAAAAAACTCCCCCTCCGCAAACACCCCCCACTCCACCAGTGTTTCCCGCAGGGCTTGTGCGTTTTGAAAATGAACGCCATTGATACCGACGATTTCTGCGCCTTCGACATTTTTCAAGCTGTCGTCAATAAAAATGGAGGCTTCCGGTTGCACGTCGTAGCGGTCGAGCAAGATTTCATAGATATCTGCAAAAGGTTTGCGCGTCTTCTCATCGCCACTGACGACAATACCATCAAACCATTGCAGAAAATCGTAGCGGGCCAGAGCGACGGGAAAGGTTTCATTGCTCCAATTGGTCAATGCCAGCAAGCGATGTTTGCCTTTGTCGCGGAGTTCGCGCAACAAATCTACCGTGTCGGGGATAGGACCGCCGAGCATTTCTTCCCAACGCCCATAATAAGCGCGGATTTCGGGCGCCCAGTCCGGGTGCTCGTTGATCAGCAATTCGGTGGCCTCCGCAATAGAGCGCCCCGCATCCTGCTCCACATTCCAATCGTGGGTGCAAATGTTTTCAAAGAAAAACCGGCGCTTTTCTTCGTCTTTAATCACTTCCCGGAAAACGTATTCCGGGTTCCAGTCAATCAATACACCGCCGAGATCAAAAATGATGGTGGAAATCATAAAAAAATGTGGTCAATGTGTAAATATGGTCAATGTGTTTGAATGTAGTCAATGTGTAAAAGTGATCAATTTGCCTCAATGCCTTGATATCCTCACATTGACCACATTGACCACATTGACCACATTGATCTATACGTTGAATCGGAAGTGCATGATGTCGCCGTCCGTCACCACGTATTCCTTCCCTTCCACGGCCATTTTGCCTGCTTCTTTTACTTTGGCTTCAGACCCCAGCGTGACGTAGTCATTGTATTTAATAACCTCCGCCCGGATAAATCCTTTTTCAAAATCAGAGTGAATCACGCCCGCTGCTTCCGGGGCTTTCGCACCGTTGCGTACCGTCCAGGCCCGCACTTCTTTCACACCTGCGGTGAAATAGGTGATCAGGTTGAGTAACTTGTATGCAGCGCGGATCACTTTGTTCACACCTGGCTCATCCAGTCCCATCATCTCGGTGAACTCCTGGCGCTCTTCTGCGGATTCCATTTCGGTAATCTGCGCTTCGATACCCGCGCAGATATTGATGACCTCTGCATTTTCAGCGGCCACCGATGCCCGAAACCGTTCGGTATGAGCATTGCCTTTTTCGATAGAGCCTTCGTCTACGTTGCAGACATACAGCACCGGTTTGGCTGTGAGCAAGGCAAGATCGCGGGAGATGAGGATTTTTGCGTCCTCGTCCAGGTTTGCCAGCAGTTCGCGCACCACGCGCCCCGTCTCCAGATGCGCTTTGACGGTGGTCAGGGTCTCCAGTGCTTTTTGGTCTTCCTTGCTGCCCATGCGGGCGGCTCGGGCGGTTTTGTCCATCCGCTTTTCAACCGTTTCCAGGTCTTTGAAACTCAGTTCGAGGTCAATGATTTCTTTGTCGCGCACGGGATTGACGGAACCGTCCACGTGCACCACGTTGTCGTCGTCGAAGCAACGCACCACGTGTACGATCGCATCCACTTCACGAATGTTGGCCAGAAACTGGTTGCCCAGACCTTCGCCTTTACTGGCGCCCTTGATGAGGCCGGCGATGTCTACGATTTCCACCGTAGTAGGCTGTGTGCGTTGAGGCACGACGATTTCCGTCAATTTGTCGAGTCGGGGGTCCGGCACAGTAATGATGCCGACGTTGGGATCTTTAGTGGCGAAAGGATAATTGGCCGCCAGTGCTTTCGCATTGGTGAGGGCGTTGAACAAGGTGGATTTACCGACGTTGGGCAAGCCAACAATACCGCATTGCAAAGGCATGAGTGTGCGTGTGAGAGTTTGAAGTTTGAAGTTTGAGGTTTGAAAGTTTGAAACCCATAATAGCGAATTGCTCAGGCATGAGTTGCGGAAGCAGTGAAAAACTTCCTTTTTCCTCGCGCAACCCCTCATTTTCTTAAAAATCGAGCTGTCAATTTTGGCGGCGCAAAGGTAGAAAAACAAGGCGGAAATTCCCGGCGACATTCAAAGTTTGCCCTTTCTCCTCAATAGTGCGCCAATACCTTGCGACTATAACTCAACATACTGCTCCGCAGATTATCCACCAGGCGATCTTGCATGAACCAGTCGCTGGGTGCCGATGCATACCCGATGGTTGTGAACGGCTTGCACGACAATGCTCGTTCATCGCCGCTGACGTAGACAAACGTCTCGTCAAAGCGCTGGATGTCATTGAGCGGCTGGGTATGCAACAAACCGCCGGTATACTCTTCAAACACTTCCACGTATAGCGTGGCAGAAGCCTGTTTGGAAATATGGACTTCGGTCACCGTTGCGCTGACGGTCTCGTAGATCGGAGTGCGTTCGATCACTTTACCCGTGCTATCGCGCACTTCTTTGTGGCCTACTTCGATTTGTTTGCTCTCGGTACGGGTGCTTTCCCAGCGGCTTTCCGGCCAGACGATCATATCAGTCAGGCGGGATTTTACGCGGAAGTCGAAATGCGCACGAGCATCCGGGTTTTCGTAAAACAGCAACCATTCGTTATTGAAAGTCCGCCCCTTGACCGGCCCTGCATTTTGCCGGAAATTTTGGCCGCCCCAGGCACCCGACCCGGGGTCATTTTCAAGCAAAATATGTGCCTGTCCCGCCAGATAAGCGCTGTCTATCAAGGTGTTGGCATTTTCCCAGTAACTATAATAATTCGTCTTCAGATCGCGCAAGGTAGCGTAGGCATCCCGCGAAGGTTGTTTACGCCCGGTAGATGCAGTCTCGGTCAGCAAGGCATTGGCATGTTCATACAGGTAAGTGGCAGCGGCTTTCCTGCTGGCTGATTCCCGGTCACTGATGTCAGCCACCAGCAGCAGATCAGGTTTGTAACCATCGTCAGCGCGAAGCGGCAGGAGGGGATTTATTTTGGTTTGCCGCTCTTGAATGCGGCGGTGAAGGGCATTGATGTAGAGCCAGCGATCCGGTGCTGCCAGGTTGAGTAAGGAGTCGGCCGCCAGCAAGTCTGCGCGCTGGGCGTTTTGAAAAGCAGTTTCCAGGTGTTTGACATGTTTAGGCTTTTTCTTTTTTCCGTCCAGTTTCCATACAGCCGTGCTGATGGCCGGGTCATAGGGACTTTTTTTCAGCAATGGCCTGGAGTTGGAGGTAGCGCAAGAAAAAAGCAGGAGGGTGGCGAGGAGCGAAAGACAGATCAGGTAGCGCATAACAGAGGTGGTTTAACTTGTTTGCTCAAAAGTGTGAGCCATTTCGTCCGTTCGTTGTTTTGCTGGCGTTAAATGTGCCTGGACATTCCTGTTAAATTCGGCAGTTTTAAATAATTTATTTTAACTTACGAGTAAGTCATTGATTATCATTCAAAAAAATTAATAATTTTATTTTTCACACCTACTTAATTTACTCCTCAATGAACCACCTTGCGCACTGTTTTCTTTCTTTTGACGACGAAGACCTGTTGGTCGGCAATTTCATCGGCGACTTTGTGAAAGGCAGCGCCTGGAAAGATTACCCGGAAGGCGTGCAGCGCGGCATCCTTTTACACCGGTCCATTGATTCGTATACGGACAGCCATCCAATAGCCGATCAAAGTGTGGCCAGAATACGGCCTTTTACCGGCCGGTGGTCGCGTCCGTTCGTGGATATTTTATACGATCACTTGCTGGCGTTGCATTGGGCCCGGCATGCTTCCGAGCCGTTTGACGTTTTTGCGGAAAAGACATATCGCCGTCTGGAACAACGAGCTGGTGAGATGCCTCCGGTGTTGCAGGATCGGGTGCCCAGAATGGTGGCTGGGCAATTTTTGCATGGCTATCAGAGCCGTCCCGGATTGGAATGGGTGCTGCAACAGTTCAATCGCCGCTTGCCGGGCAATCTGGACGTAGTTGCATTGGGGCAGTTCTTCTTCAACGAAATTGAAGCGTTTTCAGCGGATTTCAATAGATTTTTGCCAGAGTTGGTGACTCATTTAAAGCAGCAATACGGCAAACCCGTCATTTAGCCATCAACGCCCCTGCCTCAAACACCCGGTTTTCATTCCGCTGATACAAGGCATAGTTGAATCCCGGGTGGATGCCATAAGCCCCGTAGCGGCCTTTTTTATCTACCGCGATAAAGCCAACCTGCGCTTCGGCGGTTTCTACCGGATATTTTTTTGTAATACGTTGTACAGCCGTCTCTACCGCTTCTTGCGGATGCGCACCTCGGCGCATTTCTTCCACCACCAAAAAACTGCCGAGCGTCCGTAGCACCAGTTCACCCAGACCAGTAGCCGCTGCACCGCCCACTTCGTCGTCCACAAACATCCCTGCCCCAATGATCGGGCTATCCCCCACCCTGCCGTGCATTTTCCAGGCCATACCGCTGGTGGTGCAGGCACCGGCGATCCGATGCTGGCTGTCGAGTGCCAGGATACCGATGGTGTCGTGTCGTTCTACATTGATTTTGGGTTTATATTCTGCGGTAAGTTTCCATTTTTCCCAGGCTTCCCGAGCGGTTTGCGTCAACAGGTTTTCCTTGGCAAATCCTTCGTTCAAGGCGAATTGCAAGGCGCCGTCAGCGACGAGCATAACGTGCGGGGTTTTTTCCATCACGCGCCGTGCCACACTGATCGGGTGCATAATATTTTGCAAGCCACTGACGGAACCGGCATTGCCGAATTCATCCATGATACAGGCGTCCAAAGTGACGACGCCGTCGCGGTCGGGGAAACCGCCATAGCCTACACTGGTGTCGTTGGGATCGGCTTCGGGGATTCGCGCGCCCGCTTCCACCGCATCCAGTGCCCGACCGTTTTTGGAAAGCACCTCCCAGGCAGCGGCGGTCGCCTTGACGTTCGGCCCCCAGGTAGCGATGACCATTGGAAAATCTTTTTCGTCGGCAGAGGCAGCATTTTTGTGGCTGCTTTCTTGATGGAGACAACCGGTAGCAGCAGTTGCCAGGCCTCCGAGAAGGGTGGTTTTGAGGAAAGTTCGGCGTGTGTTGGTCATCGTATTTTGTTTTTCAAAAGGCTTCTTCAGAAGCCGATTTTCCTTTTGCCCTCCGGCTTTTCATTTTTTAAAGCAGCCATCCGAATCGCGGTCACGGCAGCCTCTACCCCCTTATTACCATGCTGACCACCCGCGCGATCAAGCGCTTGTTGTTCATCATTGGGCGTTAACAGACCAAAGACAAAAGGCCGTCCTGAAGCGATGCTCAGGCTGGTTAAACCGTGTGCGACCGCGTGGTTGATGTATTCATTGTGGCTGGTCTCGCCTTTGATGACACAACCGAGGCAAATAACAGCATCCGGGTGATGCCGACTGGCCAGTATCCGGGCGCCTGCGGGCAACTCGAATGAGCCGGGTACTTGTATCGTATGGATATTTTCCGGCTTGGCCCCATGTTTCAGCAAGGTGTCGTAGCAACCCTCGTAAAGGGCATGGGTAATGTGCGCATTCCACTCGGCGACTACAATACCGAACGTCATTTCGTCGGCTGCCGGAAGGCTACCCTCGTCGTAAATGGAAAGATTTTTAAGTGCTGAAGACATGGTTATTATTGCTCTTTGCGGAGGAACTTATAAGCCACGCTGCCGACTGCATACGCGCCTTTTTCGTTGGGATTTTTGTTCACCAGGTTGTAAAATGTGAGGGTGTCGTTCTGTGCGTTGTACTTGAATCCGAACATTTTAGCCGAGCCTTCTTTCCGTCGGTTGATGAATGTGATCACATCCATTTTATCGCCTGACACAAAGCAGTCGCCTGCCGTGCAAACTTCATAACGGTCGTATTCTTTCATGCCCTGAATGATGCCGCCCGGTGTAAACATCACCTGACCCGATGCCCCTTTGCCAATTGGCGTGAGCGTCCCTCCGAACACCTGGTGATTCAAAGCAGCAAGAAATGCCGTGTAACCATCGCGGGCGTTTGCTTTGGACTTGACAAATTGGTCCATTTGGGTATCACCGGTGGTCGCGTCGAACATGGTGATGCTGCGGTCACCTTTCGAGTCGTAAATAAGGAAAAGGGATTTTCCCGGACGGGCGTTCACCAACTCGAGCGTGTCTGCCTTGTATTTGGCTGCCAGTTTGAATTCCTCAAAACCGTTGTAGCAAGTGACGCTGTCCGGTCGCTCAGGATCCACCACAAAAGCAAAACAGTACGGAAGGTGGGCGTAATTCATCGCACCCAGCACAGAGCCATATTGGTTGGCGCGGGAACAAAAATCCATGGCAATCCACTGTCCACCAAGCATTTGTGGACTCGCCGTAAGGTTGACGGGCTGTTCCGCAGCGCCTGTAGATTTGGGGTCTTGTTTACAGGAAAAGAAAAAACCGAGCAGGAGAAAAATGATCGCAAAAAAACGTTGCATGGTGATTATGGTACGGATAGATGTACGGATTTGGGAAGCAGTGGAAGATAGAACCTGAAAAATCGAAACCTGAAAAATCGGGTGCGAAGGTACTTAAACGCCTCTCCTTCTCATTTCAAAAACTTTACCTTAACAAAAAATCGCGGGTCCTTGGCGCCCATCTTGCGGGCAGCCTCCGGCGAAACCACGATTTCGACGTTGTGCTCATACCCATCGGGAATGCGCCCGATGACTTTGACATATACCGTTCGATTGAACATCGGATTGGTGACGGCCATGATGGTGCCGATGGCCGCTTCGCGATGGAGCGCATAGAGATCGCCCTTTTCCTTGCTGTCCTTTTGCCAAAAGCAGACGCCCTGCGTGTCCATTTCCCGCCGCCTTTTTTTCTCTTCCTGGTAGCGGTCTTTGAGCGCATCGGAGGGTGCAGATTCCTTCGCAGGCCGCCAGTCGGCGTGTATGCCTTCGATGCCCATCCACCCGACCAACAGCAATTGTCCGGGGCGGATCTTGTTGTTTTTTAACTTATTACGCTTGGCGACCGAATCCACGGGCATATTAAAATTGCGTTTGCAGATTTGGTAAAGGTTGTCACCATCTTTCACGATGTAATAGATCGGCGTATTTTTGGAAGGCACGAAATTTTGGCCCTTATAGCGCTTGATGGCCCTGTTTGGGATCGGTATTTTGACCCTTGCCCCCTTGTGCAATGTGGGATCCGTGCGAAAAGAAGGATTGTGCTCAAACAAGTCTTCGAGGCTCAGGTGATAAAATTTGGCGATGGAGAAGAGGGTCTGTTTGGCCTTGACCGAGTGGAGGATGTACTTTTTTTCTTCTTCTACGATGAGCCAGATGCTGTCTTTGGGCGAGAGGATAACCGGTTTTTCAGGAGCATCCGTCTGGCCGAAACCAAACGCAGGGAGCAATGCAAAAATGAATAGAAAATAAGTTTGGTGGAGCCTTGCCATAGTTTTCTCATGTACGTTTGTGGGGCAAAAGTAAAAGAAAATATGATTCTCGCCGTCATTCCCGCCCGCTATGCCTCTACCCGTTTTCCCGGCAAGCCCCTGGTAGACCTTGGAGGTAAAACCATGATTCAGCGCGTGGTAGAACAAGTTGCACAGTCGCGGCAAGTGGACCGGGCCGTGGTTGCCACCGATGATCCGCGCATCTTCGACCATGTGCGTTCCTGGGGAGGCGAGGTGCTGATGACCCGGCCCGGCCACCTGAGCGGCACCGACCGCTGTGCCGAAGTGGCCCAGAAGTTTCCCAAAGCAAATTTTATTTTGAACGTACAAGGTGACGAGCCCTTCATTCAACCAGCGCAAATTGACCTGCTCGCGGAAACGCTCCTCAGCGACCCGCAAGTCCCGATTGCCACGCTGGCAAAGAAAATAGAGCAGTCCGAGATGCTGTTTAATTCCAACATCGTAAAAGCAGTGTTTTCAGAGACCGGACGGGCGATCTATTTCAGCCGCCACCCAATCCCGTTCGTGCGCGGCGTGGAGCCGGAAAACTGGCTGGCGCAGCAAAATTTTTACAAACACATCGGACTCTATGGATTTCGCAGAACGACCCTGCTGGAAATCGCCCGCCTCTCTCCCACCCCACTTGAGCGCGCCGAATCACTCGAACAACTCCGTTGGCTCGAACATGGATTTCGCATTCAGGTCGGCATTACGGACCTGGAAACCGTGGGCATCGATACGCCGGAAGACCTGGACAAATTTAGAAAAGATATTTGACAGGATGGACAGGATTTTACAGGGTTTTTGTATTAAGGAACGGGCAAATATATCCTGTTAAATATCTTTTCTCAATTCCTCATACTCCCCAATTTTTCGCGTTATCAAATGCGGCATTCCCTTCGCATTGCGCCCGATCACCGGGCGGAACCGGGCATTCCATACCAAGTCGTCGGCCATATAGGAATGGCGGGTATGCACCTGCTGCTGATTGGTTTCGTCTGTTCCTTTCACCAATACCATGATCTCGGCACGCGCATCCAGCAGGTCTTGCAGCGAAAAGTTGTAGATCGGGCTTTTATCATTGAGCGGATGCACGAGCGTCCAGGAAAGCGAGAAAAAATTGATCTTATTGATTTCCAATTCCAGCGGATAAAAATTGCGGCCCAGCAGGCCGTTCTCATCCCGCTGGTTGAAAGCCAGCAAGATCTGAACTTCCGTCTCGATGAGTTCGCTGCGACGGGCGTTGCCCATGCGGAACATCAGGCCCTGTTCGTTCTTGTAAGGTGCAACCAACATTTTTTCACTGAACACAATTTTGGCTTGCGGACGCGAAAAACGCCCGTACAACAGTCCGGAGATCAAGGCGAAGGTGAGCAGTCCCAAAAAGGATTCGCAGGAAGCGATCACATTGGCTAACAAGCCATTGGGGCTCACATGGCCATAACCGACCGTGGTCAGCGTTTGGCTGCTGAAAAAGTACGCTTGTGCAAAATTGTGCAGAAAACCGCCCGCTACAATACCGTTGAGGTGTTGAATGCCAATGATGTTGTATATCAGTGAAAACAAACAGTTCATGAGGATAAAACTGCCAAATATCAGCCAGAAGAACCACCACCAGGACATGGTAATCAGGTGATAATGGGTGTTGTCCCAGATATTCAACCGTTGGCGCTGCACATTGAACGACCCGTCGGGATTCATCAACCGGCTCTCCGTGGTGGCCGTGCGGCCGAAACCAAGTTCGCGGTCCAGCGGTTTGCTCTTGATTTTGCGAATCAGTATACTCAAATTGGATGGTTGGTCAGAAGCCCGCATACGTTGCTTATATAATTTTCAAAAAACGCTATCTGAAAAGGCATTTCAACGTCCCCAAACAACCGTGTTGGTCCAAAGTTTATGCCTTTTCTCTGTCACCTTAGCGGCAAAAATTAAGTTTTACCAATAAGACTTCTTCGCAGGTTCTAACTTTGGCGGTGGTACTACCTGCTTTTCGGTAGCGTCCACCAATTCACCATTTTTTTATACCAAAACCGTCATCCTCAGATGCACAAAATTTTCCTGCTCGCCTTCGTGTACTGGCTACCCATGTTTGTACTGGCCCAATCACCCCAGTATTTCTCCAAAAACATCAACACTTCCCACGGCGCTACGATGTGCCTCGATGCCAGCGGCAATGTCTGGCTCGGTGCCAATCATCAGGGTCAGATTCAACTGATCCAATTACACCCCGACGGTACTTTGCTCGATCAGACCAGAATTGATATCAAAGCGGGTTCTGGCGACGATCTCTCTGAAATCATCGCCGACTCCGAAGGGATGATCGTTGGTTGTGGCAACCTGGACGACGACCGCGGTTTCGCTTTCCGCTATGATCCCTCCACCCGTAAAGTGCTGTGGGCCACCACCCTCGAAAGCCTCTTTGCGCTCTTCAACGGGATCGTCGAAAACGGACCGGGCGGCAACTTTGTAGCCTACAACGGATTGCTGCTCGGTGGTGCCGAAATGCTTACGCTCAACCGGACCACCGGTGCCCTGATGCCTGCGGCTTCCAGACGCTACGACCTGACGGATTACCGGTCATTCAACTCCATGCTGCTCCACAAAGGTAGTTTTTACGCCACCGGCTACGACTTGGGTGCGAATACTGAACTGCGCATCAGCAATGCTAAAATCAGGGCCTCCGACGGTGCCGTGGAGTGGAGCCGCATCAACCACCGCGACAACCCGTCGTTCGCACACGATCTTTTGGGACAGGATATCCTGGTGGACAACGATTCGGTGGTCACGCTTTCTTTGGGTGGAGCCGATGGCAGTGGTTTGCTGAATATGATCCATTTGCAAAAGCAGAACGCAAAGGGTGACCTTTTGTGGGTAAAACGGTACGACCTGACCGGCACGAGCAGCGATATTCCCGAAGAAGTCGTGCGCGTGGCAGACGGCTATATCGTGTACGGACGGTCATTCCTGGAAAACAACGGCCTCAAACAAGGGTATTTCTTCCTGCTGAAAACCGATCGCAACGGCAATCCGCTCTGGGCCAGACATCTTGGAAAATCATGGGAAATTGATACTCCGCCGTACTACTCCATCCAATCGCAGATCATTGCTACGGCCGACGCCCTTTACAGCATTGCTGAAGCACTGGATGGAACCGGCCAACAAAAAACGTTTTTCTTCAAAACCGACCTGAACGGCAACATCGAAGGCTGCGACCATGTGAAAACCGTATCAGTGGAAGTAACCAACGTTGGGAACTTCCTGAATACCCCCGCTAATCCTTCTCCCTCTTCAGCGAATACATCGGTCCCGGCTGCAACCTCCAGCCTTACTTCCAGCCCCAATCTCAACGTACAGACAGGCTGTTCAAATTTATCACCGATGCCACAAGTCAGCATCACTTGCCCCGCCAATCTCACGTTAGAACTTACGCCGGGACAGACCAGCAAAGTGGTCAACTATGCGCAGCCCGGAACCAGTACGACCTGTTTCAACAAAGCGTTGACCTTGAATTTATTAAAAGGAAAAACCTCCGGCAGTGCATTCAATGAAGGCAGCACGGAGATCTGTTACGAAGTAGTCAGCGACTCTTGCGACATTCGGGCCACCTGTTGCTTCCGGGTGGACATACAGGCAACGCTCAACCCCTGCGAAGCAAAAACTTCAGGGTGTTTGAGGTTTGAATTGTTCAGCATTCAAAAAGTCGCAACTGGCAACCGCACGTATCGGATCCGCCTGGTCAATCAATGCAGCGGCGGCGACGTACAAGCGCTTTCGATCCAGTTGCCCAACGGTGTGGTATCGCTCAGTCCGGGCAACAATTCCATCTATACCGCACCGAGCGGCAGAAAATACGAGGTGCGCAACCCCAATTCGACGCCGTTCTATTCCATCCGTTTCAAAGCACAGGCAGGAGGTCTGCCCAATGGCTCGTCGGATTATTTCGAATATCAGTTGCCTCAGCAATCCACACCCGCTTTCATTTTGATGAATGCCCGCCTGGCCGACGGTACTTCTTACCAGGCGCACCTCAGCACTTCCGCCTGTCCGGTAGAGAATGCCCCCAACAACAAGCCTCAGGGCCCGACAGAACGTTACCATTCGTTCATCGAACATGCAATGCCTGCGCTCTTTCCCAATCCTACAAATGGCAACTTGCTGATCACGTTGCCTGCCGATTGGCAAGACCAGGGAATCCGCTTCTTCGTGAGCAATGCACAAGGACAACGGGTGCAGGAAGAAAGCACCGAAGCCGTTGGCGAACGGTATGTGTTCACACTGGAGTCCGCATTGGTCAACGGTTTTTACTATATTACGCTGCAAAGTTCGTCCGGCGGGCAAACCACGCTTCGCTGCGTTTTGCAACGCTGAAAGCCGTAAGGTGTAGTAAAAGAACGCGGACGGAATAAGGCGCAAAGCCATCCAGATATCAATGACTTGAAAATCAAATTTTTAAGTCGTTTCAGTTCTGGATGGCTTTGCTCGTTTCTGATTTATTGATTCCCTGCGAACAAAAGGCCAGCATCCAAGTTTAACACGGGACATCCGAACAGGGTGGAACCTTTGCTACTTTTGCTTATATGAAACGCCGCGTTATCGTTTGGTTCCGTCAGGATTTGCGCCTGCACGACCATGAGCCCATCACCACTGCCCTCCGAATGGCCGAAGAAGTCATTCCGGTTTATGTATTCGACGAACGGGTGTTCCAGAGTGAGACCCGCTTTGGGTTTCCCAAAACAGGAAAATTCAGGGCAAAATTCATCCTCGAAAGTGTCGAGGATTTACGCAAGAGTCTGCGAAGCATCGGTAGCGATCTGGTCATCCGGACCGGTAAACCGGAATGCATCATTTCGGAAATGTGTCAGGAGTTAAAAACCTCGTGGGTGCTTTGCAACCGGGAGCGCACCCAGGAAGAGGTGCAGGTACAAGACGCGCTCGAACAAAAACTCTGGGGCAAAGGCGTGGAACTGCTCTATACGCGGGGTAAAATGCTTTACCATACCCAGGATTTGCCCGTTCCGGTCCACCACACGCCCGATACTTTTACCCAGTTTCGCAAAGAAACCGAACACATCACCCCGGTTCGCCCTCCACTGCCGACTCCGATGGCGATGCCGCCATTGCCGAGTGGGCTGGAAACAGGCGATTTGCCTACCCTGGAAAGTCTGGGACATCAGCCCTTTGATCCGGATCCACGCGCTGTGTTGCCGTTCAAAGGAGGAGAAACCAAAGGACTGGCGCGGTTGCATTATTACCTTTGGGAGAAAGACTTTATAAAAAACTACAAGGAAACGCGCAATGGACTCGTGGGTGGCGACTATTCCTCCAAGTTTTCACCCTGGTTGTCACAAGGCTGCTTGTCGCCCAAAATGGTTTACCATGAAATCAAACGATATGAGCGCGAGCGGGTGAGCAATGAAAGCACCTATTGGCTGGTTTTCGAGTTGTTGTGGCGCGACTTTTTCCGACTGCTGGGCAAAAAATACGATAACCGCATTTTCCTCAAAGGCGGCATCCAAAACAAGCCCATGCGCCACTTGAAAAACAACGTTGAACTGTTCAACTGCTGGGCGGAGGGTCGTACCGGCGTCCCGTTTGTGGATGCCAATATGCGCGAACTGGCCGCCACGGGCTGGATGAGCAACCGGGGCCGCCAAAATGTGGCTTCCTTTCTCGTAAAAGACCTGAAAGTGAACTGGCAGATGGGCGCTGAATACTTTGAAAGCCAATTGCTTGACTACGATCCGTGCAGTAATTGGGGCAACTGGAACTATGTGGCCGGCGTCGGCAGCGACCCGCGCGAAGACCGCTACTTCAATATCCTGACGCAGGCGAAAAACTACGATCCGCAGGGCGAGTTTGTGCGGCTTTGGTGCCCTGAACTCAGAGACGTCCCCATCGAAAAAGTGCATCGCCCTGACCTGCTCAATGCAGCCGATCGCCAAACGTTCCACATGAACGGTTATCCGAAACCGATCGTGAAAGTGGAGAAATGGGCGAGTTAGGTGGTGATTTGGAACGCGGATGACGCGGATTTTTTCCTAAACAGACCTATTTCCCACTGGGAGTATTGTCCGGTTCTGATTTTTTTCGATACGGGCAATGTCTGCATCCGCTGCCGCAGCAGTGGCCTCGTTCGAGCAGGTATTTTTCTGTGAATATCCAATAGCCGTTCTCGGTGTAATAGTCTACACCTGCTTCGAGCGGCTTGTCAATTTCTGTGTTTTTGGGTTTACTCATGGAAACAGTTGGATGTGCCTCTGCTCTGAACAAATATTCACAGACTCCGGCGACTGGTTCACAGCCTTTTTTTCATTTTGAAATGGGGGATCGTCACTTCTTCAAACTGCGTGCCTTCGACTTCGTATCCCAGTTTCAGGTAAAACGGCACGGCTGTTTCCCGGGCGTGCAATTCCATGCTGGAAATTCCCATCCGCCGGGCGACGGCTTCAGAGGCTTCGACTAATTTCTGACCGACCCCTCGCCCTTGCCAATCAGGCGCCACCGCGACCTGCCGCATTTTGATTGTTTTTTCATCTTGCGGTGTCAGATTCAGGTAGCCAACCAGTTGGTTGTCTGAAGCATAGGCTGCAAGATGAATCTGATCGTACTCTACAGCCAGTTGTTCAGGCGTATATTCCAGCCCCAGCGGGCGGCGCAACACTTCGTAGCGGAGCGCAACGGCTTCATCATACTCCGGAGTGGCGAATTCGATTTGCAAAATGTGCATGTCACTAATTTTTCCGCGAAGAACCGAAAGATTATCTGTTGGCGCTTACCTTCGCTCGCAACATTATTTCTTCAACAATAACTTTATCCAATATGGAAAATTTTGACCAACCATTGGATGTGGGCCTCGACCCTGGCGAAGCAGGGGAAGGTTTGGAAATCACGCCTATAGTCCGAAACATGTGGCGCGAACTTTCGGGCTGGACGATGTTCCTCGGCATTCTGTTCTTCATCGTGTCCGGCTTGTTTACGTTGTTTCTGCTTTTGGTAATCCTTGTCACGGGTGGCAGGGGTGAAGCAATAGGAAGCGCCTTCGCCCTGCTGCTGGTCAGCGGATTGATTTTTTTTCCCGGGTGGTGCTACTTCAAATTCGCTACCCTGATGCGCCAGTCGCTGCGCTACGAATCCTCTGCATCGCTGGAGGCCGGGTTTGGGTACCTGAAACGGTATTATCGTTTCATCGGCATCCTGACCATCATCATTTTTGCGATTTACCTGATGGCGCTGGCATACAGTACAGCCACAGGATCGGGCGCCACCACCACGCCGGAATTCTGATCTTAGGGACGTGTGAAAGATAACTTTCACACGTCCCTAAATCGCTTAGGAACGGGCAAATAATAACTTGTAAGTTTCAGATAGATTGGTTTTTGCTCAGATGGGCTATCTTTTTGAGCGAATAGTGGGGCTATTTAATCAAAAAGATGGGTCATCTGGGTGAAAAGAAAGCATATCAAATTTACAAGTTATTATTTGCCCGTTCCTTACCTAGCCTGCCTAAGGAACGCGGCACCAATAACTTAGTCATTTGATGCCACCCTTTGTTCCATCATACGGCC
>Ga0209181_10004636_pt1 | contig 20282 bp, 23 predicted proteins | sample MAT05_FD_187208 | JGI IMG/M metagenome (GOLD analysis project Ga0209181, IMG submission 187208) | Freshwater microbial communities from Lake Fryxell liftoff mats and glacier meltwater in Antarctica - MAT-05 (SPAdes) (version 2) | ecosystem: Environmental > Aquatic > Freshwater > Ice > Liftoff... | reverse complement strand
GGTGGCACGATCGGGTCACTGGCCCCCCGTTCGACGCGCCAAAAAACCGGTGCCAGCACCGCTGAAAGCAGCAGCGCGCCGGCTGCATCGAAAGGTTTCGGCGTCGAGGTCCCGGATCCCGGGAGGAGCCGCCAGGCCTGCCAGATGAGGAGCGCCACGATGGGCACGTTAATCAGGAACAACCACTGCCAGGAGAAGCGCAGCAGGACACGCCCAGGATGGGGCCGACCAGGAACACTATACCAAAGACGGCCCCCAGCCCCTGAAGCGCACGGCCTATGAGCCGAATTTCAACAGAAGAGGCAGTCGCGAGGATGAGCGACCCAAGACCGAACAAGGACAGGCTGAGCACGTAGATAGCGCGGCGCCCGTAGCGGTCCGAAAGCTTGGCCATCAGGGGCGTGCCCACCAACTGGAAGAGCACGTAGATGTTGAAGATCCAGGCCAGCGCCCGGGTGTCGATGCCCAGATCGGCCTGAATCGCCGGCAGGGCCGGGCCAATGATGGCCAGGTCGAGCGCACCCATGAGCACGCCGACGAAGAGGATCAGAAGTAGTGGTCTGAGATTGGGCTCGTTCACATGGGCTTATTGGCTTGAGGGACCATCATGGGTAACTCCTCAGCATTCCAGGACTCGCTCGACGGAGCGGCGCAACTCGCGCTTGACCGCGGTGGGGTTCTGCAGGCGCATGGCCTGCCCCGCTGCGGCTTCGACCATGCCCCTGATCAAGGCGGCAACAAGACCCGTATCCCTGCGCTTGCCCCGCAGGATCTCCCCGATCGAGCCCTGCAGTACGGCCGCCGGGGCCGCGTGCAGTTCCATCAGTCTGGTCCGCAATTCAGGCGCATCACTGCGGATCTCGGCCATGTGCTCCAGCGTTGCGTGGGCAGGACTGGTCGCGATGTCGATCTGCATGTCCAGCCAGGCACCGATCCGCTCAACCGGATCGGGATGCTGGGTAGCGAGACTCCGCATCTGTTCCACATACGCACCCATGTCGCGCTCGACGCAGGCCAGCAGGATGAAGTCCTTGTTGCGGTAGTAGCGATAGAGGGAGTTGCGCGCCAGACCTACGGCGCGGGCAATGTCATCCATGTCGGTCTTGCGGTAGCCGTTAGTCCGGAACAGTTCGGTTGCCGCATCGAGTATTCGCGCGGTCTGCGCCTTCACGTGCTCTTCGATGCTGGCGGCCTCAATGCGCGGCATGGGCGCCCTCAACCTCTTTCAGGCGGCCATCCGCCATGTGCACGACAGCCAGGCCCACGCCCGCGACCAGGCCGCCGAGAAGAAGGACCACGGCCTGACCCATAAGCAAGAAGCGGCCTTTGGCGTAGGCAAGATCCCCTAGAGCGATGAACATGATCCTGCTTTTACCGACGAGAGGTCGGTATGGTGCTGACTTAGCGACGATTAGTCAATAACTGTCGTCAACTGGCCCAACCCCAGGACGAGGTGTCCACTGCGCGATGGGCCGCTGGAAACAGACTGACGGCTTAACATTTGGTGTATCCTCTCCGCGCCTGCCGGCCGTCAGCAGGCTTTAGAGAGGGATGGGATCCGGTGGCGGTGGGCCGCTTCTTTCGGACGGGGTGTTTCGAAAGGCTACTCACTGCACACTGGCTGGCCGTTTTTCAGGACTATCTGAGTCTGGCCATTTAGAAAATTGTGTACACAGGAGAACGAACGATGAGCACTACGATTCGTCAGGCATGGCTTGCCCTGCCAATGGCGCTGGTAATGATCGCTGGCTGCGGTGGCAAGCCCGCCGACAAGGCTGCCGACGCCGCCGATTCAGCCATGGACAGCGCTTCCCAGGCCGCCGATGCTGCTGGTGATGCTGCTGGCTCAGCTGTTGATGCGGCTGGCGCTGCTGCTGACGCTGCTGGAACGGCTGCTGAAGGCACTGCTGATGCCGCCGCTGCTGCTGCTGCCGGTGCTGCCGACATGGCTGCCGGATCTGCCGCTGACGCGACCGACGCGGCCGGCGCCGCTGTCGAGAGCGCTGGTGAAGCCATGCAGGACTCTGGCGAGGCGATGCAGAAGAACTAATTGACTGTTTCTCAGTCAATTGACCAGAACAGGGGCCGCTCATGCGGCCCCTGTTTTTTTGGGCCCCGATTTTTTGGGCCCTGAGATAGTTTTACGATGAAGTGGTTGCGCTACCTCGCCTTTGGCCTGGGCGGCATGCTGGTCCTGACACTGCTGGTGTCGCTGACCAGCGGGCCCTCGCCGGCCCAGGTCACGCCATCCCAGCCCCAGCCCCAGCCGAAGCCACAACCCGCAGCACCACCAGGGAAAGAGTCCTCACCGTGGAACAGCAGCACGATTCCCGCCCCTCTCCGACCACCGACTGCCGATGGCTCACTCTCCCTTCGTGTGTACGGGCCACCGACTGACAGAAGCCCGCCGGCCGTTCAGCCCTGGCGGAACAACGAGGGCTACGCGGTGGATGTCAGTGCCGTCATGACCCGGTGCGAGGACGGCAGCCTGGTGATCACGGCGCTCGTTATCGGCGGCCAGCTCACCCCGCTGGACAACCGCTGCCGGTCGGCCAGCGGCAGCAATCCAGCGGCGAACCCGCCAAGCTGCGATGCAAAGCGCTGGAACTGCAAAACCAGTGAGGCGCAGCCCGCCAACTGAGGACCGCCGCTGGTCGCGGGCCGGCGTCATGGCTTGCTATGCTCGGCGCAGAACTGCTCCCCAAGAAGAATCGTTGCCACAACCAGGAGTCCTCCCATGCATCGTCTCGTTCGTACTGTCCTCGTCGCCGGTCTCGTCGCTGCGTTTTCAGCTGGAGCGTCAGCCGCCACCGCCCCTGCGGATGCCATCAAGTACCGGAAGGCGGTTATGGATGCGATGGCGGCCCACGTCAGCGCGTTCGTGCTGATCAACTTCGGCAGGGTGGAGCATCAGGATTACCTCAAGTTCCATGCGAACGCGCTGGCCGATCTCGGCGCTCAGGGCAAGGTACTGTTTCCGGCGGGTACTGATTCGGGCGACACCAACGCGCTGCCGCTGATCTGGAAGGAGCAGGAGCAGTTCAACAAGCTGATGGCCCAGCTGGAGACATCGTCCGCCAGGCTGCGGGACGCCGTGGCCGCGAACGACAAGCCCGGGGCAGCGGCTGCTTTCAAGACGCTGGGCGAGTCCTGCAAGGGCTGCCACGATCGCTATCAGAAAAAGGATGACTGATTGATGGCCCCGGGAACGGGGCCCCGCTGCGGCTCCCGGCCAGGGCAGGGCCGCTGGCTGGGGGCACTCCTGCTGCTCCTGGCCGGTCTCGATGGGCACGCGGACCTGGCGGCGCAGATCGAGCGGGGCCGCTACCTGGTCCATGCCGGTGGCTGCCTGACGTGCCACACGGCGAACCGGCCGGATGCCATTCCCCTGGCGGGCGGGCGGGCCTTGCCGACCCCTTTCGGCACCTTCTATGCCCCGAACATCACTCCCGATCCAATCACCGGCATCGGCGGCTGGACGGACGCGGATCTCGGCCGTGCTCTCCGGGAAGGGGTGGCGCCGGATGGCAGCAACTACTATCCGGTCTTTCCCTATCCCGCCTACACCGGCATCAAGGATGCGGACGTCGCCGCCCTGGGAGCCTACCTCCGCAGCCTGAAACCGGTACGCCAGCAGGTACCGGCGCACGATCTGCCCTGGTACCTCTCCTCCCGCCTCGTGATGATGGGCTGGAATCTCTTCAACTTCAGCCCCGGGCGTTTTACCCCCGATCACTCCCGGGATGAAGCCTGGAACCGGGGTGCCTACCTCGTCCGGCACCTGGGCCATTGCGGCGAGTGCCATACGCCGCGCAACCCGCTCGGCGGCCTCGACCGCAGCCGCGAACTGGCAGGCAATCCCGCCGGGCCGGACGGGGAAAAGATTCCGGACATCACCCAGGACCGGACCACTGGCATCGGCCAGTGGTCCACCGACGATATAGCGTTTCTTCTCGAGACCGGCCTGCTGCCGGACGGGGACTTCGCCGGCTCCTCGATGAGCCCGGTCATCGAGGACAATACAGCCAGGCTGACGCCTGAGGACCGGCAGGCCATCGCGACCTATCTCAAGGCGCTCAGTCCCCGCTTGCCATAATCAGCTCCCGCTGCTGCGTGAGCTGCGTCACGTTTCCTGGGGGTAGCCACTGCTACATTGCTCAGGCCAGATCAATAAAAAGACGAATCAAAAGGGTGAGATGGCCATCTTGCTGCCTCCGCGCCTAGTCCCGGTGAATTGCGCCCAGCTGCAGTTCGGCATGTACGTGGCCGAACTCGATCGTCCGTGGCTGCAGACGTCCTTTCATGCCCACGGCTTCCTGCTCAGCCAGAGCGAGCAGATCGAGGAACTGCGGCGGATTTGCAGCTACGTCTACGTGGATCCGGTGCTCTCGGAGTACCGGGAGGGCGAGATGTTTTGCACGGGACTGACCGCGAACGTCGAGGCTCTGTCTGCCTGCCACCAGCCGACAGCGCTCGCCCGGCAGCGGGTGGAACTGCGCGCCTTGAGTCATGCGTTTGCGCATGCCGTGCAGGGTATGCGCCGCTCCGAAGACCTGGTGCTGACGCCTTTGCGCCGCGCGCTCGATCCCGTGGTCGCCAGTCTTGTGGAGGATGCGGACACCATCCCCTGGCTGCTCGCCACCGAACTGCGGGTAGGATTTCTTTATCGGCGCGCGCTCGGTTCCGCAGTGCTGATGGCTCTGGCAGGCAGGCGGATCGGGTTTGAGGGTGCGATTGTCGGCGAGCTTGCGCTTGCCGGACTGCTCCTGGACATCGGCAAAATTTCAGTGCCCATCATGATTCTGGCGAAGACCACGCCGTTGACCACCCATGAGCGTGGCTTCGTGGAGCGGCACGTGCGCCGCGGGCTGTACCTGGTCCGCTCGGCTGCGACGATCTCCGAAACGGTGGAGGATGCAGTTCTCGGCCACCACGAACGCCTGGATGGCAGCGGGTATCCCCGTGGGCTCCGGGGCACCCAGATCCCGATTGCCGCCCGGCTCGCAGGACTCGTGGACACCTACGATGCCCTGCTGCAGGAGCGGAAGTATGCCCCGGCCATGGCGGCCCACGACGCCATCCGCCTGGTCAATAGCCTGCGCGGCCGGAAGTTCGACGCGGCCATCGTGCGCACCTTCAGGCGGGCGCTCGGCCTTTTTCCCACGGGTTCCTGGCTGCAGATTGCTGATGGCCGGCTGGGTATCGTGCGCCGGCAGGGCGACGACGAACCCAACCGGCCCCACATCGCGCTCGTGAGTGACAGCGCTGGCCGACGCCTGCCCGCCGGGCCAGTACTCTGGCAACCCATCCGGCAGGGCGACATCGTGCGGGTACTGGAGTCCGGTTCGATCCGCATTCCCCAGCGCCAGCTTGATGAGGCGCTGGGTGCCGCCGCCAACCTGGCCGCCTGATGCGGGTCGAATCCAGGCCAGGACCAGCTTCGAAAGTTACGCGTGTGGCAGGAATCCGCTCCAGAGAATGGCATCGACGGCGCGTCCGAAGCGCTGGCGACGCTGCTCCGGCCACACCGCAACGTCCTGGCCCTGACTGGAGCGGGCTGCAGCACGGGTTCGGGAATTCCGGATTACCGGGACGTCGACGGCGGCTGGAAGCACTCACGCCCGGTTCTTTACCCCGACTTCATCACCCGGCCGGAAGTCCGGCGTCGCTACTGGGCCCGCAGTGCGCTCGGCTGGCCCCGGTTTGCGAGTGCCCGGCCCAATGCAGCGCACCAGGCTCTGGCAGAACTGGAGCGGCGCGGGCTGCTGGCCGGGATCATCACGCAGAACGTGGACCGCCTGCATCAGCTTGCGGGTAGCCAGGCCGTACTCGACCTGCACGGCCGCCTGGACGTCGTGCGTTGCCTGGGATGCAACGCACGCCTGCCCCGAGCCGGCTGGCAGGCAGAACTGGGCCGGGAAAATCCTGGCTGGAGCGCAACGTTGGCCGAACCAGCACCCGACGGCGACGCCGTGCCCGCCGACCGGGGCTACAGCAGCTTCCGGGTTCCGGACTGCAGGGTGTGTGGCGGAATCCTCAAGCCGGATGTGGTCTTTTACGGGGAAGCCGTCCCGGCCGACGTGGCCGGCGGCGCGCAGAGCGCCGTGGCGGGAGCGGATGCGCTGCTCGTGGTGGGCACGTCCCTGATGGTCTACTCCGGGTTCCGGCTGGTGCGGGATGCAGTGGCCGCGGGCAAACCCGTGGTGGCAGTCAACCTGGGTCGCACCCGGGCCGACGACCTGCTGACCCTCCACTGGCGGGAAGACTGCGCCAGTGCCCTGCCGGAACTCCTGCAGAGACTCGCTCCCTGAGGGTCTTCCCCATTGACGCTGGCCGGCGCGGCCGGTAAACAGCTTCAGGGCGTTACCGACTCCCTGCAGTACCGGAGCGCCGACCAGGGGACGGGGTGGTCATGGGTTCAACTACCATTCGGCTAGATGGCAAAAGCCTCTCCGGATTGCTCGGGGGCGCATATGACGCCGGCCTGAATCCATCTTCCTGGCGCCACTTTGCGGAGGAAGCCGCCCGCGCCTGCGACGCCCAACTGGCCATCGTGGAGTACCAGGACGAGAACGATTCCCGGCGCTCGTTTCTTGCGGCCGGCGGCTTGAACGGTTTCGAGGAAATCTTCGCTGCGCACCGCTCCAGGAGTGGTGACGACAACTACCTGCTGGCCATCCGCGGGCAGCCCGCCGGCACGGTGCGCCTCGGCAGCGAGGTGGTGCCGCGAGAGGCCATGCGCAAGAGCCGCACCTATTCGCAACTGGCCAGGCCCTGGGATCTGGAACACTTCCTCTTCGGCGCCATCGAGTCAGGCACGGGAGTCAACGCGTTTTTCTCCCTGTGCCGGACTGCCGGCGAGGACCCCTTCGTTCCCGGGGACAAGGCGCTGATCAGCCAGCTCCTGCTGGCGCATCTCGGGCGCGGCCTGGCCCTGCAGCGGAGCCTGGACGCCGCACGGAGCGGGAATGCGCTTCTTTCCGGGGTTCTGGACCTGGCCCGCTACGGGATCGTCGTGTTTGACCCCCGGGGCCGGCCGATCCTCCGCAACCAGGCAGCTGACACGCTGTTGGCCGCTGGAGACGGGCTGACGCTGAAGAATGGAAACCTGCAAACGCCTGACCCAGCCACCCAGTCCCGGCTGAACGACGCGCTGGAGGCTGGCCAGCAGGCGGCTCTCGGCTGGTCCGTCGCACCCCCCGCACCGGTCCTGGTCGGGCGACGTGCGAATCACAGCCCCTACCGGGTCATCTTCTCCCCGCTCAGTCTGCGGGGCGACCGGTCAGGCCTGCCCTCCGGGTCGGCGGTGCTGGCCGTCATTCACGCCGGGCGACACGGCAACCCGCCGGCACTTCCGCCCGAACTCAAGGCTGCGTATGGCCTGTCCCGCGCTGAGGTCGCCCTCTGCGCGGCCCTGCTGGAAGGCAAGTCATTGCTGGAAGCCGCGAACTCCCTCGACATCGTGCGTAATACGGCCAAGACCCACCTGGCCCGGATCTTCGACAAGACGGGGGTGCGCTCCCAGGCGGCGCTGCTCCGGCTGCTGGCGTTTGGCGCCCGGAACCAGGTTAACAATCCTTAAGGGCCCGTCCATCGGCGGGTCAGGCGCAGGCCGCTATTATTCTCGCACTGATCGATGAGTCCCACCGTCCCCCCGGTCCGGACCCGTCTCAGCAGGCGACGACGTGCAGACCTTCGGGCCGGTAGCGCTAGCTTTACCGGCCCGTTTTCTTTTGCGGGCATGACTGTCGCGCCTCAAGGCGCTCCTACACTATGATCGCGCCCATGCGCATACTCGTTATCGAAGACGACGCCGGAGTGGCCAGCTTCATCACCGGTGGACTGAAGGAAGCCGGGCACACGGTCGACCACTCGGCCGACGGCAAGGAGGGCCTGATCCTGGCCACCACGGGCAACTACGACGCCCTGATCGTGGACCGGATGCTACCCAACGTGGACGGGCTGACCGTGGTCAGGACGCTGCGGGCCTCGGATATCACGACCCCTACCCTGATCCTCAGCGCCCTTGGCGAGGTGGATGACAAGGTCAAGGGCCTGCGGGCCGGGGCCGATGACTACATCGGCAAACCCTTCGCCTTCGCGGAACTGATGGCGCGACTCGAGGCGATCACCCGCCGGCCGGCGCGGGAGGGCAGCGACGAGATCACCGAGATCCAGGTGGGGGACCTGCACGTCAACCTGCTCAGCCGGGAGGTGCGCCGGGCAGGCCAGAGCATCGACCTGCAACCCCGGGAGTTCCGCCTCCTCGAGTACCTGATGCGCAACAAGGACCAGGTGGTCACCCGCACGATGCTGCTGGAGAACGTCTGGGACTATCACTTCGATCCGCAAACTAACGTGATCGACGTGCACATCAGCCGGCTGCGCCGGAAAATCGACAAGGACTTCGAGCCCCCCCTGATTCACACCGTCCGTGGGGCGGGGTACCGACTGAGTGAATCCGCTTAGGCTGATCCGGACTTCCACGTTCCAGCTCGCCTGGTGGTACATGGGGGTCTTCGGGGCCTCAGCGCTGGTACTGATCGGCGTGGTGTGGTGGACCACGGTCGGCTACCTGGAGCAGCAGACCAACGCCACTATCGAGGCGGAGGTCACCGGTCTCGTCGAACAATATCGCCAGCGTGGCAAACGCGGGCTTGAGGCTCTGATCCGCGAGCGCATTGCCGTCAGCACCGGCGTCCCCACGGTGTACCTGTTTGCGGACCGGGACCTGCAGCCCCTGGCGGGCAACCTCGCTGCCTGGCCCGGAGCCGGTGCGGATGCCGAGGGCTGGTACAACTTCAGCCGCCTCGGTGAAGACGGCCGGCGCATCGGTGTGCGGGGCCAGGCCTTCGTACTGAGTGACGGGCGGCACCTGCTCGTGGCGCAGGACCAGAGCCGGCTGGAAGCCACCCGCTCGCTGATCAACGAAGCCTTTCTCTGGGCCCTGGGGGGAGGCCTGCTGCTCGCCCTCGCCGGCGGCTTCCTTATGAGTTACAGCGTGATGCGCAGAATCGAGGCCATCAACCGGGCCAGCCGGGAAATCATGATGGGCCGGCTGCAGAGCCGCATGCCGGTCCGGGGCATCAATGATGAATTCGACCAGTTGTCCGAGAATCTCAACGCCATGCTGGACAGGATCGACTCACTGATCGAAGGCGTGAAGTCTGTGGCCGACAACATTGCCCACGACCTGCGGACGCCACTGACCCGATTGCGCGGGCGACTGGAGAACCTGACAGCGCGGGCGGGACTCGATGAAGAACTCCGCGGCGAACTGACGTCTGCCATGACGGAGGCCGACCATCTCCTGGCTACCTTCCGGGCCCTGCTGCGCATTGCCCGTATCGAATCGGACACCAACGAGCGGGAATGGTCTGACGTGGATCTGCACCCCCTGCTGCAGGATGCGTGGGAGCTGTACCAGGCCGTGGGCGAAGAAAAGGACATCGTGGTCCAGCTCGGCACGGCGACAGGTCGCCTGCGAGGCGACCGGGATCTGCTCTTCCAGGCGCTGTGCAACCTGCTGGACAACGCGATTAAGTACAGCGGGGCCGGGTCTGAGGTGACACTCGACACCACGACGACTGCAGGCATAGTAGAGATCACCATCGCGGACCGGGGGCCCGGCGTTTCTGCGGCGGAACGCGACAAGGTGGTGAATCGCTTCTATCGCTCCGCCAGCGTCACCGGGGTGCCCGGCAGCGGGCTGGGCCTGTCCCTGGTCAACGCCATTGCCCGCCACCACGGCGGTCGACTCGTGCTCAGCGACAACGCTCCCGGGCTCCGGGCGACCCTGCATCTGCCCGCACTCCCCTCCGCGGGGGCCACTCCCCTTGCCGAGTTGGCCTTCGCCGGGGCGAACCCGTAGGCTTCAGTACGTCCTTAACCTGCGGAGTGTTCCATGGACCGGTTTCTCGTCAGAGCGCTCGTGGCTGCCATTGGCCTCTGGATAGCGGACGCCCTCATCAGTGGCCTCAGCTTTGACAGCGCGGCCTGGCTGCTCACTTCCGCCGTGGTCCTCGGCCTTATCAATGCGGTCGTCCGGCCGCTGGCCGTGATCCTGACGCTGCCAATCACACTCGTAACGCTGGGGCTCTTCATTCTGGTGCTGAACGCCGGAATGCTCGGCCTGGCAAGTTGGCTGCTGCCGGGCTTTCACGTGGCAGGTTTCTGGCCTGCGTTCTGGGGCGCCCTGGTAGTGAGCCTGGTCAGTGGCCTTGGGTCCTGGTTTTTTGGTCCCAGGGGCCGGATTGACGTAAAGGTCCACCGCAGCTGAGCAGCTTCAGTCACGCGGTACTCCTGTTGCGGGCGAAGTCGCGGCGCACCCGCTCCTCCATCTCCCGGGCTGCACGCTCGAAGGAAATGTTGCGGTACGCAGCGTCATGGCCAAGCCGGCGCAGGCGCCCCGCCAGGTATTCCTGCAGGTAGGCCCGGCGAAACCGCCAGGTACCCAGCTCACGGTACTGCTGGACATGCACGAGTTCGTGGGCGAGCAACGCGAGCAGCTCGGCGTCACCCTCGTCCTGCCACCCCCCGGCGAGGTAGATGCGCTGACGGTCCACATAGCCCCGGGGCCGACCGCGCACGTAGCGCGGGACGCCTTCGTGGAGCCAGATCGCTGCCAGGTTGAGCCCGGGGAAGTATGTTCCCAGCCTTGCCTGGAGCATTGGGGGTAGTGGTGCGCCCCCAGGGTGGTTCATCTGCTGGCTCATCCCGGCTGACCTCACTCGGCCCGGAGTGAATCCACGGGATCCAGCTGCGCCGCCCGCAGCGCCGGCAACACGCCCGCGATCAGGCCAATCAGCAGGGCTACGATCACGGCCAGCACCATGTAGGGCCAGGCTGGGCTGACGGGCAGCGTGGGCAGCAGCACGCCCAGCATGGCGATACACGCCAGTCCCAACAGAATGCCGAACACACCGCCGATGCCTGCCAGGAGCAGGGACTCGCCGAGAAACACATCGCGGATCTGGCGGCGCCGGGCCCCGATGGCCTGGAGCAGGCCGATCTCCGCCGTCCGCTCCCGCACCGCGATGGTCATTATGGTGAAGATGCCGACGCCACCGACCAGAAGGGAGATGCCACCGAGTGCCCCCACTGCAAACGTCACCACGTTCAGCACTGAGCCCAGCACGTCCAGCATCTGCTGCTGGGTGGTAATGGTGAAGTCCTCCCCGCCATGACGTGCAGTCAGCGTCCGGCGGATCGACTCGACAACTTCGTCGACCGGGGCGCCCTTCTCGTACATCACGTCGATCTCGAAGAGGCCCTCCCGGTTGAAGAGTTCCAGGCTCTTGGCCACGGGGATGTAGACCGCGTCGTCCAGATCGAAACCGAACATCGTGCCCTTCGACTCCATGACGCCAATCACGGTGTAGCGCTGCCCACCCACACGAATGCGCTCGCCGAGGGGACTGCGCGAGCCGAAAAGTTCGTTGCGCAGCTTGCTGCCCAGAACGGCGAAGGACCGGGGCGTATTGGGATCATCCGGCGGCAGGAATTTTCCGAGCGCCACCCGGAAGGACAGGGCCTCAGTCAGCTCATCGCCGGTTCCGCTGACGATGGTCTTGCGTTCGCGGCCGCCACCTTCCACCGACCCGCTGCCCTGAACCAGGGGCAGCGTGGCCCTGACGTAGGGCAGTCGCTTCAGGGCCTCGGCGTCCGCCAGACTCAGCGGCCGCGCTGAATTCAGCACGCCCGTGGGCAGGCCAAAGGTCTGGGCCTTGCCCGGATTGACGGCGATGATGTTGGTGCCGAACTGGGTGAACTGGGCCACCATGTAATTGCGCAGGCCCTGGCCCATCGAGGTGAGCAGGACCACTGCTGCCACCCCGATCGCGATCCCGAGCGCCGTCAGGCCGCTGCGAAGCTTGTGGGACACGGCAGACGTCGCGGTGAAACCGACGAGTTCCCTGGCGTTCATTGGCGCCCCATCACCGACGACCCAGCGCTGCGACAGGATCGAGGCCGGCCGCCCGGCGCGCAGGCAGGATGCCGAAGAGCATGCCGCAGCCCATGGCCAGCAGGACCGCACCGGCCACAGCCCAGACCGGGGGACGGAAGGTGAACTCGGTGTAGAACCCGGCCAGCGCGAGCAGGATGCCGTAACCGGCGACGACGCCAACCACGGCGCCGAGCAGCGCGAGGTAGAGCGCCTCCGCCAGAAACAGCCCGAGAATCTGGCGGCGACGAGCCCCCAGGGCCTTGAGCAACCCGATCTCCTGGGTGCGCTGACTGACTGCCACCAGCATGACGTTCATGATCAGCACGCCGGCGACCAGCAGGCTGACCGCCGCAATGCCGCCCAGCGCCCGGGTCAGCGTACCGAGAATGCCGTCGAAGGTCTGGAGGACCGCATCCTGGGTCACGACGGTCACGTCTTCGTCGCCCCGATGCCGCTCCTTCAGGGTCTGGACGATGAACCGCCTGGCCGCTGGCATCGCGTCCCGGCCCCGGGCCTGAACGATGATGCGGAACAAGGCCGGCGAGTTGAAGATGCTTTGCGCCATCGCCACCGGCATCAGCACCAGCTGGTCCGCATCGACCATGACGGACATGCCCTGGGGCGCCAGAACGCCGGAAATGCGGCAACGTCGGTCGCTGACGCGCAGCCAGCGCCCCACCGGGGGTTCGCCGCGAAACAGTTCCCGGCCAATCGTGCTGCCGACGACGCAGACGGCGGCCTCCCGGTCCATGTCTCCTGCCGGCAGAAACTCGCCGCTCGCCATCTGCCAGCCGCGAATCTCCCGGAATGCGGCCGTGGTGCCCATGATCGTGACATCACGCTCCAGCGAACCGGACGATGCGGCCGCCTCGCCGACGATGACCGGCGCCAGGATGTCGATGGCGGCGCTCCGCTCCAGGGCGCGGGCGTCACCCAGCGTCAGGTCCCGGGGCGTAGCGCCACCGAGCATGGCAGCTCCGGCGCCGGTGGTCTCCGTGCGCCCGGGCAGGACGATCAGCAGGTTGGTGCCCAGCGACCGGAACTCATCCGTGACGTACAGGCGGGCGGCTTCACCAAGTCCGGTCAGCACCACCACGGCGGCGACGCCGATCGCCGTCGCGAGCAGCATCATCGCCGTGCGCAACGGATAGCGGAACAGGGCGCCAAGAGCCAACCGATTCTGGTCGGCAAACCTCATTCCGACGAGTCCCGGACGATCTGCCCATCGCGCATCAACAGCCGGCGATGCGCCCGTTCACCGATGGCAGGATCGTGGGTGACGACGATCAGGGTCAGGCCCTGCGCGTGTAGCGCTTCCATAATCTTCACCACCTCGCCGCCGGCAGCGCTGTCCAGGTTCCCCGTCGGTTCGTCGGCTAGAAGAATCCGTGGCTGCATGACCACGGCACGGGCAATAGCCACGCGCTGACGCTCGCCGCCGGAAAGCTGGTTAGGGCGGTGATCGATCCGTGGACCCAGCCCCATATTCTCCAGCGCAGTGCGGGCCCGGTCCCGGCGGTCCGCCCGCGGCATGCCGGCCAGCAGCATCGGCAGCTCGACGTTTTCGAGGGCGCTCATCCGGGCAATCAGGTGAAAGATCTGGAAGACAAAGCCGATCTCCCGTTGCCGCGTGTCGGCCAGGCGGTCGTCAGGCATGCTGGACGTCTGCACGTCCCCCAGCCAGTACTCCCCGGCAGTGGGTCGGTCGAGCAGTCCGAGAATGTTCAGCAGCGTGGATTTGCCGGAACCGGAGGGGCCCATCAGCGAAAGGTACTCCCCCTTAGCGATGCTCAGGTTCACACCGTCCAGCGCCCGCACGAGCTGATCCCCAACCTCGAAGGTGCGGGTGAGGCCCGCCAGGCGGATCAGCGGACCGGCGACCGGCCCGGGCTTCAGGTCACTCGCGGACGGCAGCGACGCCATCGGCCACACCCTCGCGATCCACCGAAGTCACCACGAGTTCGCCGGCTTTGAGACCCGACCGGATCTCCGTGTATTCCCAGTTGGCGACCCCCTTCTCGATAGTCCTCGACGCCAGCAGACCTGTGTCGGGATTCAGGAGGAGAACACGCTTGCCGTCCAGGATCGCCTGGCTGGGAATGCGCAGGACGTTCTCCCGGTTCTCGAGAATGATTTCCACGTCGGCGCTGTAACCGGGCAACAGGTTGTACTTCTCGGGATTCTCGATCTCGGCTTCAACCTCGACGGTGCGCGCCTGTTTTTCCGTGTCGAGCACATAGGGTGCCACCCGGCGCACGAAGCCGGGGAAGCGCTGGTTCGGAAAGGCGTCCAGTGAGATCGAGGCGCGCTGCCCGGCCTTGACGGCGGGTGCGTCCACTTCATCAATGGGCGCCGAGATATACAGGCAACTGCCGTCCACCAGATCCACGGTGGGCGGGGTCGGTACCCCCACAGGCGACGGCGTGACGAACTCGCCCACCTCGCCATTGATCTCTGCGACCACGCCCGCAAACGGCGCGCGCAGGATTGTCCGCTCAAGCTCGGCCTTCGCCACGTCGATGCGGGCCTGACTCACCCGCTCCTGATCGCGGGTTGCGTCACACCCCGCCGCCCGGGCGTCGGCGTCCCCCACGGCGCGTTCAGTCTCGCCTTCGGACACCAGGTTCTGGATCCTGAGCTGACGAATGCGGGTGGCGTTCTTTGCCGCCACGCTCGCCGTGGCACAGGCTTCCCGCGTCCGGCTGCGGGACGCGACGGCCTCCCGCTCCGCCTGGGACACCTGGGCGCGCTGATCCAGATTCCAGAGCTCCAGCAGGATGTCGCCCTTCCGGACTTTGTTGCCTTCCTTGAACGGGAGCCTGGCAATCTGCCCGCCCATCGGCGGCGCAAGCCTGGCCCGGTCGCACGCATCCACGGTACCGGCGCGGGTGTTGGCCACAGTCGCGAGTACCGCCCCAACCTTTACCTCCGCCAGGGTGACCTGAACGGGCTGCGGCCGGGAGAGATACCAGGCCAGCACCGCGGCGGCTGCGATAAAGGCCAGCAAGGCAAAAATGCGCACACCGCGACTACCCACGTCAGTGTTACTCCGGGGGGAAGAAATGTCCGCCGAAGTATAAGGGGCCACGTGCTACTGTTCATCCGTACAGCTACTGATCTTCGGGAGGCTCCGGCCCTTGTCCCTGCCACCGGGTTCCGTCATTCGCGGCCGCGGCGTCGCAACCCGTCCCGCCGGGCGCTTTGCGCGGGAGGAAACGTGCCCCGAACCGGACGATGACGACCCGCCGGCTCCCGCACCCGGGACCGAACTGATCCCCGAGACGATTCGCAGCATCATTTCCCGCAATCAGTCGCCGGATATTCCCTTCGAGCAGTCGATCAATCCCTACCGGGGCTGCGAGCACGGCTGCGTCTACTGCTACGCGCGCCCTTCCCACGCCTATATGGATCTGTCGCCGGGACTCGACTTCGAGCAGAAGATCTACACCAAGCCGGGGGCCGCTGCCGTCCTGCGCCAGGAACTTTCCAGGCGTGGCTACCGCTGCTCACCCATCACTCTGGGCGCCAACACCGACGCCTGGCAGCCCGCGGAGCGGGAGCTCCGCATCACCCGCCAGATCCTGGAAGTGCTCGTGGAGTTCCGGCACCCGGTGAGCATCATCACCAAGTCGGCACTGGTGGAGAGAGACCTGGACCTCTTGCAGGATCTTGCCAGGGACAACCTCGTACACGTGCTCGTGAGCGTGACGACACTGGACGACGAGCTGAAGCGCCGCATGGAACCCCGCACCGCAGGGCCCAAGCGGCGGCTCGAGACGGTCAGCCGACTGAGTGCAGCGGGCATTCCCTGCGGGGTGCTGGCCGCGCCGATGATTCCCGGGCTCAACGATCACGAACTCGAAAATATTCTGGCGGCCTCTGCGGACGCCGGTGCCCGCTTCGCCGGCTATGTGCTGCTCCGCCTGCCCCACGAGGTGGAGCCGATCTTTGCAGACTGGCTGCAGCTCCAGTACCCGCTGAAGGCGGCCAAAGTGCTGAGCCTGATTCGGCAGGTGCGGGGCGGTAGTTTGAACGATGCGCAATTCGGCAGCCGCATGCGCGGCTCCGGACCGTTAGCCGCCCTGCTGGCCCAGCGGTTTGCCGCCGCCTGTCGCCGGCACAGGTTCACGCGGGAGTCGGAGGCAGCGTTGGATAGCACGCGGTTCAGGGTACCGGAGGGGCCGGGGACCCAGCTGAGCTTGCTGGGTTGAAGAAATACTAATTATGGATGCTAATACAGCTACTAGACCACTTATAGTCTTTTAGGAATGTTTTTAAACCTATTAATTATTAATATACTATGGATGTTTCTACATCCACGGCGTAGCCTTCCGTGGCCAATGGCTGCTCTTACATCTACCTATGCCTTCCTCAAACACGACTGAAGAACTGGAAGCCCAGTTGGGCCTGCAGATCCGGGCGCTGCGGCTGCGCCGGAACGTGGACCAGCAGGCCCTTGCCGAGCAGGCAGGCGTCGCCCTGAGTGCCCTGAAGAACGTGGAATCCGGCAAAGGGTCGACGCTGAAAACCCTGCTCAAGGTGCTCCGCGCGCTGGACCGCCTGGACTGGATCAGCAACCTCGCACCCACTGTCTCCATCAGCCCGCTGCAATTGCTGAAGCAGAAAGCCCCGCGCCAACGCGCGTCCTCGCGACGCACACCATCGACCGTCCGGCGCTGACGACGCCTCCTGCTTCATGTACCGGAAGGTCAGCGTCGTCGAGGTCAGGATCTGGGGTCGCCGCGTTGGTGCCGTCGCCCGGGACCCCCGACTCGACTACTACGCCTTCGAGTACGCGCCGGAATTCATCGCCTCACGTCTCGAACCGGCACCGCTGACGATGCCGTTGTCTGCAGCCGGCAGCGCCTTCATTTTCACCGACCTCCCAACCACCACGTTCCAGCGCCTGCCGGCGATGCTGGCAGACGCCCTGCCCGATGATTTCGGCAACGGGCTGATCGATGCCTGGATGGCGACCAAGGGTATCGCCAGGGATGCCATCACCCCGCTCGACCGGCTGGCCTATATGGGCAAACGGAGCATGGGTGCCCTGGAATTCCGCCCGGTGCGGGGGCCTACGGCGAAAAGCAGCACGGCGGTGCAACTCTCACGGCTGGTGGACAGTGCCCGGCAGGCCATTCATGGCGAGCTGAATAACGATCGGAACGCCAGTGCGGCCCTGAAACAGATTCTCCAGGTGGGCACCTCGGCGGGCGGTGCCAGGGCCAAGGCCACCATCGCCTGGAATCCGGTCACGCTCGAGATGCGCGCCGGACTCTTTGAAACGGAGCCGGGATTCGAGCACTGGCTGCTGAAGTTCGACGGTATCGGCAGCGACCGGGAACTGGGTTCCACACAAAGCTACGGCCGCATCGAGTACGCCTACTCCCTGATGGCCCGGGCGGCGGGGATCCAGATGGCCCCCTGCCGGCTGCTGGAAGAGAACGGTCGCGCTCACTTCATGACGCAGCGTTTCGACCGGGATGGCAATCAGAAACACCACCTCCAGAGCCTGTGTGCACTCCGGCACCTGGACTTCAAGCAGAAGGCGACCCATGACTACAACCAGTACCTTCAGACGCTGCTGGAGCTGAATCTAGCGCCCGAGGCACGGGACGAGGCCTTCCGCAGGATCGCTTTCAACGTGCTGGCAAAAAACTGCGACGATCACACGAAGAACTTTGCCTTCCTGCTGCCTGAGGGTGGCCGCTGGCAACTCGCACCCGCCTACGACGTGACCTTTGCCTACAACCCGAAGGGTGAGTGGACCTACCAGCACCTGATGTCCGTCAACGGCAGGTTTGCCGGCATTACGCGGGACGATCTGCTCACGGTTGCGGACCGGTTCGGAATCGGCCGGGCCCCGCACATTCTCAAGGCCGTCCAGGAGGCCGTGGCTGCCTGGCCGGACTTTGCGCGAACGGCAGGGCTGCGGGACAAGGATGTAAGCCGGATTGGCAGGGAGCACATCAAGCTATCAGCCATCCGTGGTCGGGGGCCGCGCCACGATCCGGAAACGCACCTTGATTTGATCCCGCACGGATAGCAGACCACCCATCACCGTGAACGGCGTCAGGCCCAAGTCCTTGTGAGTGACGGTGAACGCGCCACTTGCCTGTAGTTCCTTCGGTCCTTGTTCCACCCGGACCGGCACCCGCAGTTCGTGGGTCTGGCCCTTGACCTCAATAGAAACCGTCATGGTGTACTCAGGACCTCGCCCTTCAACCTTCTGGCTGGTCAGCCGGATAGCGGGAAAGCGCGCGGCGTCCAGCAACGGGTCACTCAGCATGTTCTCGCGGGTCTCGCTCATCGCAGCGTCATCCACGACGTCCTGAAAGTCCTCGCCCTCCTCAGAACGGCGTTCGGCGTTGTCCACCACCAAGCTCGCGACCGGCAGCACCAGGCTGACCCGCGGCTCTTGGCCCTTGTCGTCGACGAAAATGTCGCCCTGGAGCGACCGGCTGCTCACCACGTGGTTGTGGCCGAGCCGCGCCATGGGCCCGTCGCGATAGGCCAGTACCCGCACGTCCGATTCGGCGGATGCCACGCGATACCGGTTGTAGCCGGCCGGGACTTCCAGACTGACCGGCGGCGTGGCTCCTGGTTCAGCCGGCGTGACGGGCGCGGCTTCCCGAACGGGCCGACAACCCGACTGGAACAGGAGCAGGGCTGCGAGGAGCAGCAACCCGGCTGAGCGGCCGGAGGAAACGGCTGGCGTTAGCGGCATGGCCCCACGCCGTGGCGGAAGAGACGAGCAGTATTACCCGAAGTAGTCCTTCGGATCGAGGCCAAAGGCTCCGGGCTCCAGGCCGCGGAGAATCCAGCGGGCGTCGTCACCATCGCCACCGGCTGGCTTTCCCTTGAGATCCAGCAGCGCCTGGCGGCTGACCGGCGTCTTGGCGGCAGTGAGCAGCAGCATCAGCTTGGGGCGCAGCCGCTGCACCCGGTTCTGTTCGATCACGAGCGCCACTTCGCCAGTGTTCAGCTCGACCAGTGAACCTGTGGGAAACATGCCGACCGCCTGCACGAACTGCTCCACAAGCTCGGGCTGAAAACCTGTTCCGGACAGGCCGTTGAGTTCCCGGACCGCGTCATAGGCAGACCTGGCCGGTGCGTAGGGCCTCTTGGTCGTCATCGCGTCAAAGGAGTCGATCAGGCCGGCAATGCGCCCGAACACCGGCACATCCGCACCCTGGAACCCCTTCGGGTAGCCCGAGCCGTCATGCCGCTCGTGGTGATGCTGGATCATGGCCAGCACATCGGCGTTCAGGCCCAGCGCGTTCTTGACCAGGTCGAGTCCGACGGCTACATGTTTCTTGACGATAGCCCGCTCTACGTCATCCAGTGGGCCCGCCCTGGCGAGGACGTCTGCCGGGAGCTTCGCGTTGCCGAGATCCAGCAGCATGCCGCCCAGAGCCAGGGTCTCGAGGCCAGGTCGTTCAAAGCCCAGATGGCGGCCCAGAATCACCGCCCACACCGCGCTGCCGATGGAGCGCTGGGGACCTGCTGTCTCCCGCTTGCGCAGGCAGACCAGCCAGGCCATCGCGTCCTGGTTACGCAGAATGCTGTCGATGAGCGGCCCCGCCACTTCCTTGAGCCGCGGCGCATCGAGCCCGCGCCCCTGCTGAAACCGCTCGAGGACGTCCAGCAGCACCGTGGCAGCGGCGTCGTAGGCGAGGGCCGCCTTCGGCGCTTCGAGGCGCGTGGGAACGGCATTCCGGTAGTGCTTCGTCTGGAAGAAGGTTGCAAGTGTGCCGGTCCGATCGAGGCGTGCGAGGGCATCACCGAGTCGACGCTGCAGACTGGGGCGCGTGGCGTGTTCGAGGCGGGTAGCCGGGGTGGCCAGGGACTGGGCGTACTTCTCGGCTCTGAGGCGCGCCTCCATCACCGTCTTCCGGGGCACGGAGCCCTGGGTCGCATCGACGTAGACGTGTTTGCAGAAATTCCGCAGCAGTCGCAGTTCTTTGTCGTCCGCGATCTCGAAACCCTTGAAGAGAAATGGCGTTTCCAGCCACGGCCGATCGAGCTGCGCCACATACATGCCACACTCGAGGTTTGAGGTTTCGATCTTGAGCCGTTTGAGGAGCACAGGCAGACCCTTGCGGCCGGCATCCGGCCGGCAGGCACCCTCGCCATACTATGGGGTGGTCTCGCCAGCCGTCGGGCCTCGGTCACACTTTCAAGACCCGTCAGCGCGTCCTGTAGGAGCGCCTTTAGGCGCGATCGGTACCTGTTCGCGCCTAAAGGCGCTCCTACGGCGCTCCTACGAGGCGCACTTCACGCCGGTGCCACCCAGGCCGCAATAGCCTCCGGGGTTCTTGGCCAGGTACTGCTG
>Ga0209181_10004631_pt1 | contig 20287 bp, 17 predicted proteins | sample MAT05_FD_187208 | JGI IMG/M metagenome (GOLD analysis project Ga0209181, IMG submission 187208) | Freshwater microbial communities from Lake Fryxell liftoff mats and glacier meltwater in Antarctica - MAT-05 (SPAdes) (version 2) | ecosystem: Environmental > Aquatic > Freshwater > Ice > Liftoff... | reverse complement strand
CGGAAGATATCGGCAACGACATCGCCGTCGCCACCCAGCAGCGCCTTGGTGCTGCACATCTCGGCGCAGATCGGCAGCTTGCCTTCGGCGAGGCGATTGCGACCGTACTTTTCATTTTCGGCGGCCGATCCGTTGTCCTCGGGGCCCCCGGCGCAGAAGGTGCACTTGTCCATCTTTCCGCGCAGGCCGAAGGTGCCATTGCTGGGGAACTGCGGCGCGCCGAAGGGGCAGGCGTAGCTGCAGTAGCCACAGCCTATGCAGGTGTCCTTGTCGTGAAGCACCACGCCTTCGTCGGTGCGGTAGAAGCAGTCGACAGGGCACACCGCCATGCACGGCGCGTCACTGCAGTGCATGCAGGCCACCGAGATGCTCTTCTCGCCCGGCACGCCGTCGTTGAGCGTGACGACGCGGCGCCGGTTGACGCCCCACGGTACCTCGTGCTCGGCCTTGCACGCAGTGACGCAGCCGTTGCACTCGATGCAACGCTCTGCGTCGCAGATGAACTTCATTCGGGCCATTTCAATAACTCCTTTAGCCTGCCGCCGGGCCGCCCCAAGGCAGGCGACGGCCCCCTCGGGGGGGAAGCGAACGCAGTGAGCTTGGGCGTCGACATCAGGCTGCCCGCTCTACCTGGCAAACGGTGGTCTTGGTCTCTTGCATCATCGTCACGCTGTCGTAGCCGTAAGTGGTGGCGGTGTTGACCGCCTCACCGAGGACGATGGGCGCCGTGCCACTCGGATAGAACGCCCTCATGTCGGTACCTTGCCAGCGGCCGGCAAAATGGTAGGGCATGAAGGTGGTTGCGCGGTCGACCCGCTCCGTCACCTGCGCCTTGACCTTGATGCGCGCACCCGTCGGCGTGGTGACCCACACATCCTCGCCATTGCGTATGCCGCGGTCGTTGGCCGCCACCGGGTTGATCTCGATGAACATGTGCTGCTGCAGCTCGGCGAGATAGCGGTTGGAGCGCGTCTCGTCGCCGCCGCCCTCGTACTCGACCAGGCGGCCGCTGGTCAGGATCAGCGGGAAGGTCCGGCCGATGTCCTTGTTCTTCTCCTGCACCGACTTGAACAGCGTCGGCAGGCGCCAGAAGGCCTTCTTGTCGTCGTGCGTGGGGTACATGGCCACCAGTTCGGGCCGCGTCGAATACAGCGGCTCGCGGTGCTGCGGGATCGGGTCGGGGAAGTTCCAGACCACCGCACGGGCGCGGGCGTTGCCAAAGGGATGGCAGCCGTGGTTCACCATCGCCACGCGAATGATGCCGCCCGACGAATCGGTCTTCCAGTTCTTGCCCTCGGCCTTCTTCTGCTCGTCCTCGGTGAGCTCGCTCCACCAGCCCAGCTTCTTGAGCAGCAGGTGGTCGAACTCCGGATAGCCGGTGGTGAGGTCGGCTCCCCTGGAATGTGAACCGTCGGCCGCCAGCAGAGACTGGCCGTCGCGCTCGACACCGAAGTTGGCGCGGAAGTTGCCGCCGCCCTCCATGACGTGCTGCGACGTGTCGTACAGGATATGCGTGCCCGGGTGCTTCATCTCGGGCGTGCCCCAGCAAGGCCACGGCAGGCCAAAATACTCGCCGTCGAGCTTGTAGCCCGTCTCCTTGTCGATGCCGCCCTTGGCGCGCAATGTGTTGACATCGAAGACATGCATGTTGCGCATGTGCGCCTTCAGCCGTTCCGGGCTCTGGCCGGTGTAGCCGATGGTCCAGACCGAGCGGTTGATTTCGCGCAGGATGTCCTCTGGCGCGGGCTCGTCCAGGCCCTTGATCTTCTGCATCTTGTAGTTCTTGACGAGTTGCTCGGCGAACCCGAGCTTCTGCGCCAGCTGGTACATGATCATGTGGTCGCTGCGCGATTCATACAGCGGGTCCATGACCTTCTCGCGCCATTGCAACGAGCGGTTCGAGGCCGTGACCGAGCCGCTGGTCTCGAACTGCGTGCACGCCGGCAGCAGGTAGACCGCGCGCTTGGGATTCAGGTCTTCGGCCTTGCCGGGCATGGCCGCCATCGCCGCCGTGGCCGACGGGAAGGGGTCGACCACGACCAGCAGGTCGAGCTTGTCCATGGCCTTCTTGAGGTCGAGGCCGCGCGTCTGCGAGTTGGGCGCATGGCCCCAATAGAACATGCCGCGCAGGTTGCTCGGCTGGTCGATCAACTCGTTCTTCTCGAGCACGGCGTCGAACCAGCGCGAGATGGTCAAGCCGGGCTTGGTCATCATGCCGGGCGCGTACTGCTTCTTCATCCACTCGAAGTCGACACCCCAGGCCGCGGCGTAGTGCTTGAAGGCCCCTTCGGCGATACCGTAGTAGCCCGGCAGGGAGTCGGGGTTGGGGCCGACGTCGGTGATGCCCTGCACGTTGTCGTGGCCGCGGAAGATGTTGGCACCGCCACCGGACTTGCCGATGTTGCCCAGCGCCAGCTGCAGCAGGCACGAGGCCCGCACCATGGCGTTGCCGATGGTGTGCTGCGTGTGGCCCACGCACCAGACGAGGGTACTCGGGCGGTTCTCGGCCATCGTCTTGGCCACCTGCAGGCAGGTGGCCTCGTCGACACCCGAAGCCTCGAGCACCTTGTCGGGCGTCCACTTGGCCAGCACTTCGTCACGCACCTTGTCCATCGCCCAGACGCGGTCTTCGATGTACTTCTTGTCCTCCCAGCCGTTCTTGAAGACGTGGTACAGCACGCCGTACAGGAACGGGATGTCCGCGCCCGAGCGCATGCGCACGTACTGGTCCGCCTTGGCTGCCGTGCGCGTGAACCGGGGGTCCACCACGATCATCTTGCAGCCCTTTTCCTTGGCATGCAGCATGTGCATCAAGGACACCGGATGCGCCTCGGCAGCGTTGCTGCCGATATACATCGCCGCCTTGGCGTTCTGCATGTCGTTGTACGAGTTGGTCATCGCACCGTAGCCCCACGTATTCGCCACACCGGCGACTGTCGTGGAGTGGCATATTCGTGCCTGGTGATCGCAGTTGTTGCTGCCCCAGAGGGACATCCACTTTCTGAGCAGGTACCCCTGCTCGTTGTTGCTCTTGCACGAACCGACGATGAAGATGCTGTCGGGCCCGCTTTCGTTGCGCAGCTCGAGCAGGCGGGCGCTGATCTCGGTCAGCGCCACGTCCCAGCTGATGCGCTGGTACTTGCCGTCGACCAGCTTCATCGGGTACTTGAGACGGAACTCGCCGCGCGCGTGGTCGCGCACTGCCGCTCCCTTGGCGCAATGCGCGCCCAGGTTGATCGGCGAGTCGAACACCGGCTCCTGGCGTACCCAGACGCCGTTCTCGACGACAGCGTCGATGGCGCAGCCGACCGAGCAATGCGTACAGACCGTGCGCTTGACCTCGATCTTGGCGCCGCCCTGGGCGGCCTTGCCGGTGGTGTCGGCCGCGTCGGCCTTGCGTACCAGCGTCAATTGGGACGCGGCCAGGCCGACGCCGACGCCCAGACCGGAGCGGCGCAAAAACTTGCGCCGGTCCATCGTGGGTATTGCGCGCGACAGGCCGCGCGCCAGACCGTCGACGAGCGAGCGGGACGACGACGTCGCCCCCTCACCCGAAGACTTGCGTGTCAACAACATGGTGCCTCCTGTCGGACAACGGGTTGGTTTGGAAGACCGGACTGCCGCCAGCCGCCGCTAGACGCGGGCCGTGGCGTAGTAACGCTTCACGTGTTCGGTGAGCCGGTAGCCGGTGCCCTCGGTCGGCTCGGGCGGCGTGGCAGTGGCTTGCGCGGGCGCCTTCACGTGGCCGGGCAGCACGGCGGCCACCGCGGCAAGGGCCCCGGCAGCGCCGGCACCGGCAAAGACAGTGCGGCGGGTGAGCGCCGGCGTGGATGACTTGCTCATCGGGTTGACCTCCATGGGGTGGGGCTCAGAACCGGGCCCGCAAGGCCCGCCCTGATTAACCTCCTAGGCAAACCCTTATTCAAGGGGATTGACCCTATTTAATTCAAGAGAATTTGTCGTGCATCAAGCGGGTTGGCTTTGTGGCCCGGCGCGCCGCGTCGATACCGATGTCCGCGGCGGCGTGCCCGACGCAGAATCCGCTCTCCGCCGTCCCCCTGCCACCCCGCGCGCATGCGTCCACAGCCCGTCCACTGACGTGATCATCGGCACCGCAGGGCACATCGACCACGGCAAGACCTCGCTCGTCAAGGCGCTGACGGGCGTCGACACCGACCGCCTGAAGGAAGAAAAAGAGCGCGGCATCACAGTCGACCTCGGTTTTGCCTACCAGGCACTGCCCGACGGCGACGTGCTGGGCTTCGTCGACGTGCCCGGCCACGAGAAGCTGGTGCGCAACATGCTGGCCGGCGCCACCGGCATCGACCACGTGATGCTGGTCATCGCCGCCGACGACGGCCCGATGCCGCAAACGCGCGAACACCTTTCCATCCTGGGCCTGCTGGGGCTGTCGCAGGGCGTGGTGGCGCTGACCAAGTGCGACCTCGTCCCGACGGAGCGGCTGGCGCAGGCGACAGCCGAGGTGCGCGCCCTGCTCGGCACGAGCAGCCTCGCCGCAGCACCCATCCTGCCGCTGTCGTCAGTCACTGGCGAAGGCATGGCCGCGCTGCGAAATCACCTGGAGCAAGCACGCTCGTCGCGCGCCGCCGCGCCGCCGACGGGCCTGTTCAGGCTGGCCGTGGACCGCAGCTTCACGCTGGCGGGCATCGGCACCGTGGTCACCGGCACGGCCTTCGCGGGCCGGGTATCGGTGGGCGACAAGCTGACGATCACGCCCAGCGGACGCGAGCTGCGCGTGCGTGGCGTCCACGCCCAGAACCAGCCGGCCGCCGAGGGCCGCGCCGGGCAGCGACTGGCGCTCAACCTGGCCGGCGCCGACAAGGCCGACATCCGGCGCGGCGACTGGATCGTTGCCGCGACGCTGCACGCACCCACCCAACGCCTGGATGTCCGGCTGCAGGTGCTGGGCAGCGAAACCCGCCCGCTGGCCCACTGGACGCCGGTGCACCTGCACCTGGGCGCCGAGGACGTCGGCGCCCGTGTGATGCTGCTGGAAGGTGCGGCCTTGGCGCCCGGGGCCAGCGCCCTCGTGCACCTCAGCCTGGACCGCCCCATCGGCGCGCTGCACGGCGACCGCTTCATCCTGCGCGACCAGTCGGCGCTGCGCACGCTGGGCGGCGGCACGGTCATCGATGCCTTCCCGCCGGCAAGCCGCCGGCACCGTGCGCGGCGGCTGGCGGCGCTGGCGGCGTTGGAGCTGCCGACGCCCGCCGAGGCCTTGGCCGCCACGTTGCGCCTGGAGGCGCCGCAAGGCCTTGCGGCCCGGCAGTTCGCCATCCAATGGAACCTGACCGACGACGACAGGCAGGACCTGCTGGCCCGCGTGCCGCACCGGGCCATCACCGACGCCGGGCAGGAATTGCTGTTCGCGCCGGGCCAGCTCGAGCGCTGCGCCGAGGCGGTGACGCAGCACCTGGGCGCCCACCATCGCAAGTCGCCCGACAGCCCCGGCCTCGTCGAGGAGACGCTGCAACGCGCCATCCGCGACAAGCCGGCCGGCGCTGTCTTCGGTTGGCTGCTGCAGGGGCTGGTCAAGCAAGGCCAGCTCAAACGCGACGGCCGGCATCTGGCGCTGGCCAGCCACGACGCGTCGCTGCAAGGCACCGAGAAGCAGATCTGGGAACGCCTGAAGCCCTGGCTGGACGAAGGCGGCATCCATCCGCCGATGCTCAGCGATCTGCTGCTGCGCGACCGCAACCTGCGCAAGGACCCGGTGCTGCGCGTGATGCAGCGCCTGCAGCGCATGGGCAAGATCCACCCGGTGGGCGCCGAGTACTTCATCCAGACCGCCCACCTGCTGCAGCTCGCGGTGCGCGCGCACGAACTCGCCCAGGCCGATCCGAACCAGCGTCTGAATCTGAAGGAGCTGCGCGAGCGCACGGGCATCAGCCGCCATCTTTCGGTGCCGCTGGTAGAGTACTTTGACCAGATCGGCCTGACCCAGCGCGACGAGGTCGGGCGCCACTTCCGCCGCGACCCGCGCAAGGTTTTCGAAGTCTGACGCACTGCCCGCCTCTGGAGGGTGATCGTCCCCCGGTGGGGCGTCCGGTCTGCAAAACCGGGTGGGGCTGCCAAGCAGTCCCAGGTGGGTTCGACTCCCACCGCCCTCCGCCGGAGTTTTGGCCCACCCCCGAAGCGCCTGGCGGCGCTTCCCCCTCAGGGGGGCGCCGCTGGCGGCCCGGCGAAGCCGGTTCCGCGGCGGCCGCTTGAGGGGAGGCCCGCTGGCGCGGCCTCGTCCGTGATGGAACACTGCATGCATGACTGCCGACGCCTCGCATCGCCCCCCCTCGCTGGACAAGCTGCTCGCCACGCCCGCGCTGCGCGCCCTGCAGGCGCAGCACGGCCGCGCCGCCACGCTCAGCGCCGCGCGCGCGGCGCTGGACGCATGGCGCACCGGCACCGACGCCCTGCCCTTCGACGCGCTGACCTTCGATGCAGCCTGCACCGGCCGGCTGAACGCGCAGGCCCGGCGGGCGCTGCGCCCCGTGTTCAACCTCACCGGCACCGTGCTGCACACCAACCTGGGCCGCGCGGTGATGGCGCCTGAGGCCATCGACGCTGTGCTGGCGGTGATGCGCGGCGCCTCCAACCTGGAGTACGCCCTGGCCAGCGGCGGGCGCGGCGACCGCGACGACCACATCGACGGCCTGCTCAAGGAACTCACCGGCGCCGAGGCCGCCACCGCCGTCAACAACAATGCCGCCGCGGTGCTGCTGGTGCTGGCGGCGCTGGCCGACCGCAAGGAAGTGCCGGTTTCGCGCGGCGAGCTGATCGAGATCGGCGGCGCCTTCCGCATCCCCGACATCATGCGTCGCGCCGGCGCCCGGCTGGTCGAGGTGGGCGCCACCAACCGCACCCACCTCAGCGACTTCGAAGCCGTGCTCGGGCCGCGCACGGCGCTGGTGATGAAGGTGCACACCAGCAACTACGCCATCCAGGGCTTCACCGCCAGCGTGCCGGTGGCCGAGCTGGCGGCCCTGTGCAAGGCGCATGGCCTGCCCTTCGTCGAAGACCTGGGCAGCGGCACCCTGGTCGACCTCACGCGCTGGGGCCTGCCGGCCGAGCCGACACCCATGCAGTCCATCGCCGCCGGCGCCAACATCGTCACCTTCAGCGGCGACAAGCTGCTCGGCGGGCCCCAGGCCGGGCTGATCGTGGGCGACAAGGCGCTGATCCAGAAGATCAAGCGCCACCCGCTCAAGCGCTCGCTGCGGCTGGACAAGATGACCATCGCCGCGCTCGAAGCCACGCTCAAGCTCTACCGCGACCCCGACCGCCTGGCCGAACGCCTGCCCACCCTGCGCCTGCTGACACGCGACGAGGCCGAACTGCGCCAGCTCGCCGAGCGCCTGGCGCCGGCACTCGCGCTCGCGCTGGGCGAGCGGGTCAGCGTGCAGATCATGGCCTGCCGCAGCCAGATCGGCAGCGGCTCGCTGCCCGTCGACCGCCTGCCCAGCGTCTGCCTGGCGCTGGGCGCCCCGGCAGGCAGCAAGCGCGCCGGCCGCCTGCCCGAGCGTCTGAGCGAGGCCCTGCGCGGGCTGCCCATCCCCGTCATCGGTCGCATCGAGAACGGCCAGGTCCGCCTGGACCTGCGCTGTCTGGACGGCGCCGCGGCCGAGCAGGCGTTCCTGGACCAGCTGCCCGTCCTCGCTGCCGCCACCCTCTAGCGCGGCAGTCACATCGATCGCGAACCCCCATGCCAAACCTGCCCGTCAATCTCGGCGACATCGCTCTCGCCATCCAGCTTTCGCTGGCGCCGGTGTTCCTGCTCACGGGCATCGCTGGCATGCTGAACGTGATGGCCGGGCGGCTGGCCCGCATCATCGACCGGGGTCGCCAGTTGACCGAGAGCCCGGCAAGGCCACCCGGCCCGCGCGACAGCACGTTCCAGGTCGAGATCCAGAACCTGGAACGACGTCGCCACCTGGCCAGCGCCGCCATCACCGCCTGCACGCTGTCGGCGCTGCTGGTGTGTACCGTCATCGCGACACTGTTCCTGGAAGTGCTGTTCCGGGCCGAGTTCAGGTGGCTGATCGGCCTGCAGTTCACCGGGGCGACGCTGGCCCTGGTGGTGGGGCTGGCCTACTTTCTGCGCGAAGTGCACCTCGCCACAAGGACGGTCCGGTTTCCCGCGCCCCTGCCGTGAGCGAGCCGGCCGGGCGGTGCGCGGCCTACTCGATGAGGTCGAACGCCTGCGTCTCGACCTCGACGAAGGCGCGCGTGCAGCGGGCGAGCGCTGCGTAAAGTTGGGCCGCCGGGTGCTGCTCGACGGTGTCGCACAGCGAACCCGCCACCCAGGGCTGCACATGGGCGCGGAAGAAGCGCCGCTGCTGTTCGAGGTTGCACACCGCCACGTCGTCGCCCGCGATCAGGTAGCGCATGACCTCGAAGACGAAAGCCACGTGGTCCTCGGTTTCGCCCTCGGGCGCCGCGCTGGCCAGACCCAGGTCCGCAAGGTCGGTGCGCAGCTGCACCAGCGGACGGTCGTTGAGTGCGCCGGTGAGGTGGAACGAGGCGTAGGGCAGCACCTCGGCCTTGCCGGCGCCGACGAACAGCCGCGTGTGCTGCGCAGCCGCCTCGCTGGCACTGACGCCGCGCATCGCCGCCACCAGGTCCTGCCAGGGCGCCTCCAGAAACGAGCCCGGCACCGGCGCCGCCGTCACGGCCAGCGCAAACTGTGCCAGCAAGGCCTCGTCGGGCGGCGCAAACCACAGGCGCGCGAGCAGGCCGTACATCTCCGCGCGCTGGAGTTCTTCGCCCTGGTCGGCATCGGAAAAGGCCACGGCCTGGGTGGTCGGCGGGGTGCTCGTCACAGGTCGGTGATCCGCGTCTCGTCGGGGTTGCTGAACATGGCCACGACGCGGCAGTCGCTGCACATGCGCAACCGCCGGCCCTGGTCACCGGCGAAGGCCGGATGCTGGCCGATCTTGGCCACCATGGCTTCGATGCCCGGGTGCGTGCCGAAGGCCTTGCCGCACTGGATGCAGTGGAAGGGCTCGGCCTCGTTGATGACACGCATGGCCTTGCGCGCCCGGCCGCCGTCGGCCAGCAGCAGGCGCGGCTGCAACTGCAGCGCATCTTCTGGGCAGGTCTTGACGCACAGGCCGCACTGCACGCAGTTCTTCTCGATGAAGCGCAGCTGCGGCCGGTCGGGGTTGTCGGCCAGTGCGGCGCAGGGGCAGGCGCCCACGCAAGACAGGCACATCGTGCACTTCTGCGTGTCGACCGCGAGGCTGCCCCAGGGCGAGCCCGCCGCCGGCAGCGGCAGCGACTCGGGCAGCCGCGCGGCCAGCGGTGCGGCGGCCAGCAGATGGTCCAGCGCCAGCTCGAGCGTGGCGCGCTTGTCGCCTTGCGCGGCGGTCACGCTGGGCCGCGCCACGCCCTGGGCGGGGCTGGCGCGCAGCGCCAGGTCGAAGGCCGGCAGGTCGCGCGCGTCGCGCAACTCCAGCAGCTGCAAATGCGTGCCGGCAAAGCCGAGCCCGCTCATCAGCGCCTGCGCGACCGCCATCTGCTCGGCCAGGGCCGTGCGGTACTCGGGCGCCTCTTCGTCGGTCATCAGCACCCAGACCTGGCTGGCGCCCTGGGCCAGCGCCATCAGCCAGAGGTCCAGCCCGATGCTGGCGGTGTGCCACACCGGCAGCGGCATGACGCGTGCCGGCAAGCCGTGCAGGCGGGTGTCGACGCGCGCCGCCCGGCCGAGGTCGTCGACCAGGCGCTGGCCGGCGCCTTCGCTGTGGATCAGCAGCGCGGCGTCCTTGCCGCCGCCGCGCCGGTAGGTGGACAGCAGCGTGCGGATGCGCCGACCCTGGTCTTGCGTGCCGGGCAGGGCGTAGGCCAGCGCGCCGCTGGGGCACACCGTGGTGCAGGCGCCGCAGCCCACGCACAGGTAGGGGTCGACGACGATGCCGCCGCCCTGCCCGCCGGCATCCGGCAATGCGGGCTGGGTGCGGTGCAGCTTGCCCTCGGTCTTGCCCTTGAGCGATGCATCGCTGCGAATGGCGCGCGCCGAGCACACGTCGATGCACGCGGTGCAACCGATCTGCTCGTTGCGGCTGTGCGCGCAGAGCTTCTTCTTGTAGTGGAAGAAGCGCGGCTTCTCGAATTCGCCCACCAGGTCGCGCAGCTTCAGCACCGCCTGCATCAGCCGGCCGGCGTCGCGCCCGGCGTGGAAGTAGCCCTGGGGCGGCGCATGCTGGGTGAAGGCCGGGGTGTCGCGCAGGTCCAGCACCATGTCGAAGGTGTCGCTCACCTGCTGCGCCGGGCGGTCGAAGTCGATCGCGCCAGCGGCCTCGCACACGCGCACGCAGTCGCGGTGCGACTTGCAGGCGTCCAGGTTCACGCTGTAGCTGAAGTCGATGGCGCCTTCGGGGCAGGCCGCGATGCAGGCATTGCAGCGCGTGCACAGGTCGAGGTCGATCGGGTTGGACTGCGACCAGGTCGCCTCGAACGCGCCCAGGTGGCCGGTCAGCCGGGTCAGCGCACCGGTGTGGGCCGGCAGGTCGTGCCGCTGCGACAGCGCACCGGCGCCCGCGGTGGCCAGCAGCGTGACACTGATCGCGCCGCCGAGCAGCGCCGCGGCGGCCTCGGCGGCGTCGGCCGCGCCGATCACCAGGCAGCGGCCCTGGCTCTTGTAGGTGACGCTGGCCACCGGCTCGGGCGTGGGCAGCTGGGCCGCGGCGATGAGAGCGGCGATCTTGGGCGTGGCGGCCTGCGCGTCGCGCGACCAGCCGCCCGTCTCGCGGATGTTGACGAAGCGGATCGGCCGCTCCTGCAGCCCCGGCGCGCCCACCGTCTGCTCGGCCAGTTGCAGGAAGAGCCGGCTCTCTTGCGTGCAGGCCACCAGCAGGTCGTCGCCGCTCTTGGCGGCTTGCTGGAACAGCGGGGCTTCACGGCGGCACAGCGCGTCGTGGACAGTCGTCGGAGCGTCGGCGCTGGCGCCCAGCGCCTGGGCGATGGCCTGGGCGTCGAGCGGCATCGTGCGGTTGCAATTGCAGATGAGTGTGGTCATGTCGGGCTGCAGTATCCCCTGCCGCCGGGGGTGGGGTCGGGCGGTTCGGCTCGGGGTTCGTCCTGATCGGCAAGCGCGTCGTCCAGCATCCCGAGCGCGCGGGCGCGCAGGATCTGGCGCTGCCGCTCGAGCGGCGAATGCTCGCTGGCGGCGGCCTCGTCGGCGGCCACGTCCAGACCGTCGGACGCGCTGAAATGCGGGTCGGAATGAAACAGCTTGCGCAGCGCCGCGTTGCGCACCTGGGCGTCGACCGCCGGCGCGGTGAAGGCGCTGAAGTCGGACTCGGGCGTCAGCGCGGCCACGTCGTCCAGCGTGGGCGGCCTGGCGGGCGGGGCCGGCGGGACAGGCGGGCGATCAGTCACCGGGGCGCTCCGGGCCTGGCGCGTCGCCGATCTGGCGTGCGCGATCCTCGGGGCTCAAGAACGATTGCGCGCGCACCTTGCGTCCGGTGTCGGGCCGGAAGTGCTCGTTCGTGAACAGGCGCAGCCACTCGCAGAGCTCGGGCTCGAGCGGCAGATTCTCGACCCGCTCCTCGGCGGTCAGGCGCCGGTCGGCCTCGATATAGGACAGGCTCACGGCAGTCATCTCGACCCGCGAGGGGTCGGCATCGTCCTCGCGCCACGACACGAACCAGACCGGACGGCCCGAGGTGAGGTTGAGGAAGTAACCCTTGCATTCGTCGGCGAACAACTCGACCCGGAAGCCCGGGTGCAACCAGCGCGACGTTTTGCCGTCGTCGTGCATCTTGCGCGGCGTGTGGCCGAACACGCCTTCGTCGGGCACCACTTCGACGACGCGGAATTGCCAGGCCTCCCAGGCGTTGGGCGCCGCGACGCGCTCCATCACCACCGCGACCTGGATGCAGGGCTGCTGAGTCATGGGTAGAAGAGGTCCGGGTCGATGTCGCCTGAGAATCTGCGCAGTCTAGGCGTCAGCGGCTTCACCGCATGGGACTGCATGGGACTGCATGGGACTCAAACTGACCAGAGCTCCGGAGTGCGGGCACTATCATGAAAGTCATCTCCGCCGTCATTTCTGGTCCGACCACATTGCGCGACCTCTTCACGCTGCACCAACCACCGCGACATCGCCAACACCGCCGTCGCCCGGCCGCCCTGCGCGCCATCGCGGCGTTGGGCAGCGCGACGGCCTTGTTCGGTAGCACGGTCACCTGGGGGTCGGAGCTGCCGTTGTGGGAGTTGGGCGCCGGGGCCGGCACGTTGCGCCTGCCGCATTACCGTGGCAGCGACCAGGTCCACCACTGGTTGCTGCCAATCCCTTTCCTGGTCTACCGCGGCCACATCTTCCGGGCCGACCGCGAGGGCACGCGTGCCGTGCTGCTCGACACCGAGCGCGTCGGGATCGACCTCAGTCTCGAGGGCAGCGCGCCCACGCGCAGCGCAGACAACCGTGCCCGCAGCGGCATGCCCGACCTGGCAGCGACGCTGCAGTTCGGGCCCAAGCTGAACCTGGCGCTTGGCCATGGTGAAGCCTGGAAGCTGGAACTGCGTCTGCCCGTGCGCGCCGCATTCGCCGCAGACGCGCGCCCGCGTTCGCTGGGGTGGACCTTTGCACCGGTGCTCAATTTCGACCTGCGGTTGCAGGGCTGGAACGTCGGCCTGTCGGGTGGCCCGCAAGTCGCCGGACGGCGCTTCAACGGTTACTTCTACGACGTGGCGCCGGCCGATGCAACGGCGCAGCGCCCGGCCTACGCAGCGCGCAGCGGCTTCGGGGGCTGGGATCTCACGGCCAGCGCCTCACGCCGCATCGGTGATTGGTGGCTCGCCGCCTACGCACGCCACGAAAGCGTGGCGGCGGCCACGTTCCGAAGCAGCCCGCTCGTCAGACAGGGCAGCAACGTGAGTGCGGGCCTGGCTCTCAGCCGCGTCTTCCTGGTGTCCGATGAGCGCGTCACCGAGCGCCCCTGACGAATAGCGCCTGTCCGGCACGTAAACGCTGAGCGCTGATCCTTGTCAGATCCCGCTCCCGCAATCGCCAGGCACAGTGGTACCAAGCGCAAGACTCAGGTGCGCGTGAACAGCAGGGTCGCGTTGGTGCCGCCGAAGGCGAAGGAACTGCTGATGGCGGCCTGCACCTGCGGCGCCTCGGCGCCGCAGGTCGGCACCAGGTTCAGGCCCAGGGACGTGTCGGGCCGGTCGCAGTGGGCATTCGGGGGCAACCGGCGGCGGTACAGGGCAAGTACCGTGATGACAGCTTCCAGCGCGCCGGCAGCACCCAGCAGGTGGCCGTGCAGGGCCTTGGTGGAGCTGACGCGCAGGGTGTCGGACGCCGCGCCCCAGACACCGCGCAGGGCCTCGGCCTCGACCCCGTCGCCGATCTTGGTCGCTGTGCCATGGGCGTTGCAGTAGCCCACGTCAGCGGGTTGCAGCCCGGCCTGTTTCAGTGCGGCGCGCAGCGCACGCTGCTGGCCGGACACGTCGGGCTTGGTGAGGTGGGTGGCGTCACAGCTCAACCCGCAGCCAGCCAGTTGTGCATAGACGCGTGAGCCGCGTGCCAGAGCGCGCTCGGCTGTCTCGAGCACCATGAAGGCTGCGCCTTCTCCGAGTACGAAGCCGCTGCGATCGCTGGCGAAGGGCCGGCAGGCTCGTGCGGCTTCGCCGGCGGCAAAACCGGCCAGCGTCATCATGGCCTGCCAGGCAAGCACCACACCTGGCACGATCAGCGCTTCGCTGCCGCCGGCAATGGCAACGTCAATCTCGCCGTTGCGCAGCGCCTTGGCCGCCTCGGCAATGGCTACGGCCGACGAAGCACAGGCCACGGAGTAGGTGATGACAGGCCCCTTCACCCCCAGGCGCATGGCCACGTTTCCGGCCGGCGCGTTGGGCATGAACGCGGGGATGGTCAGCGGCGGTACCCGCCCGCCGCTGCGATAGGCCGACTCGAGCGCAGTCGCGCCGCCCATGCCGCACCCGACGTAGACGCCGACACGTTCATGGTCGACATCGGTCAGGCCGCCGGCGTCGTGCACGGCCAAGTCTGCAGCGGCCACAGCCAGCTGACTGACACGGTCGACACCAGGCAACTGCAGCTTGGTGAACCAGCGTCTCTCGTCGAAAGCCACCGTGGCAGCAGCGGCAGGTCGTGCCAGATCGGGGAATACGGGCTGCACGGCCGACTCGCCGCGCATCACAGCGTCGAACATGGCCTGGGCATCGTCACCGTGGGGCGAGACCACCCCCAGGCCCGATACGACGACCTCGTTCACTGCGCAGCAGCGGTCTGTGCGGCGCGCAACCGGTCGACGATCTCTGCCAGTTCGGCCAGGGTGTCGAGATCGGGGTTGTTGTCGGGGATAGAGATGCCGTAGCGTTCTTCGATGTCGAAGAGGAATTCGACCAGCGCCAGGGAATCGACGCCACTGCCAAGCATCGACGTGTGTGGGCCGAGTGCGGTGGCGTCGAGGCCGTACTTTTCCTGGATCAGGTCCTGCAATTCCTTCAGCGAGCTCATCGTAGGGGTTCCATCTGCTTGCTCATCCCCGGGTGCGGCCAGAGGGCGGCAGCCATGCCGCCAGAGGGGTCGTGATGATAGCTGCAGGCCTCAGCGCCCCCCGCTGCGGCCCAGCCACGGACAGGAAAGAATTGCCATGACCGCGAACAATGCACCCAGGGCCGCCCCGGCCACGGCGTCCAGCACCACGTGCTGCTGAATGGCGACGGTTGAGTGAACGATGGCGAGCACCCAGACCAGGTTCAGCCACCGCAGCGACCGCGGCACACCGATGATGCGCAACAGCCGTTCGACCCAGATCGCAGTGAACACGGCCGTGGCCACGTGCAGCGACGGGCAGGCGTTGCCGGCCGCGTCCACGCCCTGCAGCAGGCTGAAGCCCGGAAATCCGCTCACGTCCATGCCTCGCGGCGGCACTGAGGTGGGCCAGAAGTAGAAGATCGCCAGGCCGGTGATGCACAGCGCGGCGACCCACAGACTGTAGGCGATGAGTTCCTTCACCGTCAGCAACAGCCCCGGTGCCAGGCCGACATAGAGCCACAGCGATACATAGGCCAACAGGGCCTGCGGTTGGAAGGGGATGAGATCGTCCAGCGGCGTCCGCGGCATCTCGAACACCGGGTAGACGGGATGGCGCAGGGTGTGGAAATAGCCCAGGAAGAAGACCCACATGAAGACGCTGATGCCAACGAACTTCAGAGCCAGGAAGCGCCAGAAGCGCTGCCGCAAGCTGGCCTTCCAGCCTGCAGCGGGCGCGGGCGTGTCAAGCACGGTGGGGTGGCGGTTCATGCGGGTGGGTTTGCGATAATCGGCTTCGGTGCGCGCAGCGCGGCAGGCCCCGTCGAGTGGCCCCGAGCGCACCGCCCTACCACCCGTTGAACGAATCCCCGACACAGAGAACTCATGAACGAGGTGAGGACACCATCCCCCGATTCTCACCCGATGCATGACCGCGCCCGCAGTGGCGACGTGCTCGTCGAGCAGGCCGATCCCGGCCTCGCTGGCGCTGTTCAGGGCCGCACACCCCATGGTCAGCCCACCATGACGGCAGCGCCGCCGTTGCATGCCGAGCGTTTGTCGCCCGAGGCCTGGCTGCAGCAGGCCGCCTCGACAACGCCGCCCCTGGGCGGGTTGGGCTGGGGCTGTGTGGGCGGGCCGGCCCTGGCGTCGCTGCACACGCCTGTGCTGTGCGCGCAAGGACCATGGGTGGACGCCTGGCGCAGCGCGAGCAAGGCCTTGCGCGCCGGCCGCAGCGGCGTGGTCCATTGGCAGGAAGACGGCCACTGGGCGTTCGGCCAGCTGGAAGTGGCCGAGGCCGACATCGACCTCGCAGAGACCGCGCGCCGGGCCTACCGCGATGTGTTTGCGGCGCTACAAGACTGCGGCCAGCCGCACATGCTGCGGCTGTGGAACTACCTGCCGCGCATCAATGCCGACGGGGGAGGCCTGGAGCGTTACCGGCAGTTCAACATCGGCCGCCAGCAGGCCTTCATCGACGCCGGGCGTGACGCCTTCGAGAGTGCCCCTGCGGCCTGTGCGCTCGGCACCACGGGCGCGCAGTCTGGCGGCCTGGCGATACGCTTCCTGGCCGGGCGCGTGCCGCCGCGGCCCGTGGAGAACCCGCGGCAGGTCTCGGCCTACCGTTACTCGACGGCCCACGGGCCGCGTGCGCCCACCTTCTCTCGCGCCGCGCTGGCGGATGCTGGCGGCGGGCGCGTCGTGCTGTTCATCTCGGGCACGGCCAGCATCGTGGGCGAACAGTCACTGCACCCCGGTGATGTCATCGCGCAGACCGAAGAAACGCTGCGCAACCTGCAGGCCGTGTTGCATGCCGCAATGGCGCGCTGCAGCGCACGCTTCACGCTGGCCGACCTGCAAAGCACCGTGTACCTGCGCCATGCGGCGGATGCGCCTGCCGTGCTGGCGCTGCTGTCGAAGGCCGTGCCCCTGGCTCCGGCGCCGCGCTGCGTGCAGGCCGACATCTGCCGTGCCGAGCTGCTGGTGGAGATCGAGGCCCACGCATTTGCGCCCGGGACGCTGGGGTGAAAGCCCTGCGCTGGGCGCTGTTGCCATTGCAGTGGCTGGCACTGCAGCTCATGCTGCTGCTGCTGGGCTTGGGCTCCTTGTTGTGGAGCCTGTTGGCCCTGCTGCTTTACCCGCTGCTGCCGCGTGCCATCGGCCGCCGCATGGGCCGGGCGGCCATCGCCGTGGGTTATCGCAGCTTCTGGTTCGGCGCACGCGTGCTCGGCATGATGCGGCTGAATTGCGACGCACTGGACACCTTGCGCAACGAGCCCGGACTCATCGTTGTCGCCAACCACCCCAGCATGCTCGACGCCATGATGCTGGTGGCACGCCTGCCGCACAGCGCCTGCATCATGAAGGCCAGCCTGATGCGCAACCCCTTCCTCGCGCCAGGCGCGCGCCTGGCGCGATACATCCGCAACGACTCGGCGCTCGGGCTGGTGCAACAGGCCGTGGATGACCTGCGCCAGGGCGGCCAGTTGGTGATGTTTCCGGAGGGCACGCGCACCACGGTGCCGCCCGTGAACGCCTTTCAGCGCGGCGTGACCGTCATCGCCAAACGCGCCGGTGCGCCCATCCAGACGGTCTTCATCGACGCCCACTCGCCCTACCTGGGCAAAGGCTGGCCGCTGTGGCGGTTGCCGCCGCTGCCCATCGTGTTTTCAGCGCGCCTGGGCCGGCGCTTCGAGCCCGCCGACGACACCTTCGCGCAGCTGCATGAGCTGGAAGCCTATTTCGCCGCAGGTGTGCGCCTGCCAGCCCGGTCCTGAACCGCAGCATGACGGCCGCCTCCGCCGCTGCCTCCAGCACGCACCTGGTGCTCATCCCCAGCTACGACACGGGCGCGCAGGTCTACAACACCGTGCTTGCGGCACGGGCGGTGTGGCAGCCGGTGTGGGTGGTGGTGGACGGCAGCACCGATGGCACCGCCGCGGGCCTGCTGGAGATGGCCGAAGCCGACCCTGGTTTGCGCGTGTGGGTGCTGCCACAGAACGCCGGCAAGGGCGCGGCCGTGCTGCACGGCCTTGAGCAAGCTGCAGCCGCCGGCTACACGCATGCGCTGGCCATGGACAGCGACGGCCAGCACCCGGCCGACCTGATCCCCGCTTTCATGCAGGCCTCGGTGGCGCGGCCCGAAGCCATGATCCTGGGCCGCCCGGTGTTCGACGCCAGCGCGCCGCTGCTGCGGGTGCGCGGGCGCCGGGTCTCGAACTGGTGGACCAATCTGGAAACCCTGGGCGCAGGCGTGGCCGATTCGCTTTACGGCTTTCGTGTCTATCCGGTGGTCGCGCTGGTTGCAGTGATGCAGCGCCAGCCCTGGATGCGCCGTTTCGACTTCGATACCGAGGCCGTCGTGCGCCTGGCCTGGCGCGGCGTGAAGCCCATCAACATCGATGCCCCGGTGAAGTACCTGCGCGCCGACGAAGGCGGGGTTTCCCACTTTCGTTATGGCCGCGACAACCTGCTGCTGAGCTGGATGCACGCGCGGCTGATGGTGGAATTCGCGCTGCGCCTGCCGGTGCTGATGTGGCGCAAGGCGCGTCGGCTACCGCCTTTCCAGCGCTGAAGTGCCGGCATTGAACTTCCGGCACTGAACTGCAGGGGCTGAACTTCAGGCGAGCCAGCCTCAGGCGGTTTCGAGCATCCCGATCAGCGCTTCGGCGCTGGGGAACAACAGGCTGTTTTGCACCGGCAACAGCGCCCAGGCCGGCAGTTGTACGCGCAGTGCCGCGCCGTCCAGGCCCGGGTGTTCTTGTTGGCCGCGCTGCAGCAGTTCACCGGCCAGCTGCTGCAGCGTGCGCGCCGCTTCGCGGATGCGCGCCCGGTAGTCGGCGTCGCTCAGGCGGCTGTCGTGCAGACTGCGGTTGAGTTCCACGAACCAGGGCACCGAGGCCTGGTCCAGCATGACGGGCAGGTTGCGGCGCTGGCTCACTTCACCCCAGGCGCGCAAGTAGTTCTGCACCTCGACGTTGAGCTTCTGGCACACGGCCAGCTCGTCACGCAGATGCGAGAGCGAGGCCAGGTCGGTGAGGCGGTCCTGGCAGACCATCTGCGCCAGCACGCTCCAGTAGTAGGTGTAGTCCCAGATCACCTTGCTGGGCAGCACCTCGGGGTCGCCGAAGAGACCGTACTGGTCGACATACAGCGCCAGGGTGCTGTCGTGGAACGAGCGGAAGACCTGCTCGTACACCTGCGTGTGAGCGGCCAGCCGCTGGCCGGCGCGGTCGCGCGCCACCAGTTCGGTGATGTAGGTGTTGCCGATGGCAATGAAGTCGCTGCCCGGCGAGTAGAAGGGGTCGAGGAAGCGCCCGGCTTCGCCCGCCAGCGCCCAGCGGTGTTCGCTGAAAACCTGCTTGCAGTCGTAGCTGAAGCGCTTGAAGAAGGCGAAGTCCTGCAGCTTGTCGCGTTTGCCGTCGAGGTCGTCGAAGAGCGCGGGCTGGAACTCCTGCAGCCACTCCATCGCCTTCTCGAAGGTGTTCATGCGCTCCAGCGGGTGGTATTTCGGGTCGGCCACGATGCCCACCGAGTGCGAGCCCGAGGCCAGCGGTATGAGCCACACCCAGTACCCGGCGCCGACCAGGTGGTTGGTCGACAACCACCGCGTGGGCGTGACGCAGCGTTCGCGCCAGGCGGTGGCCTCGGCGGCATCGCCTTCTAGCGGCCAGGCGTCGATGTGAATGCGTTCGCTGACGCGGAACCAGACGGCGTGCGCGGCGTGGGCGTTTTCCTGCTCCAGCCCGAGCTGGCGCTTGATGAGACCGGCGCGGCCGCAGGCGTCCACCACCCAGCGGGCTTGGGTGTGCTGCAGATCTTCGCCCTTGCGCTGCCAATGCACCTGGTGCGGGGCCGCGCCCTCGCTCAGTTCGACCTTGCGCACCATGGCGTCGTCGATGAAGCGGATGCCGCGGCGCTGGCACTCTTCACCGAGGAAGTTCTCGAAGATGCCGCGGTCGATCTGGTAGCTGGGAACGGGCAGCGGCCGGCTGGCACCGAGTTCAGTGACGCGGTGCAGGTCGCGCCGGCCTTCGCTGAAGAAGAAACGGAAGCCGAACTTGCGCAGTTGCTGGCCCTGCAGGTGTTCGCGCAGGCCGAGCGTGTGTTCGAAGTAATGCGCGCCGATCTCGACGCTGCTTTCGCCCACCTTGTGCGCGGCCAGCGGCACCGGATGGGCGCGGCGCTCGAGCACCAGAACTTGCAAGTCGGGCAGGCGCTGGCGCAGTTGCAGGGCCAGTGTCATGCCGGCCAGGCCGCCGCCCATGATGAGGACGTCGGGCTGTGATTCGGGGTGCGAGCCGGGCGTTGATTCGGTCTGTGAGGCGGGTGCGGTGTGCATGCAGGGCTTTTTGGTCGGGGCGGGGCTCATGCGGCTCACGCAGGCAGCGGGATTGTGCGCAGACGCAGTATCCCCGCCGGGCCGAGTGGCAGTGTCAGGGCGGTGTCTTCCGCACCCGCCAGCGCCTCGAAGAGTGGCAGCGCGTCGGCCATGGCGTTGGTGGCCAGGGCCATCGCAGCAGCGGACACCAGGGGGGGCCGTGGCCCGGTGCCTGCGGTGCAGGCCCAGTCCAGCGAGAAGACGGAAGCGGCGCTGCGCTGCGGCGCCAGCACCAGCGCCACCCCGAGCAGGCCACGGCTGCGGTTCACCGAGGCCAGCGCGCCACGCGCGGCGGTGTCAAAGCCCACCAGCAGCACCGGCGTGCCGTCGGTGTGGGCCTGGGTCGCAGCTTCAAGCAGGCCCACGGCGAAGCTGGCTTCAAAGCCCGA
>Ga0209181_10004630_pt1 | contig 20287 bp, 16 predicted proteins | sample MAT05_FD_187208 | JGI IMG/M metagenome (GOLD analysis project Ga0209181, IMG submission 187208) | Freshwater microbial communities from Lake Fryxell liftoff mats and glacier meltwater in Antarctica - MAT-05 (SPAdes) (version 2) | ecosystem: Environmental > Aquatic > Freshwater > Ice > Liftoff... | reverse complement strand
ACGCCCGCGGTGACGGCGCACCGGTGGCTGCACTCGCCGCGCCCGACGGCACGAGCGCGCGGCGCGACGGAGGACTGGGTGGCTGCCGAGTTTCAGCGGCCCGAATTACCGGGCACGCTGTAGCTAGGCCTCTGATGCTTGTCAAGCCGCGCTCATCAAGATATTGCCGAATCGCCTGCACCTTTACTTGATGAGAAGTCCAGGTGATGCCGCCTCCGGAACGGGGCGTGTTGATCCAGACACTCCAGAACTTGGCGCTTCGCCCGCCACGGGCGTCCAACACATCGAGTCGGCCATCGCCGTTCCAGTCGACGAGATGGCTCCAGACTTCGGTTACAATGCCAATCTTCTTTGCCCAAAGCTCCGTGATCGTTGGCTCCTCGAAACGAAACGTCGACTGCATGAACAGGTCCGCCGGGTACTCCCAAGTCGACACTGGGCCCGATAGATCGAGGCCCGACGGCGTAAGACGGCCCTCAACGAGGTGCCAGTACCCGTTCGTTTTCCAAGCATCATCCGGCAAGCCATCACCGGTCAGGTCTCGAATGAGATGGTTTGTGGCGGACGTCTCACGACGCGCCAGGGTGGGATATGGAGCGAAGTCGGTGAGGTACGTCACCGTCTCCACGCTATCCGCGATGTCGTTCTGAAACGCTGTGGGCAGTTGCGATGACCGAGGCACAGTCACCATGGGTCCGAAGCTGATTGCGTCTGGATCAGCACCGCCGCCCTTGACGGAGCCGTATTCGTATGACGCGACAGGGAGAGATGAAGTGCCGTCTTCGCCTACCATTTTCACCTCAGTGAGGCGAGGCTTGTCAGTCTCCTCGTCGGGCTCGTAACGGAATCGGTAGCTTCGAATGGCCTTTGGCGAGCTGCTGAGCTTCAGATTGTTTCGGGCAAGGACGTCGATGCGGGTGACCATCGTCGTTCGCTGCGTTGGAAGCTGATCGTCGAAGGAGTGATCGAACACCGAAGCAGTCAGGCCGTCGTGATTGGCGCAGCTCGCGGCGCCGAGCGGCGGCTCGGGTCGCCACCAGCCGTCGTAGGCGAGCTCGACCTGGTAGAGCGGCTCCCCGCTCGCGCTATACGTGTACGAGAGCCTCTTCATGCGAAGATCCGGCTTGCAGGAGCCCAGCGGAGTCGGGTCGTATTCGATGACGATTTTGTCGCCGCCTACCGTGTCGCGCACCTGGGTCAAGAGCCACAGCTCGAAGACCCCCGGCCAGGCGGGATGCCCGGCATCGCCACCCAGCGCACTCGCGGGCTCGAAACGATACTCGAGGTTGTCGAGGGTTCGCAGAGACCATCCTCCGTTCGCGAAGGACAGGTCCATATATCCGTCGGCAAGATAGGGTATGAACCGAAATCCAATGGGGTCGATTCTCACCATTCGTTGCTGACTGCCACCCAGCGACATTATCAGCCGGCGCGGCGTCTCCCCGAGCCCCGACTCTCCGCTCGGCCGGTTCCGCTGCGGCTTTTGCCATGCCACGTAACTGAGCGGAATGTCCCAGCCGGCCCCGGCCGCACCGGCCCTCGTCAGACCCGTGTAGACCACCGATAGGGGAACCGGGAGCGGACCGCGCGGTGATGGCAGGTCCAGCGGTACCGACGCCCGCTAGCCCCCCGTCGGCGACACGTTCGGATCGCCGGTCGTCCCCGTGCCCATGCTTGCGTGGAAGCTCGCGTTCGGAGCGACCTGCGCCGTCGCAGGCACGACCAGACCGGCCAGTAGCGCGGCGATGAGCAGCGCCCGCGCTGCGCTCCGATGTCGTCGCCCTCGCTCAGTGCCTCGCAACTCGAACCCTACGCCACTCGTGTCGGTCATTGGTTTGGCCTCATGATGTTCGGCGTGGTGTCGGCCCGCTCGGCCATCAGTTGCGGCGGATCGACATGTCGGTGGTTCGCGCCGCTTCCCGAACGTGCGCTTCCGAAGCCCGCGGCGAAGTCATGGGGCGTGGGGTGGCAAGGGGTGGGCGGCGGGATTGGGCGACCATTGCGGGCCGGGCGGCTTGAGGCGCGGGGCAACGCACCGTAGTGTCAGGGGCGCCGGGCGCGCCTGCCCGCCTGCTTCCCTCGGGAGAACGCGATGATCTTCGGAAAGATGTTTGGTGCGGTTCGTGCGCAGCTCAACAAGCTGGCCAACTTCTTCTGGGAGGCGGACCCCATCGCCCAGATGCAGTACGAGTACGACGTCGCCGTCGAGCAGCTCAAGGAAGGCCGCGTCGGCCTCGAGCAGTATCGCGGTCTGGTCGAGCGGGTGAACCGCCAGGTCAAAGACGGCCAGGCTCACTCGACCAAGCTCGAGGCCCAGGCCAAGGCCTACCTCAAGGCCGGCGACCGCGAGACCGCGGCCAAGTTCGCCCTCGAGCTGCAAAAGTCGCGCACCCAGCAGGAGCAGAACCAGCAGCAGCTGGCGATGCACGAGGGCGCGTACAACAACAACCTCAAGAAGATCCAGAGCGCGAACAAGAAGCTCGCGGACGTGAAGTCGAAGATCCAGCAGTACGACGCCGAGCTCAAGATGAGCGAGGCCGAGGCCGAGGTCGCCAAGCTGTCGGCGAGCTTCGACCTCAACGTCACGACCGACTTCGGTCAGCTCGAGCAGGTCATCCAGGGCAAGATCGACGCCAACCGCGGCAAGGCCCGCGTCGCTTCAGATCTGTCGCAGCAGGGCATCGCCGAGATCGACGCCGAGGAGCGCATGGAGAAGTCCATGGCCGAGGACGCCCTCAAGGACATGGAGATCTCGCTGGGGCTGCGCGCCCCCGAGGTCACGCCGATGAGTGAGACGTCCAAGGACCTCGGCCCGGCCGAGCGCGCCCTCGAGACCGAGAAGTAATCCAGCTCGTCCCACCGACGAGCATGTGTGTCTTCGGGCTTCGCGCCCGAGAGGAGTGAGTCATGGCCGCCCCTGGTAGCAAGCCGAAGCCCGCGTTCTTCATCGCTGTCCTCGTCGTGATCGGCGCGCTCGTCGCGTTCGCGGTCACCCGAGGCAAGAAATCCACCACCAAGCCCGACGGCGCCGGTAGCGGCAGCCAGAAGGTCGACCTCGACCAGCTCAAGCAGCAGGCTGGCGGCGACAACGCGGCCGAGCGCCCCGACCTCGACGGCATCACGACCGTCAAAGAGTACTCCTTCGAGGCCAGCGCCAAGCTGCCGCCGGTCCCTGGCTCGTCGGACTACAAGTCGATCGGCACCGGCGCCGACCGCACCGTGCGCTTCGCGATCAACGTGTGGGCGGGCTGGGCGCCGATCATCTACGCCAACGAGGGCTTCAAGGCCAAGAAGGAGTGGAAGGACGCCAAGGGCAACCCGTTCAAGGTCGAGCTCGTGCTCGCCGACAATCCCATCGACATGCGCAACACGGTCGCCGCCGGCGAGGCCCAGATCGGCTGGGCCACGGTCGACATGCTGCCGCTGCTCGTCGAGGGCTTGAAGAGCGACCCGCGCACGATGCCGCGCGTGTTCCAGCAGGTCGACTGGTCCAACGGCGGCGACGGCATCGTCGTCCGCAAGGGCCTCAAGATCCCCGACCTGCGCGGCAAGAAGGTCGTCGTCGCGCAGAACTCGCCGTCGCACTACTTCCTGCTCAACGCGCTGCTCAACGGCGGCGTGCAGCCCGACGAGGTCGACATCGTCTACGCCAAGGACGCGTTCCAGGCCGCGCGCGCGTACGCGACGCAGAAGGACATCTCGGCCGTGGTGTCGTGGGCGCCCGACATCTACCGCATCGCCGAGAAGCTCCCCGGCAACGAGCTCTTGGTGACCACCAAGGAAGCCAACCACCTCATCGCCGACGTGTGGTGGGCCCGCGCCGACTTCGCGCGCGACCACCCCGAGATCATCGAGGGCCTGGTCCGCGGCATCCTCGACGCGACCACGGCGCTCAAGGACACCACCGCGCAGCAGCAGGCCGCGAAGTGGATGAGCGACGGCTACGGCATCCCCGCCGACGAGACCCTCGCCATGTTGGGTGACGCCCACTGGACCAACTACGCCGAGAACCGCGAGTTCTTCCTGAACCAGAACAACCCGACCAACTTCGAGCGCACGTACAACACCGCGTTCCTCCTCTACAAGGCGGTCGGCCAGGTCCAGCAGAAGGTCGACTTCGACCAGATCATGGACTTCTCGGTCATCAAGAAGCTGGGCGCCGAGGAGAAGTACAGCAAGCAGAAGAACGAGTACGAGGTGTCCTTCGCGCCGATGGCGGCGTCGTCGATCCCCGTCGAGAGCGCGATCCTCACCAAGACCGTCGTCATCCAGTTCTTCCCCAACTCGAGCGACCTGGGCAAGAAGGTCGAGAAGCCGGGCCCCAACGGCGAGACCGTGATGGCGCCCTACGATCCGAACGTCGACTTCGTCATCGAGGAGATCGCCAAGGTCTCGCAGCAGTACGGCGCGGCCCGCATCCTCATCGAGGGCCACACCGACGGCTCGATGCGGGGCCAGGCCGACGCCGATCTGGTGAAGAAGCTCTCGCTGGCCCGCGCCAACTCGGTGAAGGAAGCGATCATCAAGAAGTTCAACCTGCAGCCCAACCAGTTCTCGGTGAACGGCCTGGGCTGGGATCGCCCGGCTGATCCCACGGACCCGAACAACCACGCGAAGAACCGTCGCGTCGAAGTGAAGGTCGTCCCGGCCGAGGCGCAGTAGCGCGTGAGCGCGGGTCGCCCCAAGCCGCCTTCCGAGGCGGCCGCCAATTCGTCCCACCCCGCCGCGCCCGTGGGTGCGGTGCCGCGCCCGCCAGGATGGTGGGCGACCCTGCGCGCCGAGCCGCCCGACTGGATCGGCAAGCTCTTGGGCCTGGGCTGCATCGCGCTGGTGCTGTTGGTGTGGTGGCTGTTCACGCGCGGTGACACCGCGACGTCACGGCCGATCTCGCCCGAGAAGCTGCCGAGCCCGCTCGAGGTCTACCGCGCGATCGACGGGCTGCCCGAGGGCAGCCTCACCGAAGGCATCATCGCCACGCTAACCCGCGTGCTCAAGGGCTTCGGCCTCGCGGCGATCGTCGGCGTCACGTTCGGCGTGGCCGCAGCGTCGTTCCGCGGCCTCGCTGCGTTCTTCCAGCCCCTGGTCATCTTCGGTCGCAGCGTGCCGATCAGCGCGCTCTTGCCGGTGTCGTTCCTCTTCTTTGGCATCGACGAGCGCCAGAAGATGATGTTCATCTTCATCGCGACGGTGCCCTTCGTCTTCTCCGACACGGTGAAGGCGGTGAGCCTGGTACCCGAGCGCTACGTCGAGACCGCGCACACCTTGGGCGCGACCCGCTGGCAGATCATCTCCAAGGTGCTCTTTCCGCTCGCGCTGCCCGACATCGTCACCGGCCTCCGGTTCCTGTTCGGGCTCGGCTTTGGCTACATCATGCTGGCCGAGACGCTCAACGTGAAGGCCGGCCTCGGCTTCCTGATCAACACGGCGGAGCGGCGCTCGAACGGACCGCAGGCCTACTTGATGCTGATCCTCATCGCGCTGCTGGCGTACGCCTTCGACTGGCTGCTGCGGTTATTTCAACGTTACTTCTTCCACTACCGGAAGGACCTGTAGTGAGCACCGCTCCCAAACCACCAGGTGACCAGGGCGCCGAGGACCATGCCGACGCGCGCGTGACGCCACCGTCGACCGGACCCGACCATCCCGAACCGCCCGCCGCGCCGCCGTTCGATCCCATCGCCGCCGAGGACGCGCTGCGGGCGCTCGAGGGCAAACTGGCATCGCCTCCCACGGTCACCGGCGGCGCGCCGATGGTGAAGGCTCTCGAGCCGGCGCACCCCACGCCGATCGTGGTCTTCGACAACGTCACCAAGACCTACGGCACCGGCCCCGGCGCGTTCACCGCGATCAAGGACGTCAGCTTTCGCATCGACGACCACCCGGGACGCGGCGAGATGGTGCCGATCCTGGGGCCGTCGGGCTCCGGCAAGTCGACGGTGATCCGGATGATCGCCGGCTTGCAGCCCCAGTTCCCGCAGACCTCGGGCACCGTGCTGGTCGATGGCAAGGTCGTGCGCGGCCCCGGCTCCGATCGCGGCATGGTCTTCCAGGACTACACGTCGTTCGACCACCGCACCGTCCTCGAGAACATCGCCTTCGGCCTCGAGTGCCGCGGCATGGGCAAGGCCGAGCGCCGCGACCGCGCGATGGTGTGGCTGGGCAAGGTCGGCCTGTCGCCCAAGAAGGACGCCCACAAGTACCCGAGCGAGCTGTCGGGCGGCATGCGGCAGCGCGTGGCGATCGCGCGCACGCTCATCCTCGAGCCGCGCATCATCCTCATGGACGAGCCCTTCGGTGCCCTCGATCCGCCGACCCGCTCGCGCATGCAGGACCTGCTCATCGAGCTGTGGCGCGAGCAGTCGCCGACGGTCTTCTTCATCACGCACTCCGTCGAGGAGGCGGTGTTCCTCGGCGATCACGTGCTGATCTTCTCGTCGTCGCCCGGCACGATCTTGAAGGAAGTGCGGGTGCCGCCGCCGACCAAGTCGGCCAAGGAGATGCAGCGCGACCCCGAGTTCCTCGAGACGGTCTACGAGATCAAGGAGATCATCGATCATCTCGAGTCGTCGCAGCGGAGCGGTGACTAGTGGCGATCGGGCGCAAGAAGGCGGGCTGGGGGCGCTACCTCAAGGAGGCCTTCCTCTACCGCTGGAACGTGCTCGTCTTTGGTGGGGCCGCCGTCGCGGCGGTGCTGTCGGGCCACGCCGATATCGCGCTGCCGTTGGTGGCCGCTGGCGAGATCGCCTATCTGGCCGGACTGACCTCCTTCCCGAAGTTCCAGAGTGCCATCGACGTGAAGGCCCACGGCGAGGGTCGCGCCGCTAACGTGGGGCCGGCTCAGACCAGCGCCCGCCAGAAGCTGGCCGACGTGCTGGGCTCGCTCGAGGCCGAACGTCGCAACCGGTTCTTGAAGCTGCGGGCGCGCTGCGTCGAGATGCAGCGCATCGCCAACGCGGTGCGCGGCGAGACCCGCGACGACAGCGGCGCCGCCGCCCAGCTGCGCACGCCGGCCCTCGATCGGCTGCTGTGGGTGTTCTTGCGCTTGCTGCTGTCGCAGCAGGCGCTGGGCCGGTTCTTACGAGCTGCCGACGGCAACTCGATCCAGCAGCAGCTCGACGATCTGATCGCGCGCCAGAAGACCGCGAGCACTGACGAGCGCATCCAGCGCTCGCTCGCCGACAGCGTCGCCACCGCCCAGATGCGCCTCGACAACTATCACACGGCCCGCAGCAACGCCGAGTTCGTGACGGTCGAGCTCGATCGCCTGGAGTCGAAGATCCAGGCGCTCACCGAGATGGCGATCAGCCACCAGAATCCCGACGAGCTGTCGATCCAGGTCGACGCGGTCGCCGACGGCATGAGCCAGACCGAGGAGACGATCCGCGAGTTGCAGTCGATCACCGGCCTGGGTGACACCCAGGAGGCGCCGTCGATCCTCACCACCGACGTGACCGAGGTCGCCTGATGCCCAACGACACCATCGGAGTTGCAGTCCCGCCCGCGCCGGCCGGGCCCGCTGGGTCCTCGGCTGGGCCCGCGGGCGCTGCGACGCCCGACAAGACCCTGGCCGGCACCGACGGCGTGCGCCGCTCGACCGCGCTGCCGAGCCACTTCCCGGGCTGGGCCACCAAGCTCGCCGAGCTGTACTTCTCGGGCACGACGTCGATGTTCGTGCTGCACGGCAACGTCTTCGACCTGGCCCGCCTCGACGCTGGCGAGACTACGCGCTGGGGCGGCCTGGCCGACTTCCTCGCCGAGCAGCTGTTCGGGCGCTGGGATCTGGTGCTGCATTACGACCTGGCGCGCGGCCTGCGCTGCCTGGCCGGCGCCAACGGCAAGCGTCTCGCCGACATGGTCGAGAAGGTCAATCGCGTGCTCGGCGACGTGCGCCAGTTGAAGCGCGACCCGGTCACCGCGCTGGCCGCCCTCGACCTGTTCATCCAAAAGAACGTCATGGCCGACGCCGACCGCCGGCTGTCGGCGGCGATCGTCATCGATCACGCGTCGTTCGTGGCGCCGTCGGGCGACCGCCTGGCGCTGTCGGACCAGACCCAGCTGGTGACCCTGCTCAACTGGGCGTCGTCGCCGTACGTCAAGCGCTTGAATCTGGCAGTGGTGCTGATGGATCCTCGGCTATCGGAGATCTCGGAGCGCATCGCCGGCAATCCCCACGTCGCCGCGATCGAGGTGCCGATGCCCGAGCGCGCCGATCGCGAAGCCTTCCTGTCGACGACCCTGCGCGGCGTCGACATGGCCGCGTTCTCCGACTTCTCGATCGCCGAGCTGGCCACGCTCACCGCCGGCATCGCGCTCACCGACCTCGAGGTGCTGGTGCGGTCGTCGCGCGAGAGCGGCCGCCGCCTCGACGCGCTGTACTTCCGCGATCTCAAGAAGCGGCTCATCGAGCGCCAGGCCCAGGGCATGCTCGAGTTCGTCGAGCCCAAGTGGGGCATCGACACCGTGGTTGGCCATGAGGCGGCCAAGAAGCGCCTCCTCGACGACGCCGAGCTGATCAAGCGCGGTCATCTCGACACCGTGCCGATGGGCTACCTGTTCGCGGGCCCGGTCGGCACCGGCAAGTCGTTCCTCGCCCAGTGCGTGGCCGGCTCGATGGGCGTGCCCGCGGTGGTGCTGAAGAACTTCCGCTCCAAGTACGTCGGGGAGACCGAGGGCAACCTCGAGCGCGTCCTGGGGCTCCTGCGCTCGATGGGCCCGGTGGTGGTCGTCATCGACGAGGCCGACACCGTGCTCGGCGATCGCGACGTCGGCGGCGGCGACAGCGGCGTGTCGGCGCGCATCTTCGGCATGATCGCCAACCAGATGGGCGACACCCGCTATCGCGGCAAGATCATCTGGATGCTGCTCACCGCGCGCCCCGACCTGTTGCCGGTCGACATCAAGCGCCAGGGCCGCGCCGAGGTCCACATCCCGCTGTTCTATCCGACCGACGACGCCGAGACCCGCAAGATGCTGACGGTGCTCGCCCGCAAGTCGGGCACCAAGCTCCTCGAGGAGGACATCCCGACCGACCTGCCCCACAAGGGCAACCTGTCGGGTGCCGACATCGAGGGTATCGTCTCCCGAGCCTGGCGCACGTCGCTGCTCGCGGGCGCCGATCGCATCACCAAGCAGGCGCTGGCCGACACCCTGGCTGGCTTCATGCCCTCGACGCAGAGCCTCGAGCGCGAGTTGCAGGAGCTGGCCGCGATCATCGAGTGTACCGACGTCGAGTTCTTGCCCCCGGCCAAGCGCGAGAAGCTCGACAAGCTGGGCGGCCGCGAGAAGGCGCAAGAGCGCGCCACCGCCATCAAACAGATCCTCGAAGGTCGCTAAGACCACCACCAAGACGCGAGAACAAAGAGGTACGCATGGCCCGCGCAAACTGGATCGACGACGACAACCACCCCGACCTCGAGGCCCACGTGGAGCAGCTCGAGCACTTCGCCAGCTCGCTGGCCGACGGCGCGGTCGACGCGACCGAGCTGGCGACCCAGGAGGGCAACCTGCGCACGGCGATGCAGGCGGTCGAGGGCTCGCTCACCGACGAGCAGCACGCCCTGGTCACCCGCGTGCTGGCCGAGCTGACGGCGTACACCGTCATGCAGGTGCTGCACGACATGGTGCAGGCCAAGATCAACCGGGCGATCAAGTGACCGCATGACCGTCGAGAGTAGCGGTCCGGGCGGCGATCCGACGCCGGCCCTCACGCCGGAGCGCTTCGCGCGCGCCTTCGCGACCGTCGAGCAGGTCATCGAGCACCGCTGGGGCATTCCCGTGGTCGTCGGCGACGTGCCCAACCCGTTCACGGGCGATCTCGACGGCGCCGAGATCCGCATCGACTTCGACCTCGACGCCGAGGACGCGCTGTTCATCGTGGTCCACCTGTTCGGCCACACCGTGCAGTGGAACACCGCGCCCGAGGCCCGCGCGATCGCGGTGCATCCCGGTCCCTGGGACGCCGAGCACCTGGCCCGGCTGCGCGAGTACGAGACGACCGCGTGTCGGTACTCGTTGCGGCTCTTCCACGATGCCGGCATTCACGATCTCGATCAGTGGCTCTCTGATTTCTCGGCCTGCGACTACGCGTATCTCGAGCACTTCTACCAGACCGGCGCCAAGCCACCTTTCCGCGCGCTGTGGAGAGACGGCACGCCGCTCCTGGCGCCCCTCCCCGTCCCGCCGTTCACGCCCGAAAAGTGGCAGTCGCGCTGGAACGGCGTGGTGATCTGACCGCTACGGTTTCGGCGGCAGCGCCGGTGCCGGGCGGGCCAGCGGGTTGGTCGGGCGCGCGTTCTTGAGGGCCTTGGCGACGCGGCGGTTGCACTGGTCCTCGGTCTCCGCGCCGTCCTTGACGAAGACGAGGGGCGTGGCGATCGCGAGGTCGTGCTCCTCCTGGGTGAGGCGGCCCCGCTCGAGCATCTTGTCGAGGATGCGGCCGATCTTGTCCTCGGTCCACTTGCGGAGCGTGCCCTTGCAATACTGGCGATAGCGCTCCTTGGGATTGGGCAAGATCGAGGAGAAGAACGCGGCCTCCTTGGGCGTGAGCTCGCCGGCCGGCTTGCCGAAGTACTCGTGGGCCGCGGGCCCGATGCCATAGAGGCCCGGTCCGTACTCGATGGCATTGACGTAAATCTCGAAAATACGGTCCTTGCCGAGATATCGCTCGATCGACCAGGTGAGGAACAGCTCTTGAAATTTTCGCGCCAACGTCTTCTGGCGATAGAGCAGCACGTTCTTCACGGTCTGCATGGTGATCGACGACGCGCCGTACTTGAAGCGCCCGGCCTCGAGGTTGCGCACCAGCGCGGTGCGGAACTCGCGCGGCAAGAAGCCGTGGTGTTTGTAGAACGCGCCGTCCTCGGTGGTCTGCAGCGACAACAACAGGTAGGGCGACACCTCGGCCAGCGCCACGAAGTCGGGATTCTCGGGGCCGATCACGAACGACAGCCACTCGCCCTGCTCGACCTCGACGAAGTGCTCGAACGAGCGCTCGAGGCGCTCCATCGACGGCGCGACCTTCTTGGCCCGACAGCCATTGATGCCGACCGAACCACCCAGCTCGGTGGCGGGCAGGTTGGCCCAGTCGATCGCGACGTGGAGGTCGGTCGAGAAATTGCCGGTGAGCTGGTAGCTGGCCATCTCGGCGCCGGTGAGCTGAGGCGGCAGCGCGTCGAGGACCTGCTGGCAGGCGACGCTGGGCACGACGAAGCGCGCCGTCAGCTTGGGCCGATCGGCGCCGCGCCCGAGGGTGGCCTGGCCGGTGAGCGAAAACCGCAATCCGCGGGTGCCAAAGTCGCCGCGCACCACGGTGTACGTGCGCGTCGTGCGGTCGTAGCTGACCTCGACGTCGCCCGACAGCGAGGCGATCTGCACCGGCTGCTCGGCGATCATCGGGTGGCCGACCGTGAGGTCGTGGATGTGGAAGCCGCCGCGCAGCGTGCCGATGGCGCCGTCGCGGGCCAGCGTGACGTCGACGTCGACGGTGGTCTTGGGATAGTCGACCAGCATGCTGTGCTCGAGGATGGGGCGCAGCCGGTCGAGGCTGAAGGCGTCGGCCTTGAGGCGGAGCTCGCCGGTCGCGGCCCGGGGATCGACCCAGCCCCGCGCGGTCCATAGCGTGCCGTCGACGCCGCCGTAGCCGCCGGCCAGGCTGACCGCGAGGCGCCCCGGCTCGGGCGCGAGCCCGATCGTGCCGTTGATGCCGGTGAGCGACAGCCCGGTCCACACCGACAGGTTGGCGCCGGCGATGGTGGCCTCGGTCTTGTCGCCATCGCGGACCAGCTCGATCGACGCCACCGCGACGGTGGGGCCGTCGTCGGTGACCGCGGCGGCGCGCTCGATGACCAGCTCCGACACGCCGCCCCGGCGCGAGCCGCGCAGCTCGACGGCGCGACCGCGCACCCCGTCGGCGAGATCGACGACGTCGAGGGTGATCCCGCTCCACCGGATCGGTGCCCCGCCGGTGCTCGACCCGCCGGGGCTGGGCGACGGCGTGGTGCCGAGGTGCTCGAGGTTGCTGTGGCCGGCCCGATCGCGGTGGATGCTGACCGCGCCGCCGCGGATCTCGAGGTCCTTGAGCCGCGCGCGTCCCAAGAGCGACGCGACCGCGTCGAACTCGACGTCGACGCGCTCGAGCTGGGCCAGCGGCCCGGCACCGTCGGCGGGCCCCGAGATCCGCACGTCGCGCAGGGTGACGTGGCCCATGCGGACCTCGATGGCGCCGACCTTGATCTCACGCCCGAGTCGCTCGGCCAGCCGCGGCACCGCCTTGGTGCGGACGTACCAGGCACCGACTCGGGGATAGACCACAGCCAAGCCGACCACGACGGCGGCGACCATGATCGCCAGGGCCACCACGGCTACGCGCTGCCGGCGGGACAGTCGCCATCGAACGGACATCGCGCGCACTCGGTCGGTCTCTAGCTCCGACGGTGTCGACGTACGAGCCGGCGCCGGAATTCCCGGCAACCTAGCACGGTCGGCGTTACTGCTTGCAGGTGAACGCGACCAGCTGGCTCTTGTCGGACGACAAGGCCTGGCCGACCAGGAAAAAGTCGCCGACGTCGACGTTGATCTTGGTGTCGATCACGCGCTTGCCGGCGGCGTCGTCGACGGTGATGCCGAGGGCGACCCGGGGCTTCTTGCCTTCGCGCGTCACGAGGTCGCGGAGCATGAGGCCGGCCTTGCCATGGACCAAGGTGACCGAGCCGACCTGCTGCGGCGCCAGCGCGAGCTCGTGGGCGCCGATGCGGTGAAACACGTTCCACGAGGCGAACGGCGGCTTCTTGAGCTTGCGCTGCAGCGGCTTGAGCTCGGCATCCATCGCGGGATCTTTGGCTGACGACGCCTCGATCTCCCAGACCGAGCACGCCACGTCGGCCTGGGCGACCTGGACGCCGGTGATGAGCGTGAGCGCGAACGCGAGCAGGGTGGCGTACTTCGACATCAGATCCCCTCCGTGACATCGGCCGGGTCGTCGAGGTCGACCCAGATGACGGCGGTCTCGCCGTCCTCGTCGGTGATCGTGAAGACGGTGCCCGAGCCGCCGGTGACGTCGAGAGACTCGACCTCGGGCGGCGACGCCGACAGCGCGGTGTCGATCTGCAGGATCGCGGGCGGGGCCCGGACCACCTCACGCTCGGTCGGCGCCGGCCGGAGCGCGAAGGCGAGCGCGGCGACCGCGCCGGCGCTGATGAGCCCGGTGGCCAGGTGGCTGCGATGGCCCGAGAACCAACTGCGGACCGCGGCCCACCGCGACCCGGCGGGCTCGGCCGCGCGCTCGACCGGCTCCTCATCGACGTCGAGGCGGCGCTCGATCAGGTCCCAGAGATCGGCGAAGCGGGGCTCGGCCTCGTCGGCCGCTAGCTCGAGATGGCCGCGGACCAGGGCGCCCAGCTCATGGACGCTGGCCTCGGTGGCCGGGTCGCCCGCCAGCTCCGCCCGCTCGGCGGACGTGAGCTCGCCGTCGGCAGCCAGCATGGCGTCGAGGGAGCGGTTGGAAGAAGGGAGCTTGGACACGAGAGGATTCGGCAGGGTCAGGACCGGGTTGCCAGATTACGACGAGGCGTCCGGGGTACTTGATTCAACGGCGTCGCCATCTTCCGGCGAATCGCCGGCATCTTTGTCGACGGCGCCGCCCGGGTAGAGATCGGCCAGCTGACGCTGCATGTTCTTCCGGGCGTGGAACAGGCGCGACATGATCGTGCCCTTGCTGCAGCTCATCGCGGTCGCCATCTCTTCGTAGGACAAGCCCTCGAGCTCGCGCATCACCAGGACCGACCGGTGGTTCTCCGACAAGCCGCCCAAGGCCTCGCCGATGCGGCCGCGGATCTCCTTGTCGAGCAGCGCGCGACCGGGATTTCCTCCAATGATCTTGGGTAGTAACGCGTCTTCGGAGACCGACTCGTCGAGCGCCTGGTCGGTGAAGTCGACCGGCTTGTGACGCTTGTGCTTGCGGAGGTGGTCGATCGCCAGGTTCATGACGATCCGGTAGAGCCAGGTGTAAAAGCTGGCCTGGCCCTCGAACTTGTCGAGATGCCGGTGCGCCTTGATGAAGGCGTCCTGGACCACGTCGAGGGCGTCGTCCTGGTTCCGGACCACCCCGAAGGCGAGCGCATACGCCCGCCGGTGGTAGCGCTCGAACAGGCTGCGAAAGGCCCCGCGGTCGCCCTGCTGGGCCAGCGCGACCAGCGCGCGATCGTCGCCCGGCACCGCCGGCACCGGGGCGATCGGCGCGACCCGGGCCGCGGGAGGCTCCCCCACCGCCGGGGCGGTCGCCAGGCCGGCGCGCTTGCTCACGGCGGCGGTTATACGTCACGTCGTCTCCCCGACGCTACCGCCGAGCGCGCCGGCCGTTCGCGCGCTACTATCGGCGCGTTCGATCGCGCGTCTTGCGGCCCGCGCGAACGCTCCCTTCGTGCCTTCGTTCGACTTCATCCGATCGTATCTGTCCGACGTGCGCCTGCGCGTCCGGCGACAGTTCGCGACCTGTGCGGTGATCGCGCTCGCGGTGGTGTGGATCGCCCTCGCGATTGGGCTGCCGCTCCTCGCCAGCGCGATCATGCCGGGACGCGCGACCGCGATCGCGATGCTCGGCGGCGCCGGCTTGATCGCGGTGCTCGCGCTGGCCGGCGCGATCATCGTCGGCGCGGTGGTGCCGCTGCGCCGCTACGCCAGCGACCCCGCGATGGCGCGCTGGATCGGCGGACGCGCCAAGCCCATCGCGTCGGATCTGCTGTCGACGGTCGAGCTGCACGCGACCACGGTGGCGCCGGGCGGTCCGTCGCCGGTGCTGGTGGGCGCGCTCACCGACGGCACCGCGCGCCGACTGCGCGAGCTCGACTCCAAGACGCTCGTCGATCCGCGCCCGACCCAACAGGCCTGGGCCGCGCTGGGCCTGACCGCGGCGATCGCGATCGGGCTGCTCGGGTTCGCGTCGAGCGCGACGATCGGTGGCTGGCGGCGGCTGGTGGTCGCGCCCGATCGTCCGTGGAACGGCGCGGTGCTGTCGGCGGTGCCGTTGGTCGGCGACGTGACGATCACGCTGACGCCGCCGCGGTACAGCCGCCGTCCGCCGACGGTGCTGACCTCGACGTCGGGTGACTTTCGCGCCCTGGCTGGCACGACCGCGCGCATCGTGACGACCGCGCTCGAGCCTGCGGTCGGTGTGCTGATCGTGCTCGAGCGCGACCCGGTGCCGGGCGCCGAGGTCAGCGTCGAGCCCGAGACCCTGCCGCTGGTCGAGACCGCCGACGGGCTGGCGGTGACCTTGCCGATCACCGGCGCCGCCCGCTACCGCTTCGCGATCGACACCCCGCACAAGCAGCGCACGATCGAGACCGTCGCCCACGCGATCGAGATCGAGCCCGACGCGGCGCCGACGATCGAGCTGTACGCGCCGGCCGAGGAGCTCGACGTCACCAACATGAAGCGCATCGAGCTGGCCTACGTCGCCGAGGACGATTTCGGCCTGGCGACCATCGAGCTGGTCTGGGACATCAACGGCAAGCGCGACAAGAAGTCGGTCGCGAGCTTCGCCGACCAGCCGGGTCGGGCCCAGGGCAAGCTGGTGTGGGACCTCGCCGAGATGACCCTGCCTCCGGGCGCCCAGGTGACGTACCACCTCGAGGTCGTCGACGGCGACGATGTCGCCGGGCCCAACCGCGGCTCGTCCAAGCCGTTCCGCCTGCGGGTGTTCTCGCCGCGCGAACGTCACCAGGAGAACCTCGCCAAGCAGGCCGAGCTAGCCGAGCACGTGGTCGCGCAGCTGGGCGTCCGGCTGACCGCCGCCGACGGCGAGGTCGGACGCGACGAGCTGCACCGCGGGATCGACGAGCTGGCGGTCGAGGCCGGGACGCTGGCCGCCGCCTACGCCGACGATCCCCTGGCCGATCCCAGCCTGCGCACGACCATCACCGGCCTGCGCGATCGCCTCGCCAAGCTGGCCGGCGCCGAGGAGCGCCTGACCGATCGGGGCGCGCCGCGCGCCAATCGCCCGGCGGCGCGCTTCGCCACGATCGACAAGCAGATCGTGGTCGAGCTCGAGGACGACGCGATCCTCCTCGCCGACTGGCTGCAGCGCGAACAGATGGAGGGCATGCTCGACATCGCCGACGAGATCGACGCCCACCAGAAGCGGCTCGCCGAGCTGCTCGCCGAGCTGGCCCGCACCGGCGACGAGAAGCTCAAGGCCGAGATCGCGCGCGAGCTGCACGCGATCGATCAGCGCATGGCCGAGCTCGCCCAGTTCCGCAGCGGCATCGCCGAGGACGTGCTCGACCAGTTCGTCAACCCCGACGCGATGGCCGACCAGCAGGCCGCGGGCTGCATGGACGAGGTCGAGAAGCTGGCGATGGCCGGCGACGCCGTCGGCGCCCAAGCCGCGCTCGAGCGATGCCGCACCAAGACCGCGGACGCGGCGAAGTCGCTCGAGGACGCCTTGCGCCAGCTGCGCGGCGATCGTTTCAGCGACGCCGAAAAGAAGCTCGACGAGCTGATGAACGAGCTGGCCGACCTGGCACAGGATCAGTCGGACATCGCGGCCGAAGCCGACAAGATCTTCGAGCGCTACGCCGACCGCGCCGACGAGCTGATGCACGATCTCGGTAAGGACGCCCGCCACCGGCTGGGTGCCACCGTCGACAAGCTGAAGGAGCGCCTGGCGCAGGTGCCCGACAGCGGCCTCACACCCTTCGCCCGCGAGGAGCTCGAGATCGCCGACCAGCGCATCGGCGATCTCAAGCGCATGCTCGAGGACGGCGATGTCGCCGAGGCGCTCGGCATGGCCAAGCAGACCCGACAGAGCCTCGAGACCGTGGCCGGCGAGCTCGACGCGGCGATGGCCGACGATCCGGCGTCGCCGTGGGCTCAGGCCACCTCGGACGCGATCGACGGCGTCGAGCGCGCGCACCCGCTCGCTGACCGACTGGTCGACGAGCTCGAGCAGATGACGCCGTCGCCCGACCAGATCCTCGGCGACGACGACAAGCGTCGGCTCGACACGCTCAAGCGCCGCCAGGCCGCGACCCGCGATCGCGCCAAGCAGCTCGTCGACAAGGCCAAGGGCGCCGAGGGCGTGCCCGGCGACGCGGCCCAGGCGATCGATCAGCGCGTCGGCGAGGCGACCGGGCCGATGACCCAGGCCGAGCAGCGCATGGGCGGACGCGATCCGTCGGGCGCCCGCGACGCGGCGCGCAGCGCGGCCGATGCGCTGCAAAAAGCCCGGCAAGAGGCCCAGAAGGCGGCGCGCCAGGCCCAATCGCAGGGCAACGCGGCGTTCGGCGACGAGCCGGTGCGCATCCCGGGCGCCGACCAGTACGTCGCGCCGGAAGAATTCCGCAAGGATCTCCTCGAGGCGATGAAGAAGCGCGCGCCCAGCGGCTACGACGAGCAGGTGAAGCGCTACTACGAGGAGCTCATCCGATGAGGTTCGCGCTCGCGCTCGGGTTGGCGGTGCTGTGCGCGACCAACGTCGCCGAGGCCCGCCGCGATCGCACGCTCACCGGCGATGCGGCCAAGGCGGCGCGGCTGTTGTCCGAGGCCCGCATCGACGACGCGCGGCCGGTGATCGCCGATCTGGTGAGGCGCGCGCCCGACCTGCCCGAGGTGCGCTGGCTCGACTCGCAGTTGGCGTTCCTCGACGGTGACTACCCGCGCGCGCTGGCGCGGCTCGACGGCGTGGCCGACAGCGAGGTCGGCGGCGAGATCGGCGCGGCCCGCACGCTCATCACCGGCACCCGCGAGGTCACGCTGGGCTTCGAGCAGCGCGAGTCGCCGGCCGGGCACTTCATCCTGTCGTTCAAGCCGGGCGCCGACGAGGTGCTGATCGAGCTGGCCGGCGACGCCCTCGACCGCGCCTGGGAGCGCATCGGTGACGATCTGGGCTGGAAGCCGACCGCCAAGGTCCGCGTCGAGATCTTGGGCGCGCCCGGCGATCTGGCGAAGCTGTCGACGCTGACCCAGGGCGAGATCGAGACCACCGGCACGATCGCGCTGTCGAAGTACGAGAAGCTGATGCTGGTGTCGCCGCGCGCGACGCTCACCGGCTACGCGTGGCTCGACTCGCTGGTGCACGAGTACACCCACTACGTGGTGAGCCACGTCTCCCACGACACCGTGCCGGTTTGGCTCCACGAAGGCCTGGCGCGCTTCGAGCAGATCCGCTGGCGCAGCGAGCCGATGGCGGTGCTGACCCCGGTCGAGCAGAGCCTGCTCGCCAACGCGCTCAAGACCCGACGGCTGATCGATCTCGATGCGATGCACCCGTCGATGGCGAAGCTGCCGAGCCACGAGGCGGCGGCGCTGGCCTACGCCGAGGTCTTCACGCTGGTGGCGTGGCTCCACGGCAAGGTCGGCTACGCGGGGCTGCGGCAGGCACTGCTGCTGCAACAATCCGGCAAGAGCGCGCGGCGCGCCTTGGCCGAGATCACCGACACCACCTGGACCAAGTTCGAGCGCGACTGGAAGCAGCACCTGCGCACGCTCGACCTCACCGACGGCAAGGGCCGGCGCGGCGTGAAGATCCGCTTCGCCAAGGGCGGCACCGACAGCGACAACATCGGGCTCGAGGACATCGCCAGCGCCAAGGCCCGCAAGTTCACCCGGCTCGGCGGCATGCTGCGCGCGCGCGGCATGACCGCGGCGTCGGCCATCGAGTACGGCAAGGCGCTGGCCGCCTCGGGCGGCAACGATCCGCTGGTCGCCGGCAAGCTGGCCCGGGTCTACGTCGAGCTCGGCGAGCTCGACAAGGCGATCGCGCTGGCCGAACCGTTGGCCGCCCTCGACGACAACGACGCCGTGCCGGCGGTGACACTCGGCCTGGCGCGCGCTGGCAAGCACGATGCCGCGGGCGCGGTCGCGGCCTTCGAGCAGGCGGTGCGGGTGTCGCCTTTCGATCCGGCGGTGCGCTGCGGCCTCGCCGACGGCTACGAGACGCTCGCCGATCCCCGCGCCGTCCGCGAACGCGCCGCCTGCAACCGCCTCCGTCCCTAATCCTTAGCCCCGATCGCCTCCCAGCCGATGACCATCACGCGCCCCGAGCTCGTCGCCCCCCAACCACCCGCCGACCCGATCGTGCCCGCCGTCCCCGTCGACGACTCGGTCGATCAGGTCGCCGCCGATCTGCGCGCGGTCGCCGACATCGCGCGGGCGCACACCGAGCTCGTCACCGAGATCGAAAAGCGCATCATCGGCCAGCGCAAGGTCGTCCAGCATCTGCTGGTCGCGTTGTTCGCGCGCGGCCACTGCCTGTTCGTCGGCGTGCCCGGCCTGGCCAAGACGCTGCTCATCTCGACCCTGGCCGAGGCCCTCAACCTCAGCTTCCAGCGCATCCAGTTCACGCCCGACCTGATGCCGGCCGACATCACCGGCACCGAGATCCTCGAGGAGGATCCCGCGACCGGTCGGCGCTCGTTCCGGTTCATCCGCGGCCCGGTGTTCGCCAACCTGGTGCTCGCCGACGAGATCAACCGCACCCCGCCCAAGACCCAGGCCGCGCTGCTGCAGTCGATGCAGGAGTACCGGGTCACCGCCGGTGGCCACACCCACGAGCTGCCACTGCCGTTCCTGGTGTTCGCGACCCAGAATCCGATCGAGCAGGAGGGCACCTATCCGCTGCCCGAGGCTCAGCTCGATCGCTTCATGTTCCAGATCGATGTCGACTACCCGACCGCCGCCGAAGAAGAGGCGATCGTGCGGCTGTCGACCTCAGGCCACGAGACCGTGCTCGAGCGCGTGCTGTCGCCGGCCCGGATCCTCGAGCTGCAGGCGCTGGTGCGGCGGGTGCCGGTCGCCGACCACGTCGTGCGCTACGCGGTGGCGCTGGCCCGCGCGACTCGGCCCAAAGACGGCGTCGCGCCCCCGTTCATCAAGGACTTCGTGCAATGGGGCGCCGGCCCCCGAGCGTCCCAGTTTTTGATTCTGGCAGGAAAGGCCCGCGCGATCCTCGACGGCCGCTTTGCGGTCTCGATCGACGACGTCGCCGCCCTGGCCCGCCCCACCTTGCAGCACCGCCTGATCCTCAACTACCGCGCCGAGGCCGAGGGCGTTCGTCCCGGCGATCTCGTCGACCGCCTCCTCGGCAGCGTTACTCCATGAGGGGCTGTCGCCAGCCCCTCCCCCAGCGGGGTCATGCCCCCGCCGGGTCCCCCTCCCGAGACGAAGACTCCATGAGGGGCTGTCGCCAGCCCCTCCCCCAGCGGGGTCATGCCCCCGCCGGGTCCCCCTCCCGAGACGAAGACTCCATGAGGGGCTGTCGCCAGCCCCTCCCCCAGCGGGGTCATGCCCCCGC
>Ga0209181_10004627_pt1 | contig 20307 bp, 18 predicted proteins | sample MAT05_FD_187208 | JGI IMG/M metagenome (GOLD analysis project Ga0209181, IMG submission 187208) | Freshwater microbial communities from Lake Fryxell liftoff mats and glacier meltwater in Antarctica - MAT-05 (SPAdes) (version 2) | ecosystem: Environmental > Aquatic > Freshwater > Ice > Liftoff... | reverse complement strand
GCAATGGTAACAACCCCGAATGGGGTTGAATATATTCTAAACGCACATTCAACCCCATTCGGGGTTGTTACACACCCTCCCCGAATTTCATTCGGGGCTATTCATGTTCAATCCCTTCGGGATTTTGAGATCGTGCTAACAGTTAATTAAAATCAATAGGTTGCATTTTTTTATACAAAATAATTGTTTTCTGCTACACGCTATGGTTATTCTGTGGGTAATCGAAAGACTTTAAAAGTTTCGTAAACGTACTTCAACTCATCACGCCAATTTATGTTCCTCCTCTCCGAAGTCCGCAAAAAATTGCTCCTGATCTGGCTGAGTTTTTCGGCTTTGTTGCTGATTTTTTTCTTGTTGCAGATACTCAACGGCAAATACGCAGGCATGGAAAACATCGCTTGGGGTTGGATATTTGCCCAATTGCTCCCAGGACTGGTGTTGCTGCTGGCTGCCACCTTGCTCCATCTGAACCGGGGGAAATACTTGTTGTACTGGGTGTCTTGGGCGATAGCGGGGCTGTCGGCTTTTTATTTGTTTTTTGTGTTGGTTTCGCTGGCGGGTATCTCGGGTGGGTCGGCAGGACAGAGTTTGGAGGAGGGCTTTGTTGGGTCGTACCGATACCTGCTGCCTTTGCAGGTCTTGGTGTTGGCAGCTTTCAGCGTGCTGTTTTTCAAAAAAGAAAGCCTTTTTCAACCCAATGAAGCAAAAATGCGCGACCATGCCCAAGCGTTATTGGCAAAATCTACGAGCGCTGAAAACTCGGATCAACGTGCCGCACTCGAGTTTTTCGTCGCCGCCGATTTACCCGCCATGCTGGATTATTTGGAGCAAAAAATCAGGGCCAAAATCCCGCCCGACAAAATCCCGCCCGATGTGCTGATGCTCAAAAACAAACTCACCGAATATCAAAAGAACATTTTGTTCGACCTGATCAGCAGAGACGAAGCGCGAAAGGAATATGCACATATCTGCTACGCCGCCCTCGGGCTGGTCGGGGAAATTTGAGCCCTATTCTTTTCCCCCAAATCACCTGTTTCTCCAATCTCTACCGCGCTTTCCAACTTGCCCGAATGGGCAAACGCGAAAAGCCCAACGTCGCCTGCTTCGAGGCCAATCTGAAGCGCGACGGGGTGGTGCATCATGCAGTATGCAACATCATCGAGCCGATTTTTGAAAAAACTTTCATAGATGACTCTTTCGCCAACCGACGGGGAAAAAGTACCCACCGGGGCATACGACGATGTCGGCAATATGTCAGAAAACACGCCTTCGTGCTCAAATCAGACATCCAAAAATATTTCCCAAGAATACCAAGCGCAGCGGGGAATGTACCCCGGAACTCCGTTCCGGGGGTGTTCAGCCTAAACATCCCCGGAACGGAGTTCCGGGGTACATTCCAAACCACGCCAAAAGGGGCGTGGCAACTCATACTATCTATGCAAGAAAACATCCTCAACAAGATTTACGACTTCTGGAAAGCCCTGCTCCCTGTGGCAGGCAAATTCCCCAAGCAAGTACAAGTTTGTGCTAGGCGAGCGCGTCCAGAACCTCGCTTCCGAGCTCATGGAACTCAGCGTCGAGGCCTATTTCGCGCCCGGCGGCGACGCGGAAGCCAAACGGTCGCTCCTGCAGAAAGCCAACCTCAAAGTTGAACTGCTGCGTCGATATCTGCGGCTCGCCTTCGACCTGGGTTTGTTCCCGACCACTATCCTTGAACGGCTTCAGCGGCAGCTGGACGAGATCGGGCGGATGTTGGGCGGATAGATCAAGAGTTTGAGATAAAGTGAGCCGAAGCGGAGACGCTACGTTTACTAAACCTCCAAGGTCTTTCGATTACCCACAAAATAGTAAGTTGTTTTAAAAATCCCGAAGGGATTGAATATGAATAGCCCCGGATGAAATCCGGGGAAATGAGGATGATTGTGGGCAACCCTGCAGGGGTTGAATATCTGCCTTTTTCACCTCCATTCAACCCTTTCAGGGTTGCTAAAACGCCTGCTGAATACCCCGGATTTCATCCGGGGCTATTCATATTCAATCCCTTCGGGATTTTGAGATCGTGCTAACAGTTACTTAAAATCAATAGGTTGCATTTTTTTATAAACCACATAGGCACCGTAGAAGACATAGTCTTGTATTTCATAAACCCGTTATTGTTGTTCCGATTTGTTGGTTCATTGTTGTTGCGCTCCGCAGACCGATGATTATTGTTGTTGTTCCAGGAACCACCGCAGAGCACCCGAACCGTGATGCGCCCTTCCCATCCCGACAAAGTCGGAACAGCACAAAAGTCGTTTTTTTTGAAAAAACATTACTTTCTTTTTACCCGCCGAGCCTTGACAGGCGGGGCCAAAAGAAAGTAAAAAGTGACGCTACGGTTACTAAACCTCCGAGGTTTAGTAACCGTAGTACGTAAAAGCGAATCGCCGCGCGCCACCTACGGTAGGCCACGGCGATTCTAAAAAAAAGGGTAAAAGGGTAAAAGTGCCAAGGGTGATTTTAGTCCTGGGCAAGCCGGAAGCCAATATCCCTCCCCGAATCGTTGGTTCACGGCTGTGGCGCTCCGCAGAACGATGGCTATAGTTGCTGCCCCAGGAACCGCCGCGGAGCACCCGAACCGTGGTGTTGGCCTTGGTGGTTTTGTCAAAGGGGTAAGGCTGGTAGGTATCCTGGCACCATTCCCACACATTGCCGCTCATATCGTAGAGGCCGAGTTCGTTGGCTTTTTTGGTGCCTACGAAATGGGTTTTTGAGTCGGAGTTAGACCCGCACCATGCCACATCCGCCACGGTGTTACCGCCGGCATGCAGGTATTTCTTGGATTCATTGCCACCTCGGGCAGCAAATTCCCATTCCGCCTCGGTAGGGAGACGATACGGCTTTTGTCCTGCTGGAAGCATCGCGTTGAGTTTTTTTATGAATTCTTGAATGTCGTCCCAGGAAACTTGCTCTACGGGGCAGTCGTCGCAATCTTTAAAATTGGAAGGCCGGGTGCCCATGACTGCATACCAATCGGCCTGTGTCACTTCATAGATTCCGATTTTGAACGCGTTTACCGTCACAGGGTGCGCGCATTCGTCGTTATCCCGTCCTTCTTCATTGTTGGGGCTGCCCATGGTAAAGGTGCCGCCAGGTATAGCCTTCATGTAGAGACCGGAGAGAATACTCATAGGCTGTTGGGCGAGAGCAGAGAAACTTGGGAGAAGGGCAAAGAGGAGGAGTATTGGTTTCATCATGTTGGAAAGTTCAACCTTATGGCGAGGTAAATAGGGGAATGTTCAAGGGAATGTCCAATGTCCAACAAGGAATGTCCAATGTCCAAGGAAATGTCCAATGTCCAACAAGGAATGTCCAATGTCCAACAAGGAATGTCCAATGTCCAAGTGAATGTCCAATGTCCAAGGGATAAAAAAACCCTGCCGGTATTGCACCAGCAGGGTCGTATCGTCAAACCAAAAATCAATCAGTTCTTATTGCTTGATGCCGCCGTTGCTGGCTGGCACTGCTTCTTGTGTTGGTGGCACCAAAACTTCACCTTTGATGGTCAAAGTGTGTGTTTCAGGCGTTTCGTTGGTGGTAAGCGTCACTGTTTTAGTAAATGCGCCTGGACGGTTGGTGTCGTAGCTTACGTCGATGGTTTTAGTTTCGCCGGGCATGATAGGCTCTTGTGGGTAGGTTGGCACAGTACATCCGCAAGAACCTTTGGCGGATTTGATCACGAGTGGCTCGTTGCCGGTATTGGTGAACGAGAACTTGCGTACTTTATCGCTTCCTTTTTCGATCTTGCCGTAGTCAACGGTTGTGGTTGGGAAAGTCATTACTGGGCCTGTTGCATTTTGTGCGTTGATTGCAAATGAGCCGAGAAGAAAGAAAGCGAGGAGGGAGAATGTTTGTTTCATTAGAAAGGAAACCGTTTAAGATGAGATGAAATGTTAGGTGCGTTAATTGTCGTTGTCAGAATGATGGCACAAAAGTATGTGGGGGGGCACCGCCGAAAGAACACCTCCGCTGTTAACGATAGCCAAAATAAAGCAAACCCTTCTTGAAGTTCTCTAATGAATTGAAAAACAAGGGCTTTTAGAGGTTTTTTGACCTCAAAAATCCATGTTGGGATTCCACATGTTTATGCGAATTCCAGCGCCAAAAACCTTTGTGGAGAAATCTCGGGCATTGTCTTCGCTGTCCTTTTTTCGATAAAGGAACTTGACATCCACAAACACATTATGCCACAAAGCCCAGGAAGCATCCAATCCGAAGAGGTCAATCTTGGCTGCTACACCTTGGCCAATCTCGTTTTCATAGTCCTGCACTCGGGTATTGTAATCCAGAAGTGGGTTGGCGCCCCAGTTTCTGGTTGGGGTATTATCTCCTGTACGGGCATGTATTAGGCGGGCTTGTAGTGAAAGTCGGGAAACTGGCTGCCAACGGAGCAGCAGGAGTGTTTCGGCAAAATTAGCCCCCAAGGGGTGCGCCAAGGGTTGGTTGTAGTGGGTATAACTATTGGCCGGATCGTAGTGTGCGTAAGTAAAGGGCCGAGCACGGTTGTGTTCCACTTGCAGATCCAGATGGTCGAGGCCAAAAGCATTCACATATTTTACACCTGCCTGGACTCCCCACTTATTTGCCCACCAGCCACTACCACTGAAAATTTCAGCAGACACCAGCTCGTCGAGCATCACTTGGCCATAGACTTGGATTCTCTTTAAAACGTTCCAACGCCCATCCATGCCCAGCAGCACATTGTCGGGACTGCCGATCATTCCTTCCACGCTTCGGTAAAAAATGACGGGGTTGAGGTATTGGAACTCAAATTGACGACTGCGGTTGAACACCGTGGCCTCAAAAAAGCCAAAGGCCAGCCTAGGTGTGACCTTAAAATTCAAATAATGGATGGCCGCGTACTTTTTGGGCAAGATGGTTCCATCTGGAATATTTACCTGCGACACCGGGCTGAGTTCAAGAAACAGGTTTTGATAATGGAACTTCCAAACCCTTGTGTCCAATTTCAGGAAAAAGGTAGGCGCTCCAAAATCTGACAGAAGCATGGAGCGGTAGCCATTTCCAATAAAATGTTTACCATGCCCCAACTGGATACCAAAATGTCGAGTGGCTTGAAAACCGAGGTAAGCAGTGGCCACATTGTAGTCGTATCCATTCTGAATGTCAAAGAGTTGGCTGTTGTAACCCTTAAAAAAGCCCGCTCCCGGCACCGCTAAAAACTCGCCCACTCGCTGGGAAACATAACGTGGAAAACGCGCCTGCGTTTCCACCAAATTGGTATAAAAAAACAACTTGCGATCCACTTCGCCGCGCACTTCAAAGCCACGCTGATTCTGGAAAACCAATTCATTATCGCCTTCCTCACGGCCCAAATAAAAATTGAGCATTGGATTGGCGCGTAGTTTGAAATACCGGGTGTTCACCTCAAAAAAGTTGGCGGGCGTTTGGTAAAAATATTTCAGCAGCCCCTGCCTGGAGGTATGGTTTAGGAAGCGACTCGTATCCGCCAGCCACTCATTGCTATCATCCAAAAGATATTGAATGTCAGCATGGTCCTGGCGAGAAAGTCGGTCGGAAGCCAAAGAGTCCAGCCTGAGTGCATAGAGGGCCGCATCGCGCCGATTGGAGAATTTGAGCTCCGGATGTATTGGGCTTCCTACACCGCTCAGAATTTCAAGTCGGTCGAGCATTTGATAAGCGGGCGATTGGAGCGGAATACCGGTTGACTGGGAAAGAAGGGGAAAGGCCAGCAAGAGTCCACCAAAGCAAGCAATATTTTTCTTCAGGGCCAGATTGCGCAAATATTTAAACATGAGGATACTATTTCACTTTGTTGAAAAGTATGATACCTGAAAACGATCTATTGCGCCGAAGCGGTTTTAACAAAGTGGCCATAAAACACTCCGTTATCGTGGTGCACACCGATGTGATAAATACCCGCGTCCCACTGGTTCAAGGGTAATTCCAGCAGGTTGTTACCTTCAGAAAAGGCAGATTCAAGGGTTTTTAAACGCCTTCCCAATCCATCAAGAACCTCAATATAAACCATTTGGGGCTTCCGCATAAAAATTTCCACTTTGACATAGTCCTTTGCCGGGTTTGGGTAGATTATGACGGGCTCATAGTTGGGCAGCGGCAATACATTGGTTACCGTGGTTTCTAAAGCTCCCAGGTCAGGTGCATTGCCTTGAAACCAGCGGTCGTTGATGCCGGCAATCACCAAACCCGCATCAATGCAAGGGCTGGCCTCTTTTAACTGGAAGTTGTTGATCGAGGTGTCGACAAACTCAGGATCAACATTTAGCCCATGCGTTTCCAAACCATAGGCCATGCTGAAATCGGGCAGACTGAAATAGTGCTGGAGCCCTGAATTGAGATGTATCTGTACAAGTGTGTCGGCACATACATAGTTGTTGAAATCCAGGTCGAGTTTCGGCAGTTGGTCGCCCACTCGTAGCAAGAGCGCCATATTCTTTTCGGCAAAAAAAATGTTGTTTTTTGCAACCAGCCCATCCATTTCTGAACCTGCCGGGAAAACTTCAAGCCCATAAGCCCAACCACTTCCTTTCACACACACTGTATTGTGGAATGCATACACCTTCCCAATTTTTGTCCCAAAACCGCTTTGGAATTTCATCGGTGTGCCTGGGGCAAACTCAAGGTTGGGAGAACCCGTAAAAGTGAACAGGGTGGTGTGAAAATCTGAAAAGATATTGCGCAGCAAAAAAACTGGCCCATACCGCACGGGGGCCAAGGAAGCTGCCGCTCCGCAGTCGCGCAATATATTTCTGAAAAACCGAAGGTTGCCAGCCAACCCTTCCAGTTCAATTCCATCATCCCCGCCATCAATTAAATTGTCGAAAACATCACACTCTTGAGTGTAGGATAAGTCTGTAACACTATTTGGAGCAGGGGATGCATGGGTACCGTCCATGAAGCCTGTGAAAGTGTTTCCGCGTATGGCAGCTCCGCGGCCGGTGTAGTCAAAGTCAAAAAAAATGGCCCCCGATTCTGCAATTCTTTCTCCAAAAGGGAATGGGTCGGGGTTCTGCTGGTAACAGAGAAAAGGTGTGATAGGCTCGTAGGTGGCTTTCCCGATAAACGTGTTCCAATCCGTATCATCTCTAAAAAAACAATGCTGAACGGTCAGTCGGTTGGTGTTTCCTTGCACATTGATATTGATGTCGTTGTGTTCAAAATTGCAATGATCGAACACAATTTCGTTGCAATTTTTCAGCGCGATCGTCTGCCGCAGAGGAGCTACCCCATAATGGCGAAAAGTCAAATTCTGGAATCGAATAAAAGACTGGTTTTCAATAGAAAGACAGGTTCTTTGGAGTGAAACGGCTACTTCGTGGGTATTGGGATCGCTTCCGTCTGCCAAATGGACAAAGAGTTTTTTATAAAGCGGATTGGGAAATTGAAAAGGTATGAGTGTGCTTGGTCGTGGATCCCGGTTCATACCACTGATACCAATCGGCACTGGAAACCCCAAAATACAACTAAGTTCGAGATGGAGGAGATCAGGGGATGGTTTTGCATAAGGATACATGCGCAAATCGTCTATTACAACACAATTGACGTTCGCATTGGCATCTTTCAAGTTGGTGTAAAAAACCCCTGGATTTCCCTGGCTGGGCAGCCAAATATAGGGTTCAGGGTCGCTGCCGTCCAAAATTGCTGCCTCCCCTGATTTACTCCGTATCGTAATTGGAGCGTTTGTTGTACCGCTTTTGGTCAAATTAAGTCCCCCAATATGATAATTACCGCCCATCATTTCGATGTCTTGGCCTGCTTCCACTAAAAGAAGTGCGGTCGGCAAACTACAGGGTTGTCCGGTTGTACATGCATTCCCTGTACCATCCGGGCTGACATAGAGGGTACTTATTCCAAGGGTGAAATCTATTTCTGCCCTTGTCATGAAACTGCCGCTCAGGGTCACATTCAGCGCAGGAGTAGTAGGGTCTGAAAGTACGACCTGCACCTCATAAATTGTAGCCGGTTGGAGCCAAAACATACTGGTAGAAAGGCGATTCTTCTCAGGTACGTTCGTCATCGGGAATCCAACATTCCAAGTCGAGGCCCCTGATAATCTATAATTTATGTCGCCCAGCACATCCCCCTCGGAATCCGAAAGCGGGTCGAGATAAACATTGATCCCAGCGGTTTCTAAACCGGGAAACAACTCCAGTGTGGGCTGTGCCACAAGGATCTGGCTTGCAAACAAGAGCAAGAGGCCGAGTACTTTTCTCATAATGAATCTTATTGTTCCAGAAACTTTTATCGCTCAAGCACCGATTGAAACACCTCCTTCCAATCCTCCCAAAAAGGTGAATTCCAGGAAGAATTGTGCCAAAGCAGGGTAAAATCGCCGCCATGTTTTTCCACTTCATTGCGGAGATGGCGAAGTTTGTCATAAGCTTGATCTGGAGTATAATGGCGATATTGCGCTAGGGTTACATCCATTGCGATCAGCGGTTTCTCCCGCAAGTTCAGCATTTTTCGCTGTAATGTGTCGAACACCGGGAAATCATGGCAAATACCGCAGCGGAAGCCCTCTGCCTCGGGATATCCCAAGGTACTGTCTTCTTGTAATCCCGCAGATTCCCACATTTGCCAGGTTTTCGGAGCTGCAAAACGCAGATAGTGTTGACGGCCTGATGTGATTTCAAGGGGGGAAATTTCTTGCAGTGAAGTCAATTCATGATTGAAAACATTTTGATTGTCAAAAGCCTCATAGCTCGGGTGAAAGCCGATTTTATGACCCCTTCCTGCGATTTTTTCCATTAAATTTTTCACAAACGGATGCCCATGCGGATACCAGCAATCGCTCGAGCGCGGCCTTTCTCCCATAAAATTGAACTGGGCCACGAGGTTGTTTTTTTCAAAAAAGTCAAACCATTCCTCGAAGACATCGTAGGGGTCTTTTTTTTTGAAAATATGATTTTTAAGCCAATAACGGGCTTCATTTAGATCGCCGCGCTTGAAAATCGCGCCTGCCAGCGTTTTTCCACGTTCCGCTGCTGACCACCAGAGCCTGGGGTGATCCACGTCGCAACTCAGGGAGATTTGGAACTTTCGCTGCTTTCTTTCGCCACGCCAGCCAAGTCGAACGATTGCTTCCCAGAGCCAATTCGCCCATTCGTTCACGACTGGACGCTGGAGGAAACCTTGCTTCCAAGCCATTGAATGCGCTGCAGGGAACCGACCGTGGTCGTCTTGCTCCGTACTGATCGTTTCCTCAAAGCGTGTGAGCATGAAAAAAGTGGCTGCAAATAGGTCGGGGAAACCTGGATTTGGAGTGTTGAGTATGGAGGGATCGGGTAGCCAACTATCCGAAAATTTGTTCCGAAAAGGATCTGTATCCGGAAACTCAAAATCGGAAAACCAATCTTCGATTTTCAAGGCTTTACCGTTCGGCAAGTAAAGCGTGTGTTCATTAGATGTTTGGTATTCAATATGATACGGTATCCCCAATATCTCGCTGAGCAAGACGTGAAAGGTATATTCCTTTTCGGGTCGCCAAAATTCTGAAGTTTGAACCTTCAACATTTTTACCGTGTATCTAATTCTATCCTTGACTACTTACTCAATTGAGTCAATCATCCAATCATTCTTAACAATTTCTCTGTGACAGTTTCCCCAACTGCCAAAGAAGCCGTAGCTGCCGGGCTGGGGGCATTACAGACATGGAGGATGCGTGGTCGTTCAAGGATTAAAAAATCGTCCAGCAGGTTACCGTCACGGTCGCAGGCCATGGCACGCACCCCAGAACGTCCGGGGATTATGTCCTTGGCCTGAATGGCAGGCACGAGGCGTTGGAGTGCCTTCACAAAATGGGCTTTGGAGTAACTGCGCTTCATTTCGGCCCAACCTTCCCGCCAAAATTTTCGGGCAATTTTCTGGAATCCAGGAAACAACAGCGTTTCGCTCAACTCCCTGACATTCAGTTCCCAACGTGAATATCCTTCGCGCCTAAATGCCAACACAGCATTCGGGCCAGCCTCTATACCGCCATGAATCATCCGTGTAAAATGTACCCCCAAGAATGGAAAATTCGGATTTGGCACGGGGTAAATCAGGTTGCGCACGAGGTGTTCTGACTCGGGTTTGAATTCGTAATATTCTCCTCGAAAAGGGATGATTTGCACCGCTAACTTCTCCTTTGTGAGGCTGGCAACATGATCTGAATAGAGGCCGGAGCAATTGACAAAAAAGGAAGTTTCCCAATGTTTTTCATGCGGGTCGGAAACATCACTTTCGGTCTGAATGACGATTCCTGCATGCCTTTCATTCACGGCCACAACCTTTTGATTTACATGAATTTCCCCGCCACTTGCCTGAAAAATCTCGGCATACTTATGGGCTACGGTGCCATAGTCTACAATGCCTGCCTGTGGCACCCACACTGCCTCTACGGCACGAACATTGGGCTCTATTTCACGGGTTTCTGCGGCACTGATTTTTTTTATTCCTACCAGGCCGTTTTCAACTCCACGCTGATATATTTTATCCAATGGGCCACGTTCGTTTTCCTCTGAAGCGACAATAATTTTGCCGCAAACTTCATGTGGGATGCCATTTTCCCTGCAAAATTGGAGGAGCAAATCATAGCCTCGCTTGCAATTGCTGGCGCGGAGGCTCCCAGGACGGTAGTAAATACCTGAATGGATCACACCACTGTTTCGACTGCTTTGGTGAGCAGCCACTCTGTTTTCTTTTTCAAGCACCGCAATTCGAAAATCGGGGCGCTGTCGCTGCAATTGCAGGGCTGTGGCGAGGCCGACTATTCCGCCGCCAGCTATGATTACGTCGTAACGCATGGGCGAAGATAGTTTGAATTGTTTGATGGGTACGCCATTCTACCGTTTTACATTTTCCTCCTACTGGCCAGTAGTCAGGGTTTTGAATTTTGCTGTTTTACCTCAACATTATGTTAACCTCTGCCCTTTTGGCGGAAGGCTGTCTACTTTTGCAGGTCTTTTTTTGAAAAATTTACTCTAATCCATTCAAAGTCAATATCTTGAAATGAAACGGATACTACTTCCATCCTTACTTCTTTGCCTATTAAGCCAGATCATGCTGGCGCAAACGGCAGGAAAAAATTATGAATTCCGCAATGGTCAATGGTACGACGGCAAAGGTTTTGGGACCGCTACCTGGTACACTTCCAACGGCCTCCTGAGCAAAAAAGCACCTGCTAAAATTGATTCAGTGATTGATCTTGAGGGTCGCTGGGTGGTGCCTCCGATGGGCGATGCACACTGCTCCAGTATCACGGAAAACCCTTCAGCGCCCAACACCTTGAACCTTTATATGGGTGAGGGCGTATTTTACCTTCAAATGCTTGGCAACACGCAAGAAGGTCGCGCAGCCACCGCTCCGCTGATGAACAAGCCTACTGCACCCGACGCGGTTTTTGCCAACGGGGCGATAACCGCTACCCTTGGTCACCCATTTTTGGAGTATGAGGGCCCGGCAAACAAAATTAAAAACCCTGACCAATGGGGCGAGCGCTATGCCGAATTAAAAACCAGCCATAAAATGCTCGGAAATGGTTATTGGTTTATTGACAACAAAGTGGCACTCGACGCTAACTGGGATAAAATAAAAATGCAAAACCCGGGCGTAATTTCGATTTACTTGCTGGATGTTCAAAACAACGGCGGCAAGGAAGGCAAGGGCCTTTCTGCTGAAGTGGCAAAGCTGGTCATTAAAAAAGCCCATAAATCTGGGCTACGGGTATTCGCGCATGTAGAAACTGTTTCCGACCTAAGTATAGGCATTAAACTCGGCGTGGACGGATTTGCCAACCTCCCAGGCCACAACTGGGACGGAGCAGGCGACGCTGAAAAATTTGCGATCCCGGACGCAGAACTCAAAACACTTGCCAAGAAAAAGATACCCTTGGTGCTTCTGCTTTCTCACGCGCAAGCTGCCGCCAACCGTGCCGCTGTGCAGGAATTCCATAAAAAAACACTGAAGCGCCTACTAGACGCTAACGTGATCGTAGCGATGGGCTCCGACGACTCTCAGCGTACCCTTCGTATGGAACTGAACTATTGGTTTGGAATGGGCGATTTGGACGATGCTCGTACGCTCAAAGTGCTGTGCGAAAACACCCCGCGCGCCATTTTTCCAAAACGAAAGATCGGCAAACTTGAAAACGGCTACGAGGCCAGTTTCCTCGTGCTGAGTGATAACCCGCTATCCAATGTATTGAAGACCAGGGTTCAAGCATTTAAAGTGAAGAATGGCGTTTTGTTGAAATAAATTTATTAACGACATTAATTTCGCCCTTCAATAATTTATACCATCAACACAAACATGAAAAAGACGATTCTGCTCTTTTCCCTTGTCGCGCTAGCTTCCAGCACGGCGGTTGCCCAGAACATCCAGTTTGTAGAGTACAACTTGCCCAACGGCCTCAAGGTAATGCTCCACGAAGACCATTCTACCCCAATCGTGGCCGTTTCGGTCATGTACCATGTGGGGTCCAAGAACGAAAAGCCCAATCGCTCGGGCTTCGCTCACTTCTTTGAGCACCTGCTGTTTGAAGGCTCAGAAAACATTAAGCGTGGTGAATTCGATGATTATATCAGCAATGCCGGAGGCATGAACAATGCCAATACCACCTACGATCGCACCTATTATTATGAGGTGCTGCCGAGCAACCAACTCGCCCTTGGCTTATGGCTCGAAAGCGAGCGTATGCTCCACGCTAAAGTGGATCAGGTAGGTGTAGAAACCCAACGCCAAGTGGTGAAAGAGGAGCGCCGGCAACGTATTGACAACCAACCTTATGGCAAACTTTTGGAGGAAACCCTCAAACGCCTCTATAATGTTCACCCGTACAAGAGCTCGGTTATCGGCTCGATGGAAGATCTGGATGCAGCACAAGAGATTGACTACAAGACTTTTTACAAGGATTTTTACCGCCCCGACAACGCTATCCTTAGCATTGCAGGCGATATTAGTATTGATCAGACGAAGAAGTTGGTTGATATTTATTTTAAAGACATCCCTCGTGGGAAGGGCGAAATTCAGCGCAAGTTTCCACAAGAACCCGCCATCACGCAACTTCGCCGCGACACGGTGTACGACAATGTGCAACTGCCCGCAGTCATCTTTGCCAATCACATCCCTGCGCAAGGCACCCCAGATTTTTATGCGGTGAAGATGCTCGGTATGATCCTCAGCCAAGGAGAGAGCAGCCGTATGCAGAAAATCCTCGTGGACGAACAGCAGAAGGCGGTATTCGCTGGCTCTTTTCCACTCGGATTGGAAGACCCTGGGGCAAACATCAGTTTCGGTATTGCCAATCTAGGTGTGGAAGTGGCAGACCTTGAAAAAAGTATGGATGCGGTCATCAACGAGTTGCAAACCAACCTGATTCTAGAAACAGAGTTCCAGAAGCTTCAAAATCAAGTTGAAAATGATTTTATTAGCGCCAACATCAATATGGCCGGGATCGCCCAAAGCCTGGCTCAATATGAAATGTATTACGGTGACGCAACGCTCATCAACACGGAACTCGAACGATACCGAAAAGTGACCCGCGAAGAAATCCGTGCGGTTGCCAACAAGTATTTCAACAAAAACAGCCGCGTAGTGCTGCATTGGCTGCCACAACCCGCAAAACCTTGATTGGTAATTGGTTTGTTGGTGATTGGTATACTAGTAGGTTGATATAGCGCTACTTCCAGATCACCAGTAAACCAATCACCAGTAAACCAATCACCAGTAAACCAATCACTAACAATTGATTTCAATGAAAAAAATACTCTTCACTATCATAAGCTTGGCGCTGTTATTGGCTTCGTGTTCACCTAAAACAGCCGATAAAACAAGCGGATCAAATCCGGTTTCTCCTTCGGCGCGCGTAACCGCCGCAGGCAAAGCCCCTCAAATTCCGCTACCGGTTGGTGATCCGCGCAAACAAGCCCCAGCCCCAGGCACTGCCCCAAAGGTCCAAATTGGAAACGCTGAAATTTTCAGACTTGACAACGGACTGACGGTCATTGTAGTTGAAAACCACAAATTGCCCAAGGTGTCTTATCGTGTGTTTGTAGACTACGACCCCGTGTTGGAATGGTTCTCGGCGGGGTATCTTGACATGACAGGAGATCTCCTTTCAAAAGGGACCACGACCCGCAGCAAGGCACAAATTGACGAAGAAGTTGATTTTTTGGGTGCAACGCTCTTTTCAGATGCAAATGGAGTCAACGGCAGTTGTCTGAGCAAGCACAGTGACAAATTATTGACCATCATTGCCGACGTGCTGCTCAATCCTACTTTTCCACAGGAAGAACTCGACAAATCAAAAAAACGGGCAGAGAGTGGCCTTGCCTCCCAGAAGGACGATGCCAATGCCATTGCAGGCAATGTAGCCGCCATCCTGCGCTATGGCAAAGACCATCCTTATGGTGAAATCATGACGGAAGCCACGCTTGCGAAAATCAATCTGGAGCAAATCAAAAACCATTACAACACTTATTTCAAGCCAAACATTGCATATCTCGTAGTGACGGGAGATGTGACCAAAGCGCAGGTTGAAAAACAAGCCAAGCAATATTTTGGCACTTGGGCCAAAGGAAATGTCCCCACCCATCAATACGACCTCCCACGCGCACCCGAGAAAACGCAGGTAGATTTTGTACATAAACCACGCGCGGTACAATCCGTCATCAACATCACTTATCCTGTTGATTTACAACCCGGAACCTCCGATGTGATTCGTTCCCGTGTGGCAAACACCTTGCTTGGAGGGTATTTCAACAGCCGCCTCAATAGCAACCTTCGGGAAGGGCACGGTTGGACTTACGGTTCGGGCAGTTCACTGAATCCAGACAAGCTGGTCGGTTCGTTCACTGCCTCTGCCAGTGTCCGCAATGCGGTGACGGACAGCAGCATCATTGAAGCTTTGAAAGAAATGCGCCGTTTGGGCGATGAAAAAGTGGTCAACGAAGAATTGCAGGTGGTCAAAAACGTCCTGGCGGGCAATTTTTCAAGAAGTCTGGAAGAGCCTGGCACAGTAGCCACGTTTGCCTTAAATACGGCCCGCTATAAACTCCCAGCCGATTATTATGAGAAATACCTTGAAGTGCTGCAAAACGTAAGCGCAGAAGAGGTACAGGCTATGGTTAAAAAATATATCCACCCCGATCGCGCACACATTTTGGTGGTGGGCAACAAAGATGATGTTGCAGAACGTTTAAAGCAGTTTTCTGCTGATGGAAAGATCAATTTCTATGATGCTTTCGGCAACCCAGTGAAAGCCGCCGAAACCATGCTCCCCACTGGGCTCACTGCTGAGCAAGTGGTGGAAGATTATCTGAACGCGATTGGCGGACGCGCAAAAATCAACGAAGTAAAGGATATGCAATCTACTTCAACGATGCAGTTGCAGGGCATGTCCTTTGGAATGAAGACCTTTCAAAAAGGACGAAACAAATACGCCGTAGAAACGACTATGAATGGTCAGCCGATGAACAAACAATTTTATGATGGCACGCAAGGTTTACAATCTGCCATGGGTCAAACAGAGACCTTGGAAGGCGAGTCATTGAATGACTTGAAGGAACAAGCACTTTTTTGTAAAGAAGCAACTTACAAAACGGGCGGCTACAAGTTCGAACTCAAAGGTATGGAGGCCATAAATGGCAACAATGCATACATAGTGGATGTAATCCGACCGGACGGAAAAAAGGTAACCGAATATTACGACACGAAAACCAGCTTGAAAGTCCGCGAAGTAAGCACGGGAAAAGGGATGGATGGCGCTCCAAGCGTTCAGACGGTTGACATGTCGGATTACAAAACGGTGGGCGGCGTGAAATTGCCCCACGGAATGACTGTCAGCGGCGCATTCCCTGTTCCTTTCAAGGTCTCAGTAACCGAAATAAAATTGAATGCGGGAGTAGACGACTCCGTTTTCAAGATGTAATTCATTTCGTAGAGAAAATTACCTTTGCGCACCTTGTCAATCTCGGCAGGGTGCGCTTTTTCTAATTAAGGCACTTATTTAGGCATCAATCAATGATCGCGAACGTTCTATTCGTTTCGCGTGACAAATCAACAACAAGAGATGTACCACACACTATTACAAGCTCCAGCAACGGGCAGCGGATGGCTCGGGATGGTTTTCCCCTTCCTCATTATCATCGTTTTTTACTTCTTTCTCATCCGCCCACAAATCAAGCGGCAGAAAGACCAGCAAAAATTTGTCGAAAGCCTCAAAGAAGGTATGGAAGTCGTCACCAATTCAGGTATCATTGGGCGTATCACTAAAATGGATGGCCCCGTTATCCGATTGATGGTGGACGAAAAAACATTTATACGCGTCGTCAAGTCATCTATTCAGGGCGAGTATAAAGGATAAAACTGTTGACAGTTGACAGTTGACTATTGAAAACGGCAGAAAATCCTGTTCCTAAGGATCAACGGTCAAAAGTCAATAGTCAACGGTCAAAAGTCATTCTAAGCCAACCGATTATGATCCGAAAACATCTTCCAAAAGCAGCGTTTCTGCTTTTCCTCCTGCTTGGCGCATGCACGCGCAATACAACCCTGCGCGTATTGCAGCCCGCGCAAATGACCCTGCCTGAACACATCACCACCGTCGCGATCGTGGACCGCAGCAAACCCTCCAACGGCTGGGCCAACTTCCTTGAAGGCCTGTTCACTGGCGAAGAAATCGGCCAAGACAGGCGAAGCCGTCAAACTGCCGTTGATGGGCTGACCAATGCGCTAACACGCACCCCGCGTTTTCAGGTAAAAACGACCGGCATCGAAATGGCTGGCAGCAAAGCTGGTGGCCGGATGCCACCCGCGCTCGATTGGAGCGAAGTAGACAAAATCTGTCGCGACTACAATACCAATGCCTTGGTGACCATCGAATCATTTGATTCCGACAATTCGCGCAGTGCCCGTCCTTATTCAGAGACTAGAAAGGACAAAACAGGCAAAAAATACACTGTCACCAGCTACCAATCACACCAACGTACGGGGGTCAGAATCGGCTGGCGCTTGTACGACCCCAAGACAAAAATAATCTTGGACGAGTACGTTACGGAAGATTACCTCGAACGCAACGGCAGCGGCACGACTGAACGTGCCGCACTCAGCAACCTTCCTTCCCAATTGGACGTGACCCGCGACGTTGCTTACAATGTTGGCATCGAATACGGCGCGCGCATTGCACCCATTTATGTCAATATTAGCCGCGCTTACTATCCTAAGGCCAAAGGGTTCAAGGACCAAATGAAAAAAGCCGCACGGCATTTGGAGGATAGAAACATTGAACAAGCTACGATTTTGTGGAAGCGGATAATTGCTACTGCGGGTGACAACCGCAAGGCCGCTGGGCGCGCCGCTTACAACATGGCCGTGGCTTCAGAAGTTAGTGGCAACTTAATCCTCGCGCTGGAGTGGGCGCAAAAATCTTACAATGACTATGGTAACAAAAAGGCTCGAGAGTACATTAACATCATCAAAGCCCGGCAAAATGACGCACGCAAAGTAGATGCGCAGATGCCGGGAAAAAAAGTCTGAACTATGTTACCCAAATACTTCCTCACCTTTGTTTGCCTGATTCTATGGCTGCTCACATTTAGTGTGGGAGCCTTTGTAGATACCAATCCGATCCGCGCAAATCTTGCGAAACAGTTCGAGATGATTGATTTTCTGCTTATTGTGGTCGCGTGGATTCCTACCAACTTGGCCATATTGTCTATTTTGGCGGGCTTGAGCGGTTCGCTTTGCCGCTCGCTTCTGCGAACTCTTGAAGTCGGATTGGACCAAATTCGCACGGAAAAGGAAGGCTCTCGCATTTTGGGCGGCGCCGTAGCAGGTTTGCTTTTCTACCTCTCGCTCATGGCAGGAGCCTTCTTGCTCATGAGTCACCCTTTTGAGACTACTACAAAAGAGCAGTATTTCCGCGTAGCAGGCGCGGTATCGTTTCTGTGTTTTTTGGCAGGATTCCGGCCTGATTTGTTGAGAAGGGTGCTGGAGAAATTGCCGGGTTTTTGAGGAACTTCAAGACAAGTACTTCCCCACGATGGGCATCCTCCTACCCATCCCAAATGCCTTGGTGCTAACCCGAATCACGGGCGCAGCCTGTTCCCGCTTGAATTCGTTGATATTTACCATACGAAGCACACGCTTTACGAGCGCCTCCTCAAAACCCATAGCAATCAACTCATCCGGGCCTTTTCGGCATTCGATGTACTGAAAAAGCAAGGGATCGAGCACCTCGTAAGGTGGAAGACTGTCTGTATCTTTTTGGCCGGGGCGGAGTTCGGCGGAAGGAGGTTTAGTAATCGAATTTTGCGGAATCACTCCAGCCTTGCCGTCTTTTCCAAAAGGGAGGGAGTTCATGTATTTTACCAGTTCATAAATCTCTGTCTTATACACATCGCCCAGCACCGCGATACCGCCGCACATGTCGCCGTAGAGCGTTCCGTAGCCAACAGACATTTCGCTTTTGTTGGTGGTATTCAGCAAGATATGACCGAATTTGTTGCTCATAGCCATCAGCAAGGTGCCGCGTACCCGGGCTTGAATGTTCTCCTCCGTGACATTAAACGGCAACCCGGCAAATTGCTGGGAGAGTGCCGCCTCGAAGGCATCGTACATGGGTTTGATCGCCAAGATATCATACTGAATACCCAAGTTTTCAGCCAATTGACGAGCATCGTCCACCGAATGGCCACTGCTAAATTGGCTGGGCATGAGCAACACGCGCACGTTTTCTGGGCCTAAGGCTTTGGATGCCAACACAGCCGTCACCGCAGAGTCAATACCCCCGGATAGACCCAGGATTGCTTTTTTGAAGCCCAATTTTTGGAAGTAGTCGCGTATACCGACCACGAGCGCATCGTGGATGAGTTGAATTTTGTCCTTAGGCTGTTCCTGATTCCTATTTCCGAGCATTACCTCCTCTAAATCATAGGTTTTCAGGCACTCTTCAAAATAAGGCATCTCGTCGAAGACCATGCCGTTGGGGGAAATCACCAGGCTTCCTCCATCAAAAACCACATCCGTCTGTCCGCCTACCTGATTGGCATAGAACATAGGGATTTTGTACCGCAGCACATTGACTTTGGCAATTTGGATTCGAGTTTCGGCATGGGCATAATCAAAGGGTGAAGCCGAAAGGTTGAGGATAAAATCTGGCTTTTGAGACATCATCTCGTCGAGTGGACAGATGTTGTAGAGCGGGTTTTCGTTGCCAACGTTCCAGATGTCCTCACAAATGGAAAGCGCAATGCGCTTGCCCTTGAATTCAACCGTTTTGAACTCATTGGCTGGCTCGAAATAGCGGTATTCGTCAAAAATATCGTAGGTTGGCAACAAGGCTTTGTGCTGAATACCAATGATTTCGCCATTGTAAAGGAAATAGGCGGAGTTGTAGAGGTCTTTGCCTGCCAACACAGGGTTGCGGGTAGGCGACCCAACGATGATTCCTATGCCTTGGCTGACTTTTCTTAGCTCGTCCACCGAATGTTGGCAGCGACGGATAAAGTCGTCGAACTCAAAAAAATCGCGAGCAGGATAGCCGCAAACTGCGAGTTCGGGGAAACAAATCAGATCGGCTTGTTGGCTTTTAGCCGTTTCGACTGCGGCAAGCATTTTGGCGAGGTTGCCTTCGAAGTTGCCTATGTGGAGATTGAGTTGAGAAAGGGCGATGCGCATTAATTGGGCCTCAATTTGTCAAAATCAAATGGCAGCGCACTGTGATGAATTGTGATAATTTGGATGCGCTGTTCTGTGACGATGTGATAAAAAACACGGTATGGGCCTGCAAAAATTTCCCTGACGGTTGGGTAGCCAAGTTCAGGCGATACCCGGCCCAAATGAGGAAACTGCGCAAGCAATTCTACCGTTGCATATATTTTCTGAATGTAGGATTTTGCTGTTTTTTCTGAAAACCTTGCCCAATAGAGGGCAATTTAGTCAATATCATTTAAAGCCTGCTTAGAGAAGTTTACTTCAGCCATTTTTCATGCCTTAGTTTTGCCTCTTCTAAAGTAGAGAATTTGCCCTCGCGCAAGTCACGCAATCCTTCCTCTATTTTAAAAAGCAGCAGCAACCTTTCCATCAATTGGTCAAAAGAAAGGTTGTCCGGAAGCTCCTGAATTGACTTAATAACCAGTGCTTTGTCTATAACCATAGTTCCTTTTTTTTACAAAAGTACAAAAAAATTACATTCAGGAATCCGCTCCACTTTCCACATAATACATATCAATCTCCCCCTTGTTCTTTGCCGAGATTTTGCCCCGGTAATGACAAGAAAAAAAATCTTTT
>Ga0209181_10004626_pt1 | contig 20312 bp, 18 predicted proteins | sample MAT05_FD_187208 | JGI IMG/M metagenome (GOLD analysis project Ga0209181, IMG submission 187208) | Freshwater microbial communities from Lake Fryxell liftoff mats and glacier meltwater in Antarctica - MAT-05 (SPAdes) (version 2) | ecosystem: Environmental > Aquatic > Freshwater > Ice > Liftoff... | reverse complement strand
TTGGCGTGATCGGCACCGAGGCCCGGCAGCAACAAGCCCACGTCGGCCAGCAGCGCGGCGGTGCCGGCAAGGTCGGCGGCGGCACGATGCGGCAGCAGCCGCGCGGCCATCGTCGATGCGACCAGCGCCTTGCGTTGCAGGGCTTCTGCATCGCCGGCACCGGCACCGGGCCGCGAGAATACTTCTGCGGCCAGCGCGATGGTGCGCAGTGCGCGCAGGCCCAGACGCGCCACCGCAGAGCGGATATCGGTCACCGAGCGGCCAGGACTGAACAGCGCTGAATTGCACAGCTGCAGCACCTTGGCCGCCAGCGCGGGGTCCTGCGCGACCAGTTTGGCGATGCTGCCGGCATCCGAATCGGGGTCTTCCAGCGCCTGGGTCAGACGCAGATACAGGCGTGGCGCCGGCGGCAGGCGGTCGACGCGACCAACCAGCTCGCGGGTGCGCTCGCTGGACAGGATGCCGTGCAGCGCGCGCACCCGCTCAACCGCCTCGACCAGGTCCTCGGCCGTGAATGGTTTGGGCAATACGCGATGGGCGATGCTCATGGTGCGCATCGCCTCTTCCTCGTTTTCCTGCGCCGAGAGCAGGATGCGCACGGTCTCCGGGCGCCGCGCCTGGAACTCGCGCAGCAGCGCCGCGCCGTCCATGCCCTTGGCGTGCAGATCGGTGATCACCACGTCGGCCGGTCGACTGTCGGCAATCGCCAGCGCGGTGCCGGCATCGGGCAGGTACTCGATTTCCCAGTCGGCGCGCAGCTGCGCCAGACGCGTGTCCATTCCCGAAAGATCGCCCGAAGGGCTGTCGACCACCACCACGAACATGTGTCTTCCTCCTCGATTCGACCGCGGCCCCATGCGGTAACAGGTCTATCAGGCAAGCGATGTGCCGACCGCTGCAGGCCAGATGGGTGCTCGAATGTGCGCTCCCGAGCGCCTGCCTGCCGGGAATCCGTCGGGTCGACCGGCAAAGCCTTGACTGGTGCGGGCGCACGCGGCGGATCGGCCAACGTGAATGCCCGCGGTGCCGGAGGTAGACTCGACGGTCTTCGCCCAACTTGGAAGAAACGCCCATGGCCATCAAGGTCGCGATCAACGGCTACGGCCGCATCGGCCGCAACATCCTGCGCGCGCTGTACGAGTCCAACCGCAACCACGAGATCCAGATCGTGGCGGTCAACGACCTGGGCGATGCCGAGACCAACGCGCACCTGACCCGCCACGACACCGCGCACGGAAAATTTCCCTACGAGGTCGGTGTCGACGGCGGCGATCTGATCGTCAAGGGCGATCGCATCAAGGTATTCGCCGAGCGCGATCCGGCCAAGCTGCCATGGGCCGCGCACGGGGTCGACGTGGTGCTCGAGTGCACCGGCCTGTTCAACTCCAAGGCCAAGGCCGGGCTGCATCTGGCGGGCGGTGCGAAGAAGGTGATTCTGTCCGCGCCGGGCGACAAGGACGTCGACGCCACCATCGTCTACGGCGTCAACCACCACACGCTCAAGGCCAGCGACACGGTCATCTCCAACGCCTCATGCACCACCAATTGCCTGGCGCCGCTGGCCAAGGTGCTGCATGAGAAGGTCGGCATCGTGCATGGCCTGATGACCACCATCCATGCCTATACCAACGATCAGGTCCTGACCGATGTGTTCCACACGGACCTGCGCCGCGCGCGCAGCGCGACGATGAGCCAGATCCCGACCAAGACCGGCGCTGCGGCCGCCGTGGGTCTGGTACTGCCGGAATTGAACGGCAAGCTCGACGGCTTCGCGATGCGGGTGCCGACGATCAATGTCTCGGTGGTGGATCTGGTGTTTACCGCCGCGCGCGCCACCACGGTCGCAGAGATCGACGCTGCCGTGCGTGCAGCCAGCGAAGGCCCGCTCAAGGGCATCCTCGGCATCAATACGCAGCCGCTGGTGTCGATCGACTTCAATCACGATCCGCGCTCGTCGATCTACGACGCGACGCTCACCCGCGTGATCGACGGCACTCTGGTCAAGGTGCTGTCGTGGTACGACAACGAGTGGGGCTTCTCCAACCGCATGCTCGACACCACCCTGGCGCTGATGGCGGCGAAGTAGGCGGCGCCCGCGGCCCCCGTGGGGGCGCGCTGCGCGCCTGGGAACCTCCGGGCACGTCCCGCGCAGCGTACGCTCAACGTCGCCGGCGCTTGTTTGCCGCCGGCGGCGTTGAATCGAATAGCGACATGAACGCGTTCAGGTCGGCGGGCATCAGATCGCCGGATTCATTGTCTTGGAGAGAATCGAGCAGCGCCCGTCGCGTGCGGGGGTCGCTCAGATCGCGCAGGTCGCGGTCGATGTTGCGCCGGATGGCCTTGATATTGGCGAGCGACTGGTCGAACGCGGTATTGGCCGCGCGTGGATCGCACAGCGCGTAGTCGACGCCGAGCTGATCGGCGTAGCGCTCGGCGAATTCGACCAGTTGCTGCTCCAGCTCGGCCATCCGCTCGCGCAACACCTGGTTGTAGTGCTTGATGCGCACGTCGGGTACGGACGCCAGGTGCGCGCTGTCGATCTGCTCGATCTCCAGCTGCAGATGCAGTAGCGCCAGCACATCGTTCGCCGCATACGCCTGGTTGGCGCGCTGCATCAGTACGGTCTTGCGCGCGCGCTCGGCCGGATCGCTTTCGCGGTCCGGATGCAGGCTGCTGGCGAGCTTGCGGTAGACCTCGCGCACCGACGCGCTGGCCGCTTTGGCGGCTTGCTCGCGGCGTTCGGCATCCAGCTCCGCGCGGGTGGGGCGCCCGCGTTTGGCGGCCTTTGCGGCATCGCGCGCCGCTCGCGCCTGCTGCTCGGCTGCGGCCTGCTCGGTGACTCGGCCGGTGATGTGCTCGAACAGATCTTCCACGCTTTCCGCAGCGTGGCCTTCGATCACATCGTCGCCGAGCACCGACGCGGCGAGGGTCTGTGCGAATTCAAGTTGCTGCTGCCGCATCTGTTCGAGGCTGAATTCGCTGTGCTTGTCGTGCAGGGCTGCGAGTTCCGCATCGTGCGCGTGAGCCAGCAGGTCCTGGGTTACATCCGTCACGATGCCGCGCAATGTCGCGCAATGGCGTTTGCTCAAGCCGCGCAAGGTGTTCGGGTCGCTGAGCATGGCGTCGACGCGCAGGAGCAGGCGGCGCTGCGATTCGCGCAGGGCGCTCTCGGCCGGCAACAGCTCGGCTTGCATGCGGTCGAGGTAGCGTTGTCCCCAAGCTTCCCAGTCCTCCACCCGGGCGCGTGCGCGCTTCAACTGCGCGGTCAGCCGGTTGAATTCGCGCTGGGCCTTGCTCTGCGTGTTGGCAGCGCCTTGCACCGTCACCAGCGCGACGCCGTCGTTGGCTACGGACGTGGGTGCGCTGCGGTGTTGCCTGTTCGGCATGCTGCAATCCTTTATCCAGAGGCGGGAACTTGGGTGAAGCTCGCTCGCGCCGGGGCAGTGTGGGTGATGTCGCGCTCAGGTTGCCGGCGGCGCTGGTGGAGATGCAGAACGCGCCAGCCCGGTGCCCGGTCTCCAGCGCCACTTCGCCCACGCCATGGCGCCGAAATACAGCGCGCCGAATGCGATGACCCGGTGCGGCTCATCGACCCACAGGCCGGAGCCGGGAATTGCCGCAGCCGCGCGCGCCTCGGCATCGATGCCGAGTGTGGGCAGCGGCAGAAAAACGGTCGCAAATACGCCGAGGATGTAGCACACCGCACCGAAGCCGATGAAGAAAGTCTGGCGATCTTTCTCGACATGACCGGGCAGCGGCAGGAGCCAGATCTGTACAAATTTGGCCAGCAGCAGCCAGGCGAATACCGCAGCCGGCCACCACGCCTCGAAGGCGAGGCTGAAAGCTGCAGCGAACAGCATGTAGAACAGGCCGAACACCAGCACGATGCGGGTCTTGGCCGCACGCGACTTGCCGGGATCGACCAGCGCGCTGCCGATGAAACCGCCGGAATGCACGCTGAGAAACTCCAGGATCATGGTGATCATCAGGTTCTTGATCCAGATCGCGCCGAGCGCCATCGGTGCGATCCATGCGAGCAGGAACATCGAGCAGCTCACCACATCCGGCAGCGCGGAAAGCGCACGCCCGACAGGATGATCGCCGCTGCGGTTCGCGCTCATGGCGATTCCTCGCCTGCATTGCCCGCCGTGGCGCGCTGCAGCCGATCGCGCACGGCCTGCCACGCCGGCGCATCCGGCGGCGCTTGCACCAGGATCCGATCGGCGCCCTCGGCGTCCATCGCGCGCAGTGCGGCATACAGGTGCCGCGCGTAGTCGTTCGGTTGCGCGGGCAGCTCCAGCCCATCGGCGCCGCGCGGCAGCTCGCCGAGCGCGATCACGCGGATGGTTTCTCCTTCGCGCAGGAGCGCTGCGAGCCGCGCGGCCAACTGTCCGGTGTCGATGAGTTCGGCCGGCGTGCGCGGTGCATAGTGACTGGCATGCGCGCCGGATACGCGCGGGCTGTCTGCGATCGCACCGGCTTCGAGGCGCTGCCCGAGCGCGCCTTCCAGCGCGTCGACCGCGATGCGGCCGGGACGCAGGATGCGTGGTGCGCTGCCGGACAGATCGACGATGGTCGACTCGATACCGATCGTGCAGGGGCCGCCATCGAGCACGATCGGCAGCGCTTCACCGAACTCCTCGCGCACGTGCTGGGCAGTGGTCGGGCTGACGTGGCCGAAGCGATTGGCGCTGGGTGCGGCAAGCCCGCCGCCGAAGGCGGTGAGCAGGGCCAGCGCGACCGGATGCGCCGGCACCCGCACACCCACCGTGTCCTGACCGCCGGTGATCAGGGCGTTGACCGTGCGTGCGCGCTTGAGGATCAGGGTCAGCGGTCCCGGCCAGAAGCGCAGCGCCAGCAGCTTTGCGGCGGGCGGGATCTCGCGCGCCCAGGTATCGAGCTGCGCGGCGTCGGCCAGATGCACGATCAGCGGATGGTCTGCGGGTCGGCCCTTGAGCGCGAAGATGCGCTGGATCGCTTGTGGATTCGAGGCATCGCCGGCCAGACCGTAGACCGTTTCGGTCGGCATGCCGACCAGCTCGCCGCCGCGCAGTGATTCCACTGCATCCTTGAGCTGTGGCGGGGCGAGCGGCGACTTCGGGTGCATGCGGCGATTGTAGACGCGGCCGCGCCGCGGTGGATGATCAGAGTGCGTGCTGCGACAACTTGGCCAATGGCTGGACCACCCGCGCGGCGATGTGCGCCGAAATGTCCGGGCTACACCAGCGCCCCACCGCAACTCGAGCCCTGTCCCGCCGTGCAGCCGAAACAGTGCCCGGCAACGCGGATCGCGCCACCGGCAAGCTCCGCATCGAGCAGATCGCGCAGGTGGCTGCGGGTGTCGTGATCGCCCAGCTGCAGGCCCAGCATCTGGTTGAAGTCGCAGTCGTAGGCGTAGCCCTGCCAGTCGATGCTGATCAGATCCCGACACATCACGTGCTCGAGATTGGCCTCGCGATGGTTGTCGCGCAGCAACTGCAGGTAGGTGTCGAACTGGCCTTTCGATTGCAGCCATGAACCAAAGCGCTGGATCGGCATGTTGGCCAGGGTGAACAGCTGGTTGAACACGATGCCGTGTTCCTCGCCGAGACGCTGGCGGTAGTCGGCTTCAAGCGCCTGCTGCGGCCCGGGCAGGAATGCGCCAACGGGGTTGTAGACCAGGTTCAGCAGCAGGCCGCTGCCGTCGACGCCGTAGCCGAGCGCGTTCATCTGCCGCAGCACGCGAAGCGAGGAGGCGAATACGCCGTCGCCGCGCTGGGTGTCGACATTGGTCTGGGTGTAGCAGGGCAGGGATGCGATCACCTCCACCCGCTGCGTGGCGAGGAAATCAGGCACCCACGCGTAGCCGGGCTCTTCGATCACGGTCGGATTGAAGCGGTCCATCACGTGGATGCCGGTCGCGCGCGCGGACTCGACCAGCCAGCGGAAGTGCGGATTCATCTCCGGCGAACCGCCGGTCAGATCGAGCGTGCGGATGGCGTGCCGGTGTGCGAACTCCAGCGCCAGCTGCATGGTGTCGCGATCCATCAACTCCTTGCGCGTGGGCCCCGCGTTCACGTGGCAGTGCACGCAGGCGATGTTGCACAGGTAGCCCAGGTTCAACTGCAGGGTGCTCGGCGCACGCCGTGCGATGGCGGGAAAGGCGATGGTCCGCAGCAGCGGCAGGCTGGCGCGCATGCCTACTCCCGGACAGCGGGTGGCGCGGCCTGGCTGGGCGACGCCGCGCGGAAGGGATTGAGCAGCAGTGCCAGCAGACTCTGCTCAGCGGGCGTGCGGAACTCGTGCAGGCCGATCGCCATGCCGAGGTGGCCGTCGCGCGGCTGCGCCCGATAGCTGCCGAACACGTGATCCCACAGCGACAGGTGGAACGAGAAGTTGCTGTCGGTTTCGTCCGGATGCACGGAGTGATGCACGCGATGCATGTCGGGGGTGACGATCACCCGGCGCAGGAAACGATCGAGCGCATCCGGCACGCGCAGGTCTGTATGGGTCCACAGCGAACCGGCCGACAGCGCGATCTCGAACAGCAAAACCGCCAGCGCCGGCGCGCCGATCGCCGCGATCACCACGAACTTGATCGCCATCGACAGGGCGATCTCCAGCGGATGGAAGCGAACTGCCAGCGTCACGTCGAAGGCCATGTCCGCATGGTGCACGCGGTGCAGGCGCCACAGCAGCGGGATGCGATGCAGCAGCCGATGCTGCCAGTAGATCGCCGCGTCCAGCAGAACAAATGCGATCGCTATCGCCAGCCAGGCAGGCATGTTCAGTTGCGGCAGCAATCCGATACCGCGCGACTGCAGCGCGGCCGCAAAACCCACCGCGAGTACCGGAAACACAACCCTTACCACCACCGTGCCGATCAGCACCATGCCCAGATTGGTCAGCTGACGCATGCCCGGCACGGCGTCACCGCGGCGCGGGAACATCCGCTCGGCGATCGCCAGTGTGGCCAGCAGGCCCACGAACACGCCCAATCGCAGCGGATTCTCAACGGCCAGGATCTGCTCGATGTTCATGCGCTTGCGGACCTGATTGCCCGGGGCGCAGACATCCACGCCAACAGCGCAGTTTGCGCCGCATGCGGTGAAGGCAGCGACTGCAGGGCCGCCATGCAGGGCGCCAGATCGTGCGCGGTGTCGACGTCGGTCTCGGTGCGCTGCGTCTGCCATGCGCCGTGGCCGGTCAGCGCGCGGCGGAACTGCTGTGCGGTGTCGGGCTCGCTGTAGCGGGCGTTCAACCAGGTCTCGCGCGCGATCGCGCGGTTGCCGCCGAACAGCCAGAAGCCGCCATCGCTTGCGGGTGCCAGGGTCAGACGTGGCGCGGGATCGATCAGCCAACGCAGCGCGTCATGCAGCGCATCGGCGCGCAGCTGCGGCGTATCGGCACCGAGCAGAATCGCTGCACCATGGCGCGCTACCAGTTCGGTATGCACCTGATGCATGCGCTCGCCGAGGCTGCCAGCACCCTGCGCGATGGTCGGCAGCCCGGCCCAAATGGGGTCGCCCAGCGCTTGCGCTTCGGCGACTGCCCAATACACCGCAGCATCGGTCGATGCAGCGGCCTCGCGCGCCACTGCCGCCACCGCCTGTGCTGCAAGTGCATACCATGCGTGCACGAAACGCTCGCCCTGGCTTTCGGCAAGCCGCGTCTTCAGCGCCGAGCGGCCCGGGGTCTTTACGAAGATCGCAATCGCGCCGCTCACGGTGGGTCACCGCGCGCGCGCGAGAACGTGCGCGCCTGCTGCCAGGTCAGCCGCAGGTGCCGCGCGGTCGTGCGCAGCCAGCCCTGCTCTGCGTAGCGGCGTGCGCTGGTGTGGATGCTGGCACCGGCCGGGCGCAGTGCGATGCCGGCGCGGCGCGCGGCCCACACCAGCGCATGGTCTTCGGCCACCGCAAGCGATTCGTCGAAGCCACCCACGCGCGCGAAGTTCGCGCGCGACAGGAACAGTCCCTGATCGCCGAACGGCAGTCCGAGCCAGTGCGATCGGATCCACGCGCCGACCGTGTTCGCCGCCGTGGCCGCCGGACCGTCGCCGATAAAGCGCAGGTCGAAGTAACCGAGTGCATCGGGATACGCCGACAGCGCGCGCTGCAACGCAGCTGCGGTGCGCTGCGGCTGGATGATCCGCGAGTCCGCATGCACGAACCACAGGAACTCCGATCGGGTGGCCGCCACGCCGGCATTGAGCTGGCGTGCGCGGCCGTGCGGCGCCAGCAGCCACCCGCGATCTGCGGGCAGTCCAGTGGCGCTGTCGAGTTCGGCCCGCGCGCAGTCTTGTTCGCGGCAGCACACCAGGCGCAGCTGCGCTTGCGCCGGCAGCCACTGCAGCTGCGGCAGCAGACCGCGCCATGCCGCGTCGCCGGGGCCTACCGGCATGATGACCGCGAGTGATTCGAGCATGTCGCCAGTGTGCCGCAGTCGGTCGTTCCACGCGACGACCGTCGCGTGGGGGTTCAGTCGAAGCGCACGATGAACTCGGCTCCGAGGTAGCGTGGATCGTTGACAAAGCCGGTGAGGTTGTTGAAGTCGACGCCGCCGACCACTTCCACCTCGTCGAGCAGGTTGCGCGCAAGCACCGCGGCTTCATAGCGCCCGTCGGCCCAGCGATAGCCTACCCGCAGGCCGCCTTCGAGCAATGGATCGCCAACGAACTCGCGGCTCTCGTACAGGAAAAAGTTCACTTCGCTGCGATACGACCAGTCGTTGAGCACGTAGAACTCACCGCCGGCCAGTGGCTGGGTGTAGCGCAGCGCGATGTTGGCGATCCACTCCGGCGCCTGCGGCAGCGGATTGCCGTCGATGCGCACGGTGCCGGCCACCGCGCCGACCGGATCGAGCACCGTGCACGGGCTTCCGCAGGGCTGCACGGCGAGCCGTGAGTCATCGAGTCGGGTGCGATTCCAGGAGGCGGCCGCAAGCAGGGTCAGGCGTTCGGTGAGAGTCGCTTCGAAATCCAGTTCGGCGCCGTAACCGACGGCCTTCTCGGCGTTGATCAGGGTGTTGAAGTTGGTGCTGCCGCCGACCGCGGTCAGCTGCAGGTCGTCGACTTCATAGCGGAACAGGCTCGCCCCGATTCTCGCGCGGCGATTGAACAGGTCAGCCTTGGCGCCGAGTTCGAACGAGCGGATCTTTTCCGAATCGGCCACCGAGACCACGTCGCCGAACAGCAGCCGACCCTGGATCGCCGGTGCGCGGAATCCGGTCGCGTAGCGCGCGTAGAAATTGACGCTGTCCGATGGCGAGTAGGTCGCGCTGAAATTGCCGCTGAGATCGCTATCTTCCGGCGCTACCGCGATCGGGCCGATCGGACCCGCGCCAATTGGCGAGACCAGCCGTTGCGCGGTAAACCGCTTGCGATCGTCGCTGTAGCGCAAGCCACCACCGATCCGCCATTCCGGTGAGAAGCGATAGTCGGCCGCGCCGAACAGCGCCCACGCCGTGTGGTCCTGGCGCTGCCGGGCGACGCCGTTCTGTGCGCTGCCCGCGAGCGTGTCGTAGCTGATGTTGTCGATGTCGAGGTTTTCGTCGTACCACAAGCCACCGGCCTGCCACGACAGCGCGTCATCGGTGTCGGATGCCAGCCGCAGCTCCTGCGTGAGCTGGCGATGGTCGGGGATGCCGTCGCCGGATTCGGCCGGGAACGGAATGAAGCCGGGGCCGAATGGTGGCGCGAAGGAGGCACCAAAGCCGCCGTCGACGTCGCCGCGGGCGAACATCTGCACCGACTCCCAGGCCGAGATCGACGACAGCACGATGTCGCCGAGGTCCCAGTTCACGCGCACGTTGGCGCCAGCGGACTCGACATCGAGCGCGGGCAGTGCGTCCTGTGCCAGGCGCCGGTCGTTGAAGCCCGCGACAATCCCGTTGCTGCCGCGCTCGATCAGATTGGCGAGGAATATCGCCGAGCCGCCACTGAGGTCGCGGCCGCGGACCTGCACCAGCACTTCCAGATCGTCGCTGGGTGCCAGCAGCCACTGGCCGCGGAACGCGCGCTCGTCGAAGCCGCCGCGGCGGTCGCCGGCAATCGCGGTGTTGCGCACGAAGTCGTCCCGGTGCTGGTACAGGACCGACAGCCGGGCGGAGGAGACGTCACCGATCGGCCCACCGACTGCGCCCTCGAAATTGCGCGAGCCGAAGTCGCCGGCACCGAAGCGCGCGAAGCCATCGAAGTCCTGCGCGGGGCGCACCGAGTCGAACTTGACCACGCCCGCTGGCGTATTGCGTCCGAACAGTGTGCCTTGGGGCCCGCGCAGCACTTCCACGCGGTCCAGATCGAAGATCGGAAAGCCCTTGAGCGTCGGATTCTCTTGCACCACATCGTCGTACACCAGCGACACCGGCTGACTGGCATTGAGGTCGAAGTCGGTATTGCCGAGCCCGCGGATGTAGAAGCGCGGAAAGGTGCGACCGAACGAGGACTCGGCCTGCAAGCTCGGCACCCGTGCGCCGAGCACGCGCACGTCCTGCAGGGCGGACCCCCAGGCCTGCAGCTGTTCGGGCTCGACCACGCTCAACGACAGCGGCACGCTGTTGGCATCTTCGGTGCGGCGCTGCGCGGTGACCAGCACCGGATCGAGGGTCGTGACGTCATCGGATTTCGACACGTCGTCCTGTGCGGAGGCGATGCACGGATGGATGGCGAGCGCTGCTGCCAACGCAAGCGTCAGGGTGCCGATCTGCGGCTGTTTCATTCCTTGGTTACTCCGGGGTGGGTTGAGAAAAACGTGCGACTACCAAACGCCCACGTAGTCGGGCGGCAGGCGATTCCAGCTGCGTCCATAGACGTGCACAGTGCGGGTCGGCATGCCGCCGGCATCGACGAATTCCTGCCCGGCCTGCGCCCATGCCAGCACGCCGCCGATCAGGTTGTAGGCGCGATAGCCGCGCTTGCGCAGCGCATCGGTCGCCTGTGCGCTGCGCATGCCGATGGTGCAATACACCAGCAGCGGGCGGCCGGCGAGGTCTGCGCTGGCGGGTAGTGCGTCGCCATCGATGGCGCCGGGGATGCGCGAGACGGCCTGCTCGGCTGCTTCACGGACGTCGACGATCACGAAGTCGCCGTGGTCGTCGCGGGCGAGGAACTCGCTGGCAACAAGCGAGGGTGTGTCAGGGTATTGCGCCGCGACCTGTGCCTCGAAGCGCGTTACATCGTCGCGTTGGTCCGCACTTGCGGTTGCCCAGGGCCAGAGCAGCACGGCGGCCGAATACACAACCGCGATCGATCGTTGCATGCGCATGCGGTTCTCCGGCTGGTCGGAAGGAAGCAACGGTTGCGGGCGCGTGGCGCGAGCGAAGCTCAGCGCGTCGCCGCCGGGCCGTTGAGCGCCCAGTCGTAGTCGATGTAGTCCAGCTCCACGCCACCGCGACCGATCCGCGCACGGGCTTCCGGGCTGTCGCTCAGCGCGCTGGCGTAGGTGCCGGCGAATTCGAGCACCGTTCGGGTGCCGCGGAATCCGCGCTCGAAGTCGCCGGCGTACCAGTCGAAGATTTTCGACAGACTCAGCACGCCGGTGGCTGGATCGAAGCGGTTGCGGGTGCGGTCGCGCAGGAAACGCAGGGTCTGGTCTTCGAGTTGCGCATCGAAATCGGCACCGCGAAACGCTTCCGGGCGCAGGGCAGGGCAGCCGATCGACGCGCAGTTGACCGCGAAGTGGATGCGCGGCTCATTGAAGTCCGGCGCACCGCGCAGCAAGCCGTGCTCGACATCGTCGAGCGAGCGTTGCGTTTCGAGCAGGGTGAAGAAGGATTTCTTCCACGGCGAGGAGAACAGGCCGCCGAGGTCCTTGATCGATTCCAGCTTCGGCCAGCGGGTCAGGATCAGGGCGACGGTCTGCGCGTTGTAGGCGTTGATCAGGAATGCCTGTCGCTCCGCCACGGGCCAGGCATCGAAGCTGGCCTGCGAAACGGCGCTCAGCTGATCCAGATAGGCCTGCAATGCGGCGCGCTCGCGCGCGAATCCGGCGTAGTCGACGGTGCTGGCAGTGCCGTCCGCATTCCAGTGCACGTGTTTGGCCAGCAGTTCGCTCCATGCGGCGTGGTTGCTGTCCAAGGCCATTGCCGGCGTGGCGAAAAGGCAGACTGCCAGCAGCACACCGCCCACCAGTGCGGATACGCCGCCGCGCAACCGCCCAAGCCACACCGATACCTGAACCTGCTTTGCGCTGTCCATCGCCTTCATCCCCTTCGCCATCCGAAAAACCGTTGTGCCCAACGCAGTGCTGCCTGCGGCGCATGGGCGCGTTTCCATACGCCGGCGGCGTACTTGTTCGCTTCCATCAACGTCGGATAGACATGGATGGTGCCGAGGATCTTGTTCATGCCGATGCCGTGCTTGAGCGCCATCACGTACTCGGCGATCAGCTCGCCGGCTTCCGCATGCACGATGGTGGCGCCAAGGATGCGATCGCTGCCGGGCGGCGTGAGCACCTTGACGAAGCCCTTGGCGGTGCCGTCGGCGATCGCGCGGTCGAGATCGTCGATGCCGTAGCGGCTGACCTCGAAGGCTATGCCCTGCGTTTTCGCCTCGGCTTCGGACAGGCCAACGCGCGCGACCTGCGGATCGGTGAAGGTCGCCCACGGGATCACGCGATAGTCGACGCGGAACGACCAGAACGGTGCGAGCAGCTGGTTGACCGCCGCGTACCACGCCTGATGCGCGGCGACGTGGGTGAATTGGTAGGGTCCGGTGACATCGCCGCACACCGCGATGTTGGGGAAGTTGGTGCGCATCAGCGGATCGGCCGCCACCGTGCCGCGCTCGTTGAGCACGATGCCGAGTTCGTGCAGGCCGAAGCCATCGATGTTCGGCGTGCGACCGAGGGCCAGCAGCAGGCGGTCGAATTCGATCCGCACTTCGCCCTCGGGCCCGGTGGCGAGCAGCACGCCGCCGTTGCCGGCGCGCTCGACACTTACTGCGGTATGGCCCAGCGCCAGCCGGATGCCCTCGCGCTCGAACACCTCGCGCAGCAGGGTTGAAACATCCTCGTCCTCACGCGGCAACAAGTGCGGCTGGCGGCCAACCACGGTGACCTCGCTGCCCAGTCGCGAGAATGCCAGCGCCAGCTCGCAGCCGATCGGGCCGCCGCCGAGCACCAGCAGGCGGCGCGGCTGTTCGCGCAGGGACCATACGGTGTCCGAGGTCAGATACGGCAGGTCGGACAGACCTGGCAGGTCGGGCACCAGCGGTCGCGCGCCGCTGGCGAGGATGATCGAGCGCGTGGACAGCGTGCGTCCAGCGACCTCGACTTCCCATGGCGAGACGATCCGCGCGCTGCCGCTGATGCACTCCACGCCGAGTGCGGTGTAGCGCTCGACCGAGTCGTGCGGTTCGACTTCGGCCACCACCCGCTGCACGCGCTCCATCACCTCGGCGAAGTCGAACTGCACCTCGACCTTGCGGATGCCGAGCTTGGCGCTGTCGCGCGCATCGGCCAGCAGGCGCGCCGAGCGGATCAGGGCCTTGGACGGCACGCAGCCGGTATTCAGGCAATCGCCGCCCATCTTGTGCTTTTCGATCAGCGCCACCTTGGCCTTGATTGCAGCGGCGATATAGGACGACACCAGGCCGGCAGAGCCCGCGCCGATCACCACCACGTTGTAGTCAAAGTGCGCGGGCTTGCGATGGCCCGCGTAGACGCGGCGCCTGGCAAGCCAGCCGAGCAGCCCGCGCATCAGCAGCGGCAGGATGCCCAGCAGCACGAAAGCGCCGATCAGGCCCGGCGACAGGATCCCCGACACGCTGTCGATCTGCGCGAGCTGGGTGCCGGCATACACGAACACGATGGTGCCGGCCAACATGCCGAGCTGGCTGACCGCATAGAAGGTCGCTGTGCGGATCGGGGCAGCAGCACGAAAGCGCCGATCAGGCCCGGCGACAGGATCCCCGACACGCTGTCGATCTGCGCGAGCTGGGTGCCGGCATATACGAACACGATGGTGCCGGCCAACATGCCGAGCTGGCTGACCGCATAGAACGTCGCTGTGCGGATCGGGGTCAGACCCATCAGCAGGTTGACCAGGAAGAATGGAAACGCCGGCACCAGTCGCAGGGTGAACAGGTAGAACGCGCCATCCTTCGCCACCCCGTTCTCGATCGGGGCCAGCCGTTGGCCGAACTTCGCGCGCACCGCATCGCGAAACAGGAAGCGCGAGGCGAGGAAGGCGAGCGTGGCGCCCAGGCTGCTGGCGAAAGACACGATGATCGTGCCGGTGACCAGCCCGAACAGCGCGCCGCCGGCGAGGGTCAGGATCACCGCGCCGGGCAACGACAGGGCGGTCGCGAGCACATAGATGCCGAAGTAGGCGGCCAGGGCGGCGACCAGGTTGGCCTCGACCCAGCCCGACAGCGCCTCGCGCTGCGCCTTGAGCGCGTCGAGGGTGAGAAAGCGGTCGAGGTCGAACCAGAAGAATGCCGCGATCGCGAGCGCGATGACGAGCAACAGCACGATGCGGATCGGTGATGACTTCATGATCGACTCTGCTGCGTGGACATTTTGCCTACCTTAAATGCTTGCGGGCCTGAATGGATGCCGATCCAGGGATCGGAGTGCGCAAGTCGATGGGCTTGCAATGATCGACAACGCCACGATTACTGGGAACAGTGGAATCATCCACTATCCGACCGCATAGGAACGCACAGACCGGCACAATGCCGATGTGCTTTCATCGTGTCGGCCGATCCTGACGCGCAGGCAACGCGGTTCGTGCAATAGATGGCAGCATGCTCCGGTCTGCTGGAGCGAATCTGTCGACGAGGTGGTGATCGTGAAGCACAAGGCTGTCGTCATTTTGGTATCCATCCTGTTCGCACTCGGGGTGGCGGCGGGCACGCTGACGGTGCGCGCGGCAGGCAGCACCCTGGAATCGGCGCCGGCGCCGGCGGGCCTTGCCAAGGCGACCTTCGCCGGCGGCTGCTTCTGGTGCATGGAACAACCCTTCGAGGCGCTTGCAGGCGTGCAGTCCGCGGTGTCGGGCTACGTCGGCGGCAGCGTGCCGAATGTCACCTACGCGCAGATCGGAAGGGGCACTACCGGGCATGCAGAGGCCGTCGAGGTGCTCTACGACCCGGCCAAGGTGAGCTACTCAGACCTGCTCGCGGTGTACTGGGTCAACGTCGATCCCACCGTGAAGGACCGCCAGTTCTGCGATGCCGGAACGCAGTATCGCACTGCGATCTTCGTCCACGATCCCGAACAGCGACAGGCCGCGGATGCCTCGCTGGCGCGGCTCAAGTCCGATCCACGATTCACCGGCCAGACACTTCACACGCAAATCGTGAACGCCGGCCCGTTCTACGTGGCCGAGGACTACCATCAGGACTACGCGGCAAAGAACCCCGCGCAGTACAAGTACTACCGCTGGGGCTGCGGCCGCGATGCGCGGCTCAAGCAGATCTGGGGCGGCGCGCCCGCGCCATGAGTCCGGCGGCATTCACGGCATTTCATCGTTCTGAGAGCATGGGTTGAGATTCCTATGAGTCGCCGCAATTTTATCGCTATGGGCGCTGCAATCACCGGCGCAGGAGTCATCGGCATGAGTCTGTTCGGAAGCAAGACCGCGGCTGCACCCGTGGGCAAGTTCGAGGTCGAATACAGCGAGGCGCAGTGGCGCGAGCGGCTGAGCGCCGAGCAGTTCCAGGTGCTGCGCAAGCACGGCACCGAACGCGCCGGCAGCAGCCCGCTGGATCGGGAGAAGCGCAAAGGCACCTTCGCGTGCGCCGGCTGCGATCTGCCGTTGTTCGATTCGGCGACCAAGTTCGACTCCGGCACCGGCTGGCCAAGCTTCTGGCAGCCGCTGGACAAGGCGATCGGCACCACCGAGGATCGCGCGTTTTTCATGACGCGCACCGAGGTGCATTGCCGGCGTTGCGGTGGGCACCTGGGCCACGTATTCGACGACGGCCCGCCGCCTACGGGGCTGCGCTACTGCATGAATGGCGTGTCGATGCAATTCGTGCCAGCCGGGGCCTGATCGCGGCGCGGTCGCTGGGTCGCGCATTGCAGGGACTGGCGTATTTAGCCGACACGAAAGCCGCGCGCTGAATCACGCAGTGTGGGAGCCGGCATGCCGGCGACCTCGGCAGCAACTCCGGGCGCTGCCGTCGCCGCTGTAGCGGCTCCCACAGCGGCAACCTGCAGCAGTTCCGGGCGCTGGAGTCGCCGCCATGGCGGCTCCCACAGCGGCAACCTGCAGCAGTTCCGGGCGCTGGAGTCGCCGCCATGGCGGCTCCCACAGCGGCAACCTGCAGCAGTTCCGGGCGCTGCAGTCGCCGCCATGGCGGCTCCCACACTTCCTATATATCGGGTGCGCCTTGGGGCGTTGGCCACAGCAGCCAGCCCGCCCACGCGCCACCGATCATCAACAGCAGGCCCGGTAGCAGGCGCCGCGAGTAGTCAGCGCCACCAGCGGTGATGGTGAGCACGATCTTGGTCACCGTGTTGGTGCTGAAGGCGAGCATCACGGCGAGCTGTGCGGAAGCCGTGCCGATCGTGCCGTTGGCTGCCAGCTCGCCGACCGAAACCGCCGGCGCATGGGTATCGGCGAAGCCCGCGGCAGCGGCGGTCAGGCTCACGCCGGCATCGCCCAGCCAGCGGCCGAGCAGGGTCGACACCACCAGCACCGTAGCGATCAACGCAGCGAACGCCAGCGCATGGCCGAAATGGAACGGGCGCGTGGCCATTACGGCGGCGTTGCCTTCGATCGGTGTGCGCAGCGCGCGCCAGCCCAGCAGCACTGCCCATGCCAGCACCGCGGAACCGGCGAGGGCAAGGCTCGGCGCCATCGCCAGCAGCAGCTTGCCGTCGAGCGCGCCGATGATGATCGCCAGCAGAACCACCGTCGACAGGTTGGAGGCCATGCCGCCGGCAGCGCAGGCGCGCGCAAGTTCAGCGCTGTTGCGCGCACGATGGCCCATGCTGGCGATCGTCGCGGAGCTCGATACCAGGCCGCCGATCAGACCGGTCAGAGGCAAGCCCAGACGCGGCCCGATCGCGCGAATCGCAATGTAGCCGGCGGCATTGATCGCCATCACCAGCACCACCAGCGCCCACAGCCGGCGTAGATCCAGCCCCTCGAAAAAGCCCAGCGGCGTGTCCGGCAGGATCGGCAGGATGACCAGCGCGCTGGCCAGCAGCAGCAGGGCATCATTGAGTTCGGTTTCGCTGAGTACCTGCCGTGAAAAACGATGCAGCCAGTCCTTGGCCTGCAGCAGGATGGTCACGACCACCGCGAGCCCGGCCGCGAGTGCCGGCCACTGCATGGCCAGCGCGCCGATCAGGAAGGTCAACACCAGCACCACTTCGCTGGTAAGCCCAGGGTCGGTCTGTTGCGTGCCCCAATAGCTGGTCACGGTCGCCAATGCGATGAAGCCGCCGGTCACCGCCAGCGCGATCGGGCCGAGCAGCGTGGCGATGCCCCCGCTGAGTGCGATCAGCGCGCAGGTGCGCACGCCGGCGGCCATGCGTCCGGCGTGCTCGGCTTTGTGCTGCTCGCGTTCGACACCGATCAGCAGGCCGCTGCCGAGCGCCACGGCGAGGCCGAGGACTTCCTGCGGAATGGATTCGACCATGGCGGATTTCCTGGGTTCGATGGCGCTGCAACAAATCTGTCGCCCGCCTGCCATCCACGCGACGCGCAAGCGCCACGCTGGTGCAGCAGGTCGCGCCTAGTCTACTCGTCCGGCGAGAACCCACAGAGGACGTTGCCGGATGCTGAACCTAGAACGCACCATCGAAAGCCGCTTTCCGCAATGGTTCCAGGGCCATCGCGCGCGGCTGACGCGCCCGCTGGTGCGCTCGCTGGCCAAGGTCTCGCGACTGGACGAGATCGATGGCTTCCTGCGCGATCACGCGCACCTGCGCGGCTTCGCGTTCGTCGATGCTGGCCTGCAATGGCTCGATTGCCGCTGGCTGGTCGATCACGTCGAGCGCGAGCGCGTGCCGCAGACCGGAAGGGTGGTCATCGTGGCCAATCATCCGATGGGGGCTGTCGATGCACTGGCCCTGCTCGGCCTGGTCGGTAGCGTCCGCCGCGACGTCAAGATCGTAGCCAACGATTTCCTGAACGTGTTCGAGGGCCTGTCCGATTTGCTCATTCCACTGCGCATTCTCGGCGGTAAGCCGACTGCGGAGAGCCTGCGCGCGGTCGACGCAGCGCTCGCCGCGGAACAGGCCGTAATCATATTCCCGGCCGGTGAGGTGTCGCGACTGGGCCTGCGCGGGGTGGCCGATTCGCGCTGGCGCAAGGGCTTTCTCAAGTTCGCGGAGAAAGCCGCAGCACCGGTGCTGCCGGTGCATCTACGCGGCCGCAACTCGGCGTTGTTCTACGGCCTGGCGAGCCTGTACTCGCCGCTGGGCACCGCGCTGCTGCCGCGCGAGGTGTTCGCGCGCCGCGGGCGCCGGATCGAGATCCGGATCGGCATGCCGCGGCCGGTGGCGCAACTGATGCAGGCCGCCGGGCATACCGACGGGGCACTCGCGCTGGTGCGCAAGACCGTCCATGAGCTGGCCCGCGGGCGTGACGCATGGCGACCTGCGCAAGCGCCGATCGCGCACGCGAGCGACCTGCGCGCGGTGCTGGCGGAGATCGGCAGGCTCGAGCTGATCGGCGAAACCGCTGACGGCAAGCGCATCTACTGCGGCCGCCTGGCGAGCGATTCAGCGCTGCTGCGCGAGATCGCGCGGCTGCGCGAGGTGACGTTCCGCGCAGTGGGCGAGGGCAGCGGCAAGCGGCTCGACAGCGACCGCTTCGATGCCTGGTACGACCACATCGTGCTGTGGGATGCGCAGGCGCTGGAGCTTGCCGGAGCGTATCGCGTCGCGCCGTGTGCGCGGGTTCTGGGCGAGCGCGGACTTGCGGGCCTGTACACCCACAGCCTGTTCGACTTCGACCCGCGCCTGCTGCCACGCATCGAGCGCGGCATGGAGCTTGGACGCAGCTTCGTGGCACCCAAGTACTGGGGCACGCGCTCGCTGGACTACCTGTGGTACGGGATCGGTGCGTATCTGCGCCAGCATCCGGAGATCCGCTGGCTGCTCGGCCCGGTCTCGATCAGTGCGGAGATTCCGCAGCCGGCGCGCGAGCAGCTGGTCGCCTACTACCAGCGCTATTTCGGCGCACCACACGGTCTGGTGCGCTCGCGCCACCCGTTCCGCTTCGGCAACGCAGCGCCGCAATTCGGCGCGCTCGACGCCGACGACAGTTTCCGCGTGCTCAAGCACAATCTCGACGCACTCGGCGCGCGGGTACCGATGCTGTACAAGCAGTACAGCGAACTGTGCGAGCCCGGCGGCGTGCAGTTCATGGCCTTCGGCACCGATCCCGATTTTGCCGGGGTGGTCGACGGACTGATCCTGGTCGACCTGGCGCAGGTCAAGCCGAAAAAACGCGAGCGCTACCTGGCGCACCGAAAGCGCATGGGTGCTGAATCGCAGCCGGCGGTGCGCGCATGAACGCACCACTGCGGATCGATCTGCTGGCGCCGATGCGCAGCGTGTTCGTCTCCGACGTGCACCTGGGTTCGGCCAACTGCCATGCCGATGCGCTGGCCGATTTCCTGCAGGCGCTGCGCTGCGAGCGCATCTACCTGGTCGGCGACATCTTCGATCTGTGGTGGATGAGCCAGAAGCGCGCCTCCTGGGGCCGCGACCACACGCGCATCATCGAGTGCCTGCATGCGATGCGCCGCGATGGCACCGAGATCGTCTATATCCCGGGCAACCACGATCGCCCGATCCGCCAGTTCGTCGGCATGACCCTGCCGCGGATGACGATCCGGCGCCGGATGGTGCACAAGGCGGCGGACGGGCGTCGCTATCTGGTGACCCACGGCGACGAGTTCGACGGCATCACCCACTTCGGCGGCTGGCAGGAGTGGCTGGGCGACAAGCTCTACGACGTGATCCTGGCCGGCAATCGCGTGCAGAATCGCGCACGCCGCGCGCTTGGCGGTCGCTACTGGTCGCTGGCCGATTACATCAAGCGCCAGAGCGGTGCGGCCGAGCGCTACATCGAGCGCTATGTCGGCGCATGCCTGAACGATGCGCGGCGCCGTGGTCTGGACGGCATCATCAGCGGGCATATCCATCGACCCGCGCTGTTCGAGCGCGATGGGCTGGTGTATGCCAATGATGGCGACTGGGTGGAGAGCCTGACCGCGATTGCCGAGGACGCGCAGGGTGCACTGTCGCTGGTGCGCTGGAATCGCGGGATCGAAGTGCTCAAGCGTTTGCCGGCGCGCGATGCGGTGGAGCTGTTCGAATTGCCGCGGGCTGCCTGAGTCGCGGTTCTGCGATTGACGGCATTGCCGCGAC
>Ga0209181_10004625_pt1 | contig 20319 bp, 18 predicted proteins | sample MAT05_FD_187208 | JGI IMG/M metagenome (GOLD analysis project Ga0209181, IMG submission 187208) | Freshwater microbial communities from Lake Fryxell liftoff mats and glacier meltwater in Antarctica - MAT-05 (SPAdes) (version 2) | ecosystem: Environmental > Aquatic > Freshwater > Ice > Liftoff... | reverse complement strand
ATCTCGTAACTGACGAACCGCTTCACGTTTGAACTCAGGCGTAAATTTTTGACGCTTTTCCATAAAACACCTCCAACAGAGATTGTCTCTGTTTTAAAGTGTCCGTCAAACTGGGGGTAGCCCACTCTGACCCCTTTTCTGGATTTTAATCAACGCTCCACAATCGCCGCTACGCCCATGCCACCGGCTGTACATACGGAAATCAATACGCGGCCATTGCCTTTGTCTTTGAGCAGCTTTGCAGCCGTTGCAATAATGCGGGCGCCGGTGGCGGCGAAGGGGTGCCCCATTGCCAGCGATGAACCGACCACATTGAGTTTATTGCGATCAATCGAGCCCAGTGGTTTATCCAGACCCAATTTGGTTTTGCAAAATTCTTCTGATTCCCAGGCTTTCAATGTGCACAGCACTTGCGCGGCAAAGGCTTCGTGGATTTCGTAAAAATCGAAATCCTGCAAGCTCAATTTGTTGCGTGCGAGCAATTGTGCAACCGCCCAGGCTGGTGCCATCAGCAAGCCTTCGCCGTGAACAAAATCAACGGCAGCCACTTGCGAGTCGCGCAAATAGGCCTGTATTTCCAGACCATTGGCAGTAGCCCATTCTTCCGAGGCAAGTAGTGCTGCCGATGCACCGTCGGATAAATTCGTTGAGTTGCCAGCGGTAAGTGTGCCCTGACCACTAGTTTTATCGAAAGCAGGTTTCAGTGTGGCAAGCTTTTCAAGCGTGGTGTCGGCTCGCAAAATATTGTCTTTATCGATGCCGCGAAACGGCACGACTAAGTCTTTATAAAAACCGCGCTCGTAAGCAGCTGCGGCTTTTTTGTGCGATTCAAATGCCAGCTGATCCTGATCGGCGCGGGTGATTTTCCATTCCTTCGCCATTTGTTCGCAGCTTTCGCCCATGCTTTTGCCGGTGCGTGGTTCGGCAACGCCGGGAAATTCGGGTTTGAATTCGCTAAACGAAAAACCTTTCAATAAGGCAGCAATGCGTTGACCGGTAGTTTTCGCCATATTGGCGTTCAATAAACGACGACGCATTTTTTTAGCGACCGAAATTGGCACATCCGACGTGGTATCCGAACCACCGCCAATACCGGCTTCAATTTGACCAAGGGCAATTTTATTGCCGACAGCAATGACGGTATCAAGACCGGTGCCGCAGGCACGTTGCATGGTCAGGCCCGGGGTCAAAGGTGACAGGCCAGACGATAAAGTCGCTTCGCGTGCCAGATTGAAATCGCTGGAATGTTTCAGCACGGCGCCCATCGCTACTTCACCGAGCACTTTGTCCTGCAAATTATATTTTTCGACCAGAGCACCGAGCGTCTTGATCGACATGCCCATATTGCCAATATCGAAATACACGCTGTTATTGCGACAGAACGGGATGCGGACACCACCGATAATAGCCACGCGACGGGTTGTGCTCATAACGAAATCCTTATTCGAGGTCAGCGGCTGGCGCTGGCATAATGGGGGTGTCCGGAGGATAGCTTAGTGGTCTAGAGCAAGATTTCCAAACTTTGTCGAATTAATTTGCAGGCGTAAAAACGATGGCTGAGATAGTGAGTTTCCTGGGTGCCTTCGCGCTGGAATTGAGCCCGCAAACGCGGGCACAGTTGCCATGCCTGCCACAGGCTCAGGCCGGTGAATTGGCGACGTTGCTGGCGCGCGATTTGGCGCGCTGGGTGCCGGAAGTTCGCGATTGTGATTTCACGATATTGGCGGCCTTGTTTGATCCGGTCGAAATTTTGCGTCCGGGTTTTCCGTTGCATGCCGAACTTGAGCGACTGACTGCGCAAGCGCCGGGCCAAGGGCAGGCGCGCATCATTGCGCTCGGCGCCAATGAAAATACCTTGCCGGAAACGCTTTCGCCATTAAGCGAATTCGCCGAAGGCCCGTTTCGACTGGTACCGTTTTTACTGCGTGGCGATGCCGAATTAATTCAAAGCGTTGGCGAAGAACTAGAAGCGCGTTTGCTCGATATTGGCATGGCGCCGGCGGATACCGCTTTATTCGCACAAGAGAATTTCAGCGCTCAAATTGAACATGCACGTTATCTCACTGTGCACGACCTAGCCGCGATGATGGCCATGCAATACGAACATGCCGGCTTGAAAAATGTCTGGCCGCTGATTGAAACCGCTCTGCTCGCACCCGACCAACAAGCTTGGTGCGATGTAATGCCAGAACCGCTGGCACTGTATCGCGACCGCGAAATCCATATGACCTTGATGGATGCCGACGATTGGCAAACCCTGGGTTATTGCGGTGATGAAATTAGCCCAGAGCGATGTGAATTTTTATTCGAACAATTTGAAATGCGGCAACGTCAAATGGCAGCCTTGTTTCAGGCGCATGGGCTTGAGGTCACGTTTGAACATTGTACGAAAGGTAAAGATCCACGCCAAGTGTTGATGTTGTAGGAGGGCGCTTGCGCCCGACCGAATTTTCAAAATAAAGCGTTCGGGCGCAAGCGCCCTCCTACGATTCCACACTTAACGTCTTGCGGTATAAAACGCGACTTCCGAAACCTCATGCCATGCCTTCGCACTAGCCTGGAATTTTTGCAGGGATTCGTAAACTTTTTTCGCCATCGGATCGGAGGCAGCAACATCGGCGAGCACCGCCAGCGATGCGGTTCTCAGAGCCGCCAGCACATCCGCCGGCAATGGCAGGAATTTAACGCCGGGTTCCTGCTGCAATTTTTCAAGCGCCTGCTGATTGCGGGCGGTGTATTCCGACAACATTTGTACATTGGTCGCCTGGCAACAATCCGCCACGATTTGTCGTAGATCTTCCGGCAAACTTTCAAGCGCTTGTTTATTGACGATGCATTCTAGCGTTGAGCCCGGCTCATGCCAGCCCGGGTAATAACAATACGGCGCGACTTTGTGCAGGCCAAAAGCCAAGTCGTTGTAAGGTCCAACCCATTCAGCGGCGTCGATGGCGCCTGATTGCAATGCCGAGAAAATTTCGCCACCCGGAATATTTTGTGGTGTGCCGCCAACGCGTGCCAATACTTCGCCACCTAGGCCGGGGATACGCATGCTCAAGCCTTTTAAATCGGCGACCGATTTTATTTCCTTGCGAAACCAACCGGCCATTTGCACGCCAGTGTTTCCCGCAGGAAATGGCACCACCTTATGCGGTGCATACAATTCACGCCAGAGTTCGAGCCCGCCACCGGCATAAAGCCAGCCATTCATTTCCTGCGCATTTAAGCCAAACGGATACGCGCTGAAAAAGGGCGCGGCCGGCATTTTGCCTTTCCAGTAATAACTGGCGCTATGACCCATCTGCGCCGTTCCGCGTCCGACCATGTCGAATACTTCAAACGCCGACGCCATTTCTCCAGCACCGAATACTTTTACCGTGATTCGCCCACCACTAGCCTTGGTAATCATTTCCGCCAATGCCGCTGCACCGGTGCCCAGGCCGGGGAAATTGGTGGGCCACGAAGTGACCATTTTCCACTGCAGCTTGATGTCGGACCTGGCGGCGGCATTATTGGCGCCTTGTTTTGCACCACAAGCAGTCAAACCAGCCGCCACAGCGGCAATACCGGCACCTCTTACTAAATCACGTCGTTTCATAATCCCTCCCAGAATGAACCTCAGTTTACCCAATACATCTACCGAAGTGGCCTGACTCGGTCTAACATGCCGTTATTAGGAGTAATCATGCGCACACATATTGGTCATTACGAAATTGTCTCTGAACTTGGCCGCGGCGGTATGGGCGTGGTCTATAAAGGTTACGAGCCCGCACTCACCCGCTACGTCGCGATCAAAGAGCTGTCGCCTGCTTTGGCACACGATCAGACCCTAGTTGAACGCTTTTTGCGGGAAGCCCGCTCGATGGCGTCGCTGAACGACCCGCATATCATCCAGATTTATTTGATTGGGCAGGACAATAACCAGCCGTTTTTCGTGATGGAATTTGTCGATGGTGAATCGCTTTCTGCGGTTATCAAGCGTGAAGGCCGTTTGCAGGTCGCCGACGCATTAAAAATATTGCATCAATCGGCCAAGGGCTTGTCGGTTGCGCATGAACGCGGCGTTATCCATCGCGATATCAAACCTGGCAATCTAATGCTCAACCAGCGTGGCCAAATCAAGATCGCCGATTTCGGCATCGCGCTGGCTAATCACGATTTCAACAGCAAGCTGACCGGTACCGGAGAATTTGTCGGCACACCGGGCTATTTATCGCCGGAAGTATGTCTCGGTAAAATGGTGGATCAGCGTTCGGATATTTTTGCACTCGGCATTGTGTTGTTTGAAATGCTGACTGGCCGCACACCGTTTTCGGATGAAAGTCCGCTCAAATTAATGCTCGATGTCGTGCAATCACAAATTCCCGATGTGCGTGAATTGAATGCCGATGTTGATGTTGAAGTCGCTGCCATTTTGTCGCGCATGCTGGAAAAAGATCCGAATGACCGTTATCAAAGCACCGAAGCCCTGATCGATGATCTGGAAAAACATGCGTTGATTAAACAAGGCGGCCCGCTCAAGTTAAAAACTTTACCGCCCTCGGGTCCTGCCGCCACTTTAATTGGCATGGCAACGCCGATAACGCCGGGCGTAATGCGTGCACCAACGCCGCCACCGAATGTGAATGCGGCGCCGATAGTGGCAGCTGTGACGACCGCACAAGGCAGTACACGACCTGGCGTAACGCAAATGGCACCGCAGCCAGCATCAGGTTCGGGCGCCGGAAAATGGATCGCCCTTGCTGCCATTCTGGGTCTGTTTTTTGTTGGCGGCGCCTGGGGCTTGTATAGCGTTTTCAAAACAATTGCTCCGCTCGAAGAAACCACGGTCGCCAACAATGTAGTGCCCGATACCGGTGCAGTTGCAAGTACCGGGTCTGCATCGCCTCTGGCACAGGCTACTCCCACTACGCCGGACACCGAAACCGATTCCAATGCTCAAACTGCCAATGTTGAAACGCCCGACACCGGCAGCACAGCCGACAATAACTCAAGTAGTGAATCAAGCTATGAAACGGCAGACACTGCACCGGTAACAACGCCTGACAACTCATCGGCCAGCACTGCGCCCGTGCGCGGACGAGTCGGCGAAAGAATCAAGGATCGGATTCAAGCCAATAATGATACTCAGGCATCAAGCGGCGGCGGCCATACCTTTGCCGTGCTCACCAATGGTGATCCTGCGCTGATGATACCGGCACAACAAATGATTGAAGACAAGCTCAGCGAAGCCGGTTTTCAATCGGTGAACAGCAAGCGTGCCGACATTATCGTGCGCGTAAAAGCCGATGTTATCGGTAATCAGGACATCAGTTTTTACGGACAAAACGCTACGCTCACCACCGCCTATCTCAGCGTAAAACCTTTTGGTCGTGGCGGTCGTGCGCTGGGAACCGGCTTCCGTGAAAAAATTGATTACACGCCCTTGAACGCCGAAGACAAAGTGCAACAAGCACTCGACGAACACATGGAGCGTGTTTTATCGAATGTAAAAAACTGATTGAATTTCACACATAAAAAAACCCGGAGCGTTGGCTCCGGGTTTTTTATTTTTCAATTTTTCAATTTTTCAAACTACGACTTCGGCAAGATGACCGTGTCAATGACATGAATGACACCGTTGCTTGTTTCAATATCGGTTTTGGTGACAGTGGCGTTGTCGAGCATCACTTTTCCAGCTTTGACTTTGATGGTGACAGACTGACCATTCACAGTGGCGGCCTTGGTCAACTTCACAACCTGTGCGGCTTTCACTTTTCCACTGACCACGTGATAAGTCAAAATCGATGTCAACTTGGCTTTGTTTTCCGGCTTCAATAAAGATTCCACTGTGCCGGCGGGCAATTTGGCGAAAGCGGCATTGGTAGGTGCAAATACGGTGAAAGGGCCTTTACCATTTAAGGTATCAACCAAGTCAGCTGCTTTCAATGCCGCCACCAAGGTGCTGAAATCAGGATTGCCGGCTGCTACGTCAACAATGGTAGGCTTCTTGGTCGCCATTTCGCTGTTACCGGCAAACGCTGTGCTGGTGAGCGCCAGCGCTGCAATGGCAGCTACCGCAAAAAAAGACTTCTGTAATAACTTCATTTACTTTCTCCGTTCAAGTGCGTTGTTGCACGTGGCAGGAGTTTGCCTGTACGCCTGTGTGCATTGTGTGCGCATGGCGTCAGTGAAATGTCGCGAAAATGTGTGCAATACGTGATTGATAAAAATTTAACAAACACTTTTTAGGAGGGCTTTCATACCTGACAATTGAAACTCAGTAGCCCGGGTGATGGCTCTAGATCACCCGGGTGAATCTGCGATTAAACATAAAGGCACCGCTAAACTAATCTTGTTACCATAATTTTGTTATCGCTGATCAGCGCACAGCAGTTCGACAATGTTTAACAATCGGGCCAGGTAGAGCCATCACCCAGGCTATCGTGCTTCTTTATAAATACACATTTCACTGATATTCCGTTTTTACTTTTTACAGTCACCCGCGTTGAACACTACTTCGCCAACTACTTTGCCTTCGTTATCGCGATATAGGTATTTCATGCTGACACCATTGTTTACGAAGATTTCCATTTCCTTCATGGTGCATACGCTGTTGCGAATTCTTGGACCCAGAAACCCATTTATTTTTTCATTGGTGATGCTCTTCGCCTCGGGGCTGACCAAGGTATAAATATAAGTCCAGGATTTTCCGGGCCCGACAATATTGCTATCCCAACGGGTGTCTTTGTCTACCATCATCGGCAAGGATTTGTTTTGTTCATTGGCCGCTTGAAGCAGTGTTTTCTCAAACATGGCGTCGGTATTGAGATTTAGATTGCAAGCGGTCAAGCTCATCGTGATTAGTACCGACAGGAATAATATACTTTTTGAATTAGTCATTTTTCTCATTACACATTCCCCTTCAGTTCGAGTTGTAGAAAATATTCACACAGCAGATAAATTAGCGTAGGCCAACACCAGCCACTTACTTCCCGCATTTTCAAAATTTACTTGTACTCTGGCATGCGCGCCATTACCTTCGCAATCCATTACGACGCCAACACCAAAACTGGCGTGGGAAACCCTTTGTCCCAAACGCAAACCGCCAGAAGGCACCTCCGACATACGTGTGTTCTGGTAAGCCGAATTGAACGCCGGTTTCGATACACTCACTTTCGGCCTTACTTCATGCAATAAATTCGCCGGTATTTCGCGCAAAAAACGCGAGGGTGTGCCGTACATTTCCATGCCGTGCAGACGCCTTGTTTCGGCATAAGTGAGTACTAATTTTTCACGAGCACGAGTTAAACCGACATAAGCCAGTCGGCGTTCTTCTTCGAGGCGACCATTTTCTTCTACCGCTCGATTGCTCGGGAACAAGCCTTCTTCCAGTCCCGTTAAAAACACTAGCGGAAATTCCAAGCCTTTCGCGCTGTGCAGCGTCATTAATTGCACACCATCTTCGCCGTCTTGCGCCTGGCCCTCACCGGCTTCGAGCGAGGCGTAACTTAAAAATTCGACAAGCTCGCTCATGCCTTGGCTTGCTTCATCATCACGTCGTTGAAAACGCGTGGCAACCGACACCAATTCGTCCAGATTTTCCAGCTTGGAATCGACCTGGCCTTTCGATTCTTGCGAATAAAACGCACGCAAGCCACTGCGCTCCAGCACATGATCGAATTGCTCGTGCAACTCCAGGTCTTTGGTCTGCTCTTGCAGCGAGCTGATCAATTCAATAAAAACGCCAAGAGCATTTCTTGCTCTTGCGGTCAGCTCGGTGCCTTGAACCATTTCATTGGCGGCTAACCAAAGCGAAACGGCTTTGCTGCGTGCCAGCTTCCTGACTTCATCGAGTGTTTTATCGCCGATGCCGCGTGTCGGTGTATTGACCGCTCGTTCAAAGGCCGGGTCATCGTCGCGATTGCTCAGTAATCGCAAATAAGCCAGCGCATCTTTAATTTCAGCACGCTCGAAGAATCGCAAACCGCCATACACGCGATACGGCATACCGGCTTGAATGAGTTGTTCTTCCAAGGCGCGCGATTGTGCATTCGAGCGATACAGCAAGGCGCATTCACGGGCGCTGCCGCCTTGGCGAATATGTGCTTGTATGCGTTCAACAATGTAACGTGCTTCATCGACTTCGTTATAAGCGGCATATAAATCAATGCTGTCGCCTTCGCCCGAAGCGGTCCAAAGATTTTTACCAAGGCGCTCGGGGTTATGGGCAATCACCGCATTGGCGGCCGATAAAATATTGCCGGTCGAGCGATAATTTTGTTCCAGACGAATAGTTTGGGCGCCGGGGTAATCGCGCAGAAAGCGCTGCACGTTTTCAACTTTCGCGCCGCGCCAACCGTAAATCGCTTGATCGTCATCACCGACAATAAATACTTGTCCGGTTTCACCGGCCAGCACACGAACAAAAGCATATTGAATACTGTTGGTGTCTTGAAACTCGTCGATCAATAAATGTTTGAAACGGTTTTGGTAATGCAACAACAAAGCGTCGTGCTCAAGTAAAAGCTCATGGGCGCGCAACAGAATTTCGGCAAAATCGACTAGGCCCGAACGCTGGCAACGCGCTTCGTAGGCTTCGTAAACTTGCAAAATAGTTTGGGTGAAAAAATCACCGCCCGGCACCTGAATATGCTTTGGACGACGACCTTCGTCTTTCTGTGCGTTGATCCACCAGACAATTTGCTTGCGTGGAAACCGGCCTTCATCCAATTCCATTTCATTGGCGATACGTTTAATTAAACGAAGTTGATCGTCGGAATCGAGCACCTGAAAACCTTCTGGCAAGCCGGCTTCCTGATGATGCAGACGCAATAAACGATGCGCCAAACCATGGAAGGTGCCGACCCACATGCCACGGGATCCATTGACCAGAATTTTTTCAACGCGATGCCGCATTTCAGTCGCGGCTTTATTGGTAAAGGTCACCGAAAAAATACCGTGTGCCGGGACGCCGACTACTTCATGCAACCAAGCAATACGTTGCGTGAGCACGCGAGTTTTGCCGGAGCCCGCGCCGGCCAATACCAGATAATGCCCGGGCGGTGCCGACACTGCTTCACGCTGGGCAGCGTTTAAATCATCGAGTAAGTGGGAAACATCCATGCAATTAAAGGCGAATTAATGCCCTGTTTTGTGTCCCTTCGATGCTTGCGACATCAAACTGTCGGTCCATGCAATACCAATGGCCGAAAGAATAAAAACCATGTGGATAATGGTTTGCCACATGACACCGGTCTCGGTGTAACTAACACCGATCTGGACGACTGCATTGGGTGAACCCAGCGCACCAATGGCGATAAATGTTTTCAATAAATGAATCGAGCTGATACCGATAATCGCCATCGCCAATTTCACTTTCAGCACGGACGCATTCACATGGCTTAACCATTCTGGCTGGTCGGGATGACCTTGCAGATTCAGGCGCGATACAAAAGTTTCGTAGCCGCCCACAATCACCATCACTAGCAAGTTTGAAATCATCACCACGTCAATCAAACCCAATACCGCCAACATGATGAGCTGCTCGCTCAGGCTAGTAGCCCCTAAAATTAAGTGCCACAGTTCTTTCAGAAACAGGATCACATAAACCACTTGCGCCACAATCAAGCCAAGATACAAGGGCAGCTGCATCCAGCGCGAACTGAATATAAGCCAGGACAATGGGTGTAACTTCTGTGATTTGTCGGAATTCATAAATGTTTGCTTGCAGTGGGCTGCCCATATTCTAAAGGTTTGCGAGCCGAATACCTACCGCAGGAGAACCTTTTCTGTGGGAGCCGGCTCACCGGCGATAAAATCTCACACATCGATCAGATGCTAGTCATTCAATCGCCGATGAAGCGGCTCCCACAAAAGCAAGGCGGACGCATCGCGACTTCCGCGCTCTTACACCATCTTCACACCCGGCAAGCTCAGTACATATTCCGGGCCCATGAGCATGGATGGCGTGTAATAACCACCGGCTGGTTTTTCGCCTTCGAGCAAACGCTGCACGATGCCCAGTGATGCGGTGACGGTGAGCTCATAGCCATTGGGCGTGCTCATGCATTTTTTTATTTCTTTGCCGGATGCATCGCGGGCTTCGCCCCAGACGGTGGTGACTGATTGTTTACGCTTTTCTTCCGATGGACCACGTACTTTCTTTCCAACTTGTTTCTTCAGGAAATTCTGCACAAAGCCCAAGCCCAGTAAGGGACCGAATATGCGAAGTCGTTTTACGTTTTTAATACTCGATGGCGGCACGCCCATATAGGTTTCGATATTGGGAATGCCGGTCGATACAAAAGCGGTATAAACATCGCCCCAAGGAATGGTCATCGCAGTGCGCTGTTCGCCATCGCGTTCAAAATTACGAACCTTCCATGCCAGTGGCACTTTCGTTACAACACCATCAATACGGGCGCGGCCGCCATTACCCAAACCTTCGACACTGGTTTTCGCGGTGCCCGGGCTTGGCCCACCACCGGCTTCAAACGCCAACACAAGATGCGTTGCCGTGGGCAAATCGCGTTTCAACATCGCGGCCATACAATCGGTCGGTACAACATCAAAACCTGAACCCGGTAACACCACGATACCGGCCTGTTTCGCGCGCTCGTGTTGCGCGTGGCAATGCGCGAACACGCTGATTTCGCCGGTGATGTCCAGATAATGCGTACCGGTTGCCAGACAGGCTTCGAGCATCGGTTTGCTGGTCGCTGAAAACGGTCCGGCGCAATGCAAGACTACTTTCATGCCTTCTAAATTTTTTTTCACGACATTCGGATCTTCCAGCGAAAATGCACGCACCGGCAGATCATATTTTTTTGCTAGCGGCTCGATCGAAGCCAAGCTTCGGCCTGCAATTACCGGACGTTGGCCGGATGCTAAAGCACGCTCGACGGCCATTTTTCCCGTATATCCGTTGGCACCGTAAATCATCCAGGTCATATGCTTTTCTCACTTTGAAATTATTTTTTTAAGCTTCGATGAATCGCCCATATGCTTCGTCTTCCCCGCACCGGCGAGAACCCCGAGCCGCTAGATTCCCGCCTACGCGGGAACGACAACAGCAAGGGTAGAAGAGTAGTTCGTTCTTGATCTATTTCATTTTCGATTTAGCCACATGGGTCAACACCTTGAAGTAGATGCTAGGAAACCAGCGTTTCAGGCGCCACAACATAGGCTCGCGTTTGGTTGGGATGATCAAAAATTTCCCGCGCTCAGCCGCTTTGAATACCTTATCGGCAACGCTATCGACGGTGTCGGGCGAAGTGTCCATCAATCGCAATGCCATCTTTCTGGTCTTGTCGCTACCGACCGCGGTATCAATCAAATTGGTACGGAAAAAACTCGGGCAAATAACACCAACCAGAATTCCCTTGTCATGAACTTCTGCTCGTAGTTGTTCTGACAAGGCCACCACGCCGGCTTTGGCAACGCCATAACTCATGATGCCCGGTGCGCCTGCCAAACCGGCAAAACTTGCGGTGCTTAAAATTTGTCCTTTGCCCGCTGCCAACATCGCCGGTAGAAATAAACGGCAACCGCGAACTACGCTGAGTAAATCTACCTCGAGTAATTTTCGCCACTCTTCCATCGTGGTTTCGGTCATCGGACCACCAGAGGCGATGCCTGCGTTATTGATCAACACATCCACGCCGCCCCATTGATTTTGAATCTGGTCGAACAAGGTTTGCATGGATTCATCACTACCCACATCGGCAAGCAGTGCAATATGGCCCTGACCGGGCAGACTGGCTCGCGCGGCTTCAACGCGATCGGCAATTAAATCTACACAGGCCACACGGGCGCCACTTCGGGCATAACGCAAAGCCAGAGCCAAACCCAAACCGCTGCCAGCACCGGTGATCAAGACGCGACGTTGACTCATTCATTACTCCCAAAAACGGCTGCTGTGATAGTCTCCCAAGCATAGCAAGCCGCCGTCATTCCTTCGTCATTATTTGGTGATTTCATGCAAAGTATCGACCCATTATTTGATTTATCCGGAAAAACCGCATTGGTCAGTGGCGCCTCGCGCGGAATTGGCGAAGCCATCGCACATTTGCTTGCCGCGCATGGCGCACATGTTATTTGTACCTCGCGCAAAGTTGAATCCTGCCAAACCGTTGCCGACGCCATCAAGGCAAATGGTGGCAGTGCCGAAGCCCGCGCTTTGCATGTCGGCGACCCGGCTGCCATTGAAGCTTTATTCAATGATCTGGATGCCGCCAATAAAACGCCGGATATTTTGGTGAATAACGCCGCTGCCAATCCGTATTTTGGCCCGATGCTCGATATGGATTTAAGCAGTTATGAAAAAACCGTTGAAGTCAATTTGCGTGGCTATTTCTGGACCAGCGTGCAAGCAGCCAAACGTATGAAAAGCAAAGGCGGCAGTATCGTTAATATTGCTTCGGTCAATGCAAAACGTGCCGCACCGGGCCAGGGTATTTATTCGATGACCAAAGCCGGCATTGTCAATATGACCGAAGGTTTCGCGAAAGAACTGGCCGCTTATAAAATTCGCGTCAACGCGGTACTGCCGGGCTTGACCGATACCAAATTTGCTTCGGCCATTACTTCGAATCCGAAAATCATGGGCATGATGATGCAACTTATTCCGCTGAACCGAAGCGCACAGCCTGACGAAATTGCACCGGCAGTTTTATTTTTAGCGTCTCCTGCCGCCAGCTATGTCACCGGCACTTGCCTCACCGTTGATGGCGGCTATCTAGCATGATTGAGCTTTACTACTGGCCGACGCCGAACGGTCATAAAATCACCGTATTCCTCGAAGAAGCCGGTATTGCGTATCAGATCAAACCGATTGATATCGGTGCTGGCGACCAATTCAAACCCGAATTTCTGGCGTTTTCTCCCAATAATCGGATGCCGGCAATAATTGATCACGCACCAGCCGATGGCGGCGAAAAAATTTCGCTGTTTGAATCGGGCGCGATTTTGCTCTATCTGGCCGAAAAATCCGGTCAGTTTTTGTCGAAGGATATTCGCCAGAGAAAAGTCGCTATGGAATGGCTATTCTGGCAAATGGGAGGTTTTGGGCCGATGCTCGGACAAAACCATCATTTCACTCGTTACGCTTCGGAAAAAATTCCGTATGCCATTGACCGTTACCAGCGCGAAACCGAACGCCTTTATGGTGTGCTGAACAAGCATCTCGAAAAGCGTGAATTTATTGCCGACCAATACAGCATTGCCGACATGGCTTGCTATCCCTGGGCGGTGGCACACGATTGGCATCATGTCGCATTGGAAAATTATCCGAACGTAATGCGCTGGCATGATGCCATTAAAGCGCGTCCTGCCGTCGTCAAGGCTTATGCCTTGGCTGAGCAATACAAACGAGCTGCCGAAATGACGCCGGAAATGAAAAAAATTCTGTTCGGCATACCTAACGCAAACAACCCGTGAAAAAACTTTTACTGAGCTTGGCAATGCTTATCGCAACCTCCGCGCACGCTGAAAAACTGACACTCGAAGCTATTACCGGTAGCGCCTCGCTATCAGGTCCGAGTTTGAACAATGCAAAAATCTCGCCGGACGGAAAGCGCGTAACATTTCTGCGCGGCAAGGCCGACGCGGCGAATCAACTGGATTTGTGGGAATACCACATCGCCTCCGGAAAAACGCAATTGTTAGTAGATTCTAAAAAGCTGGTTTCCGGCGAAGAAATTTTATCAGATGAAGAAAAAGCCCGGCGTGAACGCCAACGTATTGCCGGTTTTTCCGGCATTGTCGATTACCAATGGGGAAGCGATGGCAATACTTTATTGTTCCCACTCGGCGGCGAACTGTATTTGTATGATTTACGTTTAGCGAACGCGAAAAAAATTACCACCGGCAAAGGTTTTGCGACTGATCCGAAAATATCGCCGCTCGGCAGCTTTGTTAGTTTTATCCGCGAACGGGATCTGTGGGTGTTTGATTTTAAAAGGGGCCGTGAAATCCAGATTACGAAAGATGCTTCTGATGTTATCGCCAATGGAGTGGCCGAATTTGTTGCCGATGAGGAAATGAATCGCCATACCGGTTATTGGTGGGCGCCGGATGATTCTGCCATTGCCTACACGCGCACCGATGAAAGCCCAGTACCGATACAAAAACGCTTCGAGATTTATCCCGATCGTACCGATATTGTCGAGCAACGTTATCCGGCAGCTGGCGATGATAATGTTCTAATCGAGTTGAGAGTAACCAAGCTTAACAACCTCCACGCCCTCATCATACACACACAAAAAATCGATCTAGGTACAGAAAAAGATATCTATCTTGCGCGCGTGCAATGGCGCGATGCGCAACATCTGAGCTTCCAACGGCAAAATCGCGAGCAACGTGTGCTTGATTTAATGGAAGTCAATTTGACCACTAATAAGCAAGTTCGCTTGTTACAGGAAACCAGCAAGAGCTGGATCAACCTGCATGACAATCTGCATTTCCTGAACGACGGGCGCTTTATTTGGTCTTCAGAGCAAAGCGGTTTTATGCATTTAAGCTTGCATGCGCGTGACGGAAAGTTATTGAAAACCCTGACTCAGGGCGACTGGCAGGTGGATGACTTACTCGCAGTGAACGAGGCATCGCAAAAAATTTATTTCAGCGGCACCAAAACCACGGTGCGCGAAAGCCACGTTTACTGGATTGATTTTAACGGCAGTGCGCCACAGCAACTAAGCAAGCCCGATGGTATGCATCTGGCGAAGTTCTCGGACGATGCCAGCGTCTATGTTGATGTCTGGTCTAATACACAAACACCGCCGCAGGCCGAGCTCTATCGTTCCGACGGCAGCAAGCTGGCAAGCCTAGTCGATAATACAATTGATACAAAACATCCCTACAAAAAATATTTTTCTGCGCACCGAAAAACCGAATTCGGCGAATTGAAAGCGGCCGATGGCGAAACCCTGAATTATAGTGTGATCAAACCGCTCGATTTTGATCCGACCCAAAAATATCCGGTGGTCGTGTTTGTTTACGGTGGTCCTGCAACGCAGACCGTTATCAATAGCTGGCCCGGTCGTGCCGACGCGTTCTTCAATCAATACTTGTCACAGAATGGCTATATTGTTTTTTCCATCGATAACCGCGGCACTCCGCGTCGCGGCGTGAAATTCGGTAGCGCGCTGTTTGGTCATCAAGGCAATGTCGAGGTGGTCGATCAATTACGCGGCATCGACTATCTGAAAACATTACCGTATGTACAAGCCGATAAGATCGCTGTCTATGGTTGGTCCAATGGCGGTTATATGACATTGATGTTGCTTGCTAAAGCATCCGATATTTATGCCTGTGGAGTTGCTGGAGCGCCAGTTACTGATTGGGGCCTGTATGACACGCACTACACCGAGCGCTATATGGATTTGCCGAAGAACAATCCCGATGGCTACGCGGCAAGCACGGTGTTCGCCCATCTGGACGGCCTGAAATCAAAATTATTATTGATCCATGGCATGGCCGACGACAATGTCTTGTTTACCAATTCCACCAAGCTGATGTCGGAATTGCAGAAGCGTGGCACGCCATTTGAATTGATGACCTACCCCGGCGCTAAGCATGGTCTGCGTGGTGCCGATGCCTTGCATCGTTATCGTTTGACCGAAGATTTTTTCGCGCGTTGTTTGAAGTAATGCGGTGGGCAATGCCCACAGTAGGGTTCAATTGATTTTGCGGTTTTTGCCGACATACGGCTGGTAAATTTCGCGGATTCGCTTCATGTCATTTTCAAAACTATCACTAAGCTCCAGCACTGGCCCGATACCGATGGTTTTCGTGGGGTAGTGAAACCAGGCACAGCAGACGGGGACATTAGCTTTGCGGGCAATTTTCCAGAACCCGGGCTTCCAATGCTGTACTTTTTTTCGAGTACCTTCGGGTGCGAGCACAAAGCACATTTTGTCGGATGCGCGAATTTGCGCCGCAATTTGATCGACAATATCGCCCGGCGCGCTGCGGTCAACCGGTCGCCCGCCGAATTGTCGAAGCACCCAACCAAGTGGCCCCCAGAATAATTCGGCCTTGCCAATAAACACGATATCCACCGCCATCGCCGCCTTGACTGCCATGCCCCACACAGCATCCCAACCAGAAGAATGTGGTGCTGCAATCATCACCATTTTGGGAATGTTTGGCCATTCACCGGCCATTTTCCAACCACCCATTTTCAGGATCAACACGGCCAAGTGTTGTACCCATTTCCCGGATTGACTGTGCGGCGCATTTGGCGGTAATGACAAAACTCTTCGCATGCACTAATCCCAGGTTTTGCTTGAACGTGTGCGCTTGATATCGGCGCGCTCGCGTTTGCCGGTCAGTCTGCGTTCTTTTGCACCTTTGCTCGGTTTGGTGGCAACGCGTTTTTTCGGCACGTGCAATGCGGCTTGAATAACGCCAGCCAAACGCTCGCGCGCATCATCACGGTTGCGCTCCTGGGTCCGGAAACGCTGCGCACTAATGACAAACACGCCTTCGGCAGTGAGACGCCGGTCACGCCGGGCCAGCAAGCGTTCGCGCAAAGGTTCGGGCAGACACGCCGATTGCTTTATATCGAAACGCAATTCCACCGCCGTCGATACCTTGTTGACGTTTTGCCCACCCGGCCCGCTGGAGCGTACAAAGCGCTCTTGCAATTCCGAGTCGTCAATAATAATAGTGGGGCTGATGATAAGCATGGGCGCAGTTTATTCTATTTTGGTAGGAGGCCGCTTGCGAGCGACGACATCCATTCGGCCCCAAGAGCTTTCACCGATAAAAATTTGGCGGCACTACGAAAACAGTTCGTCGCCCGCAAGCGGCCTCCTACGTAAAGCGTCGGCATAGGCTAAAATACGCGGCTTATGTCATCCAACACTATGAATGCGCCGCAAAAAACGGCAGTCGAATATACCGATGGACCCTTGCTGGTATTGGCCGGCGCGGGTAGCGGTAAGACCCGTGTGATTACCGAAAAAATCGCGCATCTTATTTCACATAAAAAATGTGACGCGCAACACATCGCCGCCATTACCTTCACCAATAAATCAGCGCGCGAAATGCGCGAGCGTGTGAGCAAACGCATTAAAAGCGATAAAACCGAAGGCCTGACCGTTTCGACATTCCATTCACTGGGTTTGCGTTTTTTACAGATCGAAGCCAAGCGTGCAAATCTGCGCCGCGGGTTTTCAATTTTCGATAGCGACGATCAACTCGGCATTATCAAGGATTTATCCGCGCCCGGTTTGAAAAATGATGCGTTGCAGGCTTTGCATAGCTTAATTTCGCAGGCGAAGAATAACGGGCTTTCACCGGATGAAGCTTTTGAATCGGCGAGAACCGCACGCGAACGCGAGGCGGCGAATTTGTATGATCGTTATCAAGCCCGTCTGCAAACTTTCAATGCCGTCGATTTTGATGACCTGATTCGTATTCCCCTGATGTTGCTCGATCAGGATAAAGATTTGGCACCGGCCTGGCGTGAACGTCTGCGTTATTTACTGGTTGATGAGTGTCAGGATACCAACGGCGCGCAATACCGCTTATTGAAACATTTGGCCGGACCGAAAGGTGCGCTTACCTGCGTGGGCGATGATGATCAGAGTATTTACGCATGGCGTGGCGCACAGCCGGAAAATCTGGAACTGCTTGCCAAAGATTATCCCAATTTAAAAATTGTAAAACTCGAACAGAATTATCGCTGCACCGGTAGAATTTTGCGCAGCGCCAATCAGCTGATTCAAAAAAATCCGCACACGCATTTGAAAAAACTCTGGAGTCAGCATGGCGATGGCGAGCCGATTCGTATCTGGGCTTGCAAAAACAACGAGCATGAAGCCGAACGTGTCGCCGCCGAAATTCATTATCTGAAACAGGCGAAAGAAATCCCTTGGGGCGAGTTCGCGATTTTATTTCGCGGCAATCACCAGTCGCGTGTTTTGGAAAAAGCACTGCAACTTTTACGGATTCCTTACCACCTGACCGGCGGCACCGCATTTTTGGATCGCGGCGAAGTGAAAGACACGCTTGCCTGGTTGCGAGTATTAGCAAACCCCGATGACGATGCCGCATTCCTACGTGCAATCGGCGCGCCGAAACGCGAAGTCGGTGGTACCTCGCTAGCGAAGCTGGCGGAGATGGCGCAACACGCGCACCTATCGCTGGCAACGGCAGCCGACAACATCGGTATGATTAAACAATTATCACCACGCGCGGCTTCTGGCCTGCATGAATTCACCAGTATCGTGCATCAATTGCGCGACTTATCGGAAACACTCACGCCGGCCGAACTTACCCGTAAGCTGATTGAAAAATCCGGCTTGCTCGCGATGATTCGTGCCCAGTGCAAAGACGATGCCAGCTATCAGCGCCGCAAGGAAAACCTGGAAGAACTCGCGCAATGGTTTGAAGATGCGCGCGGCGGCGGCGCAGGTGAACTGGCTGCGCAATTGGCGTTAATCAGCAATGCCGATCGCGGCGAGCCAGGCAATCAAGTTCGCTTGATGAGCTTGCATGCAGCCAAAGGTCTGGAATTTCGCGTGGTGTTTCTCGTCGGTTTGGAAGACGGCAATCTGCCACATGAAAGAAGCATCGAAGAAGGCGGCCTGGAAGAAGAACGCCGCCTGATGTACGTTGGTATTACGCGAGCAAAAGAGCGTTTGTATTGCTCGCATAGCGCCGAAATAAAACGCTGGGGCGCGGTCGAGCATTTATTGCCCAGCCGCTTTCTGGATGAAATGCCGGCCGCCGATTGCCTGCGTGACGGCGCCGACCCCGAACGCGATACCGCCGAGAAAAAACAACGCGGCAAAGCGCATATGGACGCGATTGCGGCGATGCTGGGTAATTAAGACTTTTTATAAAAAAAGAGCTCCTTTGAATTTATGCAAAGGAGCTTTTACATGAAAGATTATTTATTGCGGCCTGGGCCCAAAGACGGGATCATAGCCAACAATAACACTAGTAACCGTGCAACCCATTTCTGTGCAGACACTAACTTGTCCATAAACTGGGTTGTATCCAATAATGCCAATGCTACCGCCACCACCTGTTGAGCCACTACCAATGGGTGCGCCGCCACCGTTAATTCCTACATTGAGATAAGGGTTGTGTCGATCGGGCCCTCTAGCTACGAGAACGAACCCAAACATTGCTCTCGAATAAGTAGCGCATGTTGTTCCATCGCACACAACGACCCTGTCGCCCATTTTGTAACCTGTAGTAGGGCCTGAGATGCTATTCACAGTATTCGAGATGAAGGCTTGAGTATCACCATCTGGAGTAGGACCCAGCAGCAAGCAGCTACTCCTGCAAATAAACGGACCATACTCTGTGGCTTGGACAGCTGTTGGTGCAACAAAAAAAAGTAGAAAAGCCAATATATATTTCATTTCATGCCCTGTTATTTTATATTTAAGTCAATTACAGCATTTCGAGTAAATCGATTTACCCAGCGCCGTCGCTTGTTGGATTTCGCTCGTATTCATGCTTGCACTTAGTTCAGCAAGCGCATTTGTAGGTGTCTGTGAAAGGCCTGATAAATTAGCTGCATACATGTAGGCATAAGCTCGTACATTATTTTTTTCCACAATCATGCCCTCGCTGTATGCATTCGATACACTCAGCATTGCATCTACATTTCCCGTGCCAGCTGCTGCGCTTAAATAACGCATTGAGTCAGCTTTATATTGTTCAAATGATTTTATGTTTTTGGCTATATCTTCGGCCGTTACATAGCGCATACTGGCAACACCTGCGTAACTTACTTGGGCTTCAAGAACACCTAATTCAGCTGCACGTTTGAGGAAACTTTCCGCCTCAGCTATTTGCTCAGGTGTAATTCCAGTGCAATCTATTTTACCGATACCACCCAAACCTTTTGTCTGCAGTCCGCATTCGTACAAAACTTGAAACACCATAAAAGCAGATTCACCATCACCTGCTAGTGCATTTACTTTGAACTGATCAATTATTTGAATTCCATCGCCGACGATAGGCTCTCTAGCTTGACGCATAAAAGGGCCTTTTCTTTTTACAGTAACCTTAATATTTTCTGACTTAGTTTTACTAGAAATAGTTGGCACATCCTTACTACTAGGAACCTGAGTAATATCGTTAAGTACAACTAGAGAGTTAGTGCTTTTTTCTTTATATAAGAAATAGACGCCAATTAGTGCAACTAAAACCAAGCTAGGTATTAACCAGCGTTTCATAATTCATAACTCCAAGGATGGCTGAAAGAAATTCAGCACTGTTTAATATTTTCGCAATAGGCCAAATTCAAGTTTTGGCGATGCGTCTGTAAACAGCGCGTGGACTTTATCCTTCCCCCCCCCCCTGATGTCAAGA
>Ga0209181_10004619_pt1 | contig 20333 bp, 22 predicted proteins | sample MAT05_FD_187208 | JGI IMG/M metagenome (GOLD analysis project Ga0209181, IMG submission 187208) | Freshwater microbial communities from Lake Fryxell liftoff mats and glacier meltwater in Antarctica - MAT-05 (SPAdes) (version 2) | ecosystem: Environmental > Aquatic > Freshwater > Ice > Liftoff... | reverse complement strand
CCCAGCCCAACCGGCCGTTATTGTTGCTTTTGTTGCTAGTCGCGTCGCCGGTGGCGGCGGTGGCGCTGATGGTGGCGCGGGTCCTGGCCGGGCCGCCCCCGGCGCCCCGTCGCGCGCTGCGGCTGGAGCCGGCGGAGTGATACCGATGGCCCCAGGGAGTGACCGGCGGACCGCACCGCGGTCCAAGCGCCCAACGGTCGCCTGGCGGCGAGCCAAGCCCACGGCATGGGCGCCCGGCGCTTGAGGGCACACATATACACTGGCGGTCATTCTGCATGGCCGTTGGTATGAGCCCTTCCCTCGCGCTGCTGTTCGGTTCGAGCGCGGCGGTGCTGCAATTGGCCGGCGCACTCAAAACCGCGCCGGGGCTCGCGGGCCTGCCTTTCGATCTGACGCTTCTGGCCCTGGCTCTGGTGCTGCCGGGGCTCGTGCTGGTGGTGGTGACGCGGAGTTGGGAGGTCTCGCCGGTGCTCGCCCTGCCGCTCGCCGGCGCGGGGCTGCTCTGGTTCTGGCTGGTGGTCGCCGGAGTGTGGAGCCCCTCCACCCTCGTCATCGGCCAGAAACTGCCCGAGGCCGTGCTGCTCGGCCCCCTGATGCTGGCCGCCGGGCTGGTGGTCGGCGCCGAGCCCGCGGCGCGGCGCGGGCTGGTCGGCACCAGTCTCGGCCTCGGCGCGCTGCTGGGTGCGATCATCGGCTGGGGCTTCTGGAGCGGCGCGGCGCTGGCGGCGCTGGCCGATCCGGACCAGGCGCGGGTTCAGTACCAGTTGGCCGGCATCGCGCTCGCCGGTGCGGCCGGGCTGGCGGCGGTGCGGGCGGTGGAGGCGCGCGGCGCGCGGCGCCTGCCCTGGCTCGGGCTGGTCGGCGCGCTCGGCCTCGCGGCGCTGTTGCCGGGCGGCAGGACAGCACTTGTGGCGCTGGCGCTCGGCGTGGCGCTGGCGCCGGCGCTGCGGCTCGGCCTCGCGGGGCGGCGCGGTGCGGCGGCGCTGTGGCTGGCCTTGTGCGCCGTGGCGGGCCTCGGCTTCCTGGCGGTCCTGCTGCTGAACCCAGAGGAGGCTGAGGGGCTGCGCACCCTGGAACGCCTGACCGGCGATGCCGCCGGCCTCGATGCGCGGCGCGGGCTGTGGGAGGCCGCGCTGGATTGGGCCGGGCGGGCGGCGCCCTTCGGGCTCGGCACCGGCGGCTTCACGCTGGCCGCCGGGCATGGCGAGCGGCGCGGCCTGTATCCCCACAATCACGCGCTGGAAGCCCTGGCCGAGGGCGGGCTGCCCGGGTTGCTGTTCTGGCTGATGGCTTTCGGCGGTGCCCTGCTGGCGGCGGGGCACCTGGCGCGCCGCGCCGACCCCGGCGCGGTGGCGCGGTTGGCGGCGCTCAGCCTGCCGGTCGGGCTGACGGTGATGGTCTCGACCGATCTCGGCAACCGAATGGCGTGGTTCGCGCTCGGCCTGGTGCTGTCGCTCGGCGTCGCGGCGCGGCCGCTGCCGCGGGTGCGGGCGATGACGGCATGATCTGTGCGCGTGGGTTTGTTGCGGGGAAGAATTATGCGCATTGGGGCAAGCCGCTGCTGGACCGGGCGGCGGCGGCGGGGCTGCTGGTGCTGCTGGCGCCGGTCTTGGGCGTGGTTGCGCTGCTGGTCCGGCGCGAACTGGGCCGACCGGTGCTGTTCCGCCAGACCCGCGCCGGGCGGCACGGCGTGGCCTTTACCCTGCTGAAACTCCGCTCCATGGCCGAGGGCGATGGCCCGGATGCGGCGCGCCTCGGCACCTTCGGCCGCCGACTGCGCGCCAGCGGGCTCGATGAGTTGCCGCAGCTTGTGAATGTATTGCGCGGGGAGATGAGCCTGGTCGGGCCGCGCCCGCTGCCGGTGCCCTATACAGCGCTTTACTCGGCCCGCCAGGCGCAGCGCCTGCGCGTGCGGCCGGGCCTCGCCGGGCCCGGGGTGGCAGCGGGGCGGAATGCGGTGGATTGGCCGCACCGGCTGGAACTCGACGCCGCCTATGCCAGTGCTGGACCAAGCCTGCTTGGCGATGCGGCGCTGGTCTGGGGCACGCTCAGGGTCTGGCTGGGCGGCGCGGGGGTGAGCGCGCCGGAGCACGCAACCATGCCGGCCTTTCGAGGGGAAACCTTACCCATGCAACATACTCATGATTGAATTTCACTTATCAATGAAGATAAAGGTTGATTTTTAATTAATAACACAACCAGAATAGCCCATATTTCATCAGGCTTTCAACCAGATGGTTCAAATGGCCCGCCTTCAGCCGCTGCCGCTCGACGCCACCATCCTTCCCTTTCCGGGCGCCACGCTGCCCGCTCGGGTGCTGCTTTCGCCGCCGCACCTGGCGGGCACCGAACTCGACCGGCTGCGCGAGACGCTGGAAGCGGGCTGGCTGGCCCCGGCCGGTCCCGCGCCCCGCGCCTTCGAAGCCGCGATCGCCGAGGCTACAGGGTTCGCGGAGGTGCTCGGCACCGCCTCCGGCACCGCAGCGTTGCACCTGGGCTACCGGGTGCTCGGCGTGGCGCCGGGGGATGAGGTCTGGGCGCCAGCCTCCACCTTCGTCGCCACCATCGCGCCGGCCGTGCAGATGGGCGCAATCCCGCGCTTCCTCGACATTGCCGAGGTCGGCGCGACGCTCGACCCCGGCCAACTGGCCGAGGAGCTCGCGCGCGCCGCGCGGCGGGGCCGCCTGCCGCGTGTCGTGGTGCCCGTGGACCTGTATGGCCAATGCTGCGACCTCGACGCGATCGAGGCCGTCTGTGCCCGGTGGGGCGTGCCGGTGATGTGCGACAGCGCCGCAGCGATGGGTTCCACCCAGCGTGGCGGGCGGCATGCCGGACAGGGCGCGCGGCTTGCGGTGTTGTCCTTCAACGGCAACAAGATCGTCACCGCCGGCGGCGGCGGCGCCCTGGTCAGCCAGGACGCCAGGCTGATCGCCGAGGCCCGCAAGCTGGCCGGACAGGCGCGCGAGGTCGCGCCGCATTATGAGCATGAGACCACCGGCTACGCCTATGGCCTGTCCTCGGTCCTGGCTGCGGTGGGGTTGGCGCAGCTCGCGGGCTTGGCAGCCCGTGTCGAGCGGCGGCGCGAGATTTTCTCCCGCTACCTCGCCGGCCTCGGCGACCTGCCGGGTGTCAGCTTCATCGCCGAGCCGAATTGGGGTCGCACCAACCGCTGGCTGAGCGTCGCGCTGTTCGACGCCAAGATGTTCGGCGCGGACCGCGAGCAACTGCGCCGCGCGCTGGAGGCCGAGGGCGTAGAAAGTCGCCCCGCCTGGAAGCCGTTGCACCTCCAGCCTGTGTTCCGCGACGCCCCGCGCGCCGTCGGCGCGCGCACCGCCACATTGTTCGAACGCGGCCTGTGCCTGCCCTCCGGCAGCGCGCTGACCGGCGCGGATCAGGCGCGCATCATCCAGACGATCCGCGCTTGTGCCCGGCGTTGACCTCACCCCCTGGTGGCGGCTGGCGCCGTACCCCGCGGGTGGTCTTCGCGTGCTGTATCTGCACCAGCATTTCTCGACGCCCGAAGGCAGTACCGGTACGCGAAGCTTCCACATGGCCGCGGCGCTGGCGGCGGCCGGGCACGACGTCACCCTGGCCTGTGGGCGCTATCAGGGCGCCGCAACGGGGCTCGAAGGGCGCTTTCGGCGCGGCGCGCGGCAAGGCGTGGTGGCAGGCTTCACGGTACGCGAGTTCGACATCTCGTGCGCCAATGCGCAAGGACTAGCCGCGCGGAGCCTGGCCTTCCTGCGCTTCGCCGCGGCGTCCAGCCGGCTGGCGCTGAGCCAGGAATGGGACCTGATCATCGCCTCCTCCACGCCGCTCACCGTGGCCATCCCGGCGCTGCTGGCGAAGGCGCGACGCGGCACACCCTTCATCTTCGAGATCCGCGACCCCTGGCCGGAACTGCCGCACGCGCTGTCCGCCGGAGGTGGCGGCGTGCCGGGGCCAGTGCTCGCGGCGATGGGCCGCCTCGCCGATGCCGCCTGCCGCCGCGCCGATGCCGTGGTGGCGCTGAGCGATGGCATGGCCAGGACCGCGATCGCGCGCGGCACCGACCCCACCCGCCTCATCGTCCTGCCGCAGGGCGCGGATGCGGTGATGTTCCGCGACCGGGGTGCGGGCTGGCGGCCTGAGGGTCTCGCCCCCGGCACCGTGCTGGCGGTCTATGCGGGAGCGCATGGCCGCGCCAATGGCCTGGACCAGTTGCTGGACGCGGCGGCGCGGCTGCGTGGCAGCCCGGTACGCCTGCTGCTGGTCGGCGAGGGGGCAGAAAAGCGGCACCTCATGGCGCGCGCGGTGGCGGAGAATCTACCGGTCGATTTCCGCGACCCGATGCCCAAGGCGCGCCTCGCGGGGTTGCTGGCCGGGGCCGATCTCGGGCTGCTCTGCCTCGCGCCCATCGCCGAATTCGCCGAATGGACGGCGCCAAACAAGCTGGCGGAAGGGCTGGCCGCCGGGCTGCCGATGGTGGCGAACGTGGCCGGCGCAGCGGCGCGGCTGCTGGCGGATAGCGGCGCGGGCCTTGCCGTGCGGCCGGGCGACGCGGCAGCCCTGGCCGAGGCGCTGCTCGCCCTCGCGGCCGACCCGGCGCGGCGCCTTGCCATGTCGCATGCCGCGCGGATCGTGGCGCGGCGGCGGCTCGATGCGCGGCGCATCGCGCAATCCCTGGTCGCGCTGGCCGAGCGCACCGCGGCGCCCCGACGCCAGATGGCATGAGCGGGTTGATGTTGATGCTCTCGGCGGCACACCCGCCGGAGGATGTGCGCATCGTCGTGAAGCAGGGCGCGGCGCTGGCCGAGGCGGGCTTTCATGTGCGCCATCTCGCCCCTGGCGCGGCGCCGAACACCCATCTGCATGGGGTGGAGATTGTGAGCCACGGCCCGGCGCCACGCGGCTGGCGGGCACGGCTCCGAGCCATTCCGCGCCTGGCCCGCCTGGCCGCCGCAGCGCGCCCGGCCGTGATCCACGCGCATGAGCCTGACAGCTGGGTCGCCGCGCTGATCGCCGGGCGGTGGGTCGGCGCGCGCGTGGTGCTGGACGTGCATGAACACTATCCCTCGCGCCTCGATGCCCGCCTGCCGGCGATGTTGCGGCCCCTCGCACGGCTCGGGCTGGGGGCTTTCTGCAGGCTCGCGGCGCTGGCGGCGGACCGGGTGGTGGTGGCGAAGGAGGGGCTGGACGACGCCTTCGGCGGCCCGACGCGCTGTGTGAAGGTGCGCAACTACGCAACGCCGGCGCCGATCACCCCGCGCGCCCATGCGCCGGGGCCGCTGCGCCTCGTGCATCTCGGCGCACTCGGCCGGTCGCGCGGCGCTTTCGCCATGCTGCTGACGCTCTCCCGGCTGCCCCCCACGGCGGAGCTGGTGCTGGCCGGCCGCTTCACCGATGGCAGCGAGGCCGATTTCCTGGCCGCAGCCGCCGAGCTCGGCCTGGCGCGCCGTGTCACCAGCCTGCCCTGGATGCCGCGCGAAGCGGCGCTTGGCATCGCGGCGGGCTGCGACATCGGCCTGGTGCTGTTCCAGCCGGGCGTGGAGAACCACCGCCTCGCCCTGCCGCACAAGCTGTTTGACTGCATGCTGGCCGGCCTGCCGGTGATCGTCCCCGACTTCGCCGAGGAGGTCGCCGCCGTGGTGCGGGAGGCCGGCTGCGGCCTGGCGGTCAACACCGCCGACCCCGCCGCCATCGCCGCCGCAGTGCAGACGATTGCGGACCCCGAGCTGCGCAACGCCCTGGGTGCGCGGGGGCGGCAGGCCGCGCTGACGCGTTTCGGTTGGGCCGGGGAGGCGGCGCGGCTGGTCGGGCTGTATCGCGGGCTGATGGCGCAACGCCAACCGGCGTGGCGGGCTGCCGCGCCGGGCGCCGCGGCCCGTTCAGGGCAGTAGCGAGAGCTGCCGCTCCACCACGTTTCGCCAGGGCGCCTCCGCGGGCGCATCGGCCAGCAGCGCCTGCCAGGTGCTGCGCGCATTCGCCGCCCGCCCGGCCCGCGCCTCGGCAAGGCCTGTCAGGAAGCGCAGCCTTGCGTTGTTGGGCTGGCTGCCGAGCGCGCGGGCGAGCAGCGCGGCGGCGGCGGTGTGGTCCCCGCGGTCGATCTCGAGCTCGGCGATGTCGCCGGCGAGGTCGGCGTCGAAGCGGATGCCGAGGGCCATGCGCCAGGCGGCGATGGCGGGCTCGCCACGGCCGCGATTGCGTTCCGCGTTGCCGAGCATGACATGCCCCATGCGTGCCTGTTCGCTGGTCGGATCGGAGGTGGCGAGGCGGGCGCGCAGCGTGGCGAGCAATTCCTCCTCGGCTGCTGCCATGTCCTGGCGTTGCTGGAAGGGCACGGCCGGCATGTCGGGCGTGCCGCGTGAAAGGTACAGACCGAAGGCGGCGGCGGGCAGGCCGATCACCAGGGCGCCGAGCAGGGCCCTGGTCTGCCGGCTGGCGGTTTCGGGCACGTCCTCAGGCGGTGCGCTCAGGATGCGGCGCTGCACTTCGAGCCGCGCGGCCTGGTGCGCGGCCTCGTCGAGCCGGCCCGAGTCCCGCTCGCGGTCCAATTCCGCCAACTGCGCGCGGTACAGCGCGAGGTCGGCCTCTGACCGGCCGCGGGCGCGTGCCGGGCGCAGCAGGATCCAGGCGAACGGCAGCATCGCCGCCACCGCGACGGCGGCAAGCAGGGCCCAGATCACGCGCGCGTTCCATCCTTGGTATCGAGGACCTGAGTCTCAAGCTCGGCGAGGCGGCGCCGTTCCTCCTCGCTGAGCGGCGTGGCGGCGGGGGCCACCATGCGGCGGCGTGCCGCGAGGATCAGCCCCAAGCCGGCGAGCAGCGCCACCACGGGCGTGGCCCACAAGATGGCGGTGGACCAGGCAAAGGGCGGGCGCAGCAGCACGAAATCGCCATAGCGCGCGTGCAGGAACTCCTTCACCTGCGCGTCATTGTCGCCGGCGGTGATGCGCTCGCGCACGATCAGCCGCAGGTCGCGGGCCAGGCCGACCTCGCTGTCCTCGATCGACTGGTTTTGGCAAACCATGCAGCGCAGTTCCTTGCCGAGCGCGCGGGCGCGGGACTCCTGCGCGGCGTCAGGGAGCATGTCGGCCGGGCTGGAGACGGCAAAGGCGGTGAGGGGCGTGACGAGCAGCGCCAGGGCAAGCACCAGTGCGTGTGTCATGCGTGGCGCGCCAGCAACGGGCGCAGGTCTTCGCTCAGCACGTCCGGCGTGATCGGGCCGGCGAAACGCCAGCGGATGAGGCCCTGACGGTCGAGCAGGTAGGTCTCCGGCACGCCATAGACGCCCCAATCGATGGCCACGCGCCCGGGCTCGTCCTTGGCGAGACGGCGGAAGGGGTTGCCGCGTTCGCGGATGAAGCGAAGGCTGTCCTCCGGCTTGTCCTTGTAGGCGATGCCGAAGACCGGGATGCCTTCGCGCTGCAGGCGCATGAGTTGCGGATGCTCGATGATGCAGGGCACGCACCAGCTTGCCCAGAAATTGATGATGATTGCGCCTGGCAGGCCGCGCAGATCGGCCGCGCCGAAGCCTTCCAGCCCGCTGTTCTCCAGCGCCGGCAGGGTGAAGTCGGGCGGCGGGCGGCCGATCAGCGCCGAGGGCACGCCGCGCGGGTTGTACTGCCCTGTCTGCTGGCGGTGCAGGGCGGTATAGAAGCCGACGCCGCCAGCCGCCGCCACGGCGAAGGGGGCGGTCAGCAGGATGCGCCGCGAGAGGGGAGTCATGGCTGAAATGATCCCTGCATCATGCAAACCACAACGCGGTCTGAGCGCGGGAAGGGGCGCCGCCGCTGAAGCGGCGAGCCAAGCGGCCGAAGGCCGCGCCCGGCGCTTGAGGGCCACAAACTTTCACGCTGGCGCGCCCTGCGCGGCGGTCCGCCGGCTCGGGGCGGAGACGCGCACGCGCCTGTCCGACAGCGACAGCCCGCCGCCCAGCGCCATGATCGCGGAGCCCAACCAGATCCAGGGCGCGAGCAGGTTGAAGTGGATCCGGATGATGGCCTGACCGGCCGCCGTGTCCTCCTCGCCGATCACGGCGTAGAGGTCGAACAGCAGGTTGGTGCGGATCGCGACCTCGGTAGTGTTTTGGCGTGCGACCGGGAACCAGCGGCGCGAGGGCTCCATCACATGCAGCACCTGTCCGTCGCGGATCACGCTGATGGTCGCACGCCGCGCTGTCCAGTTCGGGCCCTCGACGTCGCGCACGCCCTCGAGCCGCCATTCATAGCCGGCGAGCATCGTGGATTCGCCCGGCGCCATCGCCACCAGCTTCTCCTGCGCCAAGCCCATGCCCGAAATGCCGGCGGCAACGATGCCGATGCCGGCATGGGCGATGGCCGCACCCCAGGCAGCGCGCGGCAAGCCCCGCGCCCGCGCCCAGGCATTGGCGGGGTTGGTGCGGAAAAGCGCCGTGCGGTCGGCGAGGTCGGCGATGGCCGCGCCGATCACCCAGGCGGCGAAGGCGAAGCCCACTGCCGGCAGCACCTTCTCGCCGGAAAGCAGCAGCGCGCCGAAGAACACCGCAAAGGCCAGCACCGCGCACCACCAGAGCTTCATGACCAGCGGCGCAAGGGCCGCGCGTTTCCACGGCATCAGCGGCCCCGCCGCCATTGCCAGCAATAGTGGCACAACGAGGGGAAAGCTCGCCGCATTGAAGAAGGGCGCGCCGACCGAGACCTTCAGGCCGAACATCGAATCGGCGAATAGCGGCCAGAGCGTGCCGACAAACACCACCGCGGTGATCGAGCAGACCAGCAGATTGTTCAGCACGATCGCGCCCTCACGCGAAACGGGCGCGAATATCCCCGTGGGGATCATCGCACTCGCCCGCCAGGCGAACAGCAGGAAGGCGCCGGCCAAATAGAACATCAGCAGGCCGAGGATGAACATGCCGCGTTCGGGATCATTGGCGAAGGAATGCACGCTGTTGAGCACACCCGAGCGCACCAGGAAGGTGCCGAGCAGCGACATGCCGAAGGCGATGATGGCCAGCAGGATTGTCCAGGTTTTCAGGGCTTCCCGCTTCTCGACCACGATGGCGGAATGCAGCAGCGCCGTGCCGATCAGCCAGGGCAGCAGCGAGGCGTTCTCGACCGGATCCCAGAACCAGTAGCCGCCCCAGCCGAGCTCGTAATAGGCCCACCAGGAACCCAGCGCGATGCCGAGCGTCAGGAACGACCAGGCAGCCAGGCTCCAGGGCCGTACCCAGCGGCCCCAGGCGGCGTCCACACGCCCCTCGATCAGCGCCGCGATGGCAAAGGCGAAGGTCACCGCATAGCCGACATAGCCGACGTAAAGCAGCGGCGGATGCAGCGCGAGGCCGATATCCTGCAGGATCGGGTTCAGCCCCTGCCCATCGGCCGGCGGCGGCCAGACCCGGTCGAAGGGGTTGGAGGTCTTCAGCACGAACAGCAGGAAGCCCAGCGAGATCAGCCCCAGCACGCCGAGCACGCGCGCCTTCAGCGCCGAGGGCAATTCCCGCCCGAAGGCGGAAACCGCCGCGCCGCACAGCGCCAGGATCATCACCCAGAGCACCAGCGAGCCCTCGTGATTTCCCCAGGTGCCGGTGATCTTGTAGAGCAGCGGCTTGGCCGAATGGCTGTTCTGCACGACGTTCATCACCGTCGTGTCGTTGATCACGTAGGAATACATCAGGCAGGCGAAGGCCGCCGCGATGGCGAAGCACTGGCCGAGCGCCAGCGGCGCGGCGGTGGCCATCATGCGCGCATCGCGCGTCTCGGCGCCGAGCAGCGGCAGTACCGATTGCGCGAAGGCGAGGATCAGGGCCAGCGTAAGGGCGAAATGCCCGACTTCGGCGATCATGAGCCGGTTCTCCCCTGCGACGCGGGACGCGCCGGGTCCATGGTGTTCCAGGTCGCCGGCGCCGGCGCCGGGCCCAGCGCGGGCTGCCATTGGCCGGCACGCTTGAGCGCATCGGCGACCTCGGGCGGCATGTAGTTCTCGTCATGCCGGGCGAGCACCTCGCTGGCGCGAAACACGCCATCGGGGGTGAGCCTGCCCATCGTGACCACGCCCTGGCCCTCACGGAACAGGTCGGGCAGGACGCCCTGGAAGTTGACGCTGACCTGGTGCACGCCATCGGTCACGCGGAAGCGCATGGTCGGCAATTGGCCAGAGGCGGCGGGCAGGCGCTCCACGCTGCCGGCCTCGACCAGCCCGCCGAGGCGGAAGGCGCGCTCCGGCCCCGGTCGATCGGCCATGATGTCAGAGGGCGAGCGGAAGAAGACGATGTTGTCCTGGAAGGCCGTGAGCGTCAGCGCCGTGGCGCTGCCGAGCCCGATGGCACAAAGCAGGACAACCCACATCCGGCGTTTCTTGCGCGCAGTGTTCACGAGTCCCGTCCTCCGCGCGGATCAAGCCGCTTGAGCATTGCGCGCGCGCTACGGTGCCGCAGCATGGCCGCGACGGCAAGGCCGCCGAACACCGCGAAGGTGAGGCCCCAACTCGCCACGATGTGAACCCAGTGCGTGCTCACGTCGCTGCCCCCTCGGCCCGCCTTGCGCGGGCCATCTGAAGTGCCCGCACGCGCCGTTCCATCACCGCGGCACGGGTCTGCGCCAACACCACCGCACCGAACAACAGGGAAAAACCCAGCGCGCAGACCAGCAGCGGGTAGAGCATGTCCACATGCATCCCCGGCGCGTTGAGGCGCGTCACACTCGCCGGCTGGTGCAGAGTGTTCCACCAATCGACGGAAAATTTCACGATCGGGATGTTCACCACGCCGACCAGCGCCAGAATGGCGCCGGCCCGCGCGCCGCGCTCCACATCGTCGAAGGCGCGCACCAGCGCGGCATGGCCAAGCCAGAGGAAGAACAACACCAGCACCGAGGTCAGCCGCGCATCCCAGACCCACCAGGTGCCCCACATCGGCTTGCCCCACAGGCTGCCAGTGGCGAGGCATAGCGCCGTGGCGGCGGCACCCACCGGCGACAATTCGCGCGCCGTGAGGTCGGCCAACGGATGCCGCCAGATCAGCGACATCAGCGACAGCACGGCGAGGCCGGTGTAGCCGCCCATGGCCAGCCAGGCCATCGGCACATGCACGTACATGATGCGCACCGTCTCGCCCTGCTGCCAGTCGCCGGGCGAGAACAACAGCGCCCAGGCGGTGCCTGCCCCGGTGACGGCGATGGCCGCGGCCCAGAGCCAGGGCATGAGGCCATCCGTCATCCGCAGGAAGCGGCCGGGATTGGCAAAACGATGCAGCGACCGCGCCCCGGTCGGGGGGGCGGTGGCATCGGCTGGTGACCCGTTCGGTCGGGTCGGTGCGGTTGGGCTGGCGTCCACGCCCATAGACTAGGGATGTATCGCGCCGGATTGAAGCCCAGGCGTAGCGGGGTTACGTGCAAACAGCGCCGCATCGTCGGCGAGGGGGAATTTGACCGATGCTGTTCGCGATCATCTGCACCGATAAGCCCGGCGCGCTGCAGCTCCGCCTGGACAGCCGCCCGGCCCATCTCGCGCATCTCAAGGCGCATGAATCGAGCCTGGTGCTGGTCGGCCCGGTGCTGGACCTCGAGGGCAAGCCCTGCGGCAGCCTGCTGGTGATCGAGGCCGACCACCGCGAAACCGCCGCCGCCTTCGCCGCTGCCGACCCCTACGCCCTGGCGGGCGTGTTCGAGAGCGTCGTCATCCGCCCCTTCCGCACGGTCTTCAAGGACGGGCAGCAGGTCTGATGGCGCTGGCAACATCGGCCGATTGGCGGCCGGCACTTACGGGCGTAACCGAGGGCACACGATAATGTCGCGTGCCCGTGCCTTTTGGCTGGTGAAGTCCGAGCCCGACGTCTTCTCCTGGGACCAGCAGGTCGCCAATGGCGTCGAGCCCTGGACGGGCGTGCGCAACCACATGGCGAAGGCCAACCTGATCGCCATGAAGCGCGGTGACCGTGCCTTCTTCTACCATTCCAACATCGGCAAGCAGATCGTCGGCGTGGTCGAGGTGGTGCGCGAATCCTACCCCGACGCCACCGTGGCCCCAGATGACCCGAAGGGCGATTGGGTGTGCGTGGACATGCGCGCGTTGAGCCCCTTCGCCACGCCGGTGAGCCTCGCCGAGATCAAGGCCGACCCGGATTTCGCCGAGCTCGCCTTGGTTCGGATGTCGCGGCTTTCGGTCGGCGCGGTCTCGCGCGAGCATTGGAAGAAGCTTTGCAAGATGGGCGGCTTCAAGGGATGAGCAACGTGACGACCGGGGAACGCGTGCTCTGCCGCCTCGCCGACCTGCCTGAGGGCGAAAGCCGCGGGTTTCCACCGGTGGCGGGCGCCTTCACCGGGCTGTTCGCGATCCGGCGCGGCGAGCGGGTGTTCGTCTATGTCAATTCCTGCCCGCATATCGGCCTGCCGCTGGACCCCGCGCCGGACCGTTTCCTGGACGCGAAAAAAACCGTCATCGTCTGCTCGGCGCATGGCGCGCGCTTTCGCATCGAGGATGGCGAATGTATCTCCGGCCCCTGCTATGGCGAGCGACTGGAAGCCGTGGCCGTGCGGGTGGATGCGCAAAGCCGGGTGATCATCCCGGCCGATGCCGGGCTGTAGCGGCATCACGGTCGCGCGGCGCGGCGCGGGCATGCTAGCCCTTTCGAGATGAGCGACGCCGATGTCATGCCCCCCTGCCATGGCTTGATCGCCGCCTGGCGCCTGGCGCCCGGTGCGTCTCCGCAGCCGCTCGATGCCGATTCGGCGCCCGTCGCCCTGGCCGAGGCCAGCATCTGGCTGCATTTCGACCTCCTCGATGCGCGCGCCCGTGCCTTCATCCTGGCGCTGGCCCCGCTGCCGCTCGCCGCCCGCCTGTCGCTGGTCGAGCCGGAGGAGGCGGTGCGCCTCGACGTCGCGGAGCAGACGCTGTTCGGCTGCATCCCCGACATCCACTACGATGCGGATACAAATGAAACTCCGCCGATCGGGCTGCTGCATGTGGCCCTCACGGCGCGCCTGCTGGTCACCGCCCGGCGGCACCCGCTGCGCGGCGTCCACACCGCGTTGCAGGCGCCCGAGGCCGAGCAGCCCGCCGAGGCGCTGGCCGCGGTGCTGCGCGCCACTGGGCGGGAATTCGGCCAGGGTATCGCCCGCCTTGCCGCCCGCACGGCGCGAATCGAGGACGCGCTGCTGCGCCCCCACGCTGGCCCACCCGGCGAATCGCTGGCCGCGGTGCAGCGGGAGGCGCTGCGCCTGGCGCGCCAGCTCGAACCCCTGGCGGAGGCGCTCGACGAACTGGATGAGGAACCGCCGGGCTGGCTGGTGGCCTCCGGGCAAGGGCTGGTGCGCGAACGCCGCCGGCTGCGCCATGCGGTGCGCGCCCTGGCCGGCATCCGCGAGCGCAGCCGCATCGCTCAGGACCAGGCGGCGGCGCAGGCGACCGAGGAGACCAACCGCCGATTGCTGGTGCTCTCGGTGATCTCGGCGGCGATGCTGCCGGCCAGCCTCGTCGCCGGTATCTTCGGCATGAATGTCAGCGGCGTGCCTGGTGTGGCGGGCGAAGGTCTCAGCCATGACTGGGGCTTCGTCATGGCCATGGCTTTGATCACCGCCTCGGTGGGCGGCGTGCTGGCGGCGCTGCGGCTGTTTCGGCTGCTGTGACTTCAGCCGGGTGGCTTCGCCGCGGCCTGCAACACCTCAAGCTGCGCGCGCAGCGCCTCGATTTCGGCCTGCAGCGCGGCAAGGCGTGCAGCCTCCGCCATCGGCTCCATCGGCTCATCCGAGGAAGCACGGTAGGGAGCAAAAAGACTCAGCGCGCGTTCCATCATCGCCATGTTCTGTTTGCCCATCTCCTCCAGTCCGCCGAAGGGCATGGGCATGAAGCCGCCCAGCGTCTTCTTGTAGTTGCTCGACACCTGATCGTGCTGGCGCTGGAAGGCGCCCATCACGCTTTCCAGGTAGCGCGGCACCAGTGACTGCATGCTGTCGCCATAGAATCCGATGATCTGGCGCAGGAAGGAGGTCGGCAGCAGGTGCCGCCCCTTCGATTCTTCCTCGACGATGATCTGCGTCAGCACGCCGCGCGTGATGTCCTCGCCAGACTTCGCGTCATAGACCACGAAGTGCCGGCCCTTGCGAACCATGATGGCGAGATCTTCGAGCGTGACGTAGGAACTGCTTTCCGTGTTGTAGAGACGCCGATTGGCGTATTTCTTCACCACAACCGGCGGCCCTGCTGCCGGATCCGGGGCCTCGTGCGGTAGTTGAGGGGTATCGATTGCCATGAGCTTGCCTTCCCGCGGCAGTCCCGCTGCCTGAAGTGACATTATGCTGACCTTCGGTGCAGTGCGAAATAGCCATGCGCGGCAACCTCAGTGTCGGAGGGTACGTTGTGGGCTTCACCGCGCCGCGCGCGCCCCTATGGTGGCGCCCGGAAAGGGAGCCAATGGACGGGCCGGAACACAGCAGCCAGGCGGGCGAGGACCCGCAAGCCCGCCAGGCCGAACTCGACCGGCTGGCGGAGGATTGGATCACCCTATGGCAAAGCGAGATCACCGCCATGGCCGCGGACCGCGAGGCGGCGGAGGCCTGGGCCACCACGGCGCAGGCCGTTGCCGCCATGGCAGCGGCCTGGACGCGCGCGGCCAGCGCCCCGTCCGCCTTCGGTTGGCCCCCGCCCTTTGCCGCTGACCATGCCCCCACCCCTGGCCACACCCCCGGCCACGCCCCCGGCCACGCACCAGGCCACGCCCGGCAAACGCCGGGGTCCGCGCCCGCTGCTACTCCACCTGATGCTCGGCGCCAGTCGGGGGATGGTGGCTCTGAGATTGAGTCCGGGCTCGCCGCCCGGCTGGCCGAGTTGGAACGCCGGCTGGCCGAGATCGAGGGCGGGCCAGGCGGAAAGCCTGCGAATCGCGGCCGCGCTCGCCGCCGGAAACCACCCGCCTGACGCCTTCCGCGCCGCCGTATTGCGGCGCCTGCTGCGGGCTGATCGGGAATTGCTTGCCGGCCTCGCCGCCTATCGCCGCCACCCCTATAGCCGCGATCTGCCGGACCCGCCGGTGGTCTGGGCGGAGGGTGGGTCGCGTCTGCTCGACTATGGCGGGGCCGGGCAGCCGATGCTGTTCGTGCCTTCCCTGGTGAACCGCGCCCAGGTGCTGGACCTCATGCCGGGCCGGTCGTTGATGCGGCACCTTGCGGGCCAGGGCGTGCGGCCGCTGCTGCTCGATTGGGGCTGGCCCGGCGAGGCCGAGCGCAGCTTCACCCTGACCGACTACATCGCCGGCCGATTGGAACGCGCGCTGATGGCCCTGCCCGGCCCGGTCGTCCTGGTCGGCTATTGCATGGGCGGGCTGCTGACCCTGGCGGCGGCGCTGCGGCGGCCGGCCGAGGGGGGGAAAGGCGTCAAGGCGCTCGGCCTGCTCGCCACGCCCTGGGATTTCCACGCCGACCCCGCCGAGACAGCCCGCGCGCAGGCTGCCGCCGCCCTGCTGCCGGGGCTTGAGGCCGTGATGCAGGCCACGGGCACGCTGCCGGTGGACGCCATCCAGACGCTGTTCTCAGGGCTCGACCCCTTCGCCATCGCCCGGAAATTCCGCGCCTTCGCCCGACTCGACCCCGCCAGCGCCCGCGCGCGGGATTTCGTGGCAATGGAGGATTGGCTGAACGATGGCGTGCCGCTTGCCGCCCCCGTGGCGCGGGAGACGCTGGGCGGCTGGTATGGCGCGAACACGCCCGGTCGCGGCGCCTGGCGGGTCGCCGGCGCGGTGGTTGACCCCGCGCAACTCGCCATCCCCGCCTTCGTCGCCGTGCCACATCGCGACCGCATCGTGCCACCGGCCTCGGCACTGGCGCTGGCCGCGCGGCTGCCGCACGCGATCGTGCACATGGCGGCCGCGGGGCATATCGGCATGGCGGCGGGCAGCGGTGCGGAGGCCGCCCTGTGGCATCCCCTGCTGTCATGGCTTCGCGGCTTGTAGGGAGCGATGCGGCGCCGCACAGTGCGGCCACGCCAGCTCCCGAGGAAGGAAAGAAACCCCTCATGACCGACATCGTCATCGCTTCGGCCGCCCGCACGCCGGTCGGCAGCTTCAATGGCGCCTTGGCAAGCCTCTCCGCCAATGCGCTCGGCACCATCGCCATCCAGGCCGCCCTGGCCCGCGCCGGCATCTCGGCCGAGGAGGTGGATGAGGTGATTCTCGGCCAGGTGCTGCCCGCCGGCGCCGGCCAGAATCCGGCCCGCCAGGCGGCGGTGGCCGCCGGCATCCCGGTCGAGCGCACCGCCTTCGGCATCAATCAGCTCTGCGGCTCGGGGCTTCGCGCCGTGGCGCTGGCCGCGCAGCAGATCTCGGCCGGCGATGCCGCCATCCTCGTCGCCGGCGGCATGGAGAGCATGACCCAGGCGCCGCATTGCGCGCAGCTTCGCGCCGGCACGAAGATGGGCTCGCTCGAACTGGTCGATACCATGCTCCGCGATGGGCTCTGGGACGCCTTCCAGGGCTATCACATGGGCACCACGGCCGAGAACGTGGCGCAGAAATTCCAGCTCACCCGCGCCGAGCAGGATGAATTCGCCGCCGCCAGCCAGCGCAAGGCCGGCGAGGCGATGAAGGCCGGGCGCTTCAAGGATGAGATCACGCCGGTCACCGTGAAGGGCCGCAAGGGCGATGTGATCGTCACCGAGGACGAATACCCGCGTCCCGAGACCACCATGGAAATCCTCGGCAAGCTGCGCCCCGCCTTCAGCAAGGATGGCACCGTCACGGCCGGCAATGCCTCGGGCATCAATGACGGCGCGGCCGTGGCCGTGGTGATGAGCGCGGCCGAGGCGGCCAAGCGCGGCATCACGCCGATGGCGCGCATCGTGAGCTGGGCCACGGCAGGGGTGGACCCCGCGATCATGGGCACCGGCCCGATCCCGGCCAGCCGCAAGGCGCTCAAGAAGGCGGGCTGGAGCGTGGACAGCCTCGATCTGATCGAGGCGAACGAGGCCTTCGCGGCGCAGGCCTGCGCGGTGAACAAGGATCTTGGCTGGGATCCGGCGAAGGTGAACGTGAATGGCGGCGCCATTGCGCTCGGCCACCCGATCGGCGCCTCGGGCGCGCGCGTGCTGAACACGCTGCTGTTCGAGATGCAGCGCCGCGGCGCCAAGCGCGGCCTGGTGACGCTGTGCATCGGCGGCGGCATGGGCGTGGCCATGTGCGTAGAAAGAGGCTGAGTCCGGCCCTGGCGCCTGCCGGACGGGAAGCGCCTATTCCTCCTTCGCGGGCCCTGCCGTGCGTTCGTAGTGCCGGAAGTATTTGTCCGTGATCTGGTCGGTCTTCACGACGATGCAGACGTCGGTGGTGTTGAACTGCCGGTCGATCACCGCGCCATCGCCGACGAAACCGCCGAGGCGCAGGTAGCCCTTGATCAGCGGCGGCAGCGCCATCATTGCCGCGCGCAGGTTGATCTGCCGCGTCTCGAGCCGGTCCATCGCGATATAGCGTTCCGCTACCGCGCGCGGCCGCAGCGCCGGGGGGGCCAGATGATTGGCGTACAGATAGGACAATTGCGGCGCCAGCATGCTCAGGTCGGTCCCCGGCAGGGAGGCGCAGCCGAACATCACGTCGATCCGATGCCGGAACACATAATGCGCGATGCCGCGCCACAGCAGGTTGAGCGTGCCCCGCGTGCGATGTTCCAATGCCACGCAGGACCGGCCAAGCTCCATGATCCCGCCCGGGAAACTCAGCAGCGGCCCGATGTCGTATTCCGCCGCCGAGTAGAACCGCCCCAGTCGCTCCGCCGCCGGCCGGCGGATCAGCCGATAGGTGCCGACCACCGCGGCAGGCCCGTCGCCGAGATTGTGGTCGAGGACAAGAAGATGGTCCGCTACCGCATCGAATTCATCGACATCGCGCTTCGAGGATGCCGTCGGCGAATCGGCCTCGGCGCCCATCTCCTCATAGAAGACGCGGTAGCGCAGCGCCTGCGCGGCATCGATCTCGGCCGTACTTTCGGCCAGACGCAGGCCGAGGTTGCCCGCGCGCAGCTCCTCGAAGGCGCCGTCCAGCGGGGTCGGTGCCTCCGGCAGCGGATCGTCTGGCAGCGGTCCGTCGACGCTCATTGGCACGCCCCCATTGGCAGGCCCCTAGCCGCGCGGCTTGCGCGCTGGGTGGGCGGGCGTGGGCTCGGCCGGCTTGCGGCGGCCGAACAGCTCCAGGCGCTGGCCGACCAGCGTGAAGCCAAGCCGGGCGGCGATGCCCTGGGCCAGGCGTTCATGCTCCGGATCCTCGAACTCGATCACCTTGCCGGTATCGACGTCGATCAGATGGTGGTGATGGCCGCGATCGGTGGGGTCGTAGCGGGCGCGCCCGCCGCCGAAATCGCGGCGTTCGAGGATGCCGTTCTCCTCCAGCAGCCGCACGGTGCGATAGACGGTCGCGACCGAGATGCGGTCATCGAGCGCCACGGCACGGCGGTAGAGCTCCTCGACATCCGGGTGGTCCTCGGCTTCCGAGAGGACACGCGCGATCAGCCGGCGCTGGCCGGTCATCTTCAGGCCGCGCTCGACGCAAAGCCGCTCGATCCTCGATGGATCGGGACGGGCCGCGTCGGCGACAGCGGGGGTGGTGGTGCTACCCATGTTGGGCGCCTGCATAGCGCCAAGCGGGCCGGGCGGCTACGGGCCGCCCGCGCCCGGGGCAGAAGGCAGGTGCGCGACCCCTTCAGACGGCGACGCGGCCGGCCTTGGGCGGGCGGCCGCGGGGCTTGGTGCCGAGGCCGATCTTCTTGGCCAGCGTCGAGCGGTGCTTGGTGTAGTTCGGCGCCACCATCGGATAGTCCGACCCCAGGCCCCAACGTTCCCGGTACTGGTCGGGCGTCAGGTTGAAGGAGGTCTTGAGATGCCGCTTCAGCATCTTCAGCTTCTTCCCGTCTTCGAGGCAGATCAGGAATTCCGGGGTGATCGACTTCTTCACCGGCACCGCGGGCTGCGGGCGTTCGGCCACCACCACCACGGGCTGGCCCATCCCGGCCAGGGTCCGGTAGACCTCCTGGATGAGGTTCGGAAGATCGCTGATGGAAACCGCATTGTTCGCCACATGGGCCGAGACGATTTCCGCCGTCAGGCCAAGCAGATCAGGATTTGCCGTGGTTTCGGCCATGTTTCATCTTCTCGGGTCGCGTCATACGGCCCATGTTATGGGGCCTTGTCTTGACCAGCCACGGAACGAGATGTTCCGCACCAGGACGCATGCTGATGACCCTAGCCACATGATTGGCCGTTTCGCAACTACTGTTCGCTTTAAAGGGGATATTCGGTGAATTCAGGTGATCGGCAAGAAAATGTTACCCCGGCGTCGCTCGATATCACTGGCGAGGTCTGTCCCATGACCTTCGTCCGCACCCGATTGGCGCTGGACCGGCTACCGCCCGGCGCGCTGCTGGAGGTCCGGCTGAGCGGCACGGAGCCCTTGCGTAACGTCCCGCGCACCGTCGCCGAACAAGGCCATGCGGTGCTGCGCCAGGACCCCCAGCCCGACGGCAGCGTGCGCCTGTTGTTACGCAAGAAGGGGTGACACGCCGGCACGGCTTGAACCCGCGCCAGCCGCGCGTCATGGTCCGCCGCAAATCCAGATGAGGTCCAAAGCAGTCATGCCCGAGAACTACGACGTCATCGTCATCGGCGCCGGTCCCGGCGGCTATGTCTGCGCCATCCGTGCCGCGCAACTCGGCATGACGGTGGCCTGCGTCGAGAAGCGCGCCACACTCGGCGGCACCTGCCTCAATATCGGGTGCATCCCCTCCAAGGCACTGCTGCAATCCTCAGAGCATTTCGACGAGGCCAACCACAAGCTGGCCGAGCATGGCGTGATGGTGGGCGCCGTGACGCTCGACCTCGCGCGCATGCAGGCCCGCAAGGGCGAGGTGGTCTCGGCCAACGTCAAGGGCATCGAGTTCCTGTTCAAGAAGAACAAGGTCACCTGGCTGAAGGGCGCGGGCAAGGTGACGGCGCCGGGTATCGTGGAGGTGGGCGGCACCGCCTATGCCGCGAAGCACATCATCATCGCCACCGGCAGCGAGAGCATTCCCCTCCCCGGCGTCGAGGTGGACGAAAAGCAGATCGTCAGCTCAACCGGCGGGCTGGAACTCATGGCCGTGCCGAAGCACCTCGTCGTCATCGGCGGCGGCTATATCGGGCTTGAACTCGGCAGCGTCTGGCGCCGGCTTGGCGCCGAGGTGACGGTCGTGGAGTTCCTCGATCGCCTCGTCCCTGCCATGGACCTCGAAATCGGCAAGATGTTCGAGCGTGTGCTGGGCAAGCAGGGCATCAAGATGAAGCTCAAGACCAAGGTCACGGGTGCCACGAAGCACGCCGAGGGTGTGACGCTCACCGTCGAGCCCGCCGCCGGCGGCAAGGTGGAGACC
>Ga0209181_10004615_pt1 | contig 20347 bp, 12 predicted proteins | sample MAT05_FD_187208 | JGI IMG/M metagenome (GOLD analysis project Ga0209181, IMG submission 187208) | Freshwater microbial communities from Lake Fryxell liftoff mats and glacier meltwater in Antarctica - MAT-05 (SPAdes) (version 2) | ecosystem: Environmental > Aquatic > Freshwater > Ice > Liftoff... | reverse complement strand
CGCCGAAGGTGATGACGTTCGACGACGTCAGTGTGGCGCCGCCGAGCATTTGAATACCGTTGGAGCGAGTGTTGCGCACCACGAGATTGGCGCTCGACTCAAGCTCGGCGGCACTGCGCTGAAAAATGCTGTTGGTGACGCGCACGGACAGCGCGCGGTTGGTGCCGCTGACGCGCGCCAACGCCTCAACAACCGACACGTTGATCAGATGGACGATGCCGTCGGGATCGCTGGCATTGGCCTGGCTTGCATTGATCCAAAGCGCAAAGTCGGGCACTGAGAACAGATCCGCGCCGTTGGCCCATACGCTGTCGCGCACCACCACTTCGGCGGTTGGCGCGATCACATGCAGCATCGCGTTCAACATAAGCACGCGGTTGACCCGCACCGAATCAGTGAAACCGGCGAATGTGGTGATGGCCGCATCGACGTTCACGAAGGTCATGTTCTGGATCAGCACATCTCCGCGCCGCTGGATGAATGTGCTGGCGAACAACCCTCCGATCGTGGTGCCGTCGGCACCTGGCGCGACGATCAAGCAATTCAGGCTGCCGCCGCCACGCAGCGTGAGCGCGCCTTCCCCGGCCGCCGCACCTTGGTTGTAGTTCAGGTCGCCGGCCAACACGTAGACGCCCGCTTGCAGCGTGATCCGGCTGGCGTCGCCGTCATTCTCGGCCGCGTTGACAGCGGTTTGCAGCTGCGCGGCCGTGCCGACGCAATAGTCAACGGTGGCCTGGGCGCTGCTGGCGCAGACCAGTAGAAGTGTGGCGGTCAAGCGCTGCGTTGGCGTGGTTCGGTTCATGGCGATGTCTCTGGTTTCGGCAGGTGTACTCAGTTAAACGGATAAAGTCGCGAGCAGGGGTCACCGCAGTTGCACGCGTTCTCGGGAAGCCACAAAGCACGCGTCTCGAACCGAGAGAAAACGGTGCAACGGCTTCGGGCTAGTCCAGACACTCCGCTTCCCCGAAGTCAAATCCGTTCTTGAACAGCGTTTCGCCATCGTTCACGGCAAGCTCAGTCCTTGCTTGCAACTGCAGGCTGGTAAAACGAACGTTGGGATCGGTGGTGCTGCTGAAGCCGGCCACGAGACTGCCCCGATTCAGCGATCCTGCAGGTTGCGCCCGGTAGAGCACCCGGATACTGCAAGAATCGTTTGGTGCAAGCACCAAGCCGGTTTCGCAGGTGGTACTCAGCACAGAAAAGCTTTGCACATTAATATTGTTGACGCCTACTAGCGTGATGGTAGCGGGGAATAGGGAGGTATTTCGCACTATTAGCGGTGGTGTCACCGCTGTGCCGTTAACTGGCGTGTCGGTCAAAAAACATTCGTGCAGCGCGAACTGAAGTCGCGTAAATGGGCCAGCCGGCACCCCGGCGCAGCGCAGGGTAGAAAACACGACGCCAGTATAGTTTGGCGGTGCGGGTAGCACTTGATTCCAGCGTAGCGTTACATTTGCGCTCGGCCGTGATTCAGCTCCGCTGCCGGCCTCTGGGCGGCAAGCAACATCAAAGCTACAGGTAGAACCTGCAGCCAGCGTTTGACCGCTGCAATTTTGCGCGAGCAATAGGTGCCAGCTGCTGGGAAAGCCTTGGTCATTATCAGACAGGAAAGGAGCGGATGGAATTGCAATCGGATGCGGTAACAGATTCGTGAATGTGAAGGTTTGCGTCGGGCTTTGCGTCAAGCGAACCACATCGCCGAAATCATGCACCGCCGGGCTGAGCATTGCGGATTCTGCGCTTGATGCGCTTACCACTTGTGCGATCTGCAAGCTAACACAGTCGTTTTCAAGTCGCTGGGTTAGCCTCGTAACGTGGCGGGCCGGTCGAGTGAACTGCATCGTGATGGGCACGCGGCGAATATCCCAGAGCCCTGACTCGCGCCCGCCAGCGCGATTCATCGAGGGTACGCTCAAGCCCGCATACTTTGGGAGGCCGTCTGCGAAGACTCGACCAGGAAACCGATGAATGGCGGGGGTGCTGGGACTCCTGCCCGGGCGTGTGGTGAATATCGTCTCACCATCGTTGGGAAACAGACTCTGCCCGTCGGAAACATGCAATATCAGCTCTACCGTACCGCCGATGTAGTCGAGCGGGAATTCAAATTCCCAGGTGCCTTCAGTGTTGCTCAATTGACCTTCGTATTGATCGATACGGCGATCGTTGGCGCTATTGCCGTCGTCGTAATAAATCAGTAGCGATAGTCCATTCGCCGAATGCGCGTCGCTATCGTTTGCAACGCTCTCAAGGCCATTGGATAACCCGGAGAACGCATAGCTGCCGTTGCCGCGTGCCTGCACAAAGGAAGTAACGTCCGCACGATAAAGCGCGCCGCTAGGGGGAAAGTTGTCGGACGTTGGATGACAGTCGACACTGCCGTTGGCGGCCACCAAGGTGCCGGTGATTAGCTGGCCATCGAAGCGAATTTCAGGCTCATCATAGGTGCCATTGCCACCGACAAAGCCATTCTGCGGATTGAGATTTTCTATACCTTTCCAGTACAACCACGCCTTGTTGACGGTGCCGCTGAGTCCGGCGACCTCCAGCGTGCCCTGACCTCCCGCCGGGGAGCCCGTCGACAGGGCCCCGATGGTGTTCGCCCCCACATTGATTACATCGGTGCGGGCAAAGCTTTCCGCCAAGCGCATCGGGGTTGGTGCTGCGAGCGTGGAGGCGGGCCATGCGGCGATTAGCGCCAGTAGTACCGCAGCATTAGCGTACAGCTTGGGAAGCAGAAAATGTTTCATGTTGGCGCTGCCGGTTGGGGTTAATTGGAGATGCGTAAAAGCGACACGCCAGGGCCAGCTACAGTGTGCATGCTTTGGCGAAAATCGATCCGGCGCAGCTACTCAAAGCCATTACCAAAAATATTTTCGCTTAGCCCCACCAGCACCTGCGCGGTACTTTCGATGCGGCTTCTGGAGCCGTTGCTGATGCCGCCAGCCAGCACGCCCCGTGCCCTCAGGTACAGTGTTTGACCCGGAACGACGCTAAGATTGCGCGCGCGCCAGCCGCCCGCGGTGCGGAACATAACGCTAGAAAAGACATAGTTGATGCCATCACTGGAGATGAATAGACGCGGCGATTCAGCCAGCTCGGGTGCAACGCCGGAACGGAGCCAAATCGCATCCGCTCCATTCAGCGTGAGAGATTCCCGCGCCGGCTCAGCTTGACTGAGGCGCGCCAAGCCGCGGCGCGTGTTGCCTTGGGCAGTGTTGAAATTACCGGCGGCCCACAGCTTGCCGTCGCCGCTGGCCGTCAGGCCGAACAGTTGGCCGTTGAAGCCGGGATCAAAATTGGGATCCAAATTACCTAATGCATCAAAGCGGGCTACGCGGCCACGCGCAGTGCCATTGACTGCACCAAAGTTGCCGCCGATATACAAACTACCATCGGCCATCGGTATCAAACTGTAGACGTCTGAGCTGACCTGCGGGGCGAATGCCGTCAGCACGCCGCGATCCTCAAATCGCGCCAAGCGAGTGCGACTTTGCCCGCCGATTTCCGTGAATGTGCCGCCAACAAAAAGCGCGTTGGTGGTGGGCTCGGTCGCCAGCACCAAGACGAGACCGTTGGCGCCTGGATTAAAGCTGGCATCCAGCGCGCCGAGTGCACTGCTAATGCGCGCCAGCCGTGCGCGCGGCTGGCCATCGACATTGCTGAAATTACCGCCAATGTAAAGATTACGGCCAATCTCGACCATGGAAAACACTGGGCCGTCGACGTTCACATCGAAATTTTCCAAATTGCCACTGGCGTTGAGCAAGGCAACGCGGTTGCGCGTGCCGCCGTTGACGCTGGTGAAATCGCCGGCAATGTACGCGCTGCCATCGGGTCGCGGGATGATAACGCGCACGCTGTCATTGAACGCTGGCGCATAGTTGGTATCGAGCGTGTCAATTGAGGTAAAGCGCAACAGCCGCGCGCGGCTCTGGCCATCGACCGTAGTGAAATTGCCGCCGACGAGAATGCTGTCGTCTTCCATTACCGCCATCGCGAATACTGTCGCGCTCATTATCGGGACGAACACCGGGTCTAAATTGTGCGTGGTCAACAGTTTGGCGATCCGATTGCGGACGCTGCCATTAACGCTGCTTAAGGTGCCGGCAAAAAATATCCCAGGGCGCCTGGGCTCAACGACCGTCATCACGACGCCGGTGACATTGCGATCAGTCACCGTCGTTTCCAGTGCGCCGTTCGTTTCGTAGCGCGCCAGCGCTGAACGCGTGACGCTACCGATCTGAGTGAAAACACCGCCGACCAGCAGTTTGCCGTCCTGTTGCTGCGCCAACGCCAGCACCGACGCGCTTACGTCTGCGGGCTTTAGCGCCAAGGTAAAATCCAAGCTGCCGCTCGGCCGCAAGCGCGCTAATGACTTCGCGTTTTGGTTGTTGACCGTGGTGAAGAACCCGCCGAGCACAATGCGGCCATCACGCTGCGGCAGAATACGCAAAATCGGGCCATTGGCAAACGCGGTGAAATTAGGATCCACCATGCCGTCGGTGCGTATGCGCGCCAGACCTGGGCGTGCTTGACCGCCAATCAGCATGAATTGACCGCCCACTAGCAGGTGTCGGTCGTGCTGCTCGGCGAGCGAATAGACATCGCCGTCTGTGCTCAACCCAAAGCTAGAATCGATGCTGCCGTTTGCCTGCAATCGCGCAATGTGGTTGTGTGCCTCATTCGCGATCAACGTGAAAGAACCGCCCACCAGCATACGATCATCGCGCAGGCGCAGCAGCGTTCGCACCCTGAAATTTGGCGCTAGATTGAAACTATTGTCTAAACTGCCGTCGCTGTTGAGGCGCGCCAGAAAAGGCCGCGCAACGCCATTGACTTGAGTAAATTCGCCGCCCAACAGCACGCGCCCAGTGCTGTCGCTTGCGATCGCCAAAATCTCGCCGTTCACGGCGGGCACAAAGCTGGTGTCCAAGGCGCCATTGGCCAGCAGCCGAGCAATTCGCATGCGTGGGCTCCCGCCCACCTGGGTGAAAGTGCCGCTGATAACGAGTGCGCCATCGGCTTGCTCCAGCGCCTGCGACACGAAGCCGCCGGTGACTGGTAAGTTCGCAAAGGCAGTATCGACACGGCCATCCACAAGCAGCCGTGCAACACCCGCGCGTGACTGGCCCGCAATGGTGCTGAAGCCGCCTGCTATCAGCAGCTTGCCGTTCTCAAGCACCAGCGTAACGCCGACGGCATCATCCGGCGCGGGATCAAAACCATCGTTCACGGACTGCGCACCGGCTAGCGGGGCTAACAGCACTAAACAAGCGAGCAGGAATCCGCGCTGTGTTATGGAAATTGCGCTAAATATCGGAGCAAAAAATTCGGATGGGCTGATGTGGGTGAGTAATTTAAGAGACATGATTGCGCTCATTAGGGTGGGTAACTATAGATACGTAAGTTCCATGCCGGCTGGGCCACGCCAGCGATTATTTATTCTGAAAAAGTTTGAGCACTCACTCGAAGCCATCCTGAAACAAGCCGTCATAGTTCAGCAGAACTACCCGGTTTTCACGCGGCATGGCCACAATTAAAGTGCGATCCTGCGGAGTTGCGCTGGGGTTATAGGCAAAGGTACTCGAGGATGGGTCGCCCGCCGCATTAAAAAGCATGCCAATCACGCTATTGTTGTCGGTTAATGGGCCGGCCAAATCCGCCAGTGACAGCACGCCAGGCTGCGTCGCCAATCCCTCGCCCAAGCCAAAAGTCGAGACGTCGACATTACCCACTGTGGCGGTGGCGAAAAACTGGCTACGCAGCACATAGTTACCATCGGGCAGCGCAACAAACGGCATGTTCCCGATTTGATCACCGGTGCGCGTGCCGACAAAGGAATTGGCCGGGGTGATCACGCCGGTTATGCCGCTGACGCCGGAACCCCAGGTGCTGGCGCCTGCATCGACAATTGCGCCATTGTTCCAGTTCGGGCTACTGACGACGTAATTGCCGTTGCTCAGGGCGGTAACGAGCGAACCGACGGCATCGTCCCGTGTGCTACCGACCAGAGAATTCGCCGCTGAGACCACGCCCGTGAGCCCGCTTACTCCCGATGCAAACGTCGTCGCGCCGGCGCGCGCTTGGACGCCATTGTTCCAACCGGCGGAGCGCACCACATAGTTGCCATTGCTCAGCGCCGTCACCGCTTCACCGACCCGATCAGCTGCGGTACTGCCAATCAAGCTATTGACCGCTGTCGCTGCGCCAGTGATGCCCGCTGCACCATTGGCAAAAGTGGCGGCGCCCACGCCAGTAATCGCGCCATTGCTCCAAAAGCGATTCCCAATAACGTAATTGCCGTTGCTCAGCGCGGTAACGTTGAGCCGGTCGTTGCTAGAGAAGCCTGCCATGAACGCCATTGCTGGGGTGAGCACGCCCACCGAGCTGCCATCGCCGCGTGCAAAGATCGCCGCGCTGTTATTCACGACGCCGTCTAGATCACAGCTTTGGCAGGCGATCACGTAGTTGCCGTTGCTGAGCGCGGTTACATCGCGATCTAGCACCCCCATTTGATCGTTTATTACGCTGCCAACCAAGGAATTGCTGGCCGACACCGCGCCTGTTACGCCCGATACGCCCGAACCCCAAGTCACTGCGCCGACGTTGCTGGTGCCAGCGGCATCCCAAAATCCGGTGAACGTCACGTAGCTGCCATTACTGAGCTCAAGCACATTGAGGCCAACGCGGTCTACTGCTGCGCTGCCCACCAAGGAATTGCTAGCTGAAACCACGCCGGTTACACCCAGCGTGCCAGAGCCAAACGTCACCGCCCCGCGTTGGCCTGCCCACCACTCAGACAGCACCACGTAATTGCCATTCGCCAGCGGTGTCACTATTAGCCCGACCAAGTCATCGGTGCTGCTGCCCACCAGTGAATTCCCTAACGTCGCAATGCCGAGCAGGCCGGTGCTGCCGGATGCAAAGGTGATGGCGCCAGCACGCAGCGCTGCGCCATTGTTCCAATTGGGCTGACTCACCACATAATTGCCGTTGCGCAAGCCCACGACTCTCATTTGGGCAAGCTCGACATTGGCGATACCACTGGTAAAGGAATTGAGGGTGCTGACCGGGCCCACGATTCCCGTGGCACCATTGCCAAAGGTGATGGCACCGGTATTGGTAAGCGCGGGGCTGACACTATCCCAACCGATTGCAGCAATCACATAGTTGCCGTTGCTTAAGGTCAGCACTTCGCCATTTCCTATTGCATCGTTCGCGGTGCTGCCCACCAGCGAATTGGCGATTGAAACCGGCCCGCTAATGCCGGAAATGCCGGAGCCCCAAGTCACTGCCCCGGCATTGAAAATGGTGCCGTTATCCCAGGCGGAGCTGACCACAATATAGTTGCCGTTGGTCAACGGAAAAATTCGGCTTTCAGAGCCAACGATATCGCCATTTTGACTACCAACTAGTGAATTGGCCGCCGACACCACACCTTCACAGCCGACATCGGCGCGGCAAAACGTCACTGCACCTTGATTTAGGCTACCCCACACGGGGCTTGAGACCAGATAGTTGCCGTTCGCCAACACGATAATTTTGCGTGCGACCGCATCGTTCACTGTAGACCCGCGCAGGGTGCTGATGAGCGCGCCGGTCGGGCTAAAAAGATGCGCAGCACCCACATTGGCGACGCCGGTGACGGGGTCATCAAAACCTTCGTCGGTGACGACAATATTACGATTTGGCAAGGCCGTCACGGTGGCGCCGAACGCGCCGCTGCCAGCTGGTGTGGGCAGCGTGATGCGAGCAGCGAATGCGGGCTGCAGCAGTGACAGAACAATTGGCAGAACTAGGATGTGGATGCGTGGCATGACGGCTCTCAGCGGTGGGGATATGTATAGAAACGTAAGAACTGGGCGCCACGGGACAATCCAACGCCCAGACCCGCGTCGGCGCAATTAATTAATGGCGTAGTCGTATTCCGAAACGATCAGCCACACGCCGTTTTGGCGCTGCAAAACTCTGTTGTAACTGCCTTTGCCTTGCGCTGCCGCGCCTGCATTGCCGTCGGCGACAAAGCTTATATTTGCGCTTTCGAGCGCGACTTCTTCGTCCAGCATCCGAAACGTGGGTTCGCCTGGAGCCTGTGCCGCCAGCTTGGTGGTTGCCTTAGCTACGCTCGTTAAAAATGTTTCCTTATCTTGCGCTTGGCCGTTTACGCTAACTAAACTAAAATCCTTTGCCAAGAAGCGCGCCATGCCGGTGGCATCATGAGCTTTATCAAATGCGTAAAACGCCGCAGCCACCTTGCGTAGCTCTTGCTTGCTCAGTTTTTTGTCTACTGGAATTTCTGAGAAATGCTCGGAAAATATGTGCCAGACATTGTTCTTTTTGACCAGTGCAACGGTGTATTGCTCACCGCCGCTATTGACCACCAAGGGATCGGATTTTGACGTGGTTTGCCAACTCGTCACGCCCTGCGCAAGCGCCATGTCGCCAAGCACCCGCACGCGCTCAACTTTGGAGGATAGTGCAAGCTTGGCTGTCCGGACTTCAGCTAAGTCGGCTTGGGCCTGGGCCAAGTCCGTGATCCTGCCGTTATTTATCGTGTTATAATCGGGATCTAAGTGCTTGCCCATCAGATTCGCGTCCTGCGCAACATAGGCTTTGTCGACGTCCGCGATTAACAAGCGAATGGCAGCCTCATCGGCATTTTCTTTTGCGTAGCTCAAGCTTGCTGCAAGTATGCTGACCGCAAGGACTGTAAGAGCGATGGGCTTGCGCACGGAGCGACCTCGGGTGTGTGGGGCTTTCAGGTAAAGCAACGTGAAAGAGCGCCGCGAGGGCTCATCCAGGCTTTGCATCCCGGGATCGGACCTTCGCTTCGGCTTGTTCAGGTGCTACGGTCCCGACGCCAAGACACCTGCGGGGACACGTCTGTGGGGCGTAGGTTTGCGCAGAAACATCACACCCCGGCGGCCGCGGCGCCAATCGATCCAGCCCGGTCGATGCGCCCGGTTGTCGCTCGAATCTCAGGCTCCGGTGAGACCCGCAGACCTGGACGGGAGAGGTGCATTCAGGCGAATGTGTGTCCTGAGCTGCCCCGAGCTGCCCGCGTTCAGGCGAAGCCCTGTCCCGGGTTGTCCCCAGGATTTCGGTCTGACCGTGCTCCGAGCGTCACGATTGCACGGCAATTTTTTGGCTCGGCCTCTGGCGTCGATTTGCGGACCACGATTCGCGGCTTGCAAGCGTCGTGATCCCTGATTCGACGTTTTCACGTTAGATAGGGCAGGCCACGTGGCTTATCGAGAGGCTTGCGCATGAGAACCCAATCCCCGACATCCGCGCCACATGGCACTCCGCGCGCGGCAAGGAGGATAGGCGCATTGGTTCTGGCGCTCATCATCAGTCCGGCGACGTCGGCGCAGGTGCTTGGCACCGCCTTCACCTATCAGGGCCAGTTGACCGAGTCCGGCCAGCCGGCCAGCGGACTTTACGACCTGCAGGTCTGCCTGTTCGATTCACCGTCCAATCCGGTCGCGATCGCCTGCAATCCCGACGTCGGCGATGTGCCGGTCGAGGCCGGCGTGTTCGCCGTCGCACTCGACTTTGGCGCGTCTGCCTTCATTGGCCAGCAGCGGTTCCTGGAGCTGCGCGTGCGCCCGGGCGCCAGCGCTGGTGCCTATACCATCCTCGCCCCGCGCCAACTCGTTCGGCCCACGCCCGAGGCGCTGCGCGCTGCTGCCGCAAGCGCTGCACCGTGGAGTGGTCTGACCGGCGTGCCGGCCGGCTTCGCCGATGGCATCGACAACGAAGGCGGCGGAAGCGTAACCAGCATCACCGCCGGCACCGGGCTCAGCGGTGGCACGATCACCGGCAGCGGCACGATCGGGATTGCCAACGCGGGCGTGGGCTCGACGCAGATCGCGGACGGCAGCGTCGCCGCTGTCGATGTTGCGCCCGACAGCCTCGGCACCGCACAGATCGCAAGCAACGGCGTCGCTGCGGCTGAACTGGCCGACAACGCTGTGGACACCGCGGCGGTGCAGAATCTCGCGATCACCGAGGCCAAGATCGCCGCAGGCGCAGTCGGGTCTAGCCAGTTGGCTGCTGGCGCGGTAGGGCTGGCGCAGATCAACAGCACGCAAGTCCAGGCGCGTATCGTCGGCACCTGCGAGATCGGGGAGTACTTCCGCGGCATAAACGCCGACGGCAGCGTGGCCTGCGAGCCGGTGCCGGGGGTGCCGCGGATCACCACCGTGGACGACCCGCCGGCCAACAGCGTGGGCTTCGACACGTCGCTCGCGATTGGAGCTGACGGCCTGCCGGTGATCAGCTACCGCGACAACACGGCGTTGGCGCTCAAGGTCGCAAAGTGCGCCAACGCCGCCTGCACCGGGACGCCCACCGTCACCACCGTGGACGACCCGGCCAACAACGTGGGCATTGACACGTCCATCGCCATCGGCGCCGACGGCTTCCCGGTGATCAGCTACCTCGACAGCACGACCTTCAACCTCAAGGTCGCCAAGTGCGCCAACGCCGTGTGCACCGGGGGCGCCACGATCACTACCGTGGACAACTCGGCCGACGTTTTGGGCTTTTTCACGGCCATCGCCATCGGCGCCGATGGTCGACCGGTGATCAGCTACTTTGACGCCACGGCCGCCGCGCTCAAGGTCGCGAAGTGCGCCAACGCCGCCTGCACCGGAACGGCCACCATCAGCACCGTGGACGACCCGCCGGCCAATTCCGTGGGCCGAGACTCCTCCATCGCGATCGGCACCGACGGCCTGCCGGTGATCAGCTACGAAGACAACACGGCCGGCGCGCTGAGGGTCGCGAAGTGCGCCAACGCCGCCTGCACCGTGATCGCCGCCACTACCATCGTGGACGATCCGGCCAACTCCGTGGGCCAAGACACATCCATCGCGATCGGCACCGACGGCCGGCCGGTGATCAGCTACCGCGACAATACGGCCGGCGCGCTAAAGGTCGCGAAGTGCGCCAACGCCGCGTGCACTGGGGGCGCCACGATCACCACCGTGGACGACCCGGCGAACGACGTGGGCTCCGACACGTCGATCGCCATCGGCGCCGACGGCCTGCCGGTGATCAGTTACCTTGACTTTACGGCCGCCGCGCTCAAAGTCGCGAGGTGCGCCAACGCCGCCTGCACCGGCGTCGCCACGATCACTACCGTGGACGATCCGGCCAACTCCGTGGGCTTTTTCACGGCCATCGCCATCGGCGCCGACGGCTTGCCGGTGATCAGCTACTTCGACGGCACGGCCAGCGCGCTCAAGGTCGCCAAGTGCGGCACCCGGAGCTGCCAGTGAGACCCGCTCTGCATCCGCCCGGCTCATCCCCGCGCCCGGCGCGCGGGCGGCGTGCGCCACCACGGGTTGGCAACTGGCCGTACCTGACCGGTGTCGCGTGCGTCCTGCTCATGGTGCAGCTGACCGCCTTCGGCGCGGCAGTGCCCGAATCAGACGCGGCATCGCCATCGACTCTTGAAGCGGCGAAGGGCACCGGCTTCGCCATCGCCCGCCACGTCATCGCCGGCGGCGGCGGAACCTCCAGCGGCAGCACCTTCGTCATCCGCGGCACCATCGGCCAAGCCGATGCCGATCCGCTGCATCCGGCCACCGGTGGCGTGTTCGCCATCAGCGGCGGCTTCTGGCCCGGCATCGCACCGGCGGCACCAGCCGCCGATGCGATCTTCACCAACGGCTTCGAGCCGGCACCGCCCTGAGCAGTGCGGGGGGAAATCCCGGGAAATCCGGGGCACCCAGGATTCGCGGATGAACGGGACCAACATCATCTGGGTATCAGTTGGCGACGGCAAAGGCCGATTGATCGCAGTCGTTGGTTTTTCTGTTGGTTCGTGGAGGCGATCGGGACACGCATGAACGCCCCGGTGATTGGGACAGCCCCGGTGATCGGGACCGGCAGCGCTCTGGCTATCGTTCCAGGAATAAGTCGGCGGCAGCGAAGGCTGATTGCTGCCTGTCCTCGTCTGCTCTCTCGTCTGCTCGGCTCAACGACTCTCGATGTCCAGCAACTCGACCGCCTGGAACTGGCTGATCACGCGATAGCAGCTGACCGCAATGCTCAGCAGCGCACATTCCGGCGACGTCACGAAGTCGCGCAGCGTCGGGTGCTTGGCCAGATAGATCGCGAGCAACACCGCGCGCTCGTCGTCGGGAATCGCCCGTGCATAGCCACACGCTGAGATGGCCATGGCATACTGATAGTCGGTCGGGTCGTTGCTGCGATCGTCGATCAGGAACGACACCGCCGAATTCAGCAGCAGGTTGGCGTGCTTCTGGGTGTCCCGATAGGTCGCGAAGATCAGGCGCTGCAGATCAGGCGTGTGCGCGAACGCCATCAGGCTGGTGTAGGGCTGCGCATGCTGTTGGGTGGCCAGCACGCCCTGCAATTGCGCGTTGAGCAAGTGATCGATCCGTGCGCGCAGGACGTCTTTGTGCATGCTGGGGCTCCGAATGCGGGGACTTGTGGGGCGGGTGGGTGTGTCGCCGACTCCGCAAGCCAGTAAGCTGGCGACCATACACGGCAACCGTCCCTGGCATCTTTATCCCTGACCTTCAACGGCAGCACCGACAGCGGTGCGATGACGCCGGTGATGCCCCGACCGTGCCCGGCGACTCGAGCGCGCAGACCTACACCGCGGCAAGCGCGGTGGGCGGCTTTACACTGCCGCGATCCAATCCCGCCATGATCCCGCGCGTGGCCGATGCGGTCGAGCGTCTGCAGATCGATTTCGGAGCCGGCGCCGACACCTTCAATACGCGCCTGCTGCCCGCGACCCGCAGGTTGCTCGATGGCGGCGCGCCGGGTGCGGTGCCGGGCGACTTCCTCAACGTTTCCGGCTTTTCGGCGACGTCGGCGTGTCGCTAATCACGCTGCCCGGCTTGCGTCGCATCGATCACGTCGGCTTCGAACAGACCACCACGCCGCTGTTCATCGAAGCCAATCTCAATGGTCGCCAGCAGACGCCGCCGAATCCGTCGACCGCAATCGGCGTCGGCACCATCGGGCTCAACGGCGCGCGCACCGCCATCAACATAGCGATTTCCTGCACGGGTCTGGCCGGCTCCAGTACCGCGGTACGCCTGCGCGCTCCGGCACCGCGCGGCATTGCGGCAGCGTCGATTCGGGACCTTCCCGTCTCCGGCGCCAACGCCGGCACCTGCAGCGTGGGACCGTTTCTGGTGACGGCGAGCGAGGTAGACCTGGTGCGTGCGGGACAGTGGTACGTCAGCGTGAGTTCGAGCAGCGCGCCGAACGGCGAGATCCGCGGCCAGTTCGACGGCATCCTGTTCGAGGACGGTTTCGAATAGCGGGCGCGCACGGACGAGAACGGGGTCGGGTTCTGGTGCCTCAAGGGCGCTATCGATTTTCGTCTGCGGTGGGCCGCGAAAGATCGGCACACAATGATCGGGACAATGATCGGGACGGGCATCGAGCCGGGTGCAGGTTGGCGACACTGAAAGCGCAATGTTGCCTGTCCTGGTTCGCCGGTCCTGGTTCGCCGTCTGCCGCAAGCGGACGGCTGTGGCCGTGCCGTTGTCCGCGCCGTTGCCGGGTTCAGTTCGATGCCTGTCCTTGTGCGCCCTCTCTTGTTCGCCCTTCGAGTACCGATCGCGTTCAACGCTGGAACCGAGGGCTTGACCGGGGGTGTCCGCGTGTCCAGATCACAAGCCGCGAACTTGGGGGCGTTGGACACACTTGCACGGCGCGTGTTTACAATCCCGGCGTGATCAGACTGACCGAACTTCGTTTCCCGCTCGACTACGCCGATGAGTCTGTGGCGCCTGAGATTCTCCGGGCGTTGGGCATCGATGCAGCGCAGTTGCTGGGCTGGACGCTGTACCGGCGTGGTTTTGATGCGCGCAACCGCGCCCAGATTCTGGCGGTGCTGACGGTGGATGCCCAGGTGAGCGACGAGGCGCAGGTGCTGGCGCGCCATGCGGGCGCGCGCAACATCGGTGCACGCCCGGACCAGAGCTACCATCCGGTTGCCAAGGCCACGGCCGCTTGCAGCCGCCCCGTGGTGATTGGTTTCGGTCCGTGTGGGCTGTTCGCCGCACTGATTCTGGCCCAGATGGGCTTCAGGCCGATCGTGCTGGAGCGCGGCAAACAGGTGCGCGAGCGCACCCGTGACACCTTCGGATTGTGGCGTAACTCGGTGCTCGATCCGCAGTCCAACGTGCAGTTTGGCGAGGGCGGTGCAGGCACGTTTTCAGACGGCAAACTGTGGAGTCAGGTGAAGGACCCGCGTCACCTTGGGCGCAAGGTGCTGGCGGAGTTTGTCGAGGCCGGCGCGCCGGCCGAGATTCTGTGGTCGAGCAAGCCGCACATCGGCACCTTCCGGCTGGTTTCGATGATTGAAAAAATGCGCGCCAAGATCGAGGCACTCGGTGGCGAGATCCGCTTTCAGTCGCAGGTGACCGATGTGCTGATCGAAGCGGGCGCGGTGCGCGGCGTAACGCTCGCGTCGGGTGCGCAGATCGATTGCGACGCGCTGATTCTGGCGATTGGCCACAGCGCGCGCGACACCTTCGAGTTGCTGCACAAGCGCGGCGTCTTTGTCGAAGCCAAACCGTTTTCGATCGGGTTTCGGATCGAACACCCGCAAGCGCTGATCGATCGCGCCCGCTTTGGCAGCTTTGCCGGCAATGAGCGCCTGGGAGCTGCCGACTACAAATTGGTGCATCACTGCAAAAATGGCCGCTCGGTGTACAGCTTTTGCATGTGCCCGGGTGGCACGGTGGTCGCGGCCACATCAGAAGTTGGCCGCGTCGTCACCAACGGAATGAGCCAGTATTCGCGCAACGAACGCAACGCCAACGCGGGGATTGTTGTTGGGATCACGCCGGAGGATTTTCCGGGCGGGCCGCTGGCCGGGATTGATTTTCAGCGCCACTGGGAATCGGTCGCGTTCAAGTTGGGTGGAAGCAACTACCACGCGCCTGGGCAGCTGGTCGGGGATTTTGTCGCCGGCCGGCCTTCACGGGATTTCGGCGCAGTCAAACCGTCTTACCAGCCGGGCGTCACCCTCACCGATTTGGCGCAGGCGGTACCAGACTACGCGGCAGTCGCGATTCGCGAAGCGCTGCCGGCGCTCGACGCGAAACTGCGTGGGTTCTTCATGGCCGACGCGGTACTGACTGGCGTAGAAACCCGCACGTCTTCGCCGATCCGAATTCGCCGCAACGACGCTTTTGCCAGCGTCAATACCCGAGGCCTGTATCCCGCGGGCGAGGGCGCTGGCTATGCAGGCGGGATTTACTCGGCCGCCATCGACGGCATCGAGGTGGCCGAGGCGGTGGCCAGGCAGTTGAGCGACCGCTGAGTGGCATCGCGATGGTGGCCGGCGAATCAGGGGCGAACCAGGACAGGGCGAACCAGAACAGGGCGAACCAGGACAGGCATCGGCGAGGCGAACCCGTACAGGCATCGATTGGCGCCCTTGCCGCTCTACGATCGAGGCGGCCGGGACACGATTGGTGACGGGGAAATCCATCGCTCTGGGCATCGTTCCGGGTAGGGCTCGGCGACAGCGGAGGCTGGTTGATGCCTGTCCGCTTCTGCCTCCGCTTCTGCCTGTCCGCTGACGTCTGTCCTGATTCGCCATCCTTTTGTGTACTCACAGGGGGTGCGTGCCGCGCGCAGGTTCCGGTTTTGCTGAACATTCAGTCTGGGAGATCTTCATGATCACATCATGGTCTGTTGCTTGCAGGTCGATCCGGCCCGGTACCGCCGGTCGGCGCATGTCGCGCGCCGCGTCAGCCGCCGCGCTCTTCGGTCTGCTCGCTGGCGGCATCGGTTCGCCGGTGCTCGCGCAGGGTTCACTTGGCACCGCTTTCACTTATCAGGGCCAGTTGAAAGAGTCCGGCCAGCCGGCCAGCGGCCTGTTCGACCTGCAGGTCTGTTTGTTCGACTCGCCCTCGAACGCAGTGGCTGTCGCGTGCGCCCCCGACTTCGGCGACGTGCCGGTCGAGGCCGGTGTGTTCACCGTCGCACTCGACTTCGGCGCGTCCGCTTTCGTAGGTCAGCAGCGATTCGTGGAACTGCGTGTGCGACCGGGCGCCAGCGTCGGTAGTTACACCACCCTCGCTCCGCGCCAACCCGTGCGTCCCTCGCCCGAAGCGCTGCGCGCTGCTGCCGCCAGCGCCGCACCCTGGAGTGGTTTGACCGGCGTGCCGGCCGGCTTCGCCGATGGTATCGACAACAACAGCGGCGGCACGGTGACCAGCGTGACCGCCGGAGCGGGTCTCAGCGGCGGCACGATCGCCGGCAGCGGCACGATCGGGATTGCCGACGGGGGCGTGGGTTCAGCGCAGATCGCCGACGGCGGCGTCGCCGCGGTCGATGTGGCGCCCGACAGCCTCGGCGCCGCACAGATTGCCAGCAACGGCGTCGCTGCGGCTGAACTGGCCGACAACGCGGTGGACACCGCAGCGGTGCTCAACCTCGCGGTCACCCAAGCCAAGATCGCCACGGGTGCGGTGGGGTCGGGCCAGTTGGCTGCAGGCGCGGTGGGGCTGGCGCAGATCAACGGCGCGCAGGTTCAGGCGCGAATCACCGGCACCTGCGCGATCGGCGAGTACTTCCGCGGCATCAACCCCGACGGCAGCGTGGCCTGCGAGCCGGTGCCGGGGGTTCCAAGGATTACCACCGTGGACGACCCGGCCAACCAAGTGGGCGAATTCACGTCCATCGCCATTGGCGCCGACGGCCTGCCGGTGATCAGCTACCAAGACCAAACGGCCTTGGCGCTCAAGGTCGCCAAGTGTAGCAACTCCGCCTGCACCGGGATCGCCACGATCACCACCGTGGACGACCCGGCCAATGCCGTAGGCTTTTTCACGTCCATTGCCATTGGCCTGGATGGCCGGCCGGTGATCAGCTACTACGACAACACGGCCTTCTCGCTCAAGGTCGCGAAGTGCGCCAACGCCGCCTGCACGGGGGCCGCCACCATCACCACCGTGGATGACCCGGTAAACCAGGTGGGCTTCGACACGTCCATCGCCATCGGCGCCGATGGGCTGCCGGTGATCAGCTACGGCGACTTCACGGCTGGCACGCTCAAGGTCGCCAAGTGCGCCAACGCCGCCTGCGCCGGGGCTGCCACGATCACCACCGTCGACGACCCGGCCAACTTCGTGGGTCCTGACACATCCATCGCCATCGGCGCCGACAGCTTGCCGGTGATCAGCTACCGCGACGCCAACGCCAAGGCGCTCAAGGTAGCGAAGTGCGCCAACCCCGCCTGTACCGGGGTCGCCACCATCACCACCGTGGATGACCCGGTCAACGAAGTGGGCGGTTCCACGTCCATCGCCATCGGCGCCGACGGCTTGCCGGTGATCAGCTACCGCGACTTCACGGTCGGCGCGCTCAAGGTCGCGAAGTGCGCCAATGCGGCCTGCACCGGGGCCGCCACAATCACCACCGTGGACGACCCGGTCAACACTGTGGCTCGTTTCATGTCTATGGCCATCGGCGCCGACAGCCTGCCGGTGATCAGCTACGTCGACTTCACGGTCGGCGCGCTGAAGATCGCCAAGTGCGCCAACACCGCCTGCACCGGAGCCGCCACGATCACGACCGTGGACGACCTTGCCAATTTCGTCGGCTTTTCCACCTCCATCGCCATCGGCGCTGACGGCCTGCCGCTGATCAGCTACCAAGATTCCGCGGCCGGCACGCTCAAGGTCGCCAAGTGCGGCACCCGGACCTGCCAGTGAGACCGGCCCTGCAGCCGCCCGGCCCGTGCCTGCGCCTCGCGCGCGGTGGGTGCGCACCTGCGCGCGTCGGCAACTGGCGGCAGTTGGCGGGTCTCGCGTGCGCAATGCTGCTGGCACCGCTGGCCGCCCTCGGCGCCGCCGCACCCGAATCGAGCGCGGGATTGCCATCGACTGCTGAAGCTCCCACAGGCACCGGTTTCGCCCTAGCCCGCCACGTCATCGCCGGCGGCGGCGGAACCTCCAGCGGCAACATCTTCACCATCAGCGGCACCATCGGCCAGGCCGATGCCGATCCGCTGCAGCCCGCCACCGGCGGCGTGTTCGCCATCAGTGGCGGCTTCTGGCCCGGCATCGCCCCGGCGGCACCGCCCGCCGATGCGATCTTCGCCAACGGCTTCGAGCCTGTCTCGCCCTAAGCAGTGAGTAGGGGGAATTCGGGCAATCCGGCGCGCAGGGTCCGTGGATAAACGGGACGAACACGGTGATTGGGACACGGTGATTGGGACAGGCATGGTAGTTGGGAGGGAGTGATCGGGACAGGCATCGGGGTGATTGGGACAGGCATCGTTCCGCGCCATTGCCCGTTCCGCGCCATTGCCTGCGAGGTGACGCGCGCTATCGGGGTGGTCGACCGCTACTCGAATCCGTTCGCGAAGATCAGCGGAGAGGCGGGCGTGTTGGTGCGGATGTCGGCGGCTTCCGCGTTGGCATCCAGCCGTCGCCACGGACCGGCGGAAGGATTGGGCGGCGATACGATGCCGGCGCTGGTGACGGTGAGCGGGGCGTACAGCACGCGGGCGCGCCAGTGGTAGACACGGTTCACGGAGAGCCCGGTAAGAGGCAGCGCCAGGGTGCTGCCTTGCGGGTTGGCGCCGAGCTCGGTCCAGGTGCTGGTGCTGCGGGTATCGCACAACAGCGAACCGAACGCGCTGCCGTTGGGACAGGCCTCGACCTGCAGGCGGGCGCGCTCGCGGCCGCGTGGGCTGGTCGCCTCGATGGCGACCACAAAGCCATCGGCCTGTTGCGACAAGCCCCAAGGCTGGACCGGCGTGCTGCCATCGCCGCGGAACTGACTCGCGAGCACGGGCCGGCCCCGGGCCGTGCCGTGGTAGACGAAGGCCGCGCCTTCGTCGGTCTCGCCGTTGTCGTAGAGCCGGGCACCGACGATGACGTCGGCAAAGCCATCGCCGTTGACATCGCCGGCGCCGGCCACGCTGATTCCGGCTAGCGCACCCGCCTGGTTCGATTCGAGTTGCGCATCTGCGGTGGCGTTGAAGACGCCGGCGCCGCCGAAATACACGAAGGCCGCACCTTCGCTGATCTGGCCGTTAACGTAGAGCGGGGCACCGACCATGACGTCGGCAAAGCCATCGCCGTTGACATCGCCGGCGCTGGTGACGCTGGTGCCCAAGAGCGCACCCGCCTGGTTCGATTCCAGTTGCGCATCGGCGGTGAGGTTGAAGGCGCCGGCGCCGCCGAAATAGAGGAAGGCCGCGCCTTCGTCGGTCTGGCCGTTGTCGCATCGGCTGGCCCCGACGATGACGTCGGCAAAGCCATCGCCGTTGACATCGCCGGCACCGGCCACGCTGGTGCCCAAGAGCGCACTCGCCTGGTTCGATTCCAGTTGCGCATCGGCGGTGGCATTGAAGGCGCCGGCGCCGCCGAAATACACGAAGGCCGCGCCTTCGTCGGTCTCGCCGTTGTCGTAGAACGGGGCACCGACGATGACGTCGGCAAAGCCATCGCCGTTGATATCGCCGGCGCCGGCTACGCTGAATCCGGATTGCGCACTCGCCTGGTTCGATTCGAGTTGCGCATCGGCGGTGGGGTTGAAGGCGCCGGCGCCGCCGAAATACACGAAGGCCGCGCCTTCGTTGCTCTCGCCGTTGTCATAGAGGTGGGCACCGACGATGACGTCGGCAAAGCCATCGCCGTTGACATCGCCGGCGCCGGCTACGCTGATTCCGGATTCCGCATTCGCCTGGTTCGATTCCAGTTGCGCATCGGCGGTGGCGTTGAAGGCGCCGGCGCCGCCGAAATACACGAAGGCGGCGCCTTCGTTGGTCTCGCCGTTGTCGTACCTCGCGGCACCGACAATCACATCGGCAAAGCCATCGCCGTTGACATCGCCGGCGCCGGCCACGCTGAATCCGGCTTGCGCATCCGCTTGGTTCGATTCCAGTTGCGCATCGGCGGTGGCGTTGAAGGCGCCGGCGCCGCCGAAATACACGAAGGCCGCGCCTTCTCCGCTCTGGCCGCTGTCGTAGCCGAACGCCCCGACGATGATGTCGGCAAAGCCATCGCCGTTGACATCGCCGGCGCCGGCCACACTGAATCCGGCTTGCGCACTCGCCTGGTTCGATTCCAGTTGCGCATCGGCGGTGGGGTTGAAGGCGCCGGCGCCGCCGAAGTACACGAAGGCCGCGCCTTCGTCGGTCTGCCCGTTGTCGAAGAGCCAGGCACCGACGATGACGTCGGCAAAGCCATCGCCGTTGATGTCGCCGGCGCCGGCTACGCTGATTCCGGATTGCGCAATCGCCTGGTTCGATTCCAGTTGCGCATCGGCGGTGGCGTTGAAGGCGCCGGTGCCGCCGAAATACACGAAGGCCGCGCCTTCGTCG